>Ga0210409_10003123_pt1 | contig 18988 bp, 15 predicted proteins | sample IncBWH17MmetaG_FD_161649 | JGI IMG/M metagenome (GOLD analysis project Ga0210409, IMG submission 161649) | Forest soil microbial communities from Barre Woods Harvard Forest LTER site, Petersham, Massachusetts, United States - Inc-BW-H-17-M | ecosystem: Environmental > Terrestrial > Soil >... | reverse complement strand
CGAACCGGTTCCTCACGTCCTCGCCGGATGGACCGTAGTCCCCTTGACCAAACGGATCAGACGTATTGCACACCCCGTTCACGTAATCGAAAAGCTCGCCCAGCACACAGCCCCACGTTTTTGCCGACGCCAGCGTGTAGTTCGCCACCAGACTCAGCCGCTTGGCCACGTTTCCTTGCAGATGCACCGCAAGCGCCTTGTAGCTGGAACGGTTGTCGCTTCGAAACACCGAAACATTCGGATAGTCATAGCGACGGTATCCGTGCATCCCGGTTTCCAGCGTGTAGTCCGCGCTCAGAATCCAGTCGGCGTTGAATGCATGTTGAATCCCAGCTGTGGCGTGCAGCGCATACGGCGTGTGGTAGTTGGGATCAATCAACGATGGAGGCCCCGAAGCATTCATGATGTTGAAATTGTTCACGGCGTTGAACGCTTGCACCCAGCCGTTCTGCGCCAGGTCGTTGGAATACAGCCCGGCGCCTCCGCGAAGGACGGTTTTCCCGGAAGACCCCAGATCGTAAGCGACTCCCAGCCGCGGAGCGAACGCTTTGCGATAGTCGTGTGGAATCCCGGAAATAATCCCATTCCCCGCGAGCGCCGGGTTCAAGCTCTGGTCGCGGCCCGAAGCGATGAATAGCCCAAAGGTCGTGTCGTACCGTAGGCCGTAATTCACCGTGAGGTCGCGCGTCACGCGCCAGGAATCCTCCGCGTAAAATCCCAGCCGCTGCACATTCTGTGAAAAGCTCCCGTCCCCCGCGGGAGTAGCCGTGCACGTCGTGCCCGGCGTGATATTCGGAGATGGCGTCGCCGAGCACACCGTCAGATCGGTGGCAAACTGCTGTGGGTCGGGGGCGTAGTCCGTGGGATTGCGCACCAAGCTGACAAGATTTTCCGCGTTGGCCGTAAGCGCACCGCTCAGCACGGGTTCGTGAATCAAATTCACGCCGAATCTCGGAGCATGCTTGCCTTTGGCATGGCTCACGTCGTAGCGGAACTGGTATTTCTCCTGATTGCGCAGCACCGGAAATGCCGTAACCGCGGTAATGAATTGGTTGTCCCCAAACGTTTCCAGCCCGGAAATAGTGTTCGACGTCGAGCTGAAAGGAAATGCCAGCGCGAAACCCAGGTCCGAATTGCGCGCCTGCGTCAGATGCAAAGTGCTTCCGCCGATCACCAGCGTCCCCACCCACGTGGGGCTGAACGTGAATTGGTTGTTGATCGCAAAATTGCTGTAGTTCGTGTGCGTCGTCGCGCCCGTGGACGGCAGCGTTCCCTGTTGCACCAGCGCGTTGTGCGTCAGGTAGCTGTCCGCGGAGAAACGCAGGAACCACTGCGAGCGCGTGCTTTGTGCCCAATCAAAACGGATCAAGCCCAGATAATCGCGGAACGGAACAGGAACACTCGACGGAACGGCAATGTTTGTGACCCCTGTCCCGTTTACATTCACCAACCCCTGCGCGGCAAGTTGCCCCAAGGCATTGAACTGCATTTGGCTAGCCGGGCTGTACGCGATGCTGGCGTCCTCATGCACATATTCGAAGGAAGAAAAAAACCACACCTTGCCTTTCACGATGGGTCCGCCAAGTGTGTCCACATAATTCTGCCGCGAAAACGGCTGCTTCGCATTGGGCGCGGGATTCTCAATCGGAAAGCGCGCGTTCAGCGCGGCAGCGCGCTCGTAAAAAGCTTCATCGCCGTGCCATGCGTTCGAACCGTGCTTTGTTGTAATGACAACCGATCCCGCCGTCGTGCGTCCTGTGTCCGCATCCGCCATCGCCGTTCGAAACGCAAATTCTTGAATGGACTCCGGCGAAAAATTCTGCAGGAACCCTCCAATCCAGTCGTCCGAATTGTCCGCGCCATCCACCGATAGATCGTTGTTCAAACCTGAGCTTCCGCCAGTGGAAACCGCCGTAATGCGCGCCTTAGTCGGATCCGACGGCTCGACCGGTTCCGTTCCAGGAGCGAGATAAGCAATGTTTGCAAAGCTGCGAGCCGCCAGCGGAAAAACGTCCAGGTCCTGCGTGGAAATCACCGCTTGATGCACCGCGCTGCTGGTGTCAATCGCTTGCGTCGTTATGGAGTCTGGCCCGTTTTCATCCAGCGTTACGGACTGCACGATGGACTCCAGCTTCAATCGCACGGTTATTTCTCGCACCGAGCCGACAACCACCTTTACGTCCGAACGCGCCTCCGCAAATCCCTTGGCATTCACGACCAGGCGATATGTTCCCGGCAGCAGATCCTCGATTCGAAATCCTCCGCGATCATCGGACAGGACTTCGCGCTGGAAGGAAGAATCGGCGGCCTGCGCCACGATTTTTGCCGAAGGTACGGCGGCGCCGCTGGCGTCCTGGATAACGCCGCGAAGCGAGCCGCGAAATTGCTGCGCGGGGGCTGCCCAAGCCCCCGCACAGTACAGGAGAGAAGACAGACAGATTATTCTGCGTACCTGACGAACGAACCGGCTCATAAAAGAGGCGGCCAACACCCGGTTGAAAGCTAAGACGCGCTGCGGGCATCCTCGGTTACAGCGGGCTGGCTCAATAGATAGTGTACGTTGGAAAAGGCATCGTGGCGCGCCAGGAATGTGGGCGCTTTGGAGGGCAAAAGCGGCTAATAAGAAGCGAAAAGAGAAACGTGGCGGGGCGGGCCTTGCGGTCCGCCCGCCACGGTGAAGTTCTAGCTCTGCTGCCGGTTAGCTCTTCGGCGCCCAGGCGGCGGCGACCAGATTGTGGTCAAACGCCGGCGGCACCTGCTTGAAGCAGGCGTAGCGATACAGCGCCGCGTTGAAGACGCCCTGCACCGCCGACATGAACACGGACAGCAACAGGAAGTAGAGGACCATCAAGACGGTGCCGAAGAGAAAGCCCTTGATCCCGCCCAGGAACATCAGCGCGAACCACAAGCCGATCCCTGGCAGCATCAGCACGAGCGAAACCAGGCTGAGGCTGAATCCGCCGACCACCTTCTCTCCCCACGTGTCGCGGAAGAGCTTGGCTGACCGCTTCACCGCCTCAATCGGCGTCAGGTCTTCAAACGCCAGCACCGGCACGACGAAGTAGCACGCCAGCGTCCAGGCAATCCCGATGATGCGCATGATGATGCGCCCGATGATGCCCATGCGCTCTTCGATGGTGCGCAGGACCATGCCGACAGTGGCGGCCACCAGCGCCCATTGCAGGATGGTGCCCTTGCGTGCCCACGCCAGCTCGATGCCGTCGCGGAACGTCCAGCTTCCGCCCATCAACCGGCTATTGGCCACGCCCACCAGCGCCACGTTGAAGAACACCATGATGAAGTAGTTCGCCACGTACAAGGTGAACATGCCCAGCAGGAACACCGGAGACTGGTTCGGCTGGAACCGTTCGCCCGCCGCCAGCGCCGCGGCTCGCGCCGGGAGCAGCATAAATGTCCCGCCGGTGGCAATCACCGCCGTCACGAACAGGCAGGTAACCGCCGAAAGAACGGGAAACAACATCAGTTGCTTGTCCGACCGGAGAATCGCAAAGCTCTGCTTTACGAGCTCCCAACTACGAGAGAACTTGCCCATCGCACCCTCCTACGATGCCCAAGACGTCCGTAATCTGGCCTGCCCCTATCCTCCGGAAAACATTTGCCCCCTCCAATAGTACGTCCGATGCACGTCTTTCGGACAGGTAACCGCTGGGACAAGCACGTGACCCGTAGCCCCGCTGACCAGTGGGGGAGGTGGATAAGCGCGAGTAGGCAGGAGGGGGGGTATTGTGGACTCCCGGTACCATCAACAAAAGGCAGGCCAGCCTGCCAAGCCGGTCTGGGGTTGTCTACCGATGGACATCCCTGGTACAGGTTTGTCATACTTTGGGCACTTATAGCAGACTGACCAAGAGAGCAAGATTTGGAACCATTCAGGCCTGTAGGTAGGGTCGACATGACTGCCTAAGTCTTTGTATAATTCTTCTTGACATGTCTATATGTAGTGGGCATCTTAAGTCAGCGATCTTGCATCCTTTGAGGTCTGCGGCAAAGGGGAATGCTATGCGTGATCGACATTGTGGGAGTTTGCTGGTACCTCTGTCCTATTCCGGCCCCTCCGAATAATTTGGTATTGAAAGGCAGACACGATAGGTGTCTCTTGTGATTGATTTTGTACAAGGAGGGAGGGTGGCCCTTGGGCCTCGAACCCAATTCTCCCGCTTAACAGGCGGGCGCTCGGACCAATCGAGCTGGGGCCACCGTCGCAACAAACTCCGTACAAATACTGGAGGGCCCGCTGGGAGTCGAACCCAGTTACCGCGATCTGCAAGTCCCGTGGCTGACCGTTCGCCTTCGGGCCCTCTGGTACAACTCCACAGATCACACAAATAGCGTCGAATTTTCTTGACTTAGTTTTTCAGGGAAGAGATACTTGGGTTGTCGAAGTCCAGTACCACTAACCTGAAAAACTTCACCAAGAATCAAACACCCCCTTCGGGGGACACGTAAACCTGCCTTCCCTTCTACGCCCAAACTGAATCACGGTCAAGGAAAAAGCGCAAATTGTGGTTGAACCTTTCGTACCGCGTCTATTTGTAGTGGTGCCTTTTCCCGGGTCTTTCCGCACGCAGACTCCACTCGCGAACACACGCCTGAATTTTCGAACCGACTCCCAATAGTAGTTTGATGCCAGATATTTCCCGCGCGTTCCTCTCGCTTGTCCTCACTTCTTCTTCACAGTGTCCTCGAAATCTCGGATTCCTTTGAGCGCTACCAATCTCTCGGCGAGGCTCGATTGTTTCCACCGATACGCGGCCACGCCCCCGTCAACGGTCGTGGTCTCAACTTCCTCCGGTTTCATCCGGCGCAGCGCGGTCGAAACGGAGGCGAGCGGATTCGTCGAGTACCCCGTGAAGTCGAAGCCCAGGCTGAGCAGGCGGTCGCGCACGTTCGTGGCTGTGAGCCAGTCTCCGGTTCCCTGCCTCAGCACCGTGCGAATGGCGTCTGTTAGGCCCACATCGCGGAACCTGGACAGTTCCCGCAGTATCTCCATTCTCCGCATGACCAGGCTTCTCGTGTCGTCGGGCAGCATGTTCGCCGCGGCGGCGATGAGCTGCTCGATCTTCATGGTCTCGGTCTCGATCGACTCGCGGTTGCGCTGGAGCTCCTCCAGCTTCTCGAAGGCGTCGGTGATGAGCGTCAGAAAGGAGTTTGGGTCGTCCATACAGGAAGTATCGGCAATGCCTACAACAAAATCAAGGATTATTTTTGGCGAACATGCGGCGAACGGAGTTCACGGCCCGAATAGGCGATCGAAGCGTTACAGCGTTACGTGAGTCCCGTGTGCGCGGTCCTACGCCGAAACGTGCGGGAAGTCCTACCAGTTTTTCCTCCTCCAAGATACATGATCGTGTATGGTACGGAGGAGGAAACCATGGACTACCTAGAAATCGGCGGGTGGGATGGGCGACCCGTCGGCGGGGCGGACTATGGAGGTGTGGCTGTTTGGCTCGAGGCTTTCTGAATTGCCTGGTTCAAGTCTTTGGTTTTTATCTCGGATTTGGCATAGTCCAACATACCGGGGTTGTTCTTAACAGTGTCCTGTACTTCCTTCTTTCCCAACCAATTTTTGGCCGCAGCTTGTCCCTGCTTCTGCTCCACAGCACCTGAAAGCAGGCTTGTGAATGCTCGGGTGTCCTTCTCAGTCTTGGAACCCGCGACAAGAGTGTTAGCCTTTGAGAACAGATTTAAAGCTGCGTCTGGCTTGCCCTCACGGTTCTCGACAACCCCGCGTAGGATCAAAGTCGCCGGCTGCTTTTCGAGAGCAGGATTCTTGGCCGTTGCGGCATCGAGAGCCTGGTGCGCCTCAGATGCGCTACCCGCGCGGGAGAGTACGCCAGCGGCAAGGAAATAGCGCATCGAGTCAGCGTCCTTAATGGACATCCAAGAGCCCGACTTGGGGAGAGTCTCGTCGACGATCTTCAGTGCATCTTCAACGGACGGAGGACGGTTTTCCTGAGAGGAAAGCAATTTGACCTTGTTGGCTAAATCGTCGTACACGCCGGCATTTTGTGGATCGAACTGGATTTCGACAGTTACTTCATCCATGAAGTTGTTGAGGAGGCGAAAAGTCAATGGCGGACTGTTCGTAATTGGCTCGGAGGTGCGAAAGATGGCCACAGAGACAGTTTGTCCGACTACAATGTTCCCCGACGAGGGCTGGGGAACGAAGCCTCGGGGAAGGTCAGCCACGCTAAATGTAATTTCATTGTTGCCAGAGTTGCTGACTTGCACAGAGTGTTCCGTCACATGGTCGGCAAAAGGCAGCGTTCGAGGGCTGACATTCATTGAAGATGTGCAGCCTGCGGCGTAACCCTTCTTTTCAACCTCCTCGAGATCACTGAGGGCCTTCAAAACGATCTCCTTTTGGGCTGAAGGATCAGAAAGGCCCATGGCAGCGTTCACCTTAGTCAAGAAAAGTCGGAGTTTATCCAGCATGTCATCCATGTTCTTCCGACGGCAGGAATACTCAGCATTATTCATTCGTTTGTTCTTAAAATCGTTGCACGCCATGTCGTACTTGGTGGCCAGATCCTTTGTGAAACTATCGTAGTCACGCACCTGGTCGTCCGAGATCCCGATTTTGCCCTTCACAGAGTTCACGTTGGCGAGGCCAACCTCTAGGTCAATACCTAAGGACCTTTTTCGGGCAGAGAAAGAGCAATCTTGCGGCCGCCACATGTACGCCGCCAAGCCTGCCAATATAAGAACAATGAGAGCGATGAGAACGAGCACGGTTTTTGCATTCATGGCAGTACCTCAGAGGAATGCAGGTGGGTATAGCATGCGTTATCTTAACTTGCAAGTACCTTCAAATCAGAAATACCCGCTGGATAGAGCAGCGGGCGGGTGGGCGAGCCTTATCTGGCAGGCTGGTGGGCAAACCTCCGGAGACGGGGAAAACTAGAAATCAGAAAGAAGAAAACAAAAATGGAAATTCGAAACGGGGCATCAGAACAGTGAGACTAGAAAATGCCTGACGACTATACTGGCAAATGCGGAGCCTTTGGATCGTCATGCTTTGAATAGTAATTGAGCAGACGGAATCGCTTCGTGATCTTATCCCGTTGGTATCGCCAGATCATTCCAATAGCGAAAACGAATAGAGCAAAGCCTGCATAAACTAGAATGGCTTCGTAGTCGCTCATGATCTGTACCTCCTTACCTCGCCTTTTCGCAGATGATTCCCAAAGTGAGAAGTAGCAGCGAGAGGCCAAGAACGAGCAAGATGAAATTAAATGTCAGTTTCCCATCGTACTTGATCGCAAATTCGAGCAGGAAAAAGACGGGAACTAGAACTGCCGCCTCACTGAAAAACTCTCCGAACATCTCGATAACATCTTTCGTTCTCTTTGGTGCCACCGCTCCCAAGCCTAGTTAGAAGTGTACTACGGTGGCAGGGTTGCATTTTCATCTCAAGGGTAACGGTACCCGCGGACAGGTCACTAAATTTCCAAATTGGAACACCAAACTGTGACATCACCGGATTTTCGCTCTGCCGGGTGGGCGGCTCGTGGGTGCCCCATACGCGGATTTTGCGTGTGGGGGTTTTGACTTTTCTTTGATCTCCGTGGGCTGCGCTCGGTCACTGTTCGAAGCTTTGTCATTCCGTATTGTACTTTCGAAAAAAGACAACTAACCTACCAGCACCTTAGCTACGTCCCGAAGAGGCGAGCCGGTGTTAACCATCCAAGATTGCATGTTTGAGGGCGTTTGCATCATCCGCATCGAAGGTCACGTGTCTCTGGGCCAGGCAAGTGAGTATTTTCGGCACTACTTCCGACAAAAAATAGAAGCTGGCTCTCGGCTGTTCGTCCTCGACTGTCACGAACTTCTGTCTGTAGACTCATCTGGGCTCGGAGAAATCTGGTCATTGATCAGCAGGGTCAGAATGCGGGCGGGCCGCATCGTTTTCATAAACCTCAAGAACGTTGAGCCTCTCTTCAAAATCACCCGAACCTATACGATTATGGAAGTTGCCCCGGACTTGCCTTCCGCGGTTGAGCTTATCGTCGGACGGCCTGTCAAAGTCCCCGCTAGACTGAAGTTTGAAGACCAATACTCTGTCTCCATGAAAGGAAAACCAGGAGCTCAGAAACTCGTGGTGGAGGACAGCACCGTCGAACCTCCGAAGAAAGTGGAATATCCCGTCCGGGAAATTCCCGCGCCACCTCCTCAGCCAGAACGTTTGTCCATCATGGGTATGGCCGGCGTTGCGTTTGCATCGCTCGTGATCTTGGCTCTGCTCATCATCGGTCTGGTGTGGGTAACAAAACAGGTCTCCTCTGTCCCATTACTGGTGCTGATTTTCTGTGTCGCCTTGTTGTTTTCCATGTGCCTGCTTGGTCTTGTGCTGCTATTGTCCGGCCATCTTTCAGAAAAGACCGTCGCAAAGCTGTTTACCGGTGTCCTGGGCAAGATCCCCGGCCTCGGCACTTGGATCCCAAAAGTCGCCGCAAAGAGAGGAAAGACCTGACTTCTTCCAACCCGCGGCTTTTCAATGCCTTACCATTCGATTCGAACGCTACCAACATTGGACTTGACAACTAGTATATCTTCTGCTATCCTGTTCGGGTGAGGCGGAGAAAGAAGTGCTTTCCTTTGTCCGCTCTCCGTGTACCCCTCCCATTCAGCCAACCTGCAATCAGTCCCAAAGCTTCCACCTCTTCCCATTTTCCATTTTCCCTTTTCCATTTTCATCCTCTCCCTATCCTCCCTCCCCAATTTCTAGTTTCACTTTTCTGCTTTCTGCCTTTTCTGCTTCCCCTAACTCATTTAGAATCAACACTTCTGCGCCATCTCGTAAGTGTTGATTCTGAACAACTTACACCATCTCTAAATTCTTTAGAATCAACACTTACAAAAAACCAGGGGGAGGGGGGCTGTTACGGTTAACTAGGAATCACAAGAATCTGCGCATCCTGCCTGCATGTCGGTATGCGGCAAGCTGCCGACGCTACAAGCCGGCAGGGAGGATGAGTTCGAAGACGATTTGCACCATAGCTGGGGAAGCGTGGCGAGTTCGGTGATCGTCACGCTTCCGAGGGGTGGGGGTGCGTCTGATACTGGCGAATCTCCCTGGCGTCAGCTACAAGAGCGCGCCCAGAAGATTCAGGGAGACAAGAAGCACATCGAAAGAATGCTCTCACAGAGTCCTTGTGTCGCGCAGTTCAATACCGGACATAATCCTCTTAGCAGCGGTTGCGAAGTCCTGGTATGTGGAAAACGAGTGAAATTTTCGCTGTGGTTGCGAAGATCAAGATTCATCTCATCCCGCCTAGGATGATCCACCCGCCAGCCCTAACGGACAGGGTTATCATGAGGAAACACTAAGAAAGCATGAGACTTGTCAGAGAACGCACCCAAGGGGACCATAGTACTAGAACCAAGCCCAACGGAGGCAATCTGCAAGGAGGGTACGAAATGCGTAAATTACTGATTCTGTTCGGTTTCATTTTGTTGGTGGGGAGTTCCGCAAAGGCACAGGAGAACAAGGGGTTCGAGGTTTCCGGCAATTATCAGTATGTTCGTTTCAACCCAGGCAGCGGGGCATCCGGCATAAACTGCCAAGGTGGCTCGGGCACGGGCGCGGGCTATCTCACTTCTTCGATTGGTATCGTCGGGGAGTTCGGCGCGTGCAGGGTTACTGGCCTGCCTTCCGGCGCAAGCGCCCACGAGATGGATTACCTCTTCGGTCCGAGGGTGTACTTCCATTCGCACGGGCGGCGTTTATATCCGTTCGTCCAAGCGCTCTTCGGCGGCGAACGCTTCTCAGCCGGTGTCACCGGTGTGGGCTCGGGGTCAACCAATGCCTTTGCGACGGCCGTGGGCGGGGGAGCAGACGTGACCCTAACGCGCCACGTGTCCCTGCGAGCGCTTCAGGTCGACTACCTTTACACCCATTTCGGTGGGGCTTCCCAGAACAACTTCAGGTTGCAGAGCGGTATCGTGTGGCGTATCGGCAGGTAGTTCCGAAACACCATAGCGAAGAATGAAGCGATGACGGCGGGCTCATGCCCGCCGTTTTCGTTTCCGTGTCGCCTACTTTTTATGTTCCTGCTCGGCGCTCAGGCCACCGCACGGCTTGTGTAAAAGTGAACAGTTTCAGCAAAAGGTGTTTGGTATATCTACGCCGTGATCGAGCACTTCCAAGGTGGCGTAGTTCCCTCAGGGCTCCGCCGAGTTTTGGAACTGAAAACGGGTTGACCTCGACGGCCAGCCCGCTCCCCGGCTCGCCACAATCCGGTGCAATTGGGCTCTGTATGCTGGATTTGAGACGTACCGCAATCTGCGGAAATTAGGAGACACTCGCATGCGCATTGACCGTTACACGAAGACCATCCTCACCATCATCGCTTTGCTTCTTCTGGTAATCGTACTGAAACCACTCTTTCAACCCCAGCCCGCCATGGCCGACGGAAAGTACGCCGGTGTCCAATTCTCCTACAGCGGGGGTAACCACGCATTCTTCGATGGCCGCAGCGGCGACGTTTGGGAATATGGCGACAATGGCCAATTCCGCCAGCACTACAAAGTCCATGAGTTTGGTAAGGATCACGATCACGATCACGGGCGTTAAAAGGAATCGGGGCCGGGAACCCGGGGTTTCCGGCCCTTAGCTTTCGAGAATGATGTTCACGAGTGGAACGGAACTGAAGTCTGGTTTATTGGGTGCAGTTACAGTTTCCGTTGGGATCCAAGATTGGGCCGGGGCCCCACTGGCGCGATTCCAGGCTGGGGTCCGGATTGAAATTATCCAGACCGGAGGCCAGCAATTCCAAGCCGGTCACGCCCAAGCTCAAACCAGGTCCCAGCAAGGTCAAACCGCGCAAGCCGAAGCCGCCCAAATTCAGTGCTAATCCGAACAAGTCCGGGATAAACGAAAAATCGGGTCCGCCGAAGGAGGCGGCTTGATTGAAGGAATTGCCGCCCCAGTCCGATTGATTTGCGCCGCCGAATCGCGCAGAGCGCGATCCGCTTCGTAAATGGGACCTGGAGGAATGGCCAGACTCGGAATTACCAAAGCGCGAGTTTCCGGAATTCGAGAGGCCGCGATTCGGGTTGAACGAAACTGTGGATCTCGACAAGCTGGCCCAGGAAGATTGTTTCTGGCCGGAGCGACTCCGCGAAGACGATGTCGCGTTGGGAGGCCGATTCGGGTTGAACGAGGATGGCGAACGCGGCGTACTTGCCCAGGAGGATTGGCCTTGGCCGGGCCAACTCCGTGCCGGCGATGGAGCGGTCGGGGGCCGATTTGCGTTGAAGGACGATGGCGATCGCGACGCGTTTGCCCAAGAGGATTGGCCCTGGCCAGACCAACTCCGCGCCGGCGAGGCAGCGCTCGGAGGGCGATTCGAGCCAAAGTTCATGGCAGGGTTCATAGCGGGCGCGCGCGTGCCCGCCGCACTTGCTCTAAAAAAAGAGCTGCCCATTGTTCGCGCTGCAGCGGCATTCATATTTCGCGACGAGCCGTTCGAGCCGGCGCTGCGGCCTCCGAAGAACGCGGAATTGCCATTCGCACGCGCAGGCAATCCACCAAATCCCCTGGACGAGCTACCAAACGAGCCACCACCCGTTTGACGCGGTGCGGCTGAGCGCCCGCTGCGAAAACTCTTGCCACTGGAGTGTCCGCCGCCGCCGAAGTGGAACCCACCGCCCCCTCCACTGTGGGAATGGCCGCCTCCGTGAAACCCGCCGCCCCCGCCATGGGAATGGCTGCCACCGTGGGAGCCACCGCCGCCGCGAGAGCCTCCTCCGTGATGTTTGGCGAACGCAGGGTTTGGCACGGATACCAGAGCTAACGCGACGGTGGATGTAAACAGGAGTCGTGAGGCCGTGGGTGTCATGTTCAGTTTCCTCCTCCCGGCGCACGCAGAGGCCGGGTTAACTCGCGATCTCCAGAATCGCGGGCAGAAACGGCACAGATTTTTTCCACGTTTTCACCTACCCTGCAGTGGGGTAGGGCTAATTTGAGCGGTCAGTTATCGGGTAGTGGGGGAGCAACTGGGTGGCCGAAGGAGCGAAAAAGCAAGTTGCTGAAAGAAGGGCAGTTAATCCACCGCAGTGTTCACAAGGCCGTCATTGAGCTGCAAGGTCCGCCCAACACTGACGGCCCTGGCCGACAGTGCCTTTGCGCTTGCCTCCGTCTGAGAGGCACTCGATTCCTCGTGACTAGCACACACCGCTGGGGCGAGTCGCGGTTCCGGATTCCTGAGTCGGGAGGGTCTGCGTGGTTGGCACGGTGTACGGTGTCGTTCCGGCCAGATTCGCGGCACATTGCACAATGGCCTGTGGAATGGCAGGAAGCGTGGACGGCAGATTCGGAAACGACTGATCAGGTTTCTTGAAATTCAGTGCGCTGGTTAGATCGCCAACCGCGGCGCGGCGCCAGGCGCTCAAGTTGGGGACTTCCGCGCCGAAGCGAGTCTCCAGGAATCGCAAAACGGAAGTGTGATCGAAGAGGTCCGAGGAGACGAATCCTCCGCGGCTGAACGGCGAGAGGATGAGCATGGGGACGCGAAAACCCAAGCCAATCGGGCCGGTAATCGCGGGAGTGCCGATTACGGTGGGGTCCGGCACGGCGGGGGCGGTGACATATTCACCGGGTGTGCCGGGAGGCGCGGCCAGAGGTGGAACGTGATCAAAAAATCCACCATTTTCGTCGTAAGTGACAAGGAGAAGAGTCTTGGCCCACAGCGCTGGGTTCACTCTAAAAGAGTCGAGGATGAGCGAAAGAATATTCTCACCAAAGATGGAAGGCGACGGCGGGTGGTCCGAGGTCAGGACGGACCCGACCAGCCAGGAAACTTGCGGCAGATTCCCCAACGCCACATCGGACAGGAAGTCCGCGGGGAACTGAGGTCCGAAGGCTTTCTGATGGAGCACTGAGGCAGGGTCCTGGAAATTTTTGAAGTAGGAGAGGACATTGTCGGAGAGAATCCCTCCGAGAACCGTTGCGTCAGGCGACGAGTAAACCTTCCAGGAAATTCCGCGAGCCTGAAGCTGCTCTGGCATGGTCGTATAGGTCAGCCGGCCGTAAAATGCTGTGCGGTTCGTGACGATGGTCTGCAAAATGGGACCGCCGTTTTTTCCATCGGGGTCGAGAGAAGCGGCCATGGTGTAGAGGCGGTTCGGGTCGGTGGGACCCATCACGGAGCAAAAATAGTTGTCGCAAATGGTGAAACCGTCGGCCAGGGCGTAGTAGTAAGGAATGTCCGCGCGAGTGTAGTAGCCCATGCTTAGTACGGCGTCATTGGGGTTGATCGAAAGACGCGAGCGCACAAAACCGTCCATTGCGCCATTGTCCCAGCTCTGATGTTGCGGCACCCAATCGTGGGTGATGTCGTGCGTGCAGGCGGCATTCGTTGTGGAAGTGTCCAAGTGGAATGGTAGGAGTGTTCCCACTGGGGAGATGGTTGTGTTCGCGGGATCGGGCTGCCGGAAGGCCATGCTTTGATCGGAGAATCCGCGGACGCCGCGGTAGCTTCCGAAGTAGTGATCGAAAGAGCGGTTCTCCTGAATCAGGATCACGACGTGTTCGATGTCCGTTAATTTGGAGCAAGCGGCGGGAACCGGGGGAGGAGTGACAGATCCGCCGGCGCCGCATCCGTGCAAACTCAAGGAAGCCAGCTCAGCAACGGCAGCGGACGCACCAAGTCTCAGTAGATCGCGGCGAGTGAAATTGTGCATAGGCTCTAAAGATTGGATGCGCTCTATGGAGCAAAGGTAGGACGGGCTGCGAAGCCCGGATAAGGCAGAAACTAGAAACCGGAAATAATCAGAGAAGGGAGAAGAGATATTCCTCCAATGCAGTTGGGATGACAGTGGGGTGCAGGTGAACGGTGTTGTCAAACCAACTGGATCATGACGCGGCGGCCGACCATGGCGGCGGCGCGTTGCAGGCTGGAAAGAGTGATGTCGTTCTTCGGATTGAGGAGGCGGTCCACCTGGGTGCGGCTGGTCTTGAGCAGCGTGGCCATTTTGTTTTTGGAAATTTTCTGTTTGCGCATGGCTTCGTCGAGCTGCCAGGCGACGACTTCCTTGATCGCCTGCGCTTGGGACTCTTCGAAGATGCCCTCTTGCTTCATGAACTCATCAATGCTCGAGCCCATGTGCTTCTTGCGATTCTTGCGCTTCCTGGTCATTGTTTTAACTCCTTCTGGCGCCTGCGCGCCAATGCCAAGTCCTCCTCCGGCGTCGTGCGCGTTTTCTTGATAAAGCCGTGCAGCGCGACGAGGTGCTCCTCGTGAAGGCAAAGCAGCACACGCGCCGTCCGTTTCGTCGGGAGGTCGGAGCGGATCTCCCACAAACCGCTTCCCAAGGGGCGGCAGAGGGGCATCCCAACGGGCCACCGCCATTGCGCCCGCAAAAGGTCCTTGCCAATGGTGTGGCGCTCGGCTTGCGGCAATCCCTTCAGCCACTCCCGCACGGGTTCGTTTCCCGGGCGCAGGCGGTAAAAAACCAGCGGGATTTTTTGGGGCTGAGGGTCTTCCGCCAAGCTGCACCTTATATGGTGCGAGTGTACCGTATTAAGTACAATCGAACAAGGGCAAAATGCGCGCTATGCGGAGCGGCCTGCCTCAGAAGGCGGGCGCTAAAAAGGCGAAGAGTGAGAGGCACTATCGGAGATGCGAGTCAAACCAGGCGACGGTGCGGCGGATGCGGTCGCGCTGATGGTCGGGATTGACGAAGTGGTGGCCTTCGTGTTCGTAGACGACAAGCTGGGTTTCGACGCCGAGAGTTTTGAGGGCGTGCCAGAATTCGTAGGATTGCGGGGTGGGGCATTCGCCGTCGCTGTCGCCAACGATGACGAGTGTGGGCGTTTTCGCGTTTTTGATGAAGGTGATGGGAGAACTTTTGGCGTAGACGTCGGGGTCGTCGTAGACGGATTTGCCGAAGAACGGAATCATCCATTGATCAATCTGGTTTTCGCCGTAGTAGCTGAGAAAGTCAGCGAGCCCGGCGCCGGCCATGGCGGCTTTGAAGCGATTGGTTTGCGTGATGCCCCACATGGTCATATAGCCGCCGTAGCTCCAGCCGGTGAGGCCGAGGCGGTTCGGATCAATGGGGGCGACACGGAGAGCTTCGTCCACGCCGGCCATAATGTCGCGAAAATCGCCGTAGCCGAAATCGCGGACGTTGGCGCGGGTGAAGGCTTCCCCCTGGCCGAAGCTGCCGCGCGGATTGGGATGCAGGACGAAATAGCCAGAGCCGGCAAGCGCCGTCGAGAAATCCCAGGAATCGGGCCAGGCGGATTGCACGGCGTCGCCGGGTCCGCCATGGACTTCGACGATCAAGGGATATTTCTTCGAGGGGTCGAAGTCGCGCGGGTAGAGAAGCCAGCCTTGAATCTCGTAGCCGTCATTTTTCCAGGATATGCTTTTGGCTTCGCCCCAAGCGGGCTTCACAGCGTCGTTGCGATGCGTGATTTGATTCCAGTGGCCAATCTGGCCGGCCCAGACTTCGGGCGGAGTGCCGAAGGAGCTTCGCACGGCGGCCGCGGTGCTGCCGTCGCTGGCGACGGAGAGGTTGGTTCCCCACAGGCCGGCGGTGAGATCGCCCTCATCCTGAAAGAGCGGAGCGATTTGGCCGCTGGCTGGATCCACGGTAGAAATGGCGGCGTCGCCACCAATAAATTCCCCAAAAAGAATTTTTCCTTGGGCGGTCCACGTTAGCCAGCTGGCGGAAGATTTTCGTTCCGGCGTGAGATTTGTGGCGTCGCCGCCGGCGGCAGGAATCGTGTAGATGTCGCCGCCGACGGAGGGCTCATCGCTCATGAGGCCGGCGATGAAGGCGATTCGTTTGCCGTCGGGGGACCACGCGGGATTGGCGATTTGCAGAGGTGGCTTGAAGACGGGCTTCATCGGGGCGAGCGGACCGGCGTCGAGAGAATAGAGCTGCGCGATGTACCAGTTGTCGTCGCCATTGCCGTGGGCGGCGGTGACGGCGAAGCGCGCACCGTCGGGCGACCAGTCGAATTCGTAGATGTACATGTCGGGGGGAGAGATTTGGCGGAAGCCGCCGGAGGCGAGGTCGACGAGACCGAGGCGCTGTTCGAAATAGGAGTCCTTGATTTCACCGGTGGCGGGAGTTTCGGCGACGAGTGGTCCGGCAGCGCGGGTGGCGTTTTCGGTGAAGAGGACAGCGATGGTTTTGCCGTCGGGGGACCAGGCCGGCGAGGCGAGGAGACCTTTTACGCTGGTGATTTTTTTGGCGGGGCCTCCTGAGGCTGCCGCTACGTAGAGCTGAAGTTGGCCGGGCTTGAGGGCGTCGGAGAGGAAAGCGATTTGCTTGCTGTCACGGGACCAGGCGACGCTGCCTTCGGCACGACGGGTGATGGGACTTGCGGCGGAGAGACGTTTCGGTGGAGCGCTGGCGTCGCTGTCCGCGACGTAGATGGCGGTGTTGCCGTCGGGGGCGCCGTCTTTGCCGACGAGGGTTTCGACCCAGGCGATTTTTTTGCCGTCCGGGGAGATGACGGTTTGTTCGAAACGGCGGGCGGCGTACATGGTGTTCATGACTTCGTCGAGAGGAGTGGCGGGCTTGGGAGTTGCGGCGGCGGGGGGAGTTTTTTTCGGGGCGTGCTGCGTGGGATTTTTTTGCTGCGCTAAGAGAGTGACCTGGGAGCAGAAGGAGAATGTGAGGATGCTCGCAACGAAGCGTTTCGAAAATCGCATGGGTACCGGCCTTTCGAATAGAAATGGCGCCGGGCAAAGATAGAACGAGTGGCGATTCGCTGCAAGCTCTTGCGACACGAATGTGGATTGTTGTGGCTCGGGATGGCGCGTAGAATTCGCGCAGCGTTGTTTGCGAGTGGATTCGAGTGGGCGTGTGGAGGACATGATGGTGGATCGGCGTGGTTTTTTGTCTTCGTTTGCGGGATTTGCGGGCGCTGCGGGTGCGCTGAGGTTTTCGGCGGAGCGGCTTGCGCTGTTCGAACAGGAGGCGCCGAAACTGCCGGATAGCTCGCTTTACAGTTCGAATGAAGAGGCTTACTGGACGGAAGTGCGCAAGCAGTTTGTGATTCCCGCGGACGAGGTTTACTTGAACAACGGGACGGTAGGGTCTTCGCCGCTGCCGGTGCTGCGCGCGATTTTCGATTGCTACAACGATGAGGAGAGGATGGCGCAGAGCGACCCGGAGGATTATCCGATCTGGGGTTATGCGGCGTGGAACGAATTTCGCGATCCGCTGGCGGCGTTTGTGGGATGCAACCGCGATGAGATTGCGCTGCTGCGAAACGCGACGGAGGCGAACAGCTACATCGCGAATGGATTGGATTTGAAGGAAGGCGATGAAGTGCTGATGACCGACCAGGAGCATCCGGGCGGGGAGCATCCATGGAATTTGCGGGCAAAGCGGTATGGGATTGTGGTGAAGAAGGTGACGCTGCCGAGGCCGGTGCCGAATGCGGCAGCGGTACTGAATCTTTTCAGTGATGCGATCACGCCGCGGACACGGGTGCTGTTTTTCAGCCACATCGCGACGGTGACGGGGGTGGTGCTGCCGGCCAAGGAACTTTGCGCGCTGGCGCGCTCGAAGGGGATTATTTCGGCGGTGGATGGCGCGCACGTTCCGGGGATGATGCGGCTGAATTTGCGCGAGCTGGGCTGCGACATGTATTCGTCGAGCCCGCACAAGTGGCTCCAGGCGGCGAAGGGGAGTGGGTTTCTCTATGTGCGCGACGAGATGATTGACCGGCTGTGGAACACGATTGCGACGGAAGGCTGGAACGATCCGAAATTGCGCGCAGAGCGTTTCCAGCGGATCGGGAGTTCGAACGTGCCGGTGCTGTGCGGGTTGCGAGCGGCGATCGCGTTTGCGAATGCGATCGGGATGGAACGCATCGAGCGGCGGCACCGGCAATCGGCGGATTACATTTTGAAGGAGATGGTGCAGCGAGGGGCGACGTCGTGGACATCGCCGGACGCGGCGCTGCGCTGCGGGATTGCGGCGGTGAACGTGGCGCCGATTCAAATCACGGAGATCGAAAACTGGATGTGGAAGAACAAGAAGATCCGGATCCGCGGCGGGGCGCCTTCGAAGATCCGGCTTTCGACGCCGTATTATTTGCTGCGGAAGGACGTGGACCGGTACCTGGCGGCGTTCGACGAATTTCGCACGATGAAGCGAACATCCTAGTGACGCTGCCCACAATGTGCAATTTCTCTTGTTTTTGGTGGGCCTGGGAACGCGTCGAGATGATAGGTATTGGGTCAGAAGCGATCCCAATTCCGTGCCTACCGACTCTATAAACCACAGCTCGCAATAGGCTCTACGCAACTAGTTGAATATAAGGTATTTAACAAAACAAAGGCATAATATACTTGTATTAACACAGCATGATTGACTTGTAGATGCGCGGCACTATATACTTGTATTTACCCGCCACAATAAACTTGTACTGACCCGGGCAGCATTGGAGGCTTCATGCCCTCGCCAAACGAAAAACTGGCTGAATCCCTCGACGTGCTCGAAGCGCTCCAGCAAGGCAACCGACGTGTGTTCCGTTCCGACGACCTCAGCCGAGTTCACCGTGAGCGCCTGGTCGAGAACCGCTTCCTGCAAGAAGTCATGAAGGGTTGGTTGATCTCTTCAAGCCCCGATACAGAGCCCGGCGAAAGCACGCCGTGGCATGCGTCGTTCTGGGAATTCTGCGCACGCTACTGCGACGAACGCTTTGGCGACAAATGGCACCTGTCGCCGGAGCAGTCCCTTTTTTTGCACGGCGAGAGAACGGTGATCCCGGATCAACTGGTGGTGCACAGTCCGAAAGCGACGAATAACGATATCAACCTTCTTTTCGGCACGACTCTTTACGACCTGAAAGTCGCGGAAATGCCCGCAACCGCGGCGCTCACCGTCAGGGACGGATTGCGGCTGTTTTCTCCGGCGGCGGCCTTGGTACGCGTGCCGGAATCATTTTTTCAGATGTATCCCGTCGAGACGCAAGTTGTGATGGCGAGCCTTG
>Ga0210409_10003122_pt1 | contig 18990 bp, 17 predicted proteins | sample IncBWH17MmetaG_FD_161649 | JGI IMG/M metagenome (GOLD analysis project Ga0210409, IMG submission 161649) | Forest soil microbial communities from Barre Woods Harvard Forest LTER site, Petersham, Massachusetts, United States - Inc-BW-H-17-M | ecosystem: Environmental > Terrestrial > Soil >... | reverse complement strand
CATCATCGACAATGAATACGATTGGCACATCGTGTGTGCTCATAAGCGTCAGTTGACAACACCGGATAGATTGTATCGGACGAGGCAATGCCAAGCCGCACAATACCTCGGAGTTAGGGTGGAACTCGAGGATGATCGGCGAACACTGACGCTAACCAGATTTGCATACTTGCCCGTCCCGAGACATCGGTGTCGATGCGGATAGGAGAGTCTAGAAGGTCAACGCGAAGCATTTACGGGTTCAGCCTTAGTTTCAGCGAGTTCCTCAGAGAAATTGAAATCCGTGGGGGCGGCTCCAGTGATTAATCGGGCACCGCGGCTGAATGTCAAATCCTGAATGGCCCACTGAAAAAAGACTAGAACTCGGCTCTGAAAGGTGACCAAATACGTTATGTGGATAAAGGCCCATACTAGCCAGGCAATTAGTCCCGAAAGATGGACACCGAAAACATCCGCCACTGCGGCTGCGCGTCCAATCACCGCCAGAGACCCTTTGTCGAAGTAATGAAAAGGGGGAAGCTCCCGCTGACCCTTTACTTTTCGCAAGATCGCCTTCGCTGCATAGGCGCCGCCCTGCATGGCGACCTGGGCCACCCCAGGCAAGGGTTTTCCTTTTTTATCCATCGCTGAAGCCAGATCGCCTACTACGTAAATGTCCGGATAGCCTGGAATCGTCAAGTCAGGTCTTACTTTAACTCTTCCTCCTTTGTCGCTCTCGGCTTTTGTGTGGCTAGCCAGCATTTTGCCTAGTGGCGATGCGGTGATACCGCCAGCCCAGACCACAGTTTTGGCGGCGATCGAATCAGTTCGCCCACCGGAATCAATCGTCAAACCCTCTTTGTCCACATGTTTGACCATCGCCCCGCATCTCACTTCGACTCCAAGCTTGGCAAGCGAACGGGTTGCTTTTTCAGCCAGATCTTCAGGGAAAGGCATCAGCACGCGAGGCGCTCCATCCAGCAGTATGATCTTCGCTTCTTGCGGGTTGATAGAACGAAAGTCGTTTTTTAGCGTTTGGCGGGCGATCTCCGCGATTGCTCCAGAGAGCTCCACACCAGTCGGCCCTGCACCAACAATCACGAATGTGAGCCAACTTCGGCGCTGCACGGGGTCCGAAAGGCGCTCGGCCACTTCGAATGCATAAAGGATTTTGTGGCGGATGGCCGTGGCTTCTTCAACACTCTTCATGCCGGGCGCCCATTCTTGCCACTCGTTGTGCCCGAAGTAGAATGTCTGTGACCCGGCGGCAACGATCAATGAATCGTAGGGAACTATGGCCCCATCGGCCAGAAAGACGCGTTTCGAATCGGGATCGATGTCTACGACGGTCCCCAACCAAACACGAGTGTTTTTCTGTTGGCTTAGGACGCCCCGAAGGGGCGAGGCGACCTCTCCCGCCGAAAGTGAGCCCGTCGCGACCTGATAGAGTAGCGGTTGGAAAAGGTGATAGTTCCGCCGATCGATAAGCGTCACGTCCACCAAGTCTGAGTTCAAGTGCTGGGCCGCAGAAAGCCCGCCAAACCCCCCGCCTACAATCACCACTTTCCAGCGTTCGCTCATCGCTCTCCTCGCACAGCGCCGCCCTCTTGGGACAGCATTCTCTGGCTGATTCCATGCAATTGCGCTGCCATGGAATCCTTAGCCCTAAACCACGACGGACAGGCTCAGTCAGGTGCGCATTGACATGTCTTGCCGTGACGAATGCGATGACACTTGACGCAATAGGCATCGGGATGACACTCACCGCCCGGCGTTTGTTAGTCGCCCAGCGCTGTTAACGATCGGGATTTCGTGAGGGTTTGCTTTTATCGCGGTTGCAATACAGAAAATCGGAGTACGTGTCGCTTTGGTAGCACGCTTGCTCTCCACTCAATCGAATTCCGGAGGATAAGCATTGCGGCGCACGCCTTGCAATAGGAATAAGGAGAGATTGCGAAGGTTGGTGATATCGCGCATTTCGGAAGTGGAGGACGGAAGAACAGAAATGTCGATGCTGAAAACGAAATCTTCGACAGTGCGGTCCCTTCTACAGACGATACTTCTTTTATTTTGGTCCGCTATAGCGGTGTGGGCAACCGAGCCCAAAGGGTCGTCTCCTCACGGCACGAACATCTTCGCTCCCGCCTCAACCCCAGCTAAGTCGATTGCTGACTTGTCTGTTTTTGTACTTGTTATTACCGGAATCATTTTTGTAGTTGTTTTTGCATTGTTGGTCTATTCCGTTGTTAAGTTCCGTGGGCGAGCAATGGATGCCGTCCGCGAACCGGCTCAAGTGTACGGAAGCACGCAGATTGAGTTGGCCTGGACGATCATTCCCATCCTCATCGTTGTGGTCTTGTTCTTGGCTACGGCGAGAGTACTCCATGCGGTTCAGGACGCTCCGCAACCACCGGGCGCCGTCGAGGTCACTGCCATCGGGCACCAATTCTGGTGGGAGTTTCGTTACCCGAAGCTGGGGGTCGTTACAGCCAACGAGCTGCACATCCCGGTGAGCGATCCAGCGAATCCCACTCCTACGTTCTTGACCTTGCTTTCTGCTGACACCGACCACAGCTTCTGGATTCCGGAACTCGCGGGCAAGACCGACCTGATTCCCAACCATCCGAACAGAATGTGGATGGACCCCCTGCGCCCCGGAATCTTTCTTGGCCAGTGCGCGCAATACTGCGGGGTTCAGCATGCAAAGATGCTGTTACGCATCTCAGTGGACAGTCCTGCCGATTTTGCTGCCTGGTTCCGTGGCCAGCAACAGCCAGCAGTTCAGGACGCAAGCGTAGCGACCGGCAGGCGAGTTTTCGAAAGCAATGCCTGCATGAATTGTCATGCGGTGGCAGGAACGAATGCCAACGGACGCTTCGGTCCCGACCTCACACACTTGATGAGCCGGGTCACAATCGCCTCCGGTGCAGCAACAAATACACCAGAAAACCTCCGTCTCTGGATTCAGGACCCAAACGCGATCAAGCCCGGCTCGCTGATGCCGGCCATGAAGTTGAGCGATTCGGACCTGGATGCAGTCGTGAGTTATATGGAGACACTTCGCTAGAGGAAGTTCAAGGCTAATATGTCATCGAATGCGATCACGATTCCCGGCGTGCCGATTGACGAGAAGTCGTGGGTTGACGCTCTCCACGAGTGGGTGACCACGGTTGACCACAAGCGCTTGGGCGTTCTCTATATTCTCTACTCCCTGCTATTTCTGGTTGTCGCCGGTGTCGAAGCCCTCATTATCCGCATTCAGCTGATGTTTCCGCACAATCATTTTGTTTCGCCGCAGGTCTTCAACCGCATGTTCACCATGCATGGGACGACCATGATTTTTTTCGTGGCCATGCCAATCCTGTTTGGCTTTGCCAACTATCTTGTGCCACTCATGATCGGAGCTCGCGACATGGCGTTCCCGCGGTTGAACGCCTTCAGTTTTTGGCTTTCGGCGCTAGGTGGCCTTCTTCTTTACTTCAGCCTCGTGGGCGCAAATGGGCTCTATGGCGCGGGTAACGCGCCGGACGTGGGATGGTGGGCGTATGCGCCTCTGACGGCTCGAGCGTTTTCCCCAGGGCACAGCACTGATTATTGGACCTTGGCGCTGCTGGTTTCCGGATTTGGAAGCATTGGAACCGCCATCAATATCATCGCGACCATTCTGTGCATGCGCTGCCCGGGCATGAAGCTCAATCGCATGCCGCTGCTGGCGTGGCTCAATTTGGTGATGGCCGGAATGGTTTTGCTCGCCGTTTCGCCGTTGACTGCAGCACAGATGATGCTGCTCATCGATCGATATTTGGGCAGCCATTTCTTCGACGCACAGGCTGGCGGTTCCGCTGTGATGTGGATGCACTTCTTTTGGATATTCGGCCATCCCGAAGTCTACGTCCTTATTATTCCCTGCTTTGCTTTCATGTCAGAAATCATTCCGGTGTTTTCACGGAAACCGATTTTCGGATACCCGGTCATGGTCGCGGCCACTGTCTCTATCGGGTTCGTGAGTATGAGCGTGTGGGCGCACCACATGTTTACCGTCGGGATGAGCTCTTACGCGAACAGCTTTTTCACCATAACCACCATGGCTGTGGGCGTGCCGACAGGAATCAAGATTTTTAATTGGCTTGGAACCATGTGGGGCGGAAAGATCCAATTCAAAACACCGATGCTGTTTAGCATCGGATTCCTGTTCCAATTTCTCATCGCCGGTCTCACCGGGATCATGCTGGCCTGCGCACCCTTCGACTGGCAGTTAGGTTCCTCCTATTTTGTTGTCGCGCACTTCCACTATGTAATCGTCGGCGGAATTCTGTTTGCACTCTTTGCTGCGTTCTATTACTGGTACCCGAAAATCACGGGAAGAATGTTGAACGAAACCCTCGGGAAATTGCACTTCTGGATATTTCTGATCGGCTTCCATCTGACATTCGACCTCATGCACATTCCCGGCCTATTGGGTATGCCGCGCCGAATCTACACCTACGAGCCTGGCCGCGGCTGGGACACTCTAAACCTCCTCATCAGTATCGGCGGATTTATTCAGGCAATCGCAGTTTTGATTTTTGTAGCGAATCTTGTGGTCTCTTATTTCAAGGGAAAGAAAGCGGGCAACGACCCCTGGGACGCCTGGACCCTTGAATGGGCCACAAGTTCGCCCCCGCCTGCATACAACTTCTCTTCCATTCCAGTGGTCGCGAGCCGCCGGCCATTGTGGGACCTGAAACATCCTGAAGACCCAGACAGCCGGTACGAATGAAGACAGTCGCTATGAGTAAAGGAAGAAAGCAATGAGTGCAATCGCAAATCCGTTCCCACAAGCGCCGGCAACCTGGAGGCTGCCCGATCGCGGCAAAGTCGCAATGGTCGGCCTCATTATTGCCGAGTCGGCGATCTTCACGATTTTTGTGGTTGCTTATCTTTTCTATGTAGGGAAGAGCCTCACTGGACCAACTCCGCGCGAGCTGCTCGAGACGCCGATATTCTACACCATCTGCCTGTTGTCGAGCAGCCTGACCATTCATTTTGCCGCGAAGTCGCTGGCACGCGACAGAGTCGGAGCTTTTCTCGGCTTATGGGTGCTCACCATCGTTTTGGGCGCCACGTTTATGTACGGCACTGGGCAGGAGTGGCACCGGCTGATCTACGAACACGGGCTCACAATCTCGACGAATTTATTCGGAACGACCTATTACTCGCTGCTCGGACTGCACGCCTTTCACGTCACCCTAGGCCTGGTCATGCTTTTGATGGTGGCGATGTTCGCTTTGGCTGGCCGTGTGGGCGTGGAGCAGTCGCGCCGTGTGGAAGTGCTCTCGATGTACTGGCATTTTGTGGATGCTGTGTGGGTGGTAGTTTTCACTGTCGTTTACGTTCTGGGGCGTTGAGGGAAGAAATGGCAACTTTGCAGACAACCGAACCCATGAGTGAAAGCCCTCTAGCGCCGCGCGAGATTGAAGTGCCCGCGCCGACAGCGTGGCCTTTTGTGTTGGCCTTTGGCTTCGCCTTAGTATTTGCCGGCCTCGTCACGAGCGCGGCAGTTAGCATGCTCGGCGCTGTGCTTGCTCTGGCAGGCTGTATCGGCTGGTTCCACGAAGTATTACCTAACGAGCACGAAGAGGTTGTGCCCGTGCTTCCTGAAGATATCCGCATCAGTACCGAGCGGCGGATAGTGGAGCGACTCCCAATTCTTGCGTATCAACGCGCATGGCTTCCTGTTCATACGTATCCCGTTTCGGCGGGAGTTAAAGGGGGATTGGCGGGAGCTGTAGCCATGGCGGTTTTGGCCTGTGCTTACGGGGTGCTCAAGGCCGGAAGTATTTGGTATCCGATCAATCTTCTCGCCGCAGTAGTGTACGCCGAATCGCTTAAGCTCGGGCCCGCACAGTTGTATTCATTTCATGCGGACACCTTGGCGATTGCTTTGGTTCTGCATGGCCTGGTGTCAACCCTTGTTGGGGTGCTCTATGGCGCGATGCTTCCCATGTTCGCGCGCCGGCCGATCGTACTGGGAGGACTCATTGGCCCGGTGTTGTGGTCGGGACTGCTCTACACAATATTGGGTCTACTGAATCCATTGCTCGCGAGCCACATTGACTGGCCCTGGTTTATTGCTTCGCAGGTGGCCTTTGGAATTGTGGCGGGCATTGTGGTCTCGAAACATTCGCGCATGCTGACCCGGGAGAACCTGCCCTTCCTCATGCGCGCTGGAATTGAAGCTCCGGGGATTACTCCACCGAGAGAAAACGGAGAGGACGGACAGTGAAACGATTTCAATATCTGTGTGCGTCCGCGGTGCTGAGCCTGCTGCTCTCGGGTTGTAGCTCTCCGCATGGTCAGCCCCAAGGGGACTCGGAGGCTATAGCCCCGAGCCAGGTTTCAGACGTTGCCACTCTCTACTCACAAAACTGCGCAGGTTGCCACGGCGCGCAAGGACAAGGAGGAGCGGCCATCGCGCTGGCAAATCCCGTTTATCTCGACATCGTGGATGAAGCGTCCATGCGAAAGGTCATCGCCAATGGCATACATGGAACCTCCATGTCAGCTTTTGCTCAAAGTGCGGGAGGAATGCTGACGGACAAACAGATCGATGTGATCACGAGTGGAATACTTTCGAACTGGTCACGAAAAGGGATCCTCGACGGAAGCAGTCCACCTTCGTACGCCGCAAGCACTGCAGGCAATGCCGGACGTGGGGAACTCGTTTACCGAACGTATTGCGCATCCTGTCACGGCCAAAGAGGTCAGGGCGGGCCCAAGGGCAGCGCCATCACCAACGACTCATTTCTGGCTCTCGTCAGCGATCAGGAACTGCGCACGATCGTCATCGTTGGACGGCCTGAACTGGACGCGCCGGACTGGCGCGGCAACGCTCCGGGAAAACCGATGACGGACCAGGAGATCACGGACGTGGTTGCCTGGCTCGCGTCACGCCGCGTTCAGAACCCAGGGCAACCATATTCCGCGTCGAATTTCGCGCAGCACTAGGAGATGAGATATGTCGAGTAAACCTGTGATGGCCCGGTCGACTGACACAACAGTCTCGCGCCGCGGGTTTTTTATGAAGCTGGGTATCCTGTTTAACGGATTCGCGGCCATGGTGTTGGCGGTGCCGATTGTGCGATTTCTCTCTTCTTCGGTTACCAGAGGGCGCGCAAACGCTTATCTCTCGTGGGTACCACTCGGCAGCATTGACAAGTTTCCTGAAGGCGAAACGCGCCTAGCTACGTTTCAAAATCCATACGTTATGCCCACAGATGGCAAGACGGTGGACACTGCCTGCTGGGTGCGGCGTATTTCCGGCGATAAGTTTCAGGTCTTTGCCATCAACTGCGCACATCTCGGCTGCCCGGTTCGCTGGTTTCAGCAATCTGGTCTGTTTATGTGTCCCTGTCACGGTGGAGCGTACTATCGCGACGGTTCGCGGGCTTCGGGACCACCTGAGCGCGGCCTTTTCGAGTATCCATATAAGGTTAAAGACGGTGTGCTCACCATCCAGGCCGGGGAATTGCCGACGCCGGGTGCGGCGATGGCAAGTTTATGCACGGAGAAGCCGCCATGCGCATAATTGAATTCGGGAAAACGATAGGAGAGTGGTTCGACCATCGCTTGCAACTTGCGGCACCCATTCGTGAAGCCGCAGAACATCCCGTGCCACGGAACACAGCAAGCTGGTTCTATGTGTTCGGCAGCGCAGCGCTCACCGTCTTCATTCTCCAACTTGTCACCGGCATTCTGCTGGCGCTGATTTATGTGCCCTCGGCCGGCGAAGCATGGAGCAGCCTGCAGGCTCTGAATCATCAGGTGGCGCTCGGCTGGTTCATCCGCGCCATGCATGGATGGGGCTCCAACTTCATGGTGGCGATTGTTCTCATTCACATGGTGCAGGTGTTCCTGTTCGGGGCCCACAAGTTCCCGCGTGAACTCACCTGGGTCATCGGCGTTTTTCTCTTGCTGATGACTCTGGGCATGGCCTTCAGCGGGCAAGTGCTTCGCTTCGATCAGGACGCCTACTGGGGCTTGGGAATCGGAGCTTCCATCGCCAGCCGAGTACCCATAGCCGGTCCCACGATCGTGAAGTTGATGCTGGGTGGACCCATCATCGCCGGCGCAACTCTCTCCCGATTTTTTGCGCTGCATGTGTTCGTGATTCCCGGGATGCTGATAGCTTTCGTAGGGCTTCACGTATTGATGGTGCTGAAGCTGGGGATCAACGAGTGGCCGATGCCGGGGCGCGTTGTTAAGCGCGCTACCTACGAACGCGAGTATCACGCGCTTACGAAGAGCGAAGGTGCACCCTTCGTTCCGTACGCGGTTTGGAAGGATTTGTTCTTCGCGGCGTTCATCATTCTGGCCGTCGCCGCCTGCGCCTTCTACTTCGGCCCATTTGGACCGACCGGACAGCCGGATCCCACGATCATCCAGACTGCTCCGAAGCCCGATTACTTTTTCCTGTGGCTTTACGCTTTGCTGTCGCTGCTTCCTCCGTCGATGGAGACGCCATTTCTTCTCATCGTCCCACCGGTGGCGATCATCGCATTGATCCTCTTGCCCTTTCTTTCCGGTGAAGGAGAAAAGAGCTGGAAGCGACGACCCATCGCGGTTCTCACCGTGCTGCTGATTGCCATCACACTGGGGACCTTCACCCGTATGGCTCAATTCGCGCCCTGGAGCCCGCACATGAATGCGTGGAGCGGTGATCCCGTGCCCGACCGGTTCGTGCATGGCACAACCGCACTGGAGCGTCAGGGTGCGTTGGTATTTCAGGTAAAGCAGTGCCGCAACTGTCATTCGCTCGCCAATACCGGCGGAAACAGGGGCCCCGCCCTGGATAGTGTCGCGGTGCGACTCACCAACGACCAACTCATCCGGCAGGTGATTCAAGGCGGCGGCAACATGCCCGCCTATGGAAACAACTTGAGCCCGGCGGAGACCACCGCACTCGTGGCGTTTCTAGAATCGTTGCACCCCGTAGGGCAAGCTCCCGCCCGCGATGCATCACGCGAGGTTGTGCTTGGTGATAGCGACCATAAAGAGCCCGTTGCTCAGAGATAGGACAATCCATGCAACATGCTCACCACGCCGCGTTCGAATCACTCTGGGTTTCTGCCCCTTTGATTCTCGTCGCGTTAGTCTACGCGCGTGGATGGCTTCGTGTTCGCAAGCTTGATCTGCACACGATTGAGACCTGGCGGGCTGGCAGTTTTGTCTTGGGGCTATTGTTCATCTGGCTTGCGGTGGCTTCACCGATCGCTGCACTCGATCACGAGCTGCTAACGATCCACATGGTTCAACATTTGCTGCTCATGACGCTGGCTCCTCCATCGATCTGGTTTGGTGCGCCGATGAAGCCGCTACTGCATGGTCTACCGCAAGGATTCGGGAACGTTATGCGTCATTGTTTTCGATCGCCGCCAATACAGCGACTGGGCAGGGCCATTGCACATCCTGCAGTCTGCTGGCTTGCAGCCGCGGCCACATTAGTCGGATGGCACGTTCCTTCTTTGTTTGCGCTCGGGATGCGATCAGGACTATGGCATACGATAGAGCAAGCCTCGTTCCTAGTAAGCGGCCTTCTTTTCTGGTGGCCTGTCATTAAGCCTGGGGAAGGGAAGTCGAACGGCTCAGAATGGCCGATCCTTTTATATCTCTTTGTGGCCACGCTGCCGTGCGACATCCTTTCCGGATTCCTTGTCTTTTGCAACCGCGTGGTTTACCCAGCGTTTCTGTCTTCACCGCAATCGAATGGCCTGTCTGCTCTGGAAGATCAGCAATGCGCAGGTGCGTTGATGTGGACTTGCGTTACCGTCGTTTACTTGATTGCCGCGGCAATTTTCGCAGCACGTTTACTCTCCCCACATCGGTCGGAAGAGCAGTCGATTTTGCAATTCGAGTCGGAACGCAGTGCGGTACGAACGGACCCGCAGCGGATGGAGGCTGTCTGAATGTCCGGCCAATCCATAGTTACGAAGCAACTCGCTTCTTCCGGATCGCAAGATGGGCGTCTTGCGGGATCTAGGCTCTCAGATTACTGGGCACTCACGAAGCCGGAAGTCAATTTCCTCATTCTTATCACGACTGGTATTGGTTTTTATCTGGGTTGCGGAAACGAAGCACGTCCGTTCTCATTCGCGGGGTTGCTCAACACTTTACTTGGAACGTTGCTGGTCGCAAGTGGGACAGGGACGCTAAACCAATACATCGAACGAAAGTTCGATGCGCAAATGCGCCGTACAGCGCGGCGCCCCGCCGCAGCCGGCCGTCTCAAACCGGTTGCCGTCCTGGCCTTCGGAACTGCACTGGCAGCGGCAGGAACCGTTTATCTCGCTGCCACGGTCAACCTGCTTGCGAGTGCGCTGGGGGCTTTGACATTGTTGACTTATCTGTTCCTGTATACGCCCCTGAAACGAAAAACGTCGCTGTGCGTTCTCATCGGTACTTTTCCCGGTGCCATGCCACCGCTGATCGGTTGGGCCGGCGCTTCTGGTCGATTGAATCTCGAAGCATGGATACTTTACGCCATCGTTTTCCTTTGGCAGTTCCCACATTTCATGGCAATTGCATGGATGTACCGCGAAGACTACGACCGAGCAGGCTATTTGGTTCTGCCCAAGGGGAAAACGAGAGTGCCTTTCGTCATCTTGGAAACCGTTTTGCCGCTGATTGTTCTTGTCGGATGCAGCATCGTGCAATTTCCGACGCGCCACGCCGCCATTTTTTACTGCGCCGGAGCACTACTGGGTCTCGGGTTCCTGTACTTTGGGGTGGAATTCGCGCTTCGGCGATCGCGGGCGGCCGCTCGCCGACTGCTGGCGGCGTCCATAGTTTATCTTCCATTGTTGTTGGCACTAAGCGCGACACTGTGCAATCGCGTCAGATCTTGATGGGTGCTTTGTTCCTGCTCGTATCTCGCGAGGTTTCGCGTTGAGAGCCACCATTCCATTTAGGCCCCCTTCGTGCAAACACAATGTTCGCTAGCGAAGGAACGCACAAAAACCCCAGACCCTTGTTAAGCAGCACGGAGACAGATGTATGGACAAGTTTACTCGACGAGACATGCTGATCGGCGGAGTTGCGGCGTTAGCGGCCACCACCTTGCCGGTCGTAGCCATTTCGAGATCAATCACGGGTTCACTATTGCTGAATAACACAAAAGGAGACAGTTCCATGGCAACGATCACGACAAAAGATGGCACAACGATCTTCTACAAAGACTGGGGCCCGAAGGATGCCCAGCCCATTGTGTTTCACCACGGCTGGCCTCTGTCATCCGACGACTGGGACGCGCAGATGCTGTTTTTCCTTGCCAACGGCTATCGCGTCGTTGCGCACGACAGGCGCGGTCACGGCCGCTCCTCGCAGGTGGCCACTGGCCACGACATGGACCATTATGCGTCCGACGCCTCGACGGTGGTCGAGCATCTCGACCTGAGAAATGCGATCCATATCGGTCATTCGACGGGTGGTGGCGAGGTAGCGCGCTATGTCGCGAAGTACGGCGAGCGTCAGGGCCGCGTCGCCAAGGCCGTGCTGATCGCCGCTGTTCCCCCGCTCATGGTCAAGACCTTGAAGAACCCAGGCGGTACCCCGATTGAAGTATTCGACGGCTTCCGGAAGGTGCTGGCTGAGAACAGGGCTCAGTTCTTTCTTGATGTGCCTTCGGGTCCGTTTTACGGCTTCAACCGGTCCGGCGCAAAGGCCTCGCAGGGGAATCATACAGAATTGGTGGCGTCAGGGGATGATGGGCAGCGCACTCGCTCACTACGAAGGCATCAAGGCTTTCTCCGAGACAGACCAAACCGACGATCTGAAAGCGATCTCGGTACCGACCCTCGTACTGCAGGGTGACGATGACCAAGTCGTGCAGTACAAAGACGCTTCAGTGTTGCAGGCCAAGCTGCTCAAGCATGGGACGCTCAAGATTTACTCGGGCTTCTCACACGGTATGATGACCACGAATGCCGACGTGATCAATGCGGACATCCTCGCATTCATCAAAGGGGCGGCAGTCAAAGCTGTCTGATGCTTGACTGTAGCCAGTTGCGGTCTATTTTTGTGCGGCAGAAAGCAACGTGTTCGGAGTCAAGATAAACGCTTGTGACCAATCCAAGATCTGCTGTTCGCAAGGCGCCGAACGGCTGTCCTAGCAGGTTGCTCGAAGTCATTGCGTTCTTTTTGGCTGGGCGATTTTAGCCGGATCCTCAAGATGTTCCCAGAGGTTCCGCGATAATGTCATTCATTGCCGGCCTCCAGTACGTAATTTCCGTGCAGTATCTTCCTTCAACAATTTCTCCCAGCCTGGGCCGTGCCCATATGCCGCAGATGGATCCAGGCCGGGAGGTTGGTCTAATTCTGTTTCGAGCCTGTATTGGACGAGTTGAGCTACAGTCACCATCGTCAAACCATACTCTGAGCAGAACCTTGTTAGATCTGAACCGCGTGCCATACTGCCATCGCGGTTCATGATTTCGCAGATCACTGCGGCATGATGCAGCCCTGCCAACCGTGCCAGGTCAACAGACGCTTCTGTTTGGCCGCGTCTCTCGAGAACGCCATCGGGCCGCGAGCGTAGGGGAAACACATGACCAGGGCGCGCGAGGTCTTGAGGGCGAGTTCGGGGGTCGACCGCAGCCAAGATGGTTTGCGCACGATCGTAGGACGAGATTCCGGTTGTTACACCCCTTCCTCGTGCATCGATCGAAACCGTAAACGCCGTGCCAAGGTTTGCGGTGTTGTTGAGCACCATTGGTCCTAATTCCAACTGATCAAGCCGCTCGCCGGTCATTGCGAGACAGATCAAACCCCGCGCGTAGGTGGCCATAAAATTGATCACTTCGGGAGTGACCATCTCTGCCGCGATCACGAGGTCACCCTCATTCTCACGATCCTCATCATCCGCAATGACGATCATTCGCCCTGATTGCAACTCCCTAAGCGACTGCTCGATTTCAGCGAACCTCACTGCTTGGGCAACATAGCAGCGCTCGTCACCACCGGACACACGCGAAACTTCGGACGAAACAAGCAGGTTCACTGCGCTAGGCCGCTGAGTAGGCATAGGTCCTCCGATAAAGGCCAATTCCTCCAATCGTTCACATGATCGTGAGCGAATGCCCCATCTTTTTCTTCTTGGTCCGCAAGTACGACAATGCATAGGGGCTTAGTGGTGCCTCGCAGGGAATCAGTTCGACGACTTCGACTCCACCCTTGGCCAGTGCTTCGACTTTTTGCGGGTTGTTTGACATCAGGCGGACACGGTCAATCCCAATTTCGTGCAGAATAGCGACTGCCAATCTGAAATCGCGGCAGTCTGGATCAAAACCCAGGGCCTGGTTCGCTTCGACCGTATCCAGTCCTTTGTCCTGCAACGCGTAAGCTTTCAGTTTTGCCATGAGCCCGATACCACGGCCCTCCTGATACTCGTAGATCACCAGGCCCGATCCCTCGTCTGCAATGGCCGACATTGCGAGTTCCAACTGCCCTCGGCAATCACAGCGCAGAGATCCAAGCACTTCTCCAGTGAGGCATTGGGAATGAATGCGTAGCAAAGGCGCCCGATCGTGCGGATCGCCAAGCGTCAGGAGGAGGGCACTCTCAGTCTTTCCTGTGTCCACGTTCACGAGCTCAAAGCCGATCAGGTCGAACATGCCGAACATGGTAGGCAGGCGAGTGGAGGCCACCCGGACGAGGCCGCGTTGTTCGGCCCTCTGGACCATGCTGATCCGAACGCCGTAATTCCTCTTCTTAGGTCTCTCAGGCAACCTGGAACTCATTGGACTGTGCCGCCCATCGCATGAATAACCTCGTCATGAGCCTCGAAGTAGTCGAGTTGTGACTGGAGGAGGAGCGCCTTGGCATCGTATTCCTGAGCTGTTGCGGTATCCGCTTGCGAGTTCAGCGCGGCTCCTCGTATGAGTTCTTGCTGACGCACACGATTCGACTCCGTACGCAGAGAGAGGATCTCTTCGGATACCTTCAACATCTGCTGCGTCCTTTCCAGCTTGTTGAATGCTGTTTGGACCGAGACCTCGATCGCATCCGTCAACTTCGCGAGGTTCTCTTTCGCTTGAGACAACTGCGCCTGACGTTCGTGGACTACGGCCTTCTTGCGACCCGAGTCGAACACGTCAAAGCCGAAGTGAACCCCAAAGGTACCGAAGTTGCGCGCCAAGAACGGTACATTTTCCTGGTAACTGTAGCGGGCAAAGGCCTCAACATCGGGAACCCACATATCTGTCTTCGCCAAACGAACCACCGCCTCAGCCTTCTGGACCTCCGCACGAGCTGCAAGGACCTCCGGATGTGAGGCCAGGGCAGCGCTAACACATTCCTCGCGCGGGCAAGTTTCCTGAAATTCGGAAACAGCAGGATCCAGATCCAGCGCGGTGGTCAGTGGCTGGCCTATCAAGTCGTTGAGCTTCAGCTTTAGATCTGACAGCTGAAGATCGGTGCTCAGCATCTCTTGCTTGGCTTGCAGCAATTGTGCGCGGCTGTCGATCAGCTCCTGTTCGAGCGTGCTACCGAACTTTACCTGCTCCACCCGCTCGCTCTGAAGGTCCTCGGAGGCCCTTATTCGCGCTTCAGTGGCGCTGCGGTGCGCCTGAGCGATCAGAATGTCGTAGTAGACCTGATGGACCGCCAGCGCTACATCGTTTCCAGTAAGCTGCGCCTTCTCACGCGAGACGTTTACCTCGGCTTGGGCCACATCGTTTGCGAGTTTGATCTTGAGCAGCGTCGTCAACGGCTGGGTGATCTGGGTTCCGCTGGTCGTAAAGTTCTTGCCGCCCTGGTTGATGATCGCGTCTGCAGATGGAATCGCTGTCCCCAGCGCGATGCCGAGACTGCCGGACTTGATCTGAATCAACTGTGTGTCCGTCACATGCATGAAGCTGCTGTCATTCCGTATCGAAGGAAAATAGGAACTCTTCGCGACCTGCTTCGCCTGCTGTTTCTCATCGACGGTGTAGCCGGCAATGCGAATATCGTGGTTGTGCCTCAGCGCCAACTGAACAGCTTCCTGCAGGGTAATGTGGCGGGGAGGCGGAGGGTTGCCTGCTTCCTCGGCAGCCGCAGAGCAGGCGAAGAAGGTCATCGCTACTAGCAGGAATAGTGCGGCATCTCGTTTCATTGGTTCGACTCCTTATGGGTGGCGGGGATCTGCTGCATGCTGCTGAGTTCCCCGTAATTCAAAGGTGACTTGCGCAGCAAAGCGACAAAGATCAAAGCGCAAGCGCAACTCCACGCGATCAGTAGAAATCCGTCGAGTAGGCTCAAGCTGTATGCTTGAAGCCGCAGTCGGGCCGCAATCAGATCGATGGCGCGTGCTCCTGCGGCGGCCGTGCCGGACGATTTGGCGTAGAGACCCGCCGTCATGGCACGAATGTTCTGATCAAGAATCCAGTTGCCACCGCTGACGTGAAGTCCCAAGAGATTCGAGTGCAGCTTCTCCCTCTGAGCGATGAAGTGACCCATGTAAATCGCGCCTGCTGTGCCGCCGAACAGACGAATCACATGAAAGAAGGCCGAAAAGCTCAGGGCCCACTCTGGTTTCGATAAGCCGCCGGTAAAGATTGCTTGCAGCACGATGCAGCCGACTAGCCCGATGAAGGCAATAGATTGACCGACACCGGTCAGCAATTCGGTACGGTAGAAGTTCTCGGCCGCCCACACGCTGGTGTACTGTGAGCTGAGCCAAGCAGCGGATGCGGTACAAGTGAGGCCGATCGCGAAGAGCAGCCTGGGGTCATACTTGCGTAACAGCAGAAGCGCTGCGATAAACGCGATGGGTACAAGGGGAAGAGCACTCCAAATGATCGCAGGCCCAATCTGGTCGGCTTCGAACCCGCGGATGGCCAGCGACTGTGGGACCAAGATGATGGTTGTGCAAAGCGTGAAGCGGAACCAAAAGAGCAGGCAGCCCAGTAGAATGGTGTTCCATTTCAGCAAATAAGGAAGCGCCACGAGAGGGTTGGGAGCGCGTAGCCTCCGAACAAGTGCACAAAGCAGGAAGAAAGTCCCGGACCAGAACCAGGCATTGAATTCGCCCGAGCGCCACCAGTCGAGTCGCTGGCCTTGCTGAAGGGCAGCAAAAACCAGAGCCAGTCCTGCACTCAGATACAGGAACCCAACGAAGCTTGGAGCATGGCCGCTCTTTCGTGGCGGCATCGGCGGAATGCCGAAGTAGATGCACATCATCATTACCGGCGCAATCACAGCAGAATTCCAGAACATCCAGTGCCAGGACAGATGGTCTCTGTACCAACCGTAGAGCGAAGGCGCGATATTCACGGCTCCGTCTACAAAGGTCGCGTACAAGGCAATCGTGAAAGGGAGGTATCGTAGCGGAATGTTGCGAAGTGCGAACGTCAGCGTGAGCGGATAAAACGTACCTGAGGTAAGTCCCGCAATAATAAGTGCGACGACGAGCAGACTATAACTGTGAACGAAAGGGAGAAAGATAGAGGTCACGGTGAAGAGTCCTGCGGCAAACAGGAGTATGCGCCGCGGCCCGAGCAGACCTCCGAGGTAGACACTGAACGGGCCGATAAACATGAGCGATGCATTGTAGGCGCTGTCGAGCCAGGCGCCATTGTCGAAGCCTATGCCAACATGGCCCTTCAAATCGGAAAGGCCGAGAGTGAGCATGCGGCCGGCGAGAGTGACGAGGCCGGCGCCTGTGACGACTCCGAGGATTCCGAGCAGAGGGCGCGTCGATACTTCCGCCGGGATGGCGGTGGCGGTAGCGCGCGCAATGTCTATCGCCGACGGGCGAACTGCGATGGTCGAAGCTGCCATAGGCTCCGGTTACCGTCTCGTGCGGACAGTTGCAATCACCGAGAGTCCGGGACGCAGTTTCGCCGCGAAGGTGGGGTCGTCCAGCGCGATCTTGACAGGAATTCGCTGCACGACTTTCGTAAAGTTGCCAGTTGCGTTATCGGGTGGCAGCAGAGCGAATTGTGATCCGCTGGCTGGTGCGATCTCGACCACTTTGCCGTGAATGAGTTGGTCGGGGTATTCGTCAATGCGAATGTCGGCAGGATCACCAACCTTCACGTTGGTCAACTGCGTTTCGCGATAGTTCGCTTGTACCCACTTTGTGAGGGCAACAAAGGAGATCACCTGCGTGCCCGGGGAGACGAGTTGCCCAGGCCGAACTTGGCGTTCGCCCACGGTGCCGTCGCCGGGAGCGTAGATTTTGGTGTAGCCAATGTTCACCGACGCTGCCGCCAGGTTCGCCTGCTTCGCGCGCAGATCGGCCTGAAGTTGTATCGCCTGCGATTCGAGGACGGCTTTGCTGCGGCGCTCGGCTTCGGCAGCGAGTTCACTGCTACGCAACATGGTTTGGGCTTGGTGGAGATCTGCGTCACGGCTAGCAAATTGACCTGACAGGTTGCCGTCGGTTGCGACCGCAGCCTCGAGGTTCTGCTCGGTCGTCGAGCGAACTTGATACAGCCCTTCCTGACGTCTGCGTTCAGAGCGAGCATGAGTCAACTCAGCCTGGACAGCTTCCTTGCCAGCTTCGGCAGCCGCAATCTGCGCGTTGGCCTGATCGATACCCGCCAGCGCTTTGTCGATGTGGGCATCCTGCAACTGGCGTTGCCGAAGATTTTCCTGAATGCCGGCACGCGCGGCCTCAACCGCCGCTTTGGCTTGATCCACCTGGGCCTGATAGTCATCGTCCTGCAGTTCGACAAGGAGATCGCCTTGGTGTACCTGTTGGTAGTCCGCCACATCCACAGAGCGAACGATGCCTGACACCTTGGTGCTGAGGGGAGTAACGTCGCCGCGAACGTAAGCATCATCTGTGCCTTGTTCGACCTTGCCACCTTCCCATGCATTCCAGTTACGTGTGATGGTAATCAAAACGGCCAGGGCGAGAAGCACCACGAGGATGGGGGTTATGTAATTCTGCCACCTGGCACCCTGGCGAGGTACTGCCTGATCTGTACTGGTCTTTGGTGGCACCGGCCTCGGTATGGGCGGCGCGGTTCCAGCAGACACTGGTGAGGTGGACATTAGACTTGCTCCTTGAGCATTAAGAGATCTCGAAGCGTTGGAGTTCTTACGCCTCAATTGGAGCAACTACAGTTCCACTCACCAAGACGAACACGAACTTACACAAATCGCAGGCTTTCCTCGCAATCGGAACAAATTCACTTTCTTCTTGGAAAAGCCCATGGCCTCAGTCCCACGACGCGCCATGTCACATGACACGTGACATTTGACACCCTGTGCACGATGGACTCGGTCCTGCAAGTTGGTCGTCTCGAAGTCCACCTCAACACGGGCTAACGGCGCGGCGACAACTCGAGACCCGCTCCGGCTGAGAGTTACACGATGCCACTCGATTGGAATCGTGCATGCTGGAGAGTTTGGAGTGGTTGACAATTGCGGGCAGCACTTGCGCCCAACTCTAGTTTCGCTGTAAGGAAGGAAAGCCGTGAACCAAAAGAACTTTCTCGTGATGACTCTAATGGTAATCGTACTCGCAGCAACAAATTCGGCATTGGCGCAGAATCCGTCGCTGCCCAAAAGCGAGGCCGCCAAAAGCTCGATCACAAACGACGACTCCCAACAAAACCCTGACGACTTCATTGACCTTTTGCGTAAAGATGTAAGATCCCAGAAGAAGCAAATTATCGCTGAGAATATGGATTTAAGCGATGCCGAAGCGGAGAAGTTTTGGCCGGTCTACGACCGATATGCCGCGGAGCTCTCCAAAATCTACGACACGAAAATTGCCCTACTGAAAGACTATGCCCAAAGCTACAGCGGCATGACGGGTGAGGAAGCTGAAAATTACATCCGCAAGCGCGCCGAGGTTGAGCATTCAATTTTGGAGCTAAGATTGAAATACATGCCCACGTTCCGCAAAGTGCTCTCCGGCAGGGAAACCGCACTGTTTTATCAACTCGACTGGCGGCTCGGTCTGGCGATCGACGTACAACTGGTGCAAGTGCCGCTGATCAATCAATAATCAACGCAGCATTTCGCACTGATAAGGCCTCCCGC
>Ga0210409_10003121_pt1 | contig 18991 bp, 18 predicted proteins | sample IncBWH17MmetaG_FD_161649 | JGI IMG/M metagenome (GOLD analysis project Ga0210409, IMG submission 161649) | Forest soil microbial communities from Barre Woods Harvard Forest LTER site, Petersham, Massachusetts, United States - Inc-BW-H-17-M | ecosystem: Environmental > Terrestrial > Soil >... | reverse complement strand
CCCCTTCGCGATTCCCCCTCGTGGATATCAACTCTCAACACCCGTCGTCCCCGATCCAGCAACGCGCGACGATCACCCAGTGACTGCGCTTCTTTGAGAACGCCAAACGAGATGATCGATTTGTCCGAATCGGCCGTCTCGGGGATCGGCACATCGTTCGCCGGCGCAGGGGGCGGCGTCACGACTTGCAGGAAGACGCCATGACCTCCGTCACCTTTGTGCAGCTGACCTGTTGAATGCAAAAACCTTGGGCCATAACCTAGCGTCGTCGCGATTTTATAGTGGTCGCGCAGCGCTACGCGCATGCGCTCCAAGGTATCCGTCGACTCCTGAGTGGGAGCGATCCATGCTTGGATCGCGAGATAGTCTCCCGGTTTGATGGAGCCAAGGAAGGCCGAGATCACAGCGGAAGCATCGGTGGGGTCAGGTGCTGTAGCGTAGAGGGCCAGACCGTCGGTCGTGGCGTTCGGGGTCAGGGTTGGGAGGGCACCGCTCTTCTGGTAGGTGTCGACCATCAAGCGCGCCAGCTGCTTCGCCGCTTCGACGTTCGGCTGATCAAACGGATTGATGCCGATGCGCCAACCGGCGATCGACGTGGCGAGCTCCCAGACGAAGAATTGGCCGCCGAGGTCATACGGGTCGGCGAGGTCAATCTGGACGACCGGCTGTCCGGCCGAACGCAGCGCGCTCAACGCGGCCTCGTTCGACGTCTCGCGCGCGAGGCGCAACGAGACGAACAGACGATCGTTGCCATAGACGGCAGGCGCGCCGAGCGGCTCGTCGGCGACGGGCAAGATGCCCTTGTCTTCCTTCCCTGTGCTCTCGGCAATGAGCTGCTCCGCCCACGCGCCCCAGGCCGCGATACTCGGCGAGCAGACGAAGGTGACCTTGTCCCGACCCGACACCGCGAGCTCGCCCATGATCACACCGAGCTCGAGCGCACTCTCTTGATCACCCTCGGCCTTGATGGCGCTTTCGAGTAGGCGATTCAAGTCGACGCCGACCAGCGCGGCAGGTACGAGGCCGAAATGCGACAACGCGGAGTAGCGGCCCCCGATGTTCGGATCGTTCAGGAAGGTCGCACGAAAACGGTACTTGCTGGCCGTATCGGCGAGCGCGCTTCCCGGATCGGTGATCGCGATGAAGTGCTCTCCCGCGTGTTCGGCACCGAGCGCGGCAATCACGTGGCGATAGCACGTCCGGAAGAACGAGAACGTCTCGACCGTCCCACCGGATTTCGTCGAGACAATGAACAGGGTCTTCGAGAGATCCAGGGGGCTGATCGCCGCGGTCACCGCATCAGGGTCGGTGCTGTCGAGCACATGGAGATCTAGATAGCCGGCCTTGGTACCGAACACTTTATGGAAGACTTCGGGCGCGAGACTCGAACCGCCCATCCCGAGTAGCAACGCGTGGGTGTAACCATCTTTCCGTACGGCTTCCACCACCTTCCGAATCGCGGGGATCTCGTCGCGCATCCGCTCGGCGATCGTGAGCCAGCCGAGTCGGTTGGTGATCTCCGTGGGCTGTGGTTCCCAGACGGTGTAGTCGCCGCGATTGATGCGGGCGAGGATTTGTTCAGAGTGCGCGCGCGCCAGCGTCTTCCCCACCGGCTCCGTATACGAGCCCAATTCGGCCGACAGGGCCGTCACAGTCGTCATGTGTTCTCCCGTTGTCGCTCGGCGTCAGCCGAGCGCTGTCCAACCGACAAACTATCGGCGCGAAGCGCCGCATAGTGCGACTCAATCGCTCTGACTTTCGCGAGCCGGCGTTCGTGGCGTTCCTCGTGCGTGTACCGCGCCGACACGAACGCGCGGGCTAGCTCCTTCGCGACCTCTGATCCAACCACGCGGCCACCGAGCACGAGCACGTTCATGTCATCGTGCTCCACGCCCTGGTGGGCCGAGTAGGTGTCGTGACAAAGGCCGGCCCGTATGCCTGGAATCTTATTCGCGGCCACCGATGCGCCCACGCCACTGCCGCATACCAAGACACCGCGCTCTGCCGTTTGCCCAATGATCGCTTCGCCGATCTTCTCGGCGAAGTCCGGATAGTCGACTGGCGTTTCATCGTACGTGCCGAGGTCGGTGACATCGTGACCCGCGGCGCGAAGCGCGGCGGCCACTTGAGCCTTGAGTGAAAAGCCCGCGTGGTCGGATGCCACGGCGATGCGCATTAGATGGAAACGCCTTGTTGCCTGAGCCAGCCTTCCATCTCGGATTGAATGGCCTTCAGTTGATCGGGCGTATGCGCCTCGAAGCGGCAGACCAAGGCGGGCTGGGTGTTGGATGCCCGGATCAAACCCCAACCACCATCGAAGATGACCCGGGCGCCGTCGACGTCGATAACCGTATTGCTCGAGCGCCAATGCGTGACGGCACGGCTCACGATGTCGAACTTCTTGTCATCGGGACAGTCGACGCGGATCTCCGGCGTAGATGGATACACGGGAACGCCGGCAAGCAGCTCGGTCACGGTCTTGCCCGATGACGCCATGATCGAGAGCAGACGAGCAGCGGCGTAGAGCGCGTCATCAAACCCATAGTACCCGTCGGCGATGTACATATGGCCCGAGAGCTCACCCGCGAGGGGCGCGTGCACCTCGTGCATTTTGGCTTCGATGAGCGAGTGCCCGGTCCGCCACATGAACGGCTTGCCGCCGGCGGCAGTGATCGCCTGGCCGAGCGCTTCTGAACACTTCACGTCGAAAATCACGGGCTTGCCCGGGTTCCGCGACAGCACGTCTCGCGCGTAGATCGCCAGTACGCGATCGCCCCACACGATCTCACCGTGCTCGTCGACGACACCGATGCGATCCGCATCGCCATCGAGTGCAATGCCGACCTGGGCGGATGTGGCGCGAACGGCCTGCTGCAAATCGACGAGATTCTGGGCCTGACTCGGATCGGGTTGCCGTTTGGGGAACCGACCATCACTCGTACAGAGGAGACACTGCGTGACGCGAGCGCCGAGGCGGTCCATCAACCGGGGCCCGACGAGCGAACCCACGCCGTTCGCGCAGTCGAGGGCGATCGACAGGGGTCTGGCGAGCGGGCCGATCCGCGACACGATATCGTCGAGATACCGGTCCAGGATCGCCTCCTGGCGCACGGATCCCGGCTTGGAAGGGGTGACCCGATTTCCCCGTTCGACTATGACTAAGAGCTTCTGAATGTCGTCGCCATAGAGCGCGTTCGTGCCGACGCACAGCTTGAAGCCGTTGTAGGGCGCCGGGTTGTGCGATGCCGTGATCTGCACGCCACCGGCGACGCCGAGCCGCTCGAGCGCCCAATACAAGGTCGGCGTCGGCACGACCCCGACGTCGACTACGTCGACGCCCGAGTCCGTGAGCGATGCGACAAGCGCGTCACGCAGTGCATCACCACTGGGGCGATTGTCGCGGCCGACGGCGACCGGGCCGTGCACGTCGACTTCGTCGAGGTAGACGGCGAACGCGCGGCCGACATCGCGCGCGGTATCGGCGTCGAGCTCCGAGCCGAAAAGTCCGCGGATGTCGTACTCACGGAAGATCTGCGGGGCGACCGTCATGAGATCCGCATCTTAGCAGAGGTACGTCGCGAGCGTGTAACGCTAGGTTGCCGTTGTGCCGGGCGCGGGTTCGGCCTCCTTCTGCCGAATCACGCCATCGGTCATCCAGCAGTTCGCGTAAGGACCCTCCGATTGTTTCGAGAGCAAGAAAATGTAGGTCACCTGCGCGCCATCCCGACCGACGATGACTACGCGTTGCCGGGCGTGGTTCCCATCGAGCTCCACCGGACCCCGGGTCGCGCTCCGAAAGCCCAGCATCACGCGATAGGCGGGGTTCTTGATCATCAGCGCGAACCGCTGAAGAGGTCCCGTCTCCACGCGATTCGCGGGCGACGCGAACTCGAAGGTGGTTGCGATGCCGGCATCCGGCTGGGGGTCGTCATTGTGCTGCAACGCATTGAGCACGATCGACACGACCTGGCTGGGCGACAATGACGGCGCGGGGTGCGGCGTCGATCCGGTCAACGCGAGCGCGAGCAGCAGGGCGTTCATGAGACGGGCACCGCGGCGGCTCCGATCCAGCCGTCGACCTGTTCGGGACTTCGCGCGCCGACGATCGCTCCGGTGACCGCAGGGTTCTGAAGCGTCCAAGCCACGGCGACCTCGCCGGGTGTGCGAGCGCCTTCGCGTTTGGCGATCTCACGCAGCTCGTCTACGATGCTCAAGTTGCGCGTGAGATTCGGTTCGCTGAATGCCGACGAGCGGCGACGCCAGTCGTCGGCCGGCAGGTTCGCGATGCGCTCGCGGGTCATGGCACCCGACAGGAGTCCCGACGCCATGGGCGAATAGACGATCACGCCGAGCCCCTCGCGCTGACAATACGGAAGGATCTCGCGCTCGATGTCGCGGCGGATCATGGAGTATGGTGGCTGCAGCGACACGATCGGCGCGATGCGGCGGGCACGTTCCATCAACGGCACGTCGAAGTTCGAGACGCCGATGTGGCGAATCTTGCCCTGTTCCTGCGCTTGGGCGAGTGCCACGAAGCCTGGCTCGAAGGATGAATCCGCCGGTGGCCAGTGCACCTGATAGAGATCAATAACGTCGACCTTGAGTCGGCGCAGACTCGCGTCCAGCTCCCGAGTCACCGAGGCTAACGATCGCGTCGTCTTTCCTTCAGCGTCCCACACCAGCCCGCATTTCGTAAATACGTACGGGCGATTCGAGCGTCCCGCCAGCGCGCGCGCCACGACTTCCTCGGAGTGACCGAGCCCATAGACTGCCGCGGTGTCGATCCAGTTGATGCCGAGATCGACGGCGTGATGGATCGCGCCGATGGAGTCGGCATCGTCCTGGGATCCCCATCCGAATTCCCATGCGCCGCCGATCGCCCACGCGCCGAACCCGAGTGGCGTGAGTGCCAAGTCCGAGTTACCAAGCGCTCTCGTAATCATGACGTATAATCCCGTGCGTCGACGGCGAACCCGAATGCCATGGCAAGAATCGCGTTCACGAGTATCCGGATGAGCCCGTAGAATCCGCCAGCTGCGACCACCGTCAGGAGCGCGTACACGGGGATACGATGCTTCGGCGCCCGCATTAATTCCGGAATGCCGAGCCAAAGCAGATACACCGCGTAGATGCTGCCGACGATGAGCGCGATCAGTTGCAGCGTCGGAATGATCGTCGCCACCCCGGCAATCCAAAGCGGCGTGCGGGCGTACGCCGCGACTTTCAATGCTTGAATGTGACGCGGCACTCCCTCGCACTCCGGACATCCCATCACGGGACCGAGCCAGTCGATCACGAACGCGATGACGTCGACGGCGAGCAACTCGAACCCGAAGTAGAGCGCGGCCCACACGAGGACCGCCCAGAACGGCGGGCGCGCGATCACCGGGAACCCCACCACTGCCACGCCGATTAACCGAGCGAGGGCCGCGAGCCCCGCGAGCGGCGCGATATAGCCGAGGTAGAGCTCGCGCGTCGTCGTGGGCTCTTTATCGATAGCGGCCCACGTGGCGCGAGGGTGTACGAGAATCCCTTTTACGCGTTCGGCGATTCCGACCATAGAAGAGCAAATGTACCGACTCCGAGCACTCGTCTACTACTTCCTGTGTTGGTCGACCATCGCCCTTTTGGTTCCCGGCGGGCGATGGTGGGTGCTGGTCTTGGCTCTTCTGACAACGGCTCCGCTCGTCGTGTTCTTTGCCCGGCGCGGATGGCGCCGCTATCCGACCGCGGCCTTTCGGCTGTTCGTGGTTCGCCCGGTCCTGTATGTGCAACTGACCCTGCCGCTCGTGAGCCTCGGCGGCATCGTCGGCGCGGGCCTTGGCGCGCTCGTCGGCTCACCATTGACCGGGGGGCGCTTTGCCGCGGCGATCGTGCTCGGCGTGCTGCTCCTGCTGTTCGCGTTCGGGTATGTCGGCAGCAAGCTGCTCGTAGTCCGCGACGTCCGCGCCACGGTACCCGGCTTACCCAGGGAATTTGACGGGCTAACGATCGCTCAGATCTCGGATCTGCACGTGGGGCCGCAGACATCACAAGCGTTCCTGCGCCACATCACGCGAACCGTCGCCGGGATAGGCGCCGATGTCATCGCCATCACGGGGGATCTGGTCGATGATCGCCCGGAGGATGTCGTGGCATTCGCGAAGGGTCTCGGCGCGTTGCGGGCTCCGCTCGGGGTGTACGTCATTCCCGGGAACCACGACATCTACGCTGGCTGGGATCACGTCGAGCGCTCGCTTCGCTCGCGCCTCGAGGCGACGATCCTGGTCAACACGGCGCGCGTCGTGGAGCGGGGCGCGGCGAAACTGGCGATCGTGGGAACAGGCGATCCCGCGGGGAGGCGTGGTGGAGTCGGGGCGCCCGACATAGACCGGGCGCTGGCAGGCGTGCCCGACGGAGCGACGGTGGTGGCCCTGGCGCACAACCCCGCGCTGTGGCCGGCACTGGCGGCCAAGGGCGTCGACCTGACGCTGAGCGGGCACACACATTGGGGCCAGTTCGCGATCCCACAACTCGGATGGAGCCTCGCCAGCCCGTTCCAAGCGCGCGCCATGGGTGCGCATCAGGACGGCGACCGTCTGCTGTACATCCACCCGGGGACGGGTTATTGGGGGCTGCCTTTCCGTCTCGGGGCCCAGCCAGAGGTGACGCGGATCACGCTCGCGAGGGGCTCCGAGGCGAGCATTACGATGGCCCCGGCACGGGCTACGTCTTGCGGAGCAGTACCACCCCGGCAACGATCAGCGCCACGCCAAGAACCCTCACCGGCGTGATCGGGTGACGCACCACCTCTAGGGCACCCGCCTGCTCCAGCGCCAGCGCGACGATCATCTGCCCGGCCACGACGGCGCCAAGGGTGAGCCCGGGCCCGAGGCGTGGCGTCACGACCACGGTTGCCATGACGTAGGCCGCCCCGAGGAGCCCGCCACAGAGCGCCCACCAGGGCGCCTGGGAGAGGGTTCGAGTCGGGGGCCAGGGCTCGCGGGTGATCAGCATATAGAGCACTATCCCCGCCGACCCCACCAGAAACGACACAAGGGTGGCTCCCACCGGCCGCCCGAGCTGCAAACCGAGCCTACTGTTGGCGGCAACCTGCACGGCGAGAAGCCCGCCGGCAGCCGCGGCGGCGAGGAGCATCACTGCGTTCATCTGGGGCTCGATAAGAGGTGATCTGGCGGGGATAGTATACGCGTTATACCCTGGGGATCGTGATGCGCGACGACAGCATGAGCTTCGCCGATGACTCATCCCGTGTGATCACGGCGAGCGTGTTGCCGCTGGCCTGTCCAGCGTGTGGGGCCCGCTACGAGGCGGGCACCCGCTTTTGCGCGCACGACGGCTCGGCGCTCCCGGAGCTCGCCGCCGATTCGCTCGCCGGCCTGATCATCGCCGAGCGGTATCGCCTCGGCCGAAAGCTCGGCGCGGGGGGCGTCGGCGAAGTGTATCTGGCCGAGCATCTCCGGATCGGGCGCCCGTGCGCCATCAAACTGCTCAAAGCCGACCTGCGAAAAGAACCCGAAGCCGTTGGTCGGTTCGTGCGCGAGGCGACGAACGCCAGCCGCATCAATCACCCGCACGTCGCGCAGATCTACGACTTCGGGGAGGCCGAGGGCGGGCTCGTGTACCTCACGATGGAATACGTGAGGGGCGAGCCGCTGTCGCAGCTCTTGATTCGCGACGGCCCGATCGACGCGCGCCGCGTCGCGGTCATCATCAAGCAGGTCGCGTCCGGGTTGGACGCGGCGCACGCGATCGGCATCGTGCACCGCGATCTCAAGCCCGAGAACGTCATCCTGCGGGCATCGACGGCCGACGACGGCCTCGACGATGTGAAGATCGTCGACTTCGGCCTCGCGAAAGTGTTCGGCGATCGCACGCAGCAAGTGACCGACACCGGGTGCTTCGTGGGGACGCCGCATTACATGGCGCCCGAGCAGCTCGTGCCCGCGACCGTCGATTGGCGTTGTGACGTCTATGCGCTCGGTCTGCTCGCGTTCGTGCTGCTCACCGGGCGGTTGCCCGTCGATGGGGACTCGGCGCTCGAGGTCATGCGGCTGCGGTTGAGCGAGCCGCCACTGACGCTCGGCGCGGTCGTCCCGAATGTTCGGTGGCCGGTGGAGCTCGAGGAGATCTTCGCGCACGTGTTGGCCCGGAAGCCCGGCGATCGATATCAAAGCGCTGGGGCATTTGCGAGTGACCTCGACACGGTCATCGCCGCGTGGACTACGCCGCCCGTGGTGCACTCGACTGTTAGCGCGGTGGATCTACCGACGACGAAGCCGCGGGCCCCGCGGCCTCGGTCTGCGCGCCGGTGGCGTGTTCCCGGCCCCGTGCTTCGTCGCGTCGCCTTGGGCGTGGCTGTTGTCGCTATTGGCGGCGCGCTCGGGTTGCTCGCGGCGCGAATTGTCTCGCAGGGGGATTCGGTGGCGCCTGCGGCGCCTACCAACTCGACGACTGTGACCGCCGCTTCCGGGGCCCTCGCACAACCAACCGCGCCGGCGACCGAAGCGTCGTCGCAGACGGTGACTCAACGGAGTGCGGTGCCCGCGAGCGCGAAGCGCGAGCGGCCCTCCGTTGCCGAGCGCCCCTCCGTTGCCGTCCGGACCTCAATTGCAAATACGGCCGAGTCACCGCGAGCAGTGCTGAACCGCTTGGACAATTGGACCGACCCGCGCAACGTGGATCGGCTCACCGCCGAGCGTGCGCTCGAAGAGATCCATGCGCTGCTGCCCCAGCTGACGACGCGCAGCGACAGCGTCGAAGCACTGTATCGGGCCGCCGAGGCCAACGTCGCGCTGGGCAACACGGATGCCGCTTGCGCGACCCTTTCGTCCCTACGCTCGCGCGCCGAGGGCACTGCATTCAGTCGCGCGGTCGCTTCACTCGCCGACTCCGGACTGAACTGCCGCTAGACCGTTCCACGGCACGGTTGGACCGGGTCGCTTCGCTCCCTGGCGCTTGCTGCGTCGTTACTTGCCGCGTCGTTACCTGAGCGATACAGTACGTGGTGCAATCAGCCACCCCAGTTCGCGCGGTGTTATTCGACTTCGGCGGAACGCTCGATGCCGACGGTCTGAGGTGGAGCGCTCGCTTTCACGCCGCCTACCGGGAACTCGGCGGCTCGATGCCGTTTGGGAACTTTGAAGCGGTTTTCCGAGCATCTGATCGGGTACTCGAAACGTTGCCCGACATTCGGCGTCTCGGGTTTCGCGCGATGATCGACGCCCAAGCGCAGCTGCTGCAGGAGATGGTTCCCGACGGCGCCACTATCGACTTCACCCAGGTCGCGGATCGCTTTCACCGCGATGCCGTGCGCACGACCGAGCGAAACGCGCGCCTGCTCTCCAGCTTGGCGCGCCACTATCGGCTCGGCATCGTTTCGAATTTCACCGGCAACTTGTCGCGATGTCTCGCGGAGCTCGGCCTCACGAACTATTTCCAGACGGTCTCCGACTCCGGCGTGCTCGGCACGGCGAAGCCGGATCCCGAGATCTTCAACACGACATTGACCGCGCTCGATGTCGAACCCCAAGAAGCGTGGATCGTCGGCGACAACTTCGACGCCGACATCCGCCCGGCTCGCACGTTGGGCATGTCGACGTGTTGGCTGACGGGTCCGGAGCGCGAGACGCCGGGCGATTGCGCGCCGACCGCACGTATCGCATCGCTCACCGAGCTGCCCGAGGTCGTGTGCACGGCCTGATCCTCGCGGGCGGTGAAGGCTCGCGACTCGCGGCCGACGGCGTGGCCGAGCCGAAGGCCGCGGTGCCGGTCGCCGGCCGATCGCAGATCCTGCGCGTCGCCGAGACTTTCGATGCCATCGGATGCACCGATGTCACTTGTATGGTCCGCGCCACGTTTCCCGATGTGATCAATGCCGTGCGAGACATCCAACTCTCGAGCGGACGGCCGCGCGTCATTGCGTGCGAGACGCCGTCGTCGCTCCACACGCTTGCCGAGGGATTGCTCCGTCTTCCTCCTGGTCCGGTTTTCTGCAGCATGGTCGATACGGTGATGCCGGCGCGTGACTGGCAGCGCGTCTATGATGAAGCGGCGCGATACCTCGCCGATGGCGCCGATGGCGTGTTGGCCGTGACGCCGCACGTCGATGATGAGTCGCCGCTGTGGGTCGAGCGCGGGCCGAGCGGCGATGCGATCCGCATCGGCGGCCGCCCGGTCGACCCGCCATGCGTGACCGGAGGCGTGTATGCGTTCGGACCCCGCGCCCGCGCGGCGGCGATCCGGGTGTGGCGTGAGGGCGGATCGCGCATGCGCTATTTCCTGTCCGCGCTCGTCGAGGAAGGCGCCCGGGTGGCGACCACCGAGGTGGCGCTGATTGTCGATCTCGATCACAAGCGGGACTTGGGCGTCGCCGACGCGCTGCTCGCCACTGAGGCCTCCGCGTCGTGAGGAAGTTGGTCGCGCTGTACCGTCAGGCGTCATATTCGCCGAATCAGCATCGGACGAACGACACCGCCATTCTCGATGCCACCGTGGCCGAGCTGGAAGCGCTCGACTGGTCCGTGGTGCGCGCGAACGAGGCGAGCTTCGAGCTGGATGAGCTCATCGATGCCGACCTCGTGCTGAACATGTGCCAAGGCCCGGTCGCCTCGGAGCGCTTGCTCGCGCTCGAGCAGTCCGGGCTCCCCATCATCAATCCACCCTCGAGTGTGCTCGGTTGTCACCGGCACCGGATGGTGACGATCCTCGGTGATCAGATACCGCGGACCGCGATTGTGCCGACGAGTGGCGACCCCGAGCTCGATGGCTTCGGCGCGGACGGACGGCGCGTCTGGATCAAGCGCGGGGATGTGCACGCCGAGCGAGCCGAAGATGTCGTCTCGTTGCGGCGGGAAGAAATCGCCGATGCACTGCGTGCGTTCGCGGCTCGCGGGATAGCGCGGGTGGCGATGCAAGAGCACATCGCCGGGCCGATCGTCAAGTTCTACGGCATCGTTGATGGGCGGTTTTTCAAGTACTACGACGCCGAGCACGTCGATGAAGAGCGGCTCAAAGCTCTGGCCTTCGCGGCGGCCGAGCGGCTCGGCCTCGTCGTTTTCGGCGGCGATGTCGCCTGTCCGGAACCAGATCGGCCCGTGCTGATTGATCTCAACGACTGGCCGAGCTTCGCGCCGTATCGGGCCGAGGCAGCGCGGCACATCGCCGGATACGTGACTGATAATTTTTCGAGGATTCCCAGCAAGTGACGTTGACGGTCCAACCACGGCCCGAGACTGCGGCCGGTCCCAAGTCCCTCGCGGCGTTCGACGCCGAGTCCGCCTATCTCGCGCCCGGCACGCAAAGCGTGGCGCTGTTCAGCAAGCTGTGCATCGATCACGGCGAAGGCGCGCTGCTCTATGATGCCGATGGCAAGCGCTACACGGACCTCTTGGCCGGTGTCGGCGTCGCCAGTCTCGGGTACGCGCACCCCAAGTTCGTCGCGGCCATGCAGCGGCAAGTGGCCAAGGTGCACGTTGGGAGCTTCACCTCGGAGCACCGGGTCGCCCTCGTCAAGCTGATCGCGGATGTGACGCCGGGCGATCTCAATCGGACGCAGCTCTATTCGAGCGGCGCCGAGGCGGTCGAGTCCGCGCTGCGGCTGGCCAAGGCCTGGACCGGCAAGACCGAGTTCGTCGGGTTCTGGGGCGGATTTCACGGCAAGACTGCCGGCGTGTTGCCACTACTGGGATCGTCCTTCAAGCACGGGCTCGGTCCGCTGATGCCAGGCAGCTACAGCACACCATACGCCTCCTGTGCGCGGTGCGCTTTTGATAAATCCTTTCCCGCATGCGAGTGGCACTGCGTCGAGTTTCTCAGAAAGAAAATCGAACTGGAAACATCGAACGATGTCGCGGCCATCATCGTCGAGCCGATCCAGGGAACCGCGGGCAATATTGTTCCTCCGCCGGGATACATGCGCGTCCTAAGGCGGCTCGCGGAGAGCCTCGGCGCCATCTTGATCGCGGACGAAATGCTCACCGGGTTTGGGCGGACAGGAAAGATGTTCGCGATCGAGCACGATGAGGTGGTGCCTGATATCATGACGATCGGGAAAGGCTTCGGCGGCGGGTTCCCGATGACCGGCCTCATCGCGCGGGAGGAGATCGCGAGGGCGAAGCCGTGGGCGAACCCCAGTGGCAGCTCGTCGAGCTACGGTGGAAATCCACTCGCGGCCGCGGCGGCGCGGGTGAGCATCGAGACGATCCTGGAAGAAGGATTGGTGGAGCACTCGCGCGTGCTCGGCGCGACAATGCTGGCGGAAATCAAAAGTTGGGAACGCGAGATCCCGATCGTCACCGAGTCCAGAGGCCGCGGCCTCATGATCGGCATGGATCTCGTGTACCCAGGCACGACCAGGCTCCTACCCAAAGACATCACGCGCTGGATTTTCGACACGCTCCTCACCAGGGGAGTGCTCGCGATGATTTACAACCCCGAGGTCCGGATCAATCCGCCCCTGGTGATTACGACCGAGCAGGCGATGAGCGCGCTCGCCGTCATGAAGGGCGTTCTCGGGGAAGCCGCCGCGCGGCTATGACGACCGGCACGCTGGCGACCAAGGGTGACGAGGTCGAGGAGTGGCTCGATCTCCGTTTCTTCCGACCGATCGGCATTCGACTGGCCCGCGCGCTGGCGCCGACGCGTGTCTCGCCTGACCAGGTGACGATGTGGAGCCTGGCGACGGGTCTCGTCGCCGGGCACCTGCTCTTCTACAACAGCATCGAGATCAACGCGCTCGGGTGGGTGCTGTTCATCATCTCGGACATCTTCGATAGCGTCGACGGGCAACTCGCCCGGCTTCGAGGGACGTCAACCCCGCTGGGGCGCAGGCTCGACGGGCTGTCCGACAGCGCGCGGTTCATTAATCTCTACGCGAACATCGCGGCGCGACTCATCATCTTCGGCCGCTGGCCCGTGGCCGGCGCGATCGCGCTCGCGCTGGCCGCCCTGCTGAGCCACACGTGGCAAGCGGCCGCCGTCGATTTCATACGACACGCATTTCTGGCCATGAGCCATCGGGACTCGGAGCTGGAGTTGCCCGAGGACCTCCAAAGTGACTCGCTCAAAAGTTGGCTCTACGGCGCGTGGGTGCGGCGACAGGCTGGCATGTTCCCGGCGACGGTCGCGCTAGAGCGCCAGCGCCGGCAAGGAACGTTGTCCCCCGCGGCGCGGGAAGTGTATCTGCGGCACGCGGCGCCGCTCCTCGGGCGCTGCGTCTGGCTGGGGCAGAACGTGCGGTGGCTGCTGCTGCTGCTCACGGTCGTGCCGGGGTGGCCGGCGGCCATGCTGTGGATTACCGTGCTGCCGCTCAATCTCATTCTCTTCGTCTTCGTGTGGGACGCCGAGCATATCGAGGGGCACTGATCGGCGCGGGCGGGATCGCCCGCACGGCTCACCTTCCCGGGTTTCTCGCGGTGGCGCCGCGGATCGAGATCGTGGCGGCGCTCGACTCCGACCTCAACATCGCCCCGCTCGATGGCGTGCCTCTCTTCAGGGACCGGTCGTCCCTGCTCGCGGCCGGGCCACTCGATTTCATCGACGTTTGCACTCCCCCTTCTTCACACTTGCCGCTCGCCCGCTGGGCGCTCGAGCACGGTCTGCACGTTCTCTGCGAAAAGCCCGTAGCGGTCACGCGTGCGGACGCCGAGAGTCTGGTGGCCGCCGCGCGAAGCGCGCGCCGCGTTGTGGTTCCCTGCCACCAGTACCGCTTCAATCCGGTGTGGCGCCAGATTGGCGAATGGGTGCGGGACGGGGCCATCGGCCACTGGCATCTGGCCGAGCTTTCCGTCTATCGGTTGAAGGCGGACGGAGGCGCGTTGCCGTGGCGCTCACAGCGTGAGGAGAGCCGCGGCGGCATCCTGCTCGATCACGGCACGCACCTCCTGTACTCGCTGTTCGACCTTGGCGGCGAGCCGCGCACCGTCCAGGCTTGGACCGGGCGGCTGCGTCATCGGGAGTACGAGGTCGAGGACACGGCCCAGCTCCTCATCACGTTTCCCGATCGGATCGCGACGATCCTCCTCACGTGGGCCGCTGGGCACCGCGAGAACCGCGTACGCATCATCGGTGAGCGCGGCACCATCGACTGGCATGGCGGCCTGCTGAGCCTCGAGCGCGACGGCCACCGGCGCCTGGAAATCGACTACACCGCGCAACTGGACAAGCGGTCGTATGCTGGCTGGTTTGCGGCCCTCTTTGGCGCGTTTGCCGATGCCATGGATCGTGGGGAGGCCGACGAAGCGCTGGTCGACGTCACCCGCGTCGCGGCGGTGCTCGAAGCCGCCTACGAGTCCGCCCGCTCCGGCAGCACCGTAAGCGTGTGAGCCGAAAAGTTCAGGCGCTGGTATTCGCCGGCGCCCTGGTGTTGTTCGTCGTGCTCGTCGTGCACGCCGGCGTGCGCGGGCTCCTCGACAACCTGGTCTCGGCGCGCTGGGCGATCGTGCCATCGGTGCTCGCGTGGGGCCTCGTGTACGTGTGCAACACGATCGCGTGGCGGGCGCTGCTCGACGACGCCATCCCGTTCGGGCGCGCCTATGTCATCAGCGTCGCGAGCTTCGCGATCAACTACGTCACGCCCCTCGTCTCTCTGGGTGGCGAGCCGTTCCGCGTTGCCGCGGCCTCGGCCTGGGTCGGCACGCCACGCGCGACGGCGTCGGTCGTTGGATTTCGCGTGATCCACACGCTCGGGCAGCTCATCTTTTGGCTCACGGCCATTCCGCTGGCGTTTGTGCTGCTGCCTCGAACGCCGGCGACCACGATCTCGCTCATCGCGCTGGCGGTCATATTCGCTGCCGGGTCGCTAGGCATCGTCGCACTGTTTCGCTCGCCGCGCTGGATTCGCCGCTGGCCCAAGCTCGTCGCCATGCACGACCAGCTCACGGCGCGGCCCCGAGCGATTTTCGTCGCGGTGGTCGCCGAGTATGTCGGGCGGTGCTTGTCGATGCTCGAGTACCTGTTCATTGTCCGCGCGCTCGGGCTCGACATCGACTATCTCACCGCTTTCATGATCGGTGCGTTCTCCCAGTTCGTGACGAACGCGACCTTCTTCATCCCATTCGAGCTGGGTTCGAAGGAAGGTAGCATGTCATTGATCTTTACACTCCTCGGTTTGCCTCCTGACCTCGGCGTCTACGCCTCGATCGTCAGCCGCATCCGCGAAATGATCTGGATCGCCATCGGCCTCGGGCTCGTCTGGGGCGCCCGGGGCAAGCGGGCATGATCGCGTACCATCCTGTGACGCCCGATCGGCTCAGCGATCTCGCTCGCTTCTCCGAATCGCACGGGAAATTTCGGTACTGCTCGTGTATGCGGTGGCGCCTCACCAGCACTGAGTACAGGCGGTCCACGAAAGAGTCACGCGTCGAGGCGTTAGATGATCTCGTGCGCCAAGGCACGCCTATCGGCGTGCTAGCGTACGATGGCGACAAACCAATCGGTTGGTGCTCCGTGGCCCCGCGCGAGACCTATGGAGCGCTGGAACGATTTCGCGCGTTGCGGCGAGTCGACGATCAGCAGGTATGGTCCGTGGTGTGCTTCTTTGTCGATGCTCGCTCGAGGCGAGACAGGCTCACGCTGGGACTGCTGAAGGCGGCCGTCGAGTATGCCCGATCGCTCGGGGCGCAGATCGTCGAAGGCTATCCCGTCGAGCCGGGGAAGATCTACACGTACATGGGATCACCGGAGACGTTCCGGAAAGTAGGATTTGCGGACGTGACGCCGCCCGGTCAGGAGCGGCGAGTGATGCGCCTCATTTTGGATCGACGTGCATGACAGTCATCATCCCCGACTCCAGATGCTCGGAGATGTGGCAGTGGAGCATCCATGCGCCGGGGTTCGAGGCGTCGACGAGGAGGTCGACGGCCGAGCCCACGGGGATGATGACCGTGTCTTTCCAGACGAGGTTCTTGGTCGGCACGCCGTCGCGCGCGATCACCAGCATCCGCTGCCCGTGAAGATGGATCGGGTGCTGCATCGGATGGAACGAACGGTCGTCGTTGATGATGCGGACCACGGGCGTGGAGCCGACCGGCGCGTGCCAGTCGATGTCCATGTTGTCTTTGCCCGAGGCCTCGTCACGAATGATCCAGCGGACTTGAGCTGCGGTCGACAGCCAGTTCATGTCGGGCATCCCATCGACCCATTCGACCGGCGCGAAGTAGGCCGTGTCGATGCTCATGAACTGCACGGTGGCGAGCGGCAGGCCGCTGGTCTTCAGCGTGAGGTGGAGCGTGTGGTCTGGTGGATGGGTGAACGCGCTCCGGTAGCGCGCGATGTCGCGCACGACCGAGTCGTTGGTATGCAGGACGGCGAAGCGGGCCGCGTAGTCGGGTTTCGCCGGCGTAGCGCCGACGGTGACGACGCCGAGCGTGTCCACTTCGGGCATGAACTCACCCTGGAAGTGGTTGATGGCCTGCACCGCGTTGACAAACGCGTAGCGTCCGGGATGCGGGAAGCGCACGTCGACGACGTAGCGTTCCGCTGGACCCAGGACGACGCTCGGCACGAGCTCTTCGTGCTCGAACCGGCTCTCGTCTGAGGCGACGACTTTGATCGGCGCGTCGCCGAACGAGACGTTGAATGTCCGGGAGCTCGCGACGTTCGTGAGATAGAATCGGACCACGGCGCCTTGCGGCACATCGAGCGCGTAGGTCGGTTCGGCATTGACCCGGATCATGTTGCCAACGCGGCCCATGAGCGTAAAGTCGGGCTGCTCCGCGCCGAACGGGATTAACGTGTCATGGTTGACGAGGATGTCGCCGAGCATCAGGACCTCCTCGTGATTGGCCGGCTCGTAGTAATGAGGATCGGGCGAGTCGACGATGATGTTGCCGTAGAGACCCAGCGGCTGCTGGATGTCCTCCCGCACGTGCGAGTGATACCAGTAGATCCCGGCGTCCGGGAAATGCAAGCGATAGAGGTATCCTTTGCCGGTCGCGACCGGCTCCTGCGTCAGCCCCGGTGCGCCATCGCTCGCGTTCTCGAGGCGGACGCCGTGCCAATGGACCGCCGTCGGCAGGTCGATCTTGTTCGTGAACCGAACCATGACCGTGGCGTTCTGCGGCACGCGGATCAGGGGTCCGGCGATCTGGGCGTTGTACGCGTACGCGGTCGTCGCTCGAGCGCCGATCGTCTCGCTGACGAGTATGGCCGCCAGGTCGAGCGTGTCACCGTCTTTGAGACGGACGACCGTGCGCGGGGTGGCCGATGCCTCGGGCGATCCGCTGGGAAGAAACGTTTTCGCGACTGCCGGCGAAAGGCCGACGAGACCTGGCATTACGACCATGCCCGGTGGCATCGGGATCGGCATCATCGCCATGCCTGGCATGCCCGCCATCCCCGGCATGTTCGCCATGCTCGTATCACGCGACGGCGCCGTCTGTGCGGCCGCAGTAGACGCGATGAGCATGACGGCGACCAAGCCCCTCATTGCGGGGTGCCTCTGAACAACGGGTGGGTCAAGAACGATTGGAGCCAGCCGCTGGGCGACGTCCCATGCAACACGGTTGGACCATGGTGCGTTGCCGGAGTCGGGGACGATTCGGCGGTGATGACGAACAGGAACTTGTTGAGATCCACCGCGCCGACGGTCGTCTTTCCGTTCGTGACCGTGCCGAGCCGCGTCCAGTGCGAGAGATCCGGCGAGGCCTGCCACGCGACGTACGCCGTATAACTGCCGATCGTAGACGGCGCTGGAAGCCCCGTCGCCGTTATCTGGATGTCGTAGCGCGCGTGGCCGTCAGCGGTAACCGCGACGCCGAACGGCGACGACGCATACACGAGCCGTGCTTGACCCGAGGCGCCGGGCGCCACGGTCCCCGGGAAAAGCTTCATGTCCCAGGGACCGATGACGGCGACGACGAGCAGTGCCGCCCACAGTCTCACGATATCGGTACGTGCACCGGACCGTGATCGTAATCCTGAACGCTCGAGATGTTCGGCATACCGTAATCCTTACCGTTCCATCCGTTGAACCCGTCCATGTGGAACAGCCACAGGCCAGTCCGCATGTCCGAGATCACGATGAGCCCATCGTAGTTCCGGATGTCGACACCGAACGCCCCCTGCATGACGCTGGTCGTGCTCGCCCAGTTGTTATCGGGCGAACCGCCGAACCCGTGCTCGTGCTCGCACTCGCAGGTGAACCAGTGGCCTTCGGTCACCGGGTGCTTCGGGTCTTTGAGGTTGAAGATCTGCAGCCCATCCTCGTACGCCGACACGAAGACGTAGGGCCAGCGGACCTCGTGATTGTGCGAGAGGTCGTGCCAGTCGGCCGTCCACGCGCTGATCGGCGTGTCGACGTTCTGCATCTTCCCTTCTTGCGCGGCCTGCAGGTCCCAGATCCGAAGCGGCGTGTACTGATACTCCGTCTCGGTGACCGCGAACTTCCCATCAGGCGACGGCGTGAACGTGTGCGCAACGTCTTGGCCGAGCGACGTGATCGTGAAGAGCTGCGTCGGGGCCTCGGGCTTCGTCACGTCCCAGACCGAGAAGCCGCCGAGTCCGGCGCCGTAGAACTTGTCCTTGTGATCAGCCGGATCGTACTGGACTTCGAAATCGTGATACCCACCCGCGCCGATTTGCTTGAAGGGCGTCGGGTTGGGAACGGAGCCGACGATCGCCTGCGCCGGATCGACGCCGGCGACGACTTTGTCCATGTCGTAGATGACGGACTTCGAGTCGTTCACGGTCACGAAGTACAGCACTCGGCCGTCGGAGTGCTTGTAGGCGAACGTGTTGTGGAAGCCGCCGAGCGATTGCGGGTAGCGAATGCGGGCGACGACCTTGACCTTCGACGGATCGGGCAACCCCGTGACGTCGAGGATCACCGCGCCGAGGTCCTGATCGGGGCTGCCCTGCATGAACTGCAACGACTGCGCGTAGTAATATCGGCCGTTGATCTTGAAGTACTTCCCGTCCATCGCGCCGATCCCGCGGTGCAGCTCGGGATTCTCGATGGTCCAGGTGTAAACCAACTTGGGGCTCGCCGGAC
>Ga0210409_10003120_pt1 | contig 18994 bp, 16 predicted proteins | sample IncBWH17MmetaG_FD_161649 | JGI IMG/M metagenome (GOLD analysis project Ga0210409, IMG submission 161649) | Forest soil microbial communities from Barre Woods Harvard Forest LTER site, Petersham, Massachusetts, United States - Inc-BW-H-17-M | ecosystem: Environmental > Terrestrial > Soil >... | reverse complement strand
GTCGCACCTGCTGGTGGCCACGGGACGCGTGCCCAACACGGAGGACCTGAACCTGGCCGCGGCCGGGATCGAGACGGACGCGGGCGGCTTCATCCGGGTCGACGAGCGCCTGGAGACGACATCTCCCGGCGTCTACGCGCTGGGCGACGTGAAAGGAGGGCCCGCCTTCACCCACATCGCCTACGACGACTTCCGCATCGCGCGCACCAACCTCCTGGACGGGGGCCACGCGACCACGACGGGCCGTCTCGTCCCCTACACGGTCTTCCTCGACCCCCAGCTGGGACGGGTGGGCCTCTCCGAGACCGAGGCGCGCGCTCGGGGCCACCGCGTCCGGGTGGCCCGGCTGCCCATGAGCCACGTCGCCCGGGCTCTCGAGGTCGACGAGACGCGGGGCTTCATGAAGGCGGTGGTGGAGGCGGACAGCGGAGCGATCCTGGGGGCGGCCATCCTCGGCGTCGAGGGGGGCGAGGTGATGGCGGTCGTGCAGGTGGCGATGATGGGCGGGCTGCCCTATACCGCCCTGGGGGAGGCGATCTTCGCCCATCCCACGCTCGCGGAGTCGCTCAACAACCTCTTCCTAGCCATGGACGTGGCTTGAGCGGCTCCACGGAGGGCGGCTTTCTTAGCCCGTGAAGAACGGGGGCCGGTGGATCCCCTCGACGCAGGATATGTCGAGGGACTCTGCTGACCCCGCCTTCAAGAACTGCTGGACGAGACCGTCGATGCACGTCCCGCCGTCGACATGGCTTCCCTCAGGAATGACAACGTGCCGCCCTCGGCCAAGATGCCGCGCGACCTCGTCCCCAAAACGGGGAGGCGTCGCGGGGTCAAGGGCTCCCGAGATCAACAGGGTCGGAGTCATGGACTGCACGGGGGCCAGGAAATCCTTGGGCAGCCGTCCCTGAGGCCACTCTTTGCAGACCTCGATCATGTGGCGAACGCGGGCGCCTCCCAAGAAGGTTCCCTTGGTTTCCGGGTCGACATCCTGGGGTTTGATCAGAGCCACATCTTCGGTGCAAAGAACCGAGAGCTGCATGCCGTAGTCGATCTGCTCCACGATGGCGCGCCCAAACTCCGCGGCCAGCTGTGCGAACGGCTCGAAGTCGCCCGCGGCGGCCCGATGGACGAGGAAAGGAATGCGAGCGGCCAGGGAGCTGCTTAGGAGCAACAGGTGGATGCGCGTTGCGAAGAGATCCCGGCCGAGGAGCGCCTCCTCACGCCGGCCGGTGACCGGGTTTGTTACCGACACCGTCACGGGTCCTCGTTCTAGCCGTGCGAGGACAGTCGAGAAGTCCTTTTTCGCCTCGGGGAAAGCGCGTTGACAGCGGGCGTCGGCTGCACAGGCGGCCAAGAGATTGTCGAGGGCGGCCTGTCCGGCCCTCGCGAAGGGCAAGGGATTGCGAAAGCCAGCCGGGGAGACTGCGCTCAATACCGCGGCCCGAACCCTGTCCCCGTGCCTCTTCATGTATTCCAGGGCCACGCGGGTTCCATAGGAACCCCCCTCAAGGTTGACTCTTTCGTAGCCCAGGGCACCTCGCACCGCCTCCAGGTCCTCCGCGGCCAAGGGGGTTGAGTAGGCGGTCAGGTCGGCGTGCTGCTCAAGGGTCTGGCGACAACGGCGAATCTCCTCCAGGGGAGCCGGCGGGCTGAGAAAGCGCCGGATGTCCGATTCGGGATAGGGCCAGCAAACGAGGGGATTCGACTTGCCCGTTCCACGCTGGTCCACAAGCACCAAATCCCGGTCTCGCAGCGCGTCGCCGTAGGTGGGGACAATGCGGGCCGCCGAGTCTGTAGCTGCCTGTCCTGGTCCCCCCGCAATGGAGAAGATCGGCTCGGATAGAGCCCGAGGTCGGGTGAGGGAGGGGATGACAACGACGTTCAGGGGGATAGTCCGACCGCCGGGCAGCTCACCCCGCTCCGGAACGGCGAGGGTCCCGCAGGAGGCCTCGCGGTCAAGACCCGGAATCTTGCATGGGGACAGGGCGATCGTGGGCATCCCCGCCCCGCTTCCGCTCCCGCCTAGCCCCGCCAGCAAGAGGGCAGCCAGAGGGGCCAGGCAGCGCCCCCGCTGGCCACGATCACGCCCGGCATTCTTGGACTCGCCCAGGCTCAAGACCCAACCCCGGGTTGCTCGATGCGCCCTCTTCGATGCCCTCGCGACGACCATCATGCGGACCGGAGGTCCCCCGGTTGTGGGCAACACGACTCCAAGAGTCTAGCCCTACTCGCAACCCAGGGCCTGGCGGTTGGGGACAAGACGCGGACTATTGCGGCTCCAACCTGGTTTGCAAGGCGCTCACGACGTGGCTCTACAAGGAGCACCAGGCAGGCAGGAACACTTCGACCGAGCGCTTTGACTCGTGGGGCTCCAAAGTCCTATAGCGCGATCCACCGCCGGCTTAAGGAGCACTCTCCTCCCCGGGCGCGGCGGCACGGATGGCGGCGAAGGCACGCCCCGCGATCTCGCGGCTCACCCCCTCGCGGAGCGCGCCGCAGGGGATCCGGGCCCTCCCCCCGGACCGGCGGTAGACCACCACCTCCCAAAGCTCCCCGCCCTCGAACTCCGGAGGGGGGTCGAGGGGGGGCAGGAGTGCGGGCCCGCTCGCGAACTCCTGAAGTACGCCCCCGTTCAGGAGCAGGCGCGCCCCCGCGATGTCCGCCTTGTCCAGCGCCTCCGAGCCCCAGCGGAAGCGGGGCCCGTCCTCCAGCAAGAACAGTGTCTCCGAACCCCGGGGCGGCAGCTCCGCCACCACCCGCCGGCCGCGGGCCTCCTCCGCGACCCGCGCCCCCTCCCGGTCCAGCTTGGCTAGGCGCAGGCCCAGGGCCAGGCGGAGGAGCCACCAGATGAGCATCAGGAAGAGCAGGCAGGCCAGAATGCGAACCAGCATGGCGGGGAGACCTTAGCATGACCCTCGGGGGTGGCCCGCGGGGCTGCCTGCTACAATCTACGGCTGTCCGGGCGCCCGTCCCGGAAGGAGACCACATGAAGGTGGGACGCGCTTTCGTGGAGATGCCGCTGGGCGCCGCCCTCCTGCTCGCCGTGCCCCTGACCGCGGCCCCCAGGTTGGGCACCGCCTCGGGAATCCGGTGGACCGTCCCCCCGCGCTGGGCCGATCAGGCCCCGCGATCGATGCGGGTGGCCACCTACACCGTGCCCGCCCCCCCGGGGGGTGAAGCCGGGGAGTGCGCCGTCTTTGCCTTCGGGCCCGGCCAAGGGGGAACGGTGGACGCCAACGTGCAGCGCTGGTCGGCCCAGTTCGAGGGCGGCCCCGCCCCCCAGCGCTCCAGAAAGCAGGTCGGCGGGCTCACCGTCCACCTCGCGCAAGTTTCCGGAACCTACCTGGCCCCGGGAGGCCCCCAAATGCAGTCGCAGGGGAAGAAGACCGGCTACCAGCTCCGGGGAGCCATCGTGGAGGGGCCGGAAGGCCTCATCTTCTTTAAGCTGACCGGGCCCGCCGCGACCGTGGCCGCGGCCCAGGCCGAGTTTGACGCCCTCGTGGCCTCGATCGTCCGGGGCTAGGGCCACCCACGCGAGCATGGCCATGCGGGCGGCGATCTTCGACTTCGACGGGGTGATCGTGGACAGCGAGCCCCTTCACTTCCAGGCCCTGCGCTCGAGCCTCCTTCCCGAGGGGATAGAGATCGACGAGGAGGAGTACTACCGCGGCTACCTGGCCTACAACGATCGGACCGCGATCCGCCTGGCCCTGGAGGCACACGGCGTCTCCCCCCCGCCCGCCCGTCTGGACGCGATCGCCCGCCGCAAGGCGGGCCTTTTCTCTGAGCTGGCCGCCAAGATCCCCCTCTTCCCGGGGGCCGCGGAGCTGGTACGGTCGCTCAGCGCGCGATTCCCCCTGGCCATCGCCTCCGGGGCCCTGCACGCCGAGATCGATGCCATTCTGAGGGCGGTGGGGCTGCGCGAGGCCTTCGCCGCCGTGGTGGGGGCGGACGACGTCTCGCGGGGCAAGCCGGACCCCGAGCCCTACGTGACCGCGATGGGCCTCCTGGCCGTGGGCACGCCCGCGCTCGCGCCCGCGGAGTGCCTGGTCTTCGAGGACTCGATGGCGGGGATCGCCTCCGCCCGGGCCGCCGGGATGACGGTCGTCGCGGTGGCCAACTCCTACCCCCGGGAGAAGCTGGGAGCCGCGCACCGCGTCGTGGACTCTCTCGTCGGCCTCGAGAACGACGGCCTGCGCGCGCTCTTCGGCTCCTGAGCGTGCCCTCCCGCTACCTCGATCCCGAGCAGGCCCGGCGTCACGCCGAGCACCGCTACGAGTTCAACCGACGGGGCCTGGCCGGCCGGGTCGTGCTCGTGGCGGGGGGAGCGGGCGGCTTGGGAAGCGCGGTGACCGCCCTCCTCCTGCAGGAGGGGGCGTTGCCGGTGGTCGGCTACCGAGCGAACCGCGGCCACGCGCTGGCTCTGCAGCAGAAGCTCCAGGACCTCTACGGCGGCCCCGTGCAGCTGGTGGAGGGGGACGTGGCGGATCCCGCGGTGCGGCGGCGCTACCTGGAGGCGGCCCTGAACGTGAAGGGTGAGCTCTACGGCCTGGTGGCGCTGACGGGAGACCCCGCCCGCGTCAAGCCCGAAGACCTGGACGGGGACGCCCTCCACGCCTCCTTCGCCGCCAACTTCGAGGCCCCCCTCCTCCTCGCCCGGGCGGGCGCGGCGGAGATGGTGCGCCGCGGGACGCACGGGGCGATCGTCCTCTTTTCCAGCATGCAGGGTGTGCATCCCTTCGAGGGGAGCCTGGCCTACGCCGCCCCCAAGGCCGCCCTCATCCACGCCGCCAAGATCCTGGCCAAGGAGTTCGGGGGCCCCACCGACATAAGGGTCAACGTGGTCGCCCCGGGGGCCACCGCCGCGGGCATGGCCCGGGTCTCCATAGATGCCGGCAAGTACGACCCCTATGTTGAGCGGGGGGCCATCCCCCGCTTCGGACGGCCGGAGGATGTGGCCCGGGCGGTGCGCTTCCTCCTCGAGCCCGACTCCTACATGACGGGCCAGGTCCTGACCGTGGACGGTGGGCTGATCCTGAGGCGCGACCGACTCGCGTAGGCGTGCCATGAAGATAGGCACCATTCTGATTCTCTGCTCCCTGGGGACCGCCGTGGTGGTCAGGTACGAGGTGCGGCCCCGCTGACACTCAGCGGGGCAGGACGAGTTCGGGACCGCCGTCGTCGAGGCCCTCCACGTCCAGCCAGCGGCGGCGGGGGGCCCGCCAGCGGGCCCGGGCCAGGGCGGCGTGGAAGGCGGCGTGCTCGGGCTCGAGGCGAACCGCCTCCCCGTAGAGCCGTACCGCCGCGTCCCAATCCCCCGCCCGGACCGCGGCCAGAGCCCCGGACGCCGACGGCCTCCCCGCGGCCGGACGCTCCACCTCGTCCGGTCCGTACAGGAACAGCTCGTAGACGGCGAGCGGGGGCCCCGCGCCCTGGAAGATGAGCCGGACCTCGCCCGCTCTTTGGTCTCCGAGCGGCACCACCATGAGCGCCTGCTTGCCCGCGCGCGGGGCACCGTTCACCCACTGCAGCCCGTGGCGGGCGGGGCCCTCCGCCACCATCACCCCGTCCGCCTCCGCGATCCAGGGGACGGATAGCGGCGAGCGGTCGAGCGCCACTGCCATCACCAGAGCGGACACCCGACGCGGAGGGTCCAGGCGCACCCGGAGGCCGCTGCCGCGCGTGATGCCGACGGGAGACGTCCAGGCCGTGGTCACGTCCCGGTCCCGAACCGTGGCGGGTAGGGCCGCGCCATCGAGCGTCGACACCGAGATCGCCTCGCTCGCCACCGGCCGGGACTCGTCGTAGGGGGGAGAGAACCCCCGAAAGACCACAAGGTCTCCCGCCGGCTCCTCCTGCCACGACCCCCCCAGGGCCCGCAGGAGGTCGCGGAACCGCCCCGCCCGCGGCATCCCCCTGGAGAGGGACGGCGACAGGACCCAGGCGGGGGCGGGGTCCAGGTCCACCTCGTCGCGAAACCGGAGGGGATCGCCGGGGATGCGCTCGTTCCAGGCTTGGCTCGCGATGATCCCTTCCCCGGACTCGAGGCTGAGGCGGCCGGCGAACTGCAGGCTCGCGTAGACGCTCTTGACGCCGGCGCGGGCGAGAGCGTCTAAGGCAGGCCCGATCTCCGGAACCTGCCAGACGCGAACGGCGTGGGCGGGGTCGCGCCAGCGCTCGACGAGGAGGCGCTGACCCGCTCCCCAGGGTCCAATCAGGGTCAGACCCAGAGCCAGCCCCGCCGCCCGCCGCCAGGCCCAGGCCCGCGCCAGGCCCGCGCCGGCCAGGCACAAGACGGGCAGGGTCAGGCCGTAGAGGTAGCGGATCTCGTCCGGCCCCGTCCGGCGGCTGAGGACGAACGCGGAGGCCAGCGCTCCCGCCCAGCCCAGGAAAGGCAGGGCCTTCCGCGACCAGGCGCCGGCCAGGACCGCCGTGGCCAAGCCCAGGACGAGGGCCACGCGGAGGGCGGCGGGGAGGTCCGCGCGCTCCGGGCCGTCGACCACGAGGGGAACGCTCAGGCCGAGGAGGCCCGCCGCCGCGCGGCCCAGGTCGGCGAGACCGCTGCCCCAGAGCCAGCGCGGGCGCACCGCGGTGACCGCGCTCGCGGCCGTGACCACGGTCGAGCCGGCGGCCCCGATGAGGTGGGCCAGGGCGAGGGGGCTCGCGCCCAAGGCGAAGCCGGCGAGGCCGGCAAAGGCCGAGCGCCCCGGCCGCAGCCCGGCCAGCACGAGCCCGGCGCCCATCCCGGTGAAGGCGGGGATGGCGAGCGACGAATTCCAGACCGCGAGCCCGGCGACGAGGCCGAGCAGGAGGGCGACCCGGTCGCCGAGGGGCGGGGCCTCGGGATCGAGGCCCCGGAGCGCGAGGAGCAGGGGGAGGCCGGTCACGAGGGGCATCAGGAAGTTGGGAGGAGGGCCGGTTGCGGTCATGAGGGCCATGTACGGCGTCCCCCAGGCGGCCAGGAGGGCGGCGGCCACGCCTGCCCGCTGCCCGCCCACCCGTCGGGCCAGGAGCCCCGCCAGCGCCACGAGCAGGATCGCGCAGAGAAGCTCGTAGAGGCGGAAGGCCAGGTGGTGGGGGAGAAAGGCCAGGCCCGGAGCCAGCAGGTACGCATCCAGGGCTCCGTTGTAGGGCTGGTTCCAAAGGGTGGTGGCCAGCTCCCCCTTCAGGACGTGGCGGCCCATCAGCAGGAGGATCGCGTCGTCGTTGGAGACGGGCAGGTCGAAGGTGGCCCGGTGGAGAGGCCCCCGGGCGACCGCGTAGACGAGGACGAGGCCGACCAGCGCGGGCAGCCACCCGCGGAGCGCGGTCATGGCCGCAGTCTGCCCGAAGCAGGGCCGCCTGTACACCTTGGGAGCCGGTGGTTTGACCGGCAGGCACCCGACCCGTTAGCCTGTAAGAATGCAAGGGATATCGCTCCGGCGATGGGGGCCGGCTCTGGCCTTTCCTCTACTCACGCTTTGGGCCTGCCGAGGGCCGGGAGCCCGTGCCGCCGCCCCCGCCTCCCCCGAGGCCTCCCCCCTGCCCGGCGATCTGGTGGCGGAGGTGGATGGCTCCCCCGTCACCCGCGGAGTGCTCGACCAGCGGGTGAAGAATCGGCTGGCGCGGCTCCGCCAGGAGGAGTACGAGATCCGGCATCAGGCCCTGGAGGAGCTGATCGGGGACCAGCTGCTGGAGAAGGAGGCCCAGTCCCGGGGGATCTCCACCGCGGAGCTGCTCAAGGACGAGGTGGACCGGCAGGTGAAGGGGCCCAATCCCGCCGACGTCGAGGCTGTCTATTCCCAGAACCGGGCTCGTTTCACGGGCCGCACCAAGGAGCAGGCGGTGGCGGAGATCGAGAAGGCGCTCCGGGAGCGGGAGCTGGGCCAGCGCCGGGAGGCCTTTCAGGCCCAATTACGGGCGAAGGCCAAGGTCCTCGTCCACCTCCAGGCCCCCCGGCAGGAGATGCCCGTCTCCGCGAGCGCGCCCGCCCTCGGCCCTCCGGAGGCCCCGGTGACGATCGTGGAGTTCACGGACTACCAGTGCCCCTACTGCCACAAGGCCCAGTCCACGATCGACAAGGTCCTGAGCCAGTACGCGGGCAAGGTGCAACTCGTCCACCGCGACTTCCCCCTGGACGGCCATTCCCAGGCCCTCCCCGCCGCCCGGGCGGCCCGCTGCGCGGGCGAGCAGGGCCGGTTCTGGGACTACCACCACAACCTGATGACCCTTCCCGGCGACCTCAGCGAGGCCGATTTGGCCGCCCGGGCGGCCTCCCTCAAGCTCAACCCCGGGGCCTTCTCCACCTGTCTGGCCTCCGACCGCTACGACTCCTCCATCCGGGAGTCGATGGAGGCGGGGGCCCAGGCCGGCGTCACCGGGACCCCCGCCTACTTCATCAACGGCCGGATGATCTATGGCGCCCGCCCCTTCGAGCAGTTCCAGGAGGTCATCGACGCCGAGCTGCACCCCGGGGGTTAGGGCCTTTTTGTGTTGGACTTCCCCTCCTTCATTGCTACACTCAAGGCTCGCGCGAGGCGCGAAGGAGGTGGTGGGGTAAGTTGCTAACCGAGCTACGGGCCTGGACGGTCAAGGACTCCCTCGAGCTATACAACGTCAACGGATGGGGCCGTGGCTTCTTCTCCATCAACGAAGCCGGCCACGTCGAAGTGACCCCCGCCGGAGCCAACTCCGCCAAGATCGATCTCAAGGAGCTGGTGGACGACCTCCGCAGCCGCGGCCTCAACCTCCCCCTCCTCATCCGGTTCTCCGACATCCTCCGCACGCGCGTGCAGCAGCTCTGTGGGGCCTTCCAGCAGGCCATCGCCGAGAACGACTACCGGGGGAGCTACCGCGGCGTCTACCCCATCAAGGTGAACCAGCAGCGGCACGTGGTGGAGGAGCTGGTGGAGTACGGGCGTCCCTACAACCTGGGGATCGAGGCCGGCTCCAAGCCCGAGCTCCTGGTCGCGCTCGCCCTCCACGACAACCCGGAGGCCCTGATCCTCTGCAACGGCTACAAGGACCGGGCCTTCATCGAGACCGCCCTCCTCGCTCAGAAGCTGCGGCGCCGGGTCATCATCACCATGGACCGGATCGGCGAGCTGCCCACCATCTTGACCGCCGCCCGCGAGCTGGACATCCGTCCCACCATCGGCATCCGCGCCCGCCTCGTCACCCGCGGCGCCGGCAAGTGGGTGGAATCGACGGGAGACCGCTCCAAGTTCGGCCTCACCACCGCGGAGATGGTGTCCGCGGTGGAGCTCCTGCGGACGGAAGGAATGCTGGACTGCCTGCAGCTCCTGCACTTCCACATCGGCTCCCAGATCACCAACATCCGGGCCGTCAAAGACGCCCTGCGCGAAGCCAGCCGCATCTTCGTGGAGCTGCATGGCCTGGGCGCCAACATGCGCTACCTGGACTGCGGGGGGGGCCTGGGTGTCGACTACGACGGCAGCCAGACCAACTTCCACTCCTCGGTGAACTACACGCTCGAGGAGTACGCAGCCGACATCGTGAGCCAGATCGCGGAGGCCTGCAACGCCCGCGGCGTCCCCCACCCCGACATCGTGACCGAGTCGGGGCGCGCGCTGGTGGCCCACCACTCGGTCCTCATCTTCAATGTTCTGGGGACGAACGAAATCCTGGCCGGCCAGATCCCGGAGTCCCTGGACAAGGACGAGCACCCCGTCATCAAGCAGCTCTACGAGACCTACGCCGGGGTCTCCCGAAAGAACTTCCAGGAGGCCTACCACGACGCGCTGCAGGTGAAGGAGGAGGCGATCACCGCCTTCAACCTCGGCTACTTGGATCTCAAGGCGCGGGCCCGGGTGGAGGAGCTCTTCTGGGCCACCTGCGAGAAGATCTTGAAGATCGTGCGTGACCTGGCCTACGTGCCGGACGAGCTGGAGGGGCTCGAGCGGCAGCTCACCGACACCTACTACTGCAACTTCTCGCTCTTCCAGTCCCTGCCCGACCACTGGGCGGTGCGCCAGCTCTTCCCGACCCTGCCCATCGACCGCTTGAACCGGGCCCCCTCCCGGCGCGCGGTGTTGGCCGATCTCACCTGCGACAGCGACGGGAAGATGGATCAGTTCATCGACCTGAGGGACGTGAAGCATTTCCTGGAGCTGCACCCCCCCAACGGGGAGCCCTACCTCATCGGCACCTTCCTGGTAGGGGCGTACCAGGAGATCCTGGGCGACCTCCACAACCTCTTCGGCGACACCGACGCCGTGCACGTCAAGCTGGACGGCGACGACTACACGGTAGAGCACGTGGTGGAGGGGGACTCCGTGGCGGAGGTGCTCTCCTACGTGCAGTACTCCAAGGAGGACCTGATCTCGCGGGTGCGGCGGGCGGTGGAGGCGGCCCTGCGCGAGAAGCGGCTGACCATGGCCGAGTCCGGCCGCTTCATGCGGCGCTACGAAGAGTCCCTCGAGGGATATACCTACCTGACCGTCAACGACTGAGGCCCCGCCGCGGGGTCGGGCTGACTTCGCCTCCCCGCGAGCTCCCCACCCTCAGCCTTCAGCCACCGCCAGCGCGACCTCAGGGGGCTCAAATGCGCGGGCCCTCATGCGGGCTTCTCGTCGACCACCACGATCGTACGCGCGGCGAGATCGCCGAGCCGTTGCCAGTTCTCTGTAAGCGCCACCAGCAGCGCCCCGACCAGAAAGCTGAAGAAGCCGTCGACGAAGGTCAGCAGGTTGCGCAGGAACGCGCGCCCGAAGCCGCACGGCCGCAGGTCCGTTCCGAGGACGCGGATGCCCAAAAGCCACTTGCCGGGCGTTTTGCCCCAGCGGCCCTCGAAGTAGCTGTAGGCCGCGAGGACGAGCACGCCCCACAGCAAGGATGCGATGAAGAGCCCGAAGAACCAGAACGGGAAGGAGGGCCCGCTCTCCAGGAGATTCTCCGGATCGGAGAACACCCGCCACATCGACGCCATGGGCAGAAGGAACCCTGCCATGAACGGGACGAGATCCACCAGCTGAGCCATCGCCCGCTGCCACAGGGACGCGAACGTTCTCCGCGCTCCCGCGAACACGTAGTCCTGGACCCGGTGGCGGCGCATTTGCGCCGTCAGAAGCAAGGCCAAGATCAGGGAGAGCAAGATGGGCAGAAGCTGGGGGATCATCATGAGGTACATCATGTTAGGCCCGAAGGGGAATGACCCCGGCTTCCTCGCGGAGCGGATGACTCGGCCGTCGGCCACCTCCGCCAGCCTTAGGCTGCCCGGAAACCCCTCCGAGAGGAGAAGGAGGCGGTTCTCCCGAGCGAGCGCGCGCCAACGGGCCCAGGCCAGTCCCCCACCTTCCAATTGAATGTGCTCCCGTGATGGACCGCTCGGGGTGACGGTGACGATCTCCAGCCGCTTCGCGCGTCCCATTTCGCGGTCCGAGAAGACCACGGCTGGGTGCGACCCCAGCAGGATCGCGGTCCAGTTCCCGCACGAGCAGGCGTCCAAGACGAGGGGGAGCCACTTCTCGTGTTCTAGCTCGCGGTAGCGGAGCGAGCATTGGTCAGGCGCGTCGGTGCAGAGCTGCGCGAAGAGATAGAGGCCTCCATCCGCTTCCACCGCCTGCAAGGCCCGAAGCCGGCCACCTTCAGGGGGCAGACCCAAGGGTAGTGCCCGGGCACGCCACTCCGCCCCGGGGCCCTCCGCGTACAGGGTGGCCAGCGTAGGAGCGGCTCCGAGCGAGATGACCGAGGCGCGGCCGCCGTAGAGGAAAGGATTGGAGGCACGGGCGGGTCGCTTTGCCCCGCCCAGCCGGGTGAGGGACCCGCTCTCGAAATAGCCGACCGTGTCCGTTCCGATCACCCAAAGCCGGTCGCCGATCGGCAGGAGGGCGGGAACCGAATCCGTGGCGGCCGCTTCGAGGGGAACCGCGGGACCGATGTCCGAAAGGTCCGTGAGGCGCACGTGCCGGAGAGCTATTGCGGTTGCCGAGGTCTGGGGTTCGCGCCAATTCAGTTTGGTCGTCCGCTCGATGAACCAGAATTCGTCGCGCCACAGCACCGCTTGGTCGAGGTCGGCCATGGAGACCGCCTGGCCCATCATCATCGGCATCATGAACAGGAACATCAAGACCATGGGCAGCAGGAACTGGGCCAGGAAGAACACGGCACCGAGGATCCCGGCGACGAGCGTGAATCGCCGCTTGGACTCCTCGGACAGATAGCCGGGGGCCGATTCGGTGAGGGGGCTTCCGGTGGACATGGGCAAGTTCCTCCCCTTAGGACAGTAGCACCGTTGCCTGCCTCACCGGCGCCTCAGGCTGGGAGGGATGGCGCCGGAAGTAGTGCCAGGCAAGGCCGCCCGGGAGGGGGAAGGCGATCTCGTGGTCGGAGCGTGACTTAGACGTCGGGTGTCGATGAGGTCGCCCATGGAGAGAACGGCCACCAAGCCGACTCCACGATTCTGATGCGGGGCGACCGCGGCACATCCTCAAACAACGGCAAACCATCTTTTTCCTGCGGCTCTTTCCGTCGGGGGTGACCCTCCGGAGTAGAACGCAAGAACAGCCCTTAAAACCGCTTAGGCCCCGCGCTCCGGTCTGGGTACTCCGCGACAAAGCGTTACGCGTCACGCGGAATTCATAGGAAAGGGATGGGACAGTCATGCACCGGGGATACGTTCTTGTCGCGCCTCAGTGCGTCCTGTCGCAGTCCTTCGCAAAGGAGAATGGAAAGATGACGCTACCGAAGTCGGTGCAAGTAATTCGGATGATCCTTGCCGCGATGGCAATCCTGCAGTTCGGCGTAGTCGGGCCCTTGGTGCCGAGCGCTCAGGCAGAAGAAGGGGGGAAACGACAGACGCCGATCAAGCACGTCATCGTCATTGTTGGAGAAAACCGCACGTTCGACCATATCTTCGCCACGTACAAGCCGAAGGAGGGGCAGAGCGTCGACAACCTACTCTCAAAGGAAATCATCACCGAAGATGGGACACCGGGCTCCCACTATGAGCGGGCACACCAGCACGCGGCGGACGTGACCAAGAGCAGCACCTTCGTATTGAGCCCGAAGAAGAAGAGCCTGTTTGGTTTTCTGCCCGCTCCGCTCAACGGGGGGCCGACGGACGTGTGTGCGAACAACGGCATTTGCACGCTTGCCGACGCAACGTCATCGGAGAACGGTCTCGCGGATTCCTACTATCCGTTCATGCTGACAGGGGGCACCGGACTGAGCGGCAAGGTGCCGGACACACGGATCGATGGCGTGCGTGGCACCCCCCCCTACTCGACGCTTCCGCCGGGGCCCTTCCAATTGACGGGCGCGAACTTCCCGTACGACTCTTACGCGGCCAGCCCGGTGCACCGCTTTTACCAGATGTGGCAGCAGGAGGATTGCGACGCGTCGCACGCGACGGAGCGAAATCCGAGCGGCTGCCTCGCAGATCTGTTCACCTGGACTGAGGTGACCGTGGGATCGAACAACAACGGCAGGCCCCAGCCAGCGAACTTCAGCACGGACTACGCGCCGGGTAAGAGCACGACGGGCGAGGGCGCGACGGCGATGGGCTTTTACAACATGCTAAAAGGCGACGCGCCCTACACCAAGTTCCTTGCCGACCACTACGCGATGAGCGACAACTACCACCAGCCGGCGATGGGCGGGACCGGATTGGACAGCATCATTCTGTTCTTCGGGGATGCGATCTGGTTCAGCGACCAAAACGGTCATCCCAAGACCCCTCCCCACAACGAGCTCGTCTGGGCCGGAACGCCCAACGCAGGTGTCGTGGATGAGGTCGAGAACCCGAACCCGCAGCCCGGCACGAACAATTTCTGGATCCAGGACGGCTACGGCGGAGGAGGGTTCGGCTCGCCCGCCTTCGGCGGGGGGTCGTACAGCAACTGCTCGGACCCGAGCCAGCCCGGGGTCGGGCCGATCTTGAAGTACCTGGCTTCCCTGCCCCGACCGATCAACCCGAACTGCGAGGAGGGGCACTACTATTTGCTGAACAACTACAATCCCGGATACTTCGGGAACGGCGCCGACGCCTACGCCGACCATTTCGTCTTCAACACCCCTTTCACGATCCCGGGAACCACCCAGAGGAGCATCGGCGACGTTCTTCTGGAGAACCACGTCTCTTGGAAGGGCTACAACGATCAATGGACCCAGTATCTGAGCGACCCCTACCAGCTCAACTACGGGACGGTGGGGTCGGCCAGCGATCAATACTGCAACATCTGCAACGGCTTCCACTACCAGAAACAGATCATGACTAACGCCGCGATCAGGAACGCACACCTCAAGGACACGACGGATTTCTACCAGGACATCGCCGCGGGAACCCTGCCCGCGGTGTCGTTCGTGAAGCCGAGCGGCTGGGTGGATGGCCACCCGGCGTCCTCGAAGTGGAACCTGTACGAAGGGTTCGTCCAGAAGATCGTCGACGCGGTGCAGGCCAACCCGGGTTTGTGGGCGAGCACGGCGATCTTCGTGACCACGGATGAAGGCGGAGGCTACTACGACTCCGGGTACGTGCAGCCCCTGGACTTCTTCGGAGACGGCACCCGGATTCCGCTGATCGTGGTCTCACCCTTTGTCAAGGCCGGGCACATTTCGCACAACTATGCGGACCACGTTTCGATCCTGAAGTTCATCGAACGGAACTGGAACCTGCCGACGATCAGCGAACGCAGCCGCGACAACCTGCCCAACCCACGCTTCGATGACGATAATCCATACGCACCCTTGAACACCCCGGCCATCAGTGACCTGTTTGACGTGTTCAGCTTCAAAGATAAGGACGAGGATCACTAAGCCGCGGTAGGGAGAGGCGGGCTTCCGGCCCAGGGGGCTGGAAGCCCGCCGTTTTAGCCGGGATTGACCCAGCAGAGAGCGCCCTTCTGGGCCCGTGGCGAGATCGCCCGCTTTGAGGGTCGCATGGATGGCGGGCAGAACGCGACGGCGGTAGTAGCGGCAATCCCGGCTTGAGCGGCGGGACAGACCCGGACGGGCTTCGAGGCGAGGACCCGCAGGCTCCGGTCGGGGACGGTCCCCATCGGCGTCACTCCTCGCGGACCCCGGGATCCCGGGCCCGGATCCTGGCCCTGAGCTCGGGCGGCAGCGGGATTGAGCGGCGGGCCGCGTAGTCGTAGTGGACGAGAACCTTGCGCCCCTCCGCCACCAGACGACCGCTCCCCCGCTCCTCCACCCGGAACTCCATCACGAACGAGGAACGGCCCAGGGAGGCGCAGCGCAACCCCACTTCCAGGCGGTCTCCGTAGACGGCGGGGGAGCGATAGTCGATCTCCGTGCGGGCCAGGATCATCCCCGTCTCCGCCCAGGGGCGGCCCGTGACCTCCTGCCACCAGGCGATGCGCGCCGACTCCACGTACGTCAGGTAGACCGCGTTGTTGACGTGGCCCTGGGCGTCCAGGTCGCGAAAGCGGACGTCGACGGGAAAGACGAAGGGGAAGCTGTTCAGCACCGCTCTTTCTCCGCTTCGGCCAGCTCCTGCTCCACCACCGCCGCCCACTCCGCGAGAACGGCGTCGGGCACGCGGGCCAGGCCCTCCTCCGCCATGGCCAGGGCCTCCTTGAACCGCCGCTCCTCACGCAGGCACCAGACGAGTGTCAGGTAGACGGGGGCGGCGTGCCGGAAGTTATCCCCTTCCTCGAGCAGGCGGCGGGCCTCCTCCGCCGCCTCCAGGGCGCCCGCGTCGTCGCCCAGAGCGTGCCGGCAGCGGGCGAGGGCGTTGTGGGCCTGCGCGGAGCGGGGCCACGCGCCCACCGCCTGGCGACAGAGCGCGGTGGCCTCCTCGCCCTCCCTCGCATCCAGGAGCACCTCCGCCTTCAAGAGCAGCGCCCCCAGGTGCCGGGGGTCGTCGGCCAGGACCTCTTCCAGGGCGGAGAGCGCCTCTCCCCCCTGCCCGCGAACGGCCAGGAGCTGGGCCCGCGCGAAGGAGGCCGCGCTCATGGTTGCCGGGGGGCGCGGACTCGGGGGTAGAAGCGCCTAAGGTAGTCGCGAAGGGCGGCGCGCGTGGCGTCAAAGCCCAGTTCGTCCCAGGGGAGCTCCTCCGGGGGGAAGGCCCGTACGGCCTCCGTCTCGTCACCCGCCTGCAGCCGGCCGGAGAGCACGTCGGCGGCGTAGACCACCACCGCCACCTCCTGGCCAGGGAACGAGTAGACATCGAGGATTCCGGTGAGGGCCACCCGCAGGTTCACCTCCTCCCGCGTCTCGCGGATGGCGGCCGCGGCCACGGGCTCGCCTCGGTCCACGAACCCTCCGGGGAACACCCACTTGCCCTTTTCGGGGGCGATGGCCCGCTTCAAGAGCACGATCCCGCCCTCCACCGTGCAGATGGTGCAGGCCGCCACCTTGGGGTTCAGGTAGAGCACGAAGCCGCAAGCCGCGCAGGCGGGCCGCGGGGGCTCCCCCGCCTTCAGCGCCCGCGGCTCCAGGGCGCTCGCGCAGCGCGGACAGAAGCGATACTCGGTGTCCTCCGCGGGCATACGCGAGGGATTATAGGCCCGCCGCCCCCCTCCGGGAGGCCGCCCGCCCGGGTGATATACTGCAGACCCCAGAGGGCTTTTGATTGACGGAGTCCACCTCGCGCCGCCAGTTCCGCGACATCCTCTCCCGGCCTGACGCGGCCGTGGACCTCGCGGAAGCCTCCCTGCTCATAGCGTGCGAAGAGTATCCGGAACTGGACGTGCCGGCTTACCTGACCCGATTGGAGGCCATGGGCTCCGCGCTTCGAGAGCGGCTGGCCGACGAGCCGCGGCCGGAACGGGCGGTGATGGCCCTCAACCGCTATCTCTTCCAAGAGGAGGGTTTCCACGGTAACGCCGAGGAGTACTACGACCCTCGCAACAGCTACCTCAACGAGGTTCTGGACCGGCGCATGGGGATCCCGATCTCGCTCTCCACCGTCTATATGGAGGTAGCTCGGCGGGCCGGGCTCCGGGTCGAGGGGGTGGGCATGCCCGGCCACTTCATTGTCCGCGTGCGGGCGGGGCCGCATGCGATCCTGATCGACCCCTTCTACGCGGGGGCCCTGCTCTCCGAGACCGACTGCCAGCAGCGCCTGGACCGCATCTTCGGCGGCCGCTTGAAGATGGAGGCCAGCATGCTTGCCCCCTGCGGCCGGAAGGACATCCTGGAGCGGACGCTTCGGAACCTCAAGACCATCTATTTCAAACAGGGGGACCACCCCCGCGCCCTGGGCGCGGTGGAGCTCCTCCTCACGGTCAACCCCGACAGCGCGGAGGACGTGCGGGATCGCGGCGTGCTCTACGCGGCCCTCGACTGCTACGGCCTGGCCGTGCGGGACCTGGAGGCCTTCCTGACCCTCGTCCCCCGGGCGCCCGAGGCATCCGAGGTCCGGGACCAGCTCGTCGACCTGAGGCGGAGAGCGGCGCGGCTGAACTGACGAAGGAGGCGGATATGAGCACGATCAAGGCCATCGAAGACCTGCTGGGTGCGGACGCGCGCTTCCTGCTCGAGCACCGCTGCCAGGGCGTCGCCCGGGACGCCCTCCACCTCCCGGGCCCGGACTTCGTCAGCCGGATCCACGGCGGCTCCGACCGCCCTACCCCCGTGCTGCGCAGCCTCCAGCAGCTCCTCGCCCACGGCCGTCTGGCGGGGACGGGCTATGTGTCCATCCTCCCCGTGGATCAGGGCATCGAGCACTCCGCGGGGGCCTCCTTCGCCAAGAACCCCGCCTACTTCGATCCCGAGAACATCGTGAAGCTGGCCCTGGAGGGGAGCTGCAACGCCGTGGCCTCCACCCTCGGGGTGCTGGGGGCGGTGGCCCGGAAGTACGCCCACCGGATCCCCTTCATCATGAAGTTCAACCACAACGAGTTCCTCACCTACCCCAACAGGTTCGACCAGATCTTCTTCGCAAACGTGGAGCAGGCCCGGGACATGGGAGCGGTGGCGGTGGGGGCCACCATCTACTTCGGCTCCCCGGAGTCCTCGCGGCAGATCACCGAGGTGAGCCGGGCGTTCGAGATCGCGCACGGGATGGGCCTGGCGACCGTTCTCTGGTGCTACCTGCGCAACAGCGCCTTCAAGAAGGACAAGGACTACCACCTGTCTGCGGACCTCACCGGGCAGGCCAACCACCTAGGGGTCACGATCGAGGCCGACGTCATCAAGCAGAAGCTCCCCGAAAACAACGGCGGCTACAACGCGCTCAGCACCAAGGAAAACCCCTACGGCAAGATCGACCAGCGGGTCTACACCGAGCTGACCACCGACCACCCCATCGACCTGACCCGTTACCAGGTCGTGAACTGCTACATGGGACGCGCCGGACTCATCAACTCGGGCGGCGCTTCCGGCGAGAATGACTTCGCGGAGGCGGTGAAGACGGCGGTCATTAACAAGCGGGCGGGGGGAATGGGGCTCATCTCCGGCCGCAAGGCCTTCCAGCGGCCCATGGCGGAGGGGGTCAAGCTCCTGAACGCGATCCAGGACGTGTACCTCTGCAAGGAGGTGACGATCGCGTAGTCGACGTCCCCGCCCGGGTGGCCTCTTCGTGCGCGCGAGGGGTGAGGGCCTTCGGGCCGGTTGTGGTCAGCGGGGCCGGAGGGAGAAGGTTCCGACCGGCTCTTTGCCCTCGGCGTCCGTGAAGATCCTTCCCGTGACCGTCTGGCCGTCCCACTTGCCGACGTAGTAGCGCATCCCCCCGCGGACCATCAGGCTGTAGCGCACGCTGTCCTTCTGCGGCTGCTCCAGGCTGATCAGGGGCACGGTCAGGGTCACCGTCCCTTCGAAGGAAAGGTTTCCGGTGTCCTTTCGGAAGACCGCCGTCACGTAGCGCGGGATCCCACCCTCCGTCTCCGTCCCAACCCACGACCCCTCGAGCTGCAGCGGGGGAGGCCCGGCGGCGGAGGGGGCGGCGTTGGGGGCGACCCCGCCCGCGGGGCCCACCACCGAGGGGGGCACCCGGTAGGCTACGATCCTCAAGCCGTCGCGGAGGGCGGGCCTGGTCGTGACCTGCGCGGAGATGCCGGCGCGGCCCGTCTTCTGGGCGGCTTGGAAGATCTCC
>Ga0210409_10003119_pt1 | contig 18994 bp, 12 predicted proteins | sample IncBWH17MmetaG_FD_161649 | JGI IMG/M metagenome (GOLD analysis project Ga0210409, IMG submission 161649) | Forest soil microbial communities from Barre Woods Harvard Forest LTER site, Petersham, Massachusetts, United States - Inc-BW-H-17-M | ecosystem: Environmental > Terrestrial > Soil >... | reverse complement strand
GACTGATTGGATTGCTGGCGGCAACAGATGTCGGCGACCCGGCAATTGCGCGCGCCGTGAACCACCTGGTGGAGGAGCAGCAAGCCGACGGTTCCTGGGCCGAGAAGGAATTCACGGGCACCGGATTTCCCTGTGTGTTTTATCTGAAATATCATTTGTACCGGAATTATTTTCCGTTGTACGCGCTCGCGCGGTATCGGAACACAATAAGCCGGATCACGCAGTACTGCGGATTGATCGTGCGGCCGCAGGAATTCGACCGGCAGAAGGCTTAGGAGAGTGAATTGAGATATCCCCTGAAGATGACCGCGAACCTCGCGAAGTATGTGGCCGGCCAGCGCTTTCGCGGCGCAAAAAAGTTTCCGATGGTGATGATGCTAGAGCCGCTGCACGCCTGCAATCTGACGTGCACAGGCTGCGGGCGCATCCGCGAATACAAATCGACTATTAACGAAATCATGACGGTCGAGCAATGCCTCGCGGCGTCGGATGAGTGTGGAGCGCCGATCGTCTCCATTTGCGGCGGCGAGCCCATGATCTATCCCGAGATCGGAAAGCTGGCCAAGGGAATCCTGGACCGCGGGCGTCACATTATTCTTTGCACGAACGGCATGTTCATCCGGAAACGGCTGCACGAATTCAAGCCGGTTTCGAGCTTTTTCTTCAACGTCCATCTGGACGGACTTGAGAAAACGCACGATCTTTGCGTCGAGCGAGACGGCGTGTTCCGCGAAGCCATCGAAGGAGTGAAGGCCGCGAAAGCCGCCGGCTTCCTCGTCTGCTCTAATACCACGATTTACAAAGAGACGGACCTGAACGAAATCGCCGATCTGTATTCCTACCTGGACACGCTGGGAGTCGACGGCTACATGCTCTCGCCGGCGTATGGATACGCGGCCGTGCAGACCACGGACATCTTCATGACGCGCGAAGATATTCGCGAGAAATTCCGCGAGGCCGTTTCTCTATTGGATAAATATAATCTAATGGTTTCACCCATCTATCTCGATTTCCTGCGCGGGGAGCGCGAGCTGGAATGCACGGCGTGGGGCACGCCGACGTTCAATCCGCGCGGCTGGAAGGGTCCCTGCTACGTCATCACGGACAATCACTACGCGTCCTACCGCGAAATGATTGACCAGACTCCCTGGGAAAAATACGGCCCTGGGAACGACCCGCGCTGCGCCAACTGCATGATGCATGTGGGATTTGAGACAACACCCGTGCTGGGCGCCAAGCGCCAGCTGGGCGACACCTGGAAGATGCTGAAGTGGCAATTTGGCGGACACATGGGCGGCAATCCGGATCGGAATGCCTCCAATGATGACACTCCGACAAACGGGCATTCGAATGGGGGTTCCACGTTGATGCCTCCGCCCCCGGCGAACACGGATTTGATATCATCGGACGGAAGATTGCGAGTGTTATGAAAACGCTGGTTACCGGAGCGACAGGCTTTCTCGGGAGCCACGTCGCCCGCGCACTGGCAGGACGCGGGGAGAACGTGCGGGTGCTGGTGCGCCCTTCGAGCGATCTCCGCGCGCTGGAGGGGTTCGAAGCGGAACGCTTTGAAGGAGATTTGAGGGATCGCGCGTCGCTCGATCGTGCGCTGGAAGGCGTGCAGCGCGTCTTTCATGTAGCGGCGGATTACCGGCTGTGGGCCCGCGATCCACGGGAAATCCACGAATCGAACGTCACCGGCACACAAAACCTGCTCGATGCCGCGCGGAGGGCGGACGTCGAGAAATTCGTCTATACGAGCACGGTCGCTACCATAGCCGTTCCGCGCCCGGGCGGATTGCCGAACGAAGAGACGCAATCCTCGCTTGACGAAATGATAGGGCATTACAAGCGCTCAAAATTCGAGGCCGAACAATGCGCCCTGCGCGCCGCGCAGACTGGTCTGCCGGTGGTGATTGTTAATCCAACGACTCCCGTGGGGGGCGGCGATTGGAAGCCCACGCCGACGGGAAAAATCATCGTCGATTTTCTGAACGGGCGCATGCCAGGCTACGTGGATACGGGGTTGAATTTTGTTCCCGTGGAAGATTGCGCACGGGGGCACTTGCTGGCTGCCGAGCGAGGACGTGTGGGGGAGCGGTACATTTTGGGCGGCCGCAATTTGACGCTGAAACAAATGCTGGACATGCTCGGCGCTGCGAGCGGGCGGCACGCGCCTCGATGGAAATTTCCATACGCTCTGGCCTACGCTGCCGGATGCGTGGACACCGGGGTCTCACGCCTTCTGGGCCGTGAGCCTCAGATTCCGTTGGAAGGCGTGCGCATGGCGCGGCACAAGATGTTTGTGGACGCGTCGAAGGCCGGACGCGAGCTTGGCTTCGCTCCCGGGCCGATTGAAGCGGCTCTGGAGCGCGCGGCCGCATGGTACGAATCGAACGGTTACGTCGCCGCAGGACGCGCGCCGGCAGTTGCCGGCGTGCGCGCGGCCTAAATGGGTGTCGGAGTTCATGAAAATATTAGTGACATTCGCGGTGCGAGCGGAATTTGCGCCGTGGCAGCGTCGCAGGAATTTTCTGCGTCTGCCCGGGGATCGGCCGGTGTTTGAAGCCATGTTCGGCGGCGCACGGGTCCGGGCAATTCTGACCGGCATGGGACAGCACCACGCGCTGGACGCCGCGAAGAATTCTTTCGGCTACAAGCCCGATATCTGCATTTCGACCGGGCTGGCGGGATCTCTGCGAAGCGATTATCGGCCGGGAGACATCCTGGCCGCGCGCCTGGTCAGTGAAGTGGGAGAGCCGGTCGCGGTAGCCAGCCATCGCGAGTTGCTCTCAACCGCGGTGGATTGCGGCGCGCGGCAGATTGAGCGTCTGGCGACTTCAAGGACGCTGGTCTCGCGAGCCGAAGAGAAGCGTGAGTTGAGGGGCCAGGCGGAAGCGGTAGACATGGAGAGCTACACGATACTTGCAGAAGCGGCGCGGTGCGGTGTGCCGGCGGTCGCGATTCGAGCGGTCAGCGACACCGCGGACTTCGATATGCCGTACGATTTCGAGCGTGCGCGCGACGCGCAGGGCCAGATTCGCGTGATGGGAGTTGTCTCTCAGGTGTTGCGGAGGCCATCCGGGTTGCCGGCCCTTTTGAAATTGACTCAGGATTCCCGGTACGCGTCCCGGCGTCTGGCTGATTTCCTGGATGCGTTTACGGGAACAATGGCCGATCGCCTGCATCCCATCGAGTCGGATACGGTTGCCGCGGTATGAGCCAGTCGGGAATCATTCTCGAAACTTCACGAGCGGCGCATGCAGTGCCGTCCACGATGCGCGCGGCGGTGTACCGCGGCAAGGGAAAAGTGGTAGTGGAAACCGTACCTGTGCCGGCAATTGGAACGGGAGAGGTGTTGATTCGTGTTGCGGCCTGCGGAATATGCGGCACGGACCTGAAAAAAATTGAGCACGGATTTGTCGCGGCCCCTCAGATCTTCGGTCACGAAGTTTCCGGCACCGTCGTCGTGGTTGGCGCGGGTGTTACCGAGTGGAAGCTGGGCGACCGTGTGATGAGTTTTCATCACGTTCCGTGCGGGGCATGTTTCTATTGCGAGCGGCGATTGTTTTCGCAATGCCCGGGCTACAAGAAAGTCGGTCTTACGGCAGGCTTTGATCCCAACGGCGGCGGATTTGCCCAATACGTGCGCGCCCTGCCGTGGGTGGCCGATCGCGGGATGGTGGCCATTCCAGACGATATCAGTTTCGACGAAGCCTCTTTCATCGAGCCCGTGAACACCTGCATCAAGGCGGTGGAAAAGGCGCGTGTGGCTGCGGGTGAGACGGCGGTGGTCATGGGGCTAGGGCCGATCGGGCTGCTTCTGGCGATGCTCTCAAAACTGGAGGGCGCGACCGTGATTGGCAGCGATCCCATGCCGGAGCGCCGTGCCAAGAGCGTCGCGCTCGGCGTCGACTTGGCCGTGGACCCGCGGGAAGGCCGTCTGGCCGAAGAAATCCGTTCCCGCACGCAAGGACGCGGTGCGGACGTTGTGCTGGTCGCCGTGCCGATTCCCGGAGCGCTGACGGACGCGCTCAGCCTTGCCAGGCCGGGAGGGCGCGTGCTTCTGTTTGCGCAGAATGATCCGCTCATGAAGATCGAGTTTCCGGCGGCGGCAGTGGGCGTCGAGGAAAAGGAGATATTGGGCAGCTATAGCGCCGCCGTTGACAGGGCAGCCGAGGCCGCGCGGCTGATTTTTACGCATCAGTTACCAGTGAACAAATTGATCTCGCATCGTTTTTCATTGGAAGATATGGACAAGGCGCTGCAGTTGGCGGCTCGTCCGGTAGGAGATTCTCTAAAAGTGGTGATTCATCCTTGAATAGAAACGAACAGTACGGCCGAAAAAACGGTCACATGACCGCTGCCATCTTATATGGAAGCGAGAATCTGAGGATCGAGAGCGTGGACATCCCCAGGCTCGCCGCGGATGAGGCGCTGATCCGCGTCAAGGTCGCCTTGACCTGCGGGACGGATTTGAAAGTCTGGAAGCGGGGATATCACGCGCGCATGATCACGCCGCCGGCGGTGTTCGGGCACGAGCTTTCCGGCATTGTCGAAACGCTGGGGTCCGATGTGAATGGCGGATTGAAAGTCGGCGCGCGGGTGGTTCCCTCGAATTCGGCGCCGTGCAATGTTTGCCTCTTTTGCCGCAAGGGGCAGAGCAATCTCTGTGAAGACTTGCTGTTCAACAACGGAGCCTACGCGGAGTATATCCGCATCCCGGGAAGGATCGTCCGGCAGAACATGCTGGTGATTCCAGAGCACGTTTCGTTTCAAGACGCGGCTATGGTCGAGCCCCTGGCCTGCGTGCTTCGCGGGATCGATGAAACGGGGATCCAGCCGGGTGACACCACTGTGGTGATCGGCTGCGGTCCGATCGGATTGAAATTCATACGCATTTTGTCAGGGCGCGGCGTGAAGGTGATCGCGCTCGGCAAGAGGCCGAACCAGATTCGCGCGGCGGAACGCTTTGGTGCGCGCGCGGCGTTCATCGCGCCGGATCTCGGCGACCCGGCGAAGGCGGTCCGGGAATTTACCGAAGGCGGACGCGGCGCCGACTCCGTGATCGAAGCCGTGGGCACGGCGCAGACGTGGGAATGGGCGCTGCAGATGGTGCGCCGCGGCGGCACCGTCAACCTGTTCGGCGGCTGCCCGCGGGGCACGCAAGTGGCCGTGGACCCGAACGCGCTGCACTATTCGGAAATCACGATCAAGTCCACCTTCCATCACACGCCGCGGTTCATCCGGGAAGCGCTGGAAAGCGTGTCGCGAGGCGAAATCCGTTCGAACGATTTCGTGAACGCGGAGATTCCGCTCACCGAACTTCCGAAGATGTTCGAACATATGAAGCATCGCAACGGGGAAATGAAAGTCGCGGTGATTCCGTAGCGCTTTACCAGTAGCACAGGCTTCAGCCTGTGGGTTTTGGCGATGCTGAACTCAAAACTCGCTGGCTGAAGCCCGCGCTCCTGGCCCAGCATCATGCAAATACCCGCCGAACTCGAGATTGCACGCGGGCTTCCACCGTCCGGATGCACGGTCGCGGAGGCCGAGCACTACACCCGCCGACTCGCCACGCATCACTACGAAAATTTCAATGTCGTATCGTGGCTGCTTCCGCGGCGGCTGCACCGGCATTTTTACAATCTGTACGCGTACTGCCGATGGGCCGACGATCTGGGAGACGAGATTTCCGATCCCGCGAAAGCCCTGGCGCTGCTGAACGAGTGGGAGCAGGAATTGCGGGATTGCTACGCGGGCGAACCATCGCACCCCGTCTTTATCGCGCTGCGCGAAACCATTACCGCGCTGGACATTCCCCGCGAACCATTTTCCGATCTGCTCGTCGCGTTTCGCCAGGACCAGACCGTTCGGCGTTACGCGACATGGAGCGATGTTTTCGCGTACTGTCGCTATTCGGCGAATCCTGTCGGGCGTCTCGTGCTCTACCTGTGCGGATACCGCGATGCGGAGCGGCAGCGGCTCTCCGATGCGACGTGCACGGCGTTGCAGCTCGCGAATTTCTGGCAGGACGTCTCGCGCGATCTCGAGAAAGGGCGCATTTACATTCCGCTGGAGGCGCTGGCTGCGCATGGCCTGGCGGAGGAAGACATCGTCGAGCGCCGGTTCGACGCGCGCTATGTTTCGCTGATGAAGGAACTCGTAGCGCGGACGCGGCAATTATTTGGCGAAGGAATGCCGCTGGCCCGCAGTGTCGATTCCGCGTTGCGCGTGGACATTGAAATGTTCAGCCGCGGCGGGCTGGCGGTGCTCGATGCCATCGAATCCGTCGGATACAACACGCTTGAGCACAGGCCTTCGATTCCAAAAGCGAAGCAGGTGCGATTGCTGTTGCGCGCCCTCGTCCTGCGAACCGTTTCGTTCATGCAGCCTGTCGTGCCCGTTGTTCCCTCCGCTCCCGCGACCCCGGGGAGACTGGCAATTGTCGAGGGTGGCTGCGTGAAGCCAAACGGTCGAATGGAACGGCGAAAGTATGAATTTGAAGTCGCGCACTCGTACGTGAAATGCAGGCGGATCGCGCGCGAATCAGCCAGCAATTTTTATTATGCGTTTTTCATGCTGCCGCAAGCGAAACGGGACGCACTGTGCGCGTTGTATGCCTTCATGCGACTTGTTGATGATGAGTCAGACACGCTTGGAAGCACCTTGAACAAGCAGCGCGGCCTCGCCAATTGGCGCACCGCACTGGACGCTGCCGTCGCCGGCGACGTTTCAGGCCATCCAATTCTGCCCGCATTTGCCGACACGATCGCGCGGTTCGAGATTCCTGCGCGCTACTTCCATGATTTGATTTCCGGCGCGGAAATGGATTTGACTGTCGGCGAATACGCCACGTTCGACCGCTTGCGCGAATACTGTTACCGCGTGGCCGGAACCGTGGGCCTAACGTGCCTGCACGTGTTTGGATTCGACGACCCGCACGCGCCGGACTTGGCTGAAAAGCTGGGCATCGCTTTTCAGCTGACCAACATTCTTCGCGACATCCCGAAGGATTACGAAATGGGGCGCGTCTATCTGCCGCTCGAAGACCTCGCGCAATTCGGTGTGCGTCCCGAGTCGCTTGCGCGCGGGCCGCTCACGCCTGAAATTCAGCGCTTGCTAGAATTTGAGACCGCGAGGGCCTGGAATTATTATCGCGAGGGAGTGGAACTCATCCCCTTCGTGCATGCGGATGCGCGTGCCGCGCTCTGGGCGCTGGCGCGAATTTACAGCAGCCTGCTTCGCCGCATCGAGACGCGCGGGTATGATGTTTTCTCCGAACGTGTGCGGCTGAGCGCTCCTGAAAAAACCGGGATCCTGTTGCGCGCGCGGCTGGGCTGGTACTCCCAAAAAAATGTCCTCGAAGAGCGTGATCGTGATCGGCGGCGGCCTGGCGGGACTTTCCTCGGGCGTCGCGCTGGCTGAAGCCGGCTTCCGCGTGCGTTTGCTCGAAAAGAGGCCCCACCTGGGGGGCCGCGCTGCGTCTTACGTGCTGCCGGGCGGCGAGTATGTGGACAATTGCCAGCACGTTACGCTGGGATGTTGCACGAACCTTGACGATTTCTACCGGCGAGTGGGCGCGTCGAATCTGATCCGGTTTTTTGACCGGCTGCTGTTTGCCGCGCCGGATGGGCGGCGCGGCGCGATTGCTTCCGTGACGCTGCCGCCGCCGTTGCACATGGCGCCATCGTTTGCGTTATTTCCGCTGCTCGGCTGGGCGGACAAACGCGCCATCGCGCAGGCGCTTCTGGCCATTGCGCGCAGCGGAGGGCGCCCCGCGGATCTTTCGAGCGGATGCGCGGGTGAAAACATCACGATGCTCGCGTGGCTGCAGAAACATCGCCAGACCGCGCGCGCGATTCGCCGCTTCTGGGAAGTCATCCTGGTCAGCGCGCTGGACGAAGAACTCGATCGCATCGATGTGCGCTACGGGATCGACGTGTTCTGGAAGGCCTTTCTTTCCACGCGCGGCGGGTACCGCGTCGGCATTCCGCGAGTTCCTCTTGGTGAACTGTATGAGGGCTGCCGCAAGGCGCTTGCCGGGCAGGGCGGGGAAGTCCAGATTCGCGCCGGCGCGCGGGGATTTCTCGTTGTGGATGGCCGCGTCGACGGCGTGGAGAGGGAAGATGGCTCGGTGGAGAGGGCGGATTATTATCTCGCCGCGGTTCCGCAAGATGTCTTGCTTGAATTGTTGCCTGCGGAGGTCGTGGAGCGCGAGGCCGTTTTTGCCGGCCTGCGGAATTTGCGGGCCTCGCCGATCACCGGTGTGCACCTTTGGTTCGATCGAACCGTGATGAGCGAACCGTTTCTCACCCTGCTGGACAGCACGACGCAGTGGGTGTTCAACAAGACGCAACTCTACGGCGGCGCGAAGGATGGCGGGCAATATTTGCAGCTGGTGATCAGCGCGTCTTACGGCCTGGCTTCCAGATCGCGGCAAGAAATTATTGCGCTGTGCCTCGAAGAATTGCGCCAGGTATTGCCGGCAACGCGTGAAGCTACTCTCGTGAAGGGAACCGTGGTGAAAGAAATGTCCGCGACGTTTTCTCCGGCGCCCGGTTCGGACCGATGGCGCCCCGCGCAAAAGAGCCCCCTTTCGGGATTATTTCTCGCAGGGGACTGGACATCCACCGGATGGCCGTCCACAATGGAGGGAGCCGTCCGCAGCGGTTACCTGGCCGCCGAAGCAATTCTCTCCGATGCCGGAACGCCACGGAAATTATTGCAACCGGATTTGCGCCCGGAAGGACTTGCGCGCCTGTGGGCCCGCAATGCTTAATGGACGGCCCGCAAAAAGTTTTGACCCGCAAGAATCGGTTATTCACAGGTTCGCTTAATATTCGACTTGCATGTTTTGATTCAGGGTATGATTGGGCATCCCCCCGGAGGTTTACTTGGACCGGAAGTATAAACATAGGGGCTACCAGAGTGCCGACGAGCCCCAAAAAAAAGAAAAACGTCAGCACCACGAAGGCCATCCACGGCAGGAGCAGATCGGCCCGCGGACACCGCGCATGGTTGGCACGATCACTCGGGCGCGCTGTTCGAATTGCGGCGCCGTGCTGCAGCCGGGTTTCGACCCGAAAGGGAAGTGCCCGCGCTGCAGTTTCGAACTGCATTGCTGCAAGCAGTGCGCTTACTTTGACACCGCCGCGCGCTTCGAATGCATGAAGCCCATTCCCGAGCGGATCGCGCGAAAAGATCAAGTCAACGAGTGCACGTTCTACGAATTCCGCACGACGATTGAGAAGGATACGGCGCCCTCGGCCCCTCCTTCGGGCCCCGCAGCTTCGCCGGAACGTGTTTCACGGCCTCACGACGCCCGCCAGGCGTTTGAAGACCTCTTTAAGAAATAGCCGCGAAGTTTCGTTTCCATCTGCGATGGGAAATTTCGGCCGCCGCCAGGGAACCTGCAATTTGCAACCGCGTTGGCGAATTGCTATTCTTAATTTGCCAATGCGCTTGCGGATCGAGCCGCGAATCGCAACCCCCACGACATTCCGCCTGGTGAGGTTCTCCCATGAAACTGACCATTCGCCACGCCCATGAAGAATGGCGCGAGCCCGTCGAAAAAGAAACGCACCGGCAGGCAGCGAAGCTGGACAAGTTGCTCAAGCGGTATGCTCCGGACCTGGTGCTGTTGCACGCGGATATCGAGAAGCATCCGCGAAAGGAAAGTTACACGTTCACCGTCAATCTTTCTCTGCCCACCGGGACACTGCATGCCAAGGGAGAGCGGTCCGACGTGCTCGCCAGCGTGAAAACCGCTTTCGCCGAGATCTGTGCGCAGTGCAAGAAACACCAGGCCCTGCTGCGCAAGGACTACCAGTGGAAACGAAAGCGCCCGCGCACCCGAATCCCTGCCTGATCTCCGCAGTTTTTGCATTGTACACGCCTGGCTCGCTCACTTCTCGTATCGTTCAAGGTCGCGGTATGTCCAAGCTATTTAAAAAAGTGCGTTCGCTGACTCGCCACACAATCTTTTTCGGCTTGATCCGGCTTGCCGGTCACATTTGACTTTGCCTTCTTCGCCCCGCCACTGTCATCGGTAGAATTTTCTTGATAGATTTTGATTGAGCGGAGCGCGCCTTTCAGCCTAGGCACGCGATGCGCGGTGTGAAACTTTGAGCCCGATCCAGGACCGGCCCTCAAGGGCCAAGCTGTGCAAGCGGACGTCAGTTGTCGGGAATCTGCTCGCAGATATAGGTACACGTTCCGGCTCATCCGCATGATAAGACAGCGAGGTGCTTCAAATGGCGACACCATTTCCGTTGGACCCAATGGCAACTCTCGAGGCCTCGCAACGCTCAACGTCCCGGCTGGCGCGCGAAAATATAGGGATCGCTCGACAAAGTGGCGCGGGTCGTCCGGCTCGGCGTGCGCTTAGACCCAACAGGGCGTTGTCAGAATGAATCGGGTGCGCGCAACCGACAGATTTTGCAAGGAGACCGCGAACCAGGGAAATTCAAGAATGAGCGCGATCAAAATGCGAATGAGAACATTTACTTTTGCGAGGGCGAAATCGCCGACGGATCGCGTGGTTTCAGAGCGGGATTTCGCGGCAAACTCAGCAGGTTTGCAAATAATCGATACGCTCCGGGAACGCCGTCCGGCAATTGGCGGTAGAGCGCCAATGCGACATAGACATAGACTCCGCGGCCATATTGCGCATACACCAGGCCGCCTTTTTGCGGGTCCTGGTCAGGATCGTGAGTTTCCAGCGGGGCCACATAGTGTTCATCCCAGGAAGCAAGAAATCCGTGTCCACGTTCTTCCACCCATCCGGCAAAATCCCGTTCGCTGATCTGATTCGGCCAGGTCAAGACGGGACTTTTCGGATCGAGAAAGGTTACTTGAGAGGTTTCATCCACAACTCTCTCGGCAGCGTTTGGCAGGCTATAAGGATAGGGCCCGAAATTGTGGTCGTATTGCTGGGTGTTGTACTGCACGATTACAACACCGCCATTCTTCACGTAATCCAGGAGCCGCTGGTTATGCGTGGCAAGTTCCGGGCGAGCAGCATAAGCGCGCACTCCCAAAATGATTACATCGTATTTTTGTAAGTCGCCCTGCGCCAAATCCTGAGGACTCAAGAATTCCGATTTCACGCCGATGCTTGCCAAAGATTGCGGCACGGCGTCACCAGTTCCTGTGACATATCCCACCCGCAATCCGGGCGCAACCTTGCAGTCAACTCCGGAGGTCCGGTATGTCGCCGGCAGATACAGGTTGTAAGGGCGCAAGCCCGGGTAGCCAACCGTGGTGAAGCCCTCGCGGTACTGGCGCCCTTGGAATTCGGCTACTGCCGTAACTGTGTAGTTCTTTTGCTCAAGCTGGTTTGGAAAAACCTGAAAGCCGATGTTCTGCTCCTGGCCTGCCCGCTGCATCTCGTAAGAGGCGGCGGCAGGCTCCGAACGCCAGCCCTGCGGCAAGTCCAGACGCACAGTGCCCTTCGCTCCGGTTTCCACTTCGGTATGGACCAGCGCCGACACCGCGAATGATCGAGCGCCGAGTGTCGTGATCCCGGCTTGTGGCGCGATCCGCACGGAAATTGCCGGCGTCACCATGAGCGGATCGAACTGCATGCCCGGCCCGTTCAGCTGGCGCACCGTTTGCACCACCTGCCCGGTGCGAACTGTCACGCCTTCGTAGTTAAACTCGACCCAGGCGGCGAGCGGATACGGAGGAAGCGGCAGAGTCAAATAACGTGGATCCGCGATGTCGTAGTACGGCTGTTCATCATTTGGCCGGGAAAAAAAGGGGCGAGTGGCTGACGCGTTATCCGGGACGCGCACACCAAACTTCTGGTCAAGCTCTTGCCCGGCCGGAAGCGCCGCGGCAACGGGCAATTCAGGAGTCACCGTCCAACTCTCGCCAACGGGAATTTGCAGCCACACTCGATCGATCTTCAGCGCTACCGCGGCCGGATTGTGTAGGTGAATCTTCACCGGAAAATCCTGGCCGGGGACGGCAAAGGCGAACGTTTCCGATGGGCCCGCGACGAAGAAATTCGGGCGAGGCGGTTCGCGTTTGGGAACTACCGTCGCCTCCAGGGAAACTCCGAGAGACTCGACTATCGCCTGTTGAAACTGATCCTGTTTGATCGCGAGTTCGTGGAGAATGTTGTATTTTGCATCTTCAGATAACTGGCTTTTGGAAACTTGCTCCACAAGCGCGTTGGTTTCCTGCAAACCTTTTGCCAGCGAGGGCGCGACTTTCTCGGGATGATCTACGGAAAATTCATGCATTCCTTGCTCTATAAGTACGTTGACGCGCGACAACCCCTCTTTCAAGAATGTGTTTGGCTGTCCCTGCGCAAGGCTTGCGATTCCTGGGAGAGACACGTCGATCCCGTCGAAAAATGAGTTTTCCCGGCCGCTCGCTGGAACCTGCGAGGCGTATCGATGATAGGGAATATTCACAGGACCTGCATACGGGACGCCGCCACCTCCATTTTGCGATTTTTGCAGGGCCAGGCCCTCTCGCGCGACTTGCAAATAAGTGGCGCCCAAGACGGGGTCAAAATTCCCTTCCGGTATTTCGACGTCGATCGATGGCAACCCGTCCGACCAGACTTCGTGAATGAAGTCATAGAACCGCACCGGGGAAGTCTTCCCGGTAGCATAGTCGCGGATTCCCTCCGCTGTAACCGAGAACGTGGGAACGCGAGCATACATTTTTAGAGGCGACCACGGCCGAAGTCCGGCGCGAATCTGGTCTGGAAACATTTTCGGATCGCCGGCGGCCGCCAAAACTTCCTGAGCGATCTGTCCAGCCACTTGATGATGCCCGTGGCCGTCCGTTGGGCCACCCACGAAGACGGACGTGACCACCAGCGGCCGAGTCGCACGGACAACTCGAACTGCGTCGGCGAGGACGCGGTCATGGCCCCACAGGGTCAGTGATTCCTCGCGTGTTTTTGAGAATCCAAAGTCCACGACGCTGCCGAAGAACTGTTGCACTCCGGAATAACGATCTGCGGAGAGAAGTTCCTGGGTTCGCACCATTCCTAAGGCGTCCTCAAAGTCGTCGGACATTACATTCTGTCCGCCCTCCCCACGATTCAACGTCAGCATCATGGTGCGCGCGCCTTGCCCACGCGACTCCAGCGTCAGCATCCCGCTGTCTTCGTCGTCGGGATGAGCCACAACCATCAGCAGGCTCGCGCGTGAGTGAAGTTTCAGTAGCGTCTGCCACAACCCAGCCGCGCCCCGGTCGATTTGCAGCGGGCGCCCGTCCGGGTCGGCTGGCGGAGTCGGACGATCCGGAGATTGCGCTTTCGTCGGTTTCAAAGCGCTCATGCCTGCAATCAGCAATGCAATAGCAACTCCCAGGAGCAGGGGGGAGCGTTTGACCGGCAGTATTTTTCCGAATCGATCTTTTAGTGATTTCATAAACAGTTGCGCTAGTCCGATTCCAATTTGCCTCTGAGGCCGCCTATTATAGGTTCTTGAGAAAGAAATCAGTAATTCGCTGGAAAAGCTCGATGCGCGCAGGCGAGTCGCTAATGGCATGGCCTCGCCCAGGAAAAATCATCACCTCGGCGGGATAGCTCCCATGGGAAATGAGTTCGTTCAGCACTTCTGACGTATTCGCGAAGTGAACATTGTCATCGCCTGTCCCATGCGCAAGCATCAGTTTGCCTTTCAGACCGGAAATCTGGTTCACCGGAGACGAACTCTTGTAAGCTTCGGAATCGTCCTGGGGGCGTCCCATGTAGCGCTCGGTATAAATCGTGTCATATAGGCGCCAGTCGCTCACAGGCGCAACCGAGACCCCGGCTTTGAAAACATCCGGCGCGTTGGCCATGGCTTCCAGAGTCATGTATGCGCCATAGCTCCACCCCCAAATCCCTATCCGCGAGCCATCCACATAGGCGAGCGATTTCAGATAGTTTACTCCAGCAAGTTGGTCCTCGAGCTCAACCTTGCCAAACTTATGATAAATCGCGGATTCAAACGCATGGCCCCGGTTGTAGGAGCCCCGATTATCGAGCCGGAAAATGATGTAACCCTTCTCGGCCATCATCTCGAGCCATAGAAAATTGCGGCCTTCCCAGGCGTTTCTCACATACTGGACCTGAGGGCCGCCGTAGACATCGATCAGCGCGGGATATTTGCGGGACGAATCGAAGCCGGGCGGCTTGATCATCATGGCGTAAAGCTTTGAGCCGTCTTGTGCCGAGATATTTACGAATTCAGGCGAAGTCAGATGATACTCGGCCAGTTCAGGAACGGCATTTGCGTTGATCAGAGCCACGGTGCTCCCATTTGCGCGATAGAGGGTCTGGCGCGGAGGGGTCATTGAGTTCGAGTAGGTGTCCTCGAACCCGGACTGATCGGGCGCGATCAAAACGCGGTGCGTGCCCGCTTCGCGGGTGATTCGCGTGATGCTTTTGTCATGCAACGAAAGTTTGTAAAGTTGAGTATCGAGGACATCCTCTTTGTTCGAGAGAAAATAGATCTCGCCGCGAGTCTCGTCCACTGCCGGATGGTTTACCGCGCCGGGACCGAACCCGCTCGTGCCGGTGATCCCCCAATTGCCGCTCGTCAACTGATCCAGCTGCTTGCCCGACAGGTCGTAAAGGTAATAATGGCGAAATCCCCTGCGTTCGCTCGACCACAGGAACCGCTTGTCATCCGAGAAGAAATAGAGGTCGTCGCTGATATTGATCCAATACTTGTCCGATTCGGTCAGGATGGTATGTGAAGCGCCGGTCGCCGCGTCGCAGAAAAGAAGATCGAGACGATTCTGCGCGCGATTGAGACGCTCGACTGCAAGACGCCCACTGTCGTGCAGCCAAACCACGCGAGCAGGGTAAACGTCCGTGTCGGTGCCCGTGTCCATCCATATTGTCTGGCTTGTCTCGACGCCCGCCACGGGTGCCACACCGACGCGCACGATCGGGTTCGGCTCGCCGGCCTGCGGGAAGCGCGTGTATTCCAGCGCGCCCGCAAGCGAACTCATATCCACGATGGGATAGCGCCTGACGGGCCGCTCATCCATTTCCAAAAATGCAATCTTGGAGGAGTCCGGCGACCACCAGTACGCGGTCGTCAAATCGAGTTCCTCGGGGTAGACCCAGTCGAGCTTGCCCTTGAGAATTTCCTCACTGCCGCCGGTCGTGATCGCCTTCGTCTCGCCGCTGGCGACATTCACTATCCAGAGATTCCAGTCACGGACGAAACTTACCCATCTTCCGTCCGGCGAAAATTTCGGATTCTCAATGTCGCGGTCCCCACCGATCAATGATTTTGGCGCCATCGTTTTTAAGTCCAGCAGAACAAGATCGTTGCTGCCCGCGAAAAGCAGGGAATCGCCCGTGGGAGACCAGAAATAGCTCCCGGGCTCGACGCGGCCCAGCCCCGTTGTCTGGGTCGTCGCCGTCTTTTGTGGCTTCGTAACAGTTTTGAGCGTTTCAGAGTTCACCAGAACCTTGCGTTCCCCGGTCGCCGCGTCCATGGTCCACAGTTCAGTTCCGGTGCTGTTGCCCTGCGGGTTGCGATCGAGATACGAAATGCGTTTCGCATCCGGGCTCCATTCGATCCCTGTCGTGAGGTTGCCACTTAAATTAGGTGAGCCATAGATTCGCTCCACTGTGAGGTCCCGGGTTTGATTGGATTGACCGGAGCCCGATTGTCCCGAGCGTTCACCACCAGCACGAACGCTTCCGATGCAGAGCACGACGGACAGGGCGAATGTGATAGCGCATGCGCAGCCGACGGATAGACTTCGCTTCTTATTCATGCTGCGAAAAACGCGATGCACGATTCCTCCCATTCGTGGATTCAATTGATGAGCTCACGCAAATCCTGCTACTCAGGCGCCGGCCCGCGGATGATTTGGACGAACCCGTCGGGACGAACCCATTTCTCGAAGGCGGCGCGAACTTGATCCGCGGTCATGGAGAAATACTGCTTCGCAGCGCGCAAAGGTTCATCGAGCGGCAGTCCGATCTGAGCGCGGGCGAGCAGACCCCCGGCCACGCCGTCTTCGCTCGATTCCGTGAGCTGAATTTGCCTCAAAAGCAGCGCCTTCGCCTGCTGGAGTTCTGCCGGCGTGACGTTTTCTTTCTGCATGGAAACCAGGTCACGCTGGATCAACTCCCGGGCTTTCGAGACGTTCTTGGGATCGCAGGCATACATAACGCTATAGACCGTTCTAGTCTTCCGCGCATTGAGGCCAACATCTACGTTATACACGTAACCGGTCACCTGCCTCAGGTCGTGATAAAGACGCGTAGCGTAAAAGCCCCCGCCCAGAACATGATTGGCAAGTTGTAGGGGATAGTAATCCGGATCGAATCGAGTGATAGCGATCATTTCAGAGAGGTTGACCGAATCCTGCAGTTCGCTCGGGTCGGGAATATTCGCCGCCGCTGATGGGTTCAGGGGCACGCGAGGAAGTTCCACATCAGGCTTGGGGCCCGCAGCTTTCCACGTTCCGAACCATTTCTCCATCACGCTTTTTGCTTCTTCGGGTGTGACGTCGCCGATCACCACAATGGTAGCGAGATCGGGCCGCATTGTTTTGCCGTAATACTCCTTCACGTCGTCGAGAGTCAGCGAGGAGACCGTCTGCGAAGTTGTTTCCCGAAGCACGGGGTCCCCGGCCGGAAGCAACGCCGCATTGAGCGCGCGCCCCGCACGGTAGCCGGGACTCTTCATTCTGCCGGCGACGAATTGCGCGGTTTCCGGCTTGATTACATCGAACGCTTCGCGGGGAAGCGCGGGGTTCAGCTCGTTGTCCGCCAGCAATTGCACTCCCCGCGAGAAATCCTGCTTCAGGACCTGCAGAGAGAAGCTGAAGCCGGCGCTTTCATCGGCCGCAATGTCATCGAGAGCTTTTTGAAATGCCAACCTGTCCAAGGTCTTTGTTCCGTAAGAAAACAAGTCATCGAGCACGTCGCCAACGCCGTCCTTGCCGGGCGCGGATTGCATTTGTGGTTCGTGGCGGATGCTCCCGAGCACGGTGATCGTGGGAGTGACCTTTAGCGTCCTCACGATGAGGCGCATGCCATTGGACAGGGTCATATCGGCGGACGGGGGCGGCGCGGGCGGCAACTCAACCTTGAGCAGCCGGGATCCGGCCCATGAAGGCAGGTCCACCTGCTTCGTGGGTGCGGACGTCAATTGTTCGCCGCCTCCAAATCCCTTCGATGCCACGGCCTCGCCGGATGGCACTGGTTTCAATTCCGCCGCAATCGAGTTCTGTTCGACCAGAAATTGTTTTGCAACTCGATTCACGTCCGCGGGTGTGACACGTTTCACCGCCTCGATATCTTCGTCGGGAGAGTTGCGCCCCTCCGCAGCTAACGCGTTCGACCATTCCTCGGCTAAACCAGGAATGGAGTTGCGGCGAAATTCCTCGCCTGCAATTTCCCGGCGCTTGGCGGCTTCCACCAGTTCCGCCGGCACGCCATTCGCGGCATAGTCAGCCAGAATTTTGCGCATCTCCGCGATCACGGGCGCAGCGTCCCCATCGGCAGGCAAAACCGCTGCGGAATATGCCACGCTGGCCTTTGTATACGCTTCGGCGAAGCCGAATTCAGTTTGCAGCGCCTTCCCCTCAGGAACCATGGCATACAAATTGCCGCGCTGGCTGGCGAGAACATCACTCAAGATTTGAGCGGCGGCGAAGTCAGGGCTGTCGCTGCCTGGCATCCGGAAGGCAACGAATGCCAGCAGGTAGGAAAGGTTGCTGTCGAGCGTGAAGGATTCCGGCTTTACGGGCTTCAGGTCGATCTCGGGACGCGGCGGCAACGATTTTTTTGGAATGCTTCCGTAAAACTCTTTCACTTTCGCCAACACGGCGCTTGGATCCACGTCGCCTGCAATGACAAGTATGGCGTTATTGGGTGCATACCATTTCTTGGCAAAATCTTTCAGCATCTCCCCTGTAGTTGCGTCGAAGGAATCCTTGGTTCCCAGAGGGTCGTGGCTGTAAACAGTTCCCGAGAACATGTCTTCATTCAAACGCGTCATGAATTTGTATGTGGGGTTCGACAAATCGCGAGCCACTTCCTGCTCGATGGCGGGCTTCTCCTGATCCCATTCGGTCTGCGCATTTTGAATGTCGCGCATACAATCCGCGTCGACACGCAGAGCGATGTCAAGATCGGCTGCCGGAACAGTGGAATAATATTGAGTGATATTCTGCTGCGTGTCGGCGTTGCCAAAGCCACCCAGCTGGGCAAAGATCCCGGAAATCTGGTCTCCCGATACCTCGGAGCATCCCCGGAACGCCATATGCTCCTGCGCGTGCGCCGTGCCGGGAAATCCGTCGGGGGTTTCGTTCCCACCGACCAGGTAGTTTTGCTCGACAGTAACAACCGGAGCTAACGGGTCGCGAACTATTACAACTCGCAATCCGTTGTCGAGCGTCGCGCGCGTAACGTCGGTGTCGCTCGCCGGCTTCTGCTGCGCGAACAGCAACGACACTGCGATGAAAACGACCGCCAATACTTTGAGCGTCGAAGACAACCGTATACCTCCCACAATGGTTAATATAATTTAACAAATGTTGGTCTCAGGACTCTTCACAAACCATATGGTGCGCGGCCTAGGAGTGCGGTTCGGGACGGGCCGGCAATTCAGTTTTACTCTTACTTTGACGCATCAGGACTGCCTTTTGTTGCACCAATCCGGCAAAAGCGCCGATTCAGCCAGTGAGAACCTGCAACCATAGTTGCTCCAGACGGCGGAGGGCAAATATATTTGTTTCCGACTGGACCGCGGCGGGCACTCTGTTAAGATTAATAGCTTCCGCAAGGCTTCGCGCGGCGCATATGTGAGGCGGCTCGGCCAGTTGGCGCCAGTGGTTAACGGCGTAACCGATGGGCTGCTTTAAGAACGTCCGCGGGGGCCGCGGTCAGGATCCAAGGCGAAGAAGACTCTCGACTTGTTTCCAATATAGGGGCGTAGCTCAGTGGTAGAGCAGCGGCCTTTTAAGCCGAAGGTCGTGGGTTCGATCCCCACCGCCCCTACCAATC
>Ga0210409_10003118_pt1 | contig 18996 bp, 14 predicted proteins | sample IncBWH17MmetaG_FD_161649 | JGI IMG/M metagenome (GOLD analysis project Ga0210409, IMG submission 161649) | Forest soil microbial communities from Barre Woods Harvard Forest LTER site, Petersham, Massachusetts, United States - Inc-BW-H-17-M | ecosystem: Environmental > Terrestrial > Soil >... | reverse complement strand
CGACGGCAGTAATCGGCCAAGAGCAGCCAATCGTTTACAACTTTAATCGGCCAATTCGAATGCGTATTTCAAATTCAGATGCTAAAAAACTTGCGATTTCGTTGGCAGAAGCCTACTTGACGACTGCAGTACAGAAAGAAGGCTGGCTTTGGGTGTGTGTAGATGCGCAGCCCGATGGCATTCGAAATAGGAAAACGTACACCAACTGGGCAGTTATCGTCGAGTGGACACATAACGGTGACGTCATTGATGGCTCAGCGATTTTGCTAGTAAATGTCCAGTCGGGGGAAGTTGCAAATTTGGCGGATGGCAGTACTCGGCCAGGAGCTGCCGGTCATAGAAGTAACCCGAAAGCAGTCAGTCACCTCAGGTGTATGCTCATGCCATAAATTCTGATTTACTGCTTTTCACGGAAATTTAGTACAGTACAAAATAGTATCCAGACACCGTAGATGCAGACTGCGCATCGGTCTCAGACCTTCAACCGGAGCGGAGCTATCCAGCAAAACTGCGCCCCATATCAAAAAAAATCCGATCAAATGCGAATGACATGTAGTGTTTTTTATATTCTCCTGATGTTCGCGGCATTTCCTGTGTATGGACAAGGTGAGCTCGGCCGCAGTGCAGAATATTCAGAAATGCATTGAAAAATCGGGAGGCACTGACCCAGCAATACTTGATTGCATTTCAGCCGAGTATATTCGTGCAGATAGGATAATGCCCCATTCTCTATGAATGGCGAGCAATGCAAAATGGTTCTGCTTAATCAAAAGCACAAAGCGCAAGTTGCGCTCGTAGCCATATGTGACCGGGGTCTTTGTCAAAGCGTTCATGCCAGGTTGCGTAGAGACTGAAATACTTGGCATCAAACGGTAACGGGGTGGAAACGAGTAAGTCGCTATATCGCTCCAGAAACCGGGCCGGCAAGGTACAAACCAAGTCGGTCGTCTGGAGTATAAGTGGCACCAGACTGTAGTACTGAACCGATACTCCGACGTGTCGCGAGATATTTTTCTCCTTCAGAATATCGTCGATGACACCACGATATCCGCCGCCGCTGCCAGAGACAATGACATGTTCAAGCCGCGCATATTCTTCGAGCGTTGGCGGCTGCGTCCCACGCGGATGATCTTTGCGCTGCGCCATCCTGAACTCTTCTTCAAACAGCAGCTTCTGAGGAGCTTGAGAGAGTCTGTCTTTGGATACAAGGGCAACGTCGAGTTCCCCATTTTCAAGTTGTTCAGCAAGCTTGTTGGGATCGATCACACGGAATGAAAAGCGAATTCCAGACATTTCATTGTCGCGCACGAACTGGACCAGCCGAGGGGCCATGATGGCGCTGGCGTTGTCATTGGCGCCAAGCGAGAAGATCCGTTGCGCAGAATGCGGATCAAACACGGGTTCATTGCTGACCACATCCTCAAGCGCTTGCAATGCCTGCCTGAGAGGTACCCTGAGATGCGCGCCCCTTGGTGTCAGCACCATCCCCTTTCCGGATATCGAGGTGGTCAGCAGAGGATCGCCAAATATCTCGCGCAACGTAGCCAGCTGAGATGACAGTGCCGGCTGGCTGAGACCAAGGCGGGCCGCGGCCTTCGTAACATTCTTTTCCTCAAGCAGCGCACTTAGCGAAGCAAGCAGAGCCAGATTATGTCTAGTGATATTCATTGTGCTTATGCCGGTATCTTGAGATTCGATTTCACAAAAAAAAGCCGCCGCTTTAACATCGGATCCAACATGAAATAAATGACCAAAACAAGGGGATTACAGGCACGACTGCTGGCCCACTTTTGGAATGGTACGACTTTTTTTATATCGCAGCAGCAACGACCATAAGCAGCACAGCATTTTTCGTATTCAATTAATCAGGGAAGGTAAAAGACGCCATGTGCATCCATCACTTCGGGGATATTTCAGTTACGAAAGTCACAGAACAGCATGGACCTGGTTTTGCTCCCGATCTGCTCTACCCGGATTGGGATCCGGCCGTTCTGGAGCAGCATCGCGCATTGATGATACCCGATTGCTTTGACGAGAGTCAGCAACGGTTTATTGCCAGTATCCACACTTGGGTAGTGAAGACCCGCCATCACACAATCCTGATCGATAGCTGCGCTGGAAACCATAAGCACCGTCCGGATCTCGCGCGATTTCATCAACTGGATTTGCCGTTTATGGAGCGCTTGGCCGAGGCAGGTGTGACGCCGGAATCCGTCGATTACGTGATGTGCACGCATCTGCACGCGGACCATTGTGGCTGGAACACGAGACTGGTCGATGGGCGTTGGGTTCCGACCTTCCCCAACGCCAGATACATTTTTTCCAAGGCCGAGTACGACTATTGGGAAAGCCGAGTAGGCGAGGAAGGATTCAACGCGAATGTGTTCGAGGACAGCGTGTTGCCAGTCGTCGCCAGCAGACAAGCCGACATGATCGATGGCGCAGGGACTATTGGCGACGATCTGATCATTCACTCAACCCCGGGTCACAGCGTCGGACACATTGCCATTGAGCTGATCAATAGCGCAGGTACGGGCATTTTCAGCGGCGACATTATGCATCAGCCTCTTCAGGTAGTTCGCCCCGACTGGAACAGCAGATTTTGCGAAAACCCTGAGCTTGCCAAGGCGTCACGACGATGGGTCCTGGAGCACGCGGCAGAACAGAATTCCACCGTTTTCACTGCCCATTTCTCCAATAGTTCTGCCGGTCGGGTCAGCCGACGCGGGGACCGTTTTGAATGGCGCTTTATTTAAACTAGACAAGGAAATCAACATGTCACATCCGAACTCGCCGAAGATTATTTGCGAAGAAATGAAAATTCCAAGCAATACCCCAGGTATTGAGCTGTTTGTACGCAACAAGCGGCGCGCAGACCTGACATCCTCAACGGCAGAGAATACGTTGCTGTTCGTCGCAGGATCTACCTATCCGGCATCGACATCTTTCGACCTGCGGCTCGATGGCGTGTCATGGATGGAGCAGCTCGCGGCGAGCGGCTACAACACCTATCTGGTCGATGTCAGAGGCTATGGCCGCTCCGATCGTCCGCCCGAGATGTCGCTGCCTGCCTCCGATAACGGCCCAGTCGTGCGCACGCCAGTTGCAGTGAGCGACATCGCGACAACGGTGCAGTTCATCCTGTCCAGGATTGGCGCCGACAAAATCAATCTTATCGGTTGGTCATGGGGAGCTGCACTGATGGCTATCTATACGTCGACGCATAACCAAGCGGTCAACAAACTGGTTCTGGTTGCGCCGCAGTGGGTGCGCGATACGCCAAGCAAGGCCGACGGTGGAGGTGCGCTGGGAGCTTACCGCGTTGTGCCAAGATCAGGAGCGAAAGCCCGCTGGCTCAACGGCGCTCCCGAAGACAAGAGAGAAGAGCTGCTGCCCGATGCCTGGTTCGAGGCGTGGGCCGATGCAACCTTTACCAGCGTGCCGGGTGGCGATGTCAGCTCTGCACACCTGCTCGCTCCCAACGGGACGGTCCTGGACAGCCGGGAATGCTGGGCAGCTGGCAAGCCGCTTTACAACCCGGCTGATATCAGAGTTCCGGTATTGATCGTGCATGCCGATTGGGATGCAGATTGTCCGCTCGATATGTCGTGCGCTGTATTCACAAAACTCACGGCGGCACCTTATCGACGCTGGATAGAGATCGGAGAAGGAACACATTCGGCGTTTATGGAAAAAAACCGCTGGCAGATTTTTGGCTCAGTACAAGCATTTCTGGATGAAAAATCGCCAAGCCGCTGAACCCGCCGGCGAGTCGGATTCTTCGCGCCCGCAAAGCAACATAGTGGATTTCTTTTGGCAGATATTTGTGCCGCTTATGCCGGCATACAAACAATCGATTTCAAGAAATCCGTTTGAATAAGATGCTCCTGACTCACCACAGCTGAAGTATTGGGGTGATATGCGTCTGCGGATAGCCGTGCAACAAGAGCACTGTCGGTCCCGAGCCGCCAGTCACACCGCTAAACGAGACACCGCCCGCGTCGACATGCAAGCTGGAGAAACCCGGAAAATAGTCACGCGAATCATGATGGATGCTTTCAGATGACATGTGCCCCTCTACTTTCGGATGTCTACTCAGTGAATCACTGCAGTCTCGATGAAAGCTGCCAGATCACGATTGAAACGTTCGGACTCTTCCATGAAAGGCGCGTGACCGGAATTCGCGTACAGCTTGATTTGAATCTGCGGATCAAGTTGTTTCGCCCGGGCGATCGCGCCGCTCGTGTTCACAAGCGCGTCGTGTTCGCCATAGAGTAACAAGACAGGCACCCTGATCTTGCTTAACCCCTCGGAAGCGGCGACAGTCATCGATTGAACTGCGCTTTGCATGTCCCAGGACGCCATTGCCGCATTTGCAAGCAGGCGCTCGATTGTCGGCCTGTCGGGCTGCGTATGGAAGCACAAGCTGAGGAATGTACGCTCGCCATCCAGGTGCGTCTTCAAATCGGATGAAATCATATCGCGATAGACCTCCGAATGGGCCACGATCTGGTCTCCTTTCAGCTCGATCACACCGTCGACATAGACCGCTGCGGCAATCTGGCTGTCGCCGTATGCGGCAAGATAGTTCGATATGACTGCACCGCCCAGCGACCAGCCGACAAGCACGGGACGACTCGCATGCGACGCTTCGATGACTGCGGCGAGATCGTCCGCCCAACGCCGCCCGTCGCGATACGCTTCGGCCTCGGTTGGCTTGCCGGACAGCCCGTGACCGCGCAGGTCATAGGTAATGATGCGATACCGCTGAAGTTCAGCGCTGCCGACTTGCGCATCCCAGTTCAGGCGACTGCCAAGCAATCCGTGAATCAGCACGACAGGCTGTCCAAGCGGGTTTCCTGATTCCTGGACGGAAAGCGCGACACCGTCCGGCGCGGTCACTGTATAGTTTTTTGTATTCGCGAATGCGTTTGATGATATCGCGAGTGCGGCGAGCGTTGCCACCAAGACGGAAAACCAGTGACGAAGGATGTTGCGGGACATTATTTATACTCCTGAACTGTTAAGAGATTCACAGTCTGGAGCCTGACACTTATGTGAGGGTCAAGCAAAAAATGCTATGCTTCTCCGATGATCCAGTTTACAGAGAAAAACCTACTGTCTATCGGCGAGCTCGCGCGCGAGACTGGCGCAAGCGTGCGCTCGATCCGTCACTACGATGAGCACGCTCTGCTGACTTCCGTTCGCGAGACCAATGGCTACCGGGCGTTTCCAGTTGCAGCTGTAACGCAGGTCAGGCAGATTCAGCGCATGATCGCAACCGGTTTCAGCCTGGCTGATATCCGCTCGTTTCCTGACTGTATGCGCATGATCGAAGGCGCGGGATCATGCCCCGAAACCTCCGATGCCCAACGCAAGCGACTAGCCTCGATCGAGCGCCAGATAGCAGACCTTGAACGCCGGCGCTCGCGCCTGCTTAAGACGCTGGCCGACGGTGCAGTTCCACCATTAGACTAATTTCCGCGAAACGGACCGGCTAGCACAATAAACGATGCGAGCTGCGGTTGAACCGTTGGCAGCGTTCAGTTGGGATGAGGCACGTCGACTGGCCGTTGCCGATCGATTCAGCGTTGAGTGTCCGCTTTTACAAAGCACGACTGGCCGATTCGGGTCGGAAGCTGCCAGTCCTCTGACGCGAAGTATCAGGCCAATTCTGAACTACTATTTACATTAACCATTTGCCGGAATGTAGTAGTACACGCGTTGCGGCCCGATTGAAAACACCACGCCATCCGCGACATTTTGCGCAGCAATGGCGCCACCCAGCCAGATCTTCCAGCGATTAATCGTCTGTCCTTGCGGTGGTTGCGCCACGCGCAAATTCCCTCCCCCGCACCATCGCCAGCTCGCTTGCCCCGTCACCCGGTGCGAACATGTCTATCTAGCATGTCCACACGTCCCGAACATTAACAATCGTTAATGAACCGCCAATCCGGTGTTAACCCCTCCTCGTGCAAAGTGTCACTGCCGCTCTTCACAAAACTGCGGACTACACCAATCCTTTTTTTACTGGAGCACATCATGACTTCGAAATTCCTGTTTCCTGCCTTGCTTGCCTTGACCCTGTCCGTCTCCGCCGCTTCCTCCATGGCCGCAGATAATCATAGCCTGCTCGGCGAAACCGCCACCACGGCGGCAACCAGCCGCGTCATCACCATCACCCCGGACACCAAGTACGTCAACGTACAAGGCGGCCAGTCGATCCAGTTCAATGCCGGCGGCAGCACGTTCGGCTGGACTTTCAACGGCCCGGCCAAGTCCTTCGAACTGAACCGTGTCGCCCCTGCCGGCCTGCTTGACCATCCGGTGCGTATCTATGTCTCGCCTAACCCGCTGTACAACGGCTAAGGCGCCCTGCGTGCGGCAATACCGCGGAGCAGCGCTGCAACAGTGATGCAGCCTGCCCCGCTTTCATCCGGCCCCGGCTACTTTCTTCAAACATGGCGCGCGTTACCGAAACTGACGCGAGATGACGCTGCATCAATGGTTTCGGCAACGAGATAAAGCAAATGGGGCAGGAATTATGCATACCGCTAGAACAAACAGATACTCAGCCGCTCTGGCCGCCGCGCTGGCCATCCTGACGCTGGCTGCATGCTCTCCTAAAAGGCCCGCCGCGGCACAAGTGGCGGCGCCTGAAGTCGGCGTCGTCACGGCGCGCAGGACCAGCGTCCCGGTCACGATGGAACTTCCCGGCCGTACCTCCGCCTATCTGATCGCCCAGGTCCGCGCCCGGGTCGACGGCATCGTGCAGAAGCGCAGCTTCCAGGAAGGCGCCGACGTCAAGGCCGACCAGCCGCTGTACCAGATCGATCCGGCTCCCTATCAGGCCGCCTTGAACAGCGCCCGGGCGACGCAGCAAAAGGCGGAAGCAAACCTGGCCGCGACCAGTTCGCAGGCTGAGCGCTACAAGATCCTCATCGGCGGCAACGCCGTCAGCAAACAGGCCTACGACAACGCTGTCGCCGCGCAAGGCCAGGCTGCCGCCGACGTCGCTGCCGCCAAGGCCGCAGTCGCCACCGCCGGCATCAACCTGGGATATACCAAGGTGGTGGCGCCGATCGGCGGCCGCAGCAGCATTTCGCAAGTTACCCAGGGCGCCTATGTGCAAGGCAGCGCCGCTACCTTGCTGACTACCGTCCAGCAGATCGATCCGATCTACGTCGATCTCAACCAGTCCAGCGTCGCCGGCCTGCAGCTGCGGCGCGATGTCGCCAGCGGCCAGCTGACGCCAAATGGCGCCGGCCAGGTCAAGGTGATGCTGACGCTGGAGGACGGCAGCCAGTACCCGCTCAGCGGCACGCTGCAGTTCAATGGCGTCACGGTCGATCCGAGCACCGGTTCCGTCACGCTGCGCGCGCTCTTTCCCAACCCGAAATATGTCCTGCTGCCAGGCATGTTCGTCCGCGCCCGTATCGAGCAAGGCGTGAACGACAAGGCCATCCTGGTGCCGATTCCGGGCGTCAGCCACAACCCGCAAGGGCAGGCGACCGCGCTGGTGGTTGGCCCCGGCAACAAAGTTGTGCAACGGACGATCCAAACGCAAAACACCTTCGACAACCAATGGGTGGTTACCGGCGGCCTGGACGAGGGTGAAAGAATCATCGTCAGCGGTGCCCAGAAAGTACAGCCCGGCATGCTGGTGCGTGCATCCGAGACACCGGGCCAGTCCAGCCTGCCGCTCGACAAGCTGGCGGCAAACAGCGCCTCTGGCGCACCGCAAGCCGCCATGCCTGCGTCGACCAACGTCGCAGCTAAATAGAGGCAGAACGAGCAATGGCAAAATTCTTCATCGACCGTCCGATCTTTGCGATCGTTCTCTCCATCCTGATCATGCTGGCGGGAGGGATATCGATTTTCTCGCTGCCGGTCGAGCAGTTTCCTCCGGTAGCCCCGCCTACGGTCCAGATCAGCACCACCTACCCTGGCGCCTCCGCCACCACCGTGCAAAACACCGTGGTGCAGGTGATCGAGCAACAGATGAACGGCATCGACAACCTGCTGTACATGGCCTCCAGCAGCGACGACACCGGACAATCGACCACCACCCTGACCTTCGCCGCCGGCACCAATCCCGACATCGCCCAGGTGCAGGTGCAAAACAAGCTGCAGCTGGCGGTGCCGCTGCTGCCGGCGCAAGTGCAGCAGTCCGGCGTAAAGGTCACCAAGTCCAGCAATGCTTTCCTGATGGTGATCGGCTTTGTTTCGGCTGACAACAGCATGAACAAGTTCGACATAGCCAACTACGTGGTCTCGAATGTCCAGGATCCGCTCAGCCGCATCAACGGCGTCGGCAACATGAATGTATTCGGCACCCAGTATGCAATGCGAATCTGGCTGGACCCGACCAAGCTCAACAGCTATGCGCTCACGCCGCTGGACGTCACTGCCGCCTTGCAGGCCCAGAACGTACAGATCTCCGGCGGCCAGCTGGGCGGCACGCCGGCAGTGCAGAACCAGCAGCTGAGCGCAACCATTACCGAATCGACGCTGCTGCGCACCACCAAGGATTTCGGCGACGTCTTGCTCAAGGTGCAGCCGGACGGTTCGCAAGTACGTCTGAGCGACGTCGCCCGCATCAACCTGGGCGCAGAAAGCTTCAACGTCGACAACGCATACAATGGCCAGCCGGCTTCCGGCATCGGCATCCAGCTGGCGCCGGGCGGCAACGCCCTGGTCACGGCGGACGCCATCAAGGCCCGCATCAAGGAACTGGAACCGTATTTCCCGCACGGCTTGAAGGTGGTCTACCCGAACGACGTCACACCTTTCGTCAAGATCTCGATAGAAGAAGTCGTGAAGACCCTGCTGGAAGGCATCGTGCTGGTGTTCCTGGTGATGTACCTGTTCCTGCAGAACGTGCGCGCCACGCTGATTCCTTCGATCACAGTGCCGGTGGTGCTGCTGGGGACCTTCGGCGTGATGTCGGCGCTGGGTTTCTCGATCAATACCTTGTCCATGTTCGGCCTGGTGCTGGCGATCGGCTTGCTGGTGGACGACGCCATCGTGGTGGTGGAAAACGTCGAGCGCGTGATGCACGAGGACGGCTTGTCGCCACTGGAAGCCACCCGCAAGGCGATGAGCCAGATCAGCAGCGCGCTGATCGGCGTGGCCATGGTGCTGTGCGCGGTGTTCGTGCCGGTGGCGTTCTCCAGCGGCACGGTGGGCGGCATCTACCGCCAGTTTTCGCTCACCATCGTGGCCTCCATGCTGCTGTCGGTGTTCGTTGCACTGTCGCTCACGCCGGCACTGTGCGCTACCATCCTCAAACGCCCCAGCCAGGATCATGGCGAGAAAAAAGGCGGCTTCGGCTGGTTCAACCGCACTTTCGACAAAGGACGCGACCAGTATGTCAAGGGTGTGCGCGGCGTCGCCGCCCGTTCCGGCCGCTGGCTGCTGGTCTACCTGGCGGCGCTGGTCATCGTCGGCATCATGTTCGTGCGCCTGCCGGCCTCCTTCCTGCCGAACGAAGACCAGGGCTTCCTCTTCGTCCAGGTGCAGACGCCGCCGGGCGCCACCCAGGCGCGCACCGGCCAGGTGCTCAGCGAAGTCAGCGACTATCTGCTGAAAGATGAAGCCGCCATGGTCGACGCCACCTTTGTCGTCAACGGCAACAACAACGCCGGCCGCGGACAGAACCAGGGCCAGCTGTTCGTCCGCCTCAAGGACTGGTCGCAACGCACCAAGCCCAAGCTGACCGCCAAGGCCCTCTCCGACCGCATCGACAAGCATTTTGCCGCCAACAAGGATGCCGACATCTTCGCTTCCAGTCCGCCGCCGATCCGCGGCCTGGGCAGCGCCGCCGGTTTCGATTTCGAGCTGGAGGATCGCGGCGGCCTCGGCCACGAGGCCCTGGCCAAGGCGCGCGACCAGTTGCTGGCTGCGGCGAAACAGGACCCGGCCCTGTCGCAGGTGCGCTTTACCGGCGAGGCCGACAACCCGACCGTCAAGGTCAATATCGACCGCGAAAAAGCCGCCGCCCTGGGCGTCAGCGCCGCCGACATCGACCAGACCTTCTCGATTGCCTGGGGCTCGCGCTATGTCAACAATTTCCTCGACACCGACAACCGCATCAAGAAAGTCTACGTGCAGGCCGACGCTCCTTACCGCATGAACCCGGACGACATGCAGCAGCTCTATGTCCGCAGCAGCAGCGGCAGCATGGTGCCGTTTTCCGCCTTCGGCACGGTGGAGTGGACCTACGGCCCGCCGCAACTGCAGCGTTACAACGGCGTCGAGGCGATGGAGATCCAGGGCCAGTCGGCGCCTGGCCAGAGCTCCGGGCAAGCTATGGCGGCCATGGAACGGCTGGTCAAGCAGCTGCCGGCCGGCATCGGCTACGAATGGACCGGCACTTCAAAACAGCAGGCGCAGTCGAGCTCGCAAGCGCCCTTGCTGTACGGCTTGTCGATCCTGGTGGTGTTCCTCAGCCTGGCCGCGCTGTATGAGAGCTGGTCGATCCCGGTGGCGGTGATCATGGTGGTGCCGCTTGGCATCCTGGGTGCGCTCTGCGCAACCTCATTCATGGGCTTGTCCAACGACGTCTATTTCCAGGTCGGCCTGTTGACCACCATCGGCCTCTCGGCCAAGAATGCAATCCTGATCGTCGAATTCGCCCGCGAGCTCCAGGCCGAAGGCCGCACCGCGCTGCAGGCGGCGATCGAAGCCGCGCATATGCGGATGCGGCCGATCGTCATGACCTCCATGGCCTTCGTGCTCGGCGTATTGCCTCTGGCGCTGGCCAACGGCGCCGGTTCGGCCAGCCAGAACGCCATCGGCACTGGCGTGATCGGCGGCACCTTGGCGGCGACCTTCGTCGCCACCTTCATGATTCCGATGTTTTATGTCGTGGTCGCCAACAAGCTGGGCAGGAAGAAAACAGCGCCTGCCCTGGCAGCGCCGCCGCAGATTGCGGCCGATCCAGCTAGCGGAGGACATTAAAATGACACTATACAAATATACCGCCGGCGCAGTTCTGCTGACTTTCATCGCCGGCTGCTCGCTGCAGCCGGTATACACGCGGCCGACGCTGCCGGTGGCCGGCGCCTTCCCGGCCGGCCAGGCATACCGGGACCCTGCGGCCAAGCCAGGCAGCACTAACTTGTCGGCAGCCGCTATCGGCTGGCGCAATTTCCTTCCCGATCCGCGCTTGCAGCGGCTGGTCGAGCTGGCGCTGCAGAACAACCGGGATTTGCGCGTCGCCATGCTGAACGTTGAGAAAGTCCAGGCCCAATACCGGATCCAGCGCGCGTCGCTGTTCCCGCAGATCAGCGGCAATGCGGGTCTTTCGGATTCGCGTACGCCAGCCAGCATTGCGTCCAGCCACAATCCTACGGTCTCCCATGATTATTCGACAGGATTGTCTGCCTCGTGGGAAATCGATTTCTTTGGCCGCTTGCGCAGTCTGTCGGACGCGGCGCTGGAACAATACCTCGCCAGCGCCTACGCACGCCAGGCCGCGGAAATACTGTTGGTGTCCCAGGTCGCCGACCAGTATCTCGCCACCCTGGCTGATGACGAGCAGCTGGCGCTGACACAAGGCACCCTGCAGACTGCCCAGGCCTCATACAAGATCGTCAAACTGCAGTTTGATACAGGCACGGCGTCGGAACTGGATCTGCGGCTGGCGCAAACCACGGTCGAACAGGCCCAGGTCAATTACTCGGCCCAGCTGCGCTTGCGGGCCCAGGCGGAAAACGCCCTGATGCTGCTGGTCGGCCAACCCTTGCCGCGCGACCTGCCGCCAGCCTTCAAGCTGGATGCTCAGCCGATCCTGGTGGATATCCCCGCCGGTTTGCCGTCGGACTTGCTGCAGCGGCGTCCTGACATCTTGCAGGCAGAAGCTAGCCTGCGCTCGGAGAATGCCGATATCGGCGCCGCCCGTGCGGCATTCTTCCCGCGCATCGCCTTGACCGGCAATCTTGGCTCGGCCAGCGCGACCCTGGGCGGACTGTTTGCCGCCGGCTCCGCCGCCTGGTCTTTCGTACCGGCGCTGACCCTGCCGATCTTCAGTGCCGGCGCCAACCAGGCCAACCTGGACGTGGCGCGTATCCAGAAGGATATCGGCGTTGCCCAATACGAAAAAACCGTCCAGACTGCATTCCGCGAAGTGGCCGACGGCCTGGCCGCGCGCGGCACCTACGACGACCAGCTGGCGGCGCAGCAGCGCTATACCGCAGCCCAGCAGCGCCGTTTTGAACTGGCCAACATGCTCTACACTAACGGCAGCAACAGCTACCTGGATGTGCTGACCGCGCAGACCGATCTCTATGCTGCCCAGCAGGCCCTGATCACGGCACGCCTGAACCGGCTGACCAGCTTGGTCGACCTGTATCGCGCACTGGGCGGCGGCTGGCTCCAGCATAGCGGCGATACGGCGCGCAGCGCCGCCAGTCCGGCACTGCAATCAAGCTGATTGTGCTGAAACCGTTCCGGCATTAGTATTCCATCAGACACGCACGGATTACCGCGCAAGAAGCGTCTTTTTACCTAGAACCGTCAAGCTGGATTTAAGCTGAAAACATGCCATGAAACTGCTGATCGTCGAAGACAACGAGCGCGTCGCTCTGTTCCTGAAGAAGGGACTGAGCGAATCGGGACACACCTCCGACCATGCCGACAACGGCCGCGACGGCATGTTCCTTGCCGCCAGCGAGCCCTATGACGCCATCATCATGGACCGCATGCTGCCGGGCGGCATCGATGGCCTCGCCATCATCGAAACCTTGCGCGCGACCGGCAACAAGACGCCGATCCTGATCCTGAGCGCGCTGTCCGCCGTCGACGACCGCATCCGCGGCCTCAAGAGCGGCGGCGACGACTACCTGGTCAAGCCATTCGCTTTCGGCGAATTGCTGGCGCGGCTCGATGCCCTGTTGCGCCGTTCGCAGGATGGCCGCTCGGAAACCACGCTGACGGTGGACGATCTGTCGATGGACCTGCTGTCGCACAAGGTCACCCGCGGCGGCAAGGCGGTGGCGCTGCAGCCGCGCGAATTCAAGCTGCTCGAGTACCTGATGCGTCATGCCAACCAGGTGGTGACGCGCACCATGCTGCTGGAAAACGTCTGGGACTATCACTTCGACCCGCAGACCAATGTGGTCGACGTCCACGTCAGCAAGCTGCGCCAGAAGATCGACGCCGGCGTCGAGCGCCAGCTGTTGCGCACCATCCGCAATGCGGGCTACATGCTGAGCGCAGATGCTTAATTCCTTGCGCTTTTCGGCGCGTTCGGCGGCGCTCGGCTTTGTCGCGGTGAGCCTGGTGGTGCTGGCGTTCTTTGCCTCGCCGCTCTGGTATGCCTGGCGCGAAACGGTAGAGGAAGACCGGGCGCGCCTGCTGCAGGCCGACACCCAGCGACTGGAAAATCTCTTCAACATGCAAGGCGTGGCGGCGCTGACCTCTGCCATCAATGTACAGGTCGGAACACAGGCGGCCGGGGCCGAGGACCTGATCCTGCTGACCGACGCCTCGCTGCGGCGACTGGCCGGCAACCTGCCTGCATGGCCGCATGAAATCGCCGACCGAGTCCCCGATGCGCACGGACCGCAAGCTGTCTCGATCGACATCGGCGGCAACTCGACCCGGGTTGTGCTGGTGCACACCAGGCTGCCGGGCGGCTACCACCTGCTGGTGGCAAACGACGTCGCCAGATATCGTAACCTGGAAAAACTTTTCCTGTACGGCCTGATATGCGCCACCGGCATCATCCTGGCGCTGGGCGTGGCCGGCGGCCTGCTGGTGCGGCGGGCGCTGCTGGCCAAGGTCGGCGACATCAACCAGGCGGCGTCTGCCATCATGCAGGGAAATTTTTCGCACCGGCTGCCGGCCTATGGCGGCGAAAATGAGCTCAACACCCTGGTCGAGACGGAAAACCGCATGCTGGACCAGATCGAGCAGTTGATCGGCGGCGTCCGCAACGTTTCGAACTCGATTGCACATGATTTGCGCACGCCGTTGGCGGAATTGCGTTCGCGCCTGGAAGAGCTGGCGCTGACGCGGCCAGATCCAGAGCAGACTTTCAACGAGATCGACGGCGCCATCAGCGATGTCGATCGCGTCATCGATATCTTCAATGCCCTGCTGCGCCTGGCGGAAATCGACAGCGGCGCGCGCCGTTCCGGCTTCGTCGAAGTGGATATCGCGAATGTGGCCAGCGAAGTGGCCGAATTCTATCAGCCGCTGGCGGAGCTGCAGGGCCGCACCTTGTCTTTTGCAGCGTCCGGGCCGCTGCTGCTGGCTGGAGATGCGCTGCTGCTGGCACAGGCAATTGCCAATCTTGTCGAGAATGCGTTGAAGTACGCACCGGAAAACGGCAAGATCAGCGTCGAAGCTTCGCGCGCCGCGGATGGTGCAATCCGGATCGCAGTGTCGGACGACGGCCCCGGCATCCCCGACGCCGAAAAAGCGAAGGTGCTGGAACGCTTCTATCGCGGCGACACCAGCCGCGGCACGCCTGGTGTCGGACTGGGGCTGAGCCTGGTGGCAGCGGTGGCCAAACTACAGGGTGGCGTCCTGACCTTGAGCGACAATCACCCTGGCTTGCGGGTCATGCTGGTTTTCCCTTCGCCGCCGGTTTGCTGAACGTTCTCAGCGCCAAAGCTCGCGACCGCCGATGAAAACATCATACCCGTTGCAGTCCCAATGAAAACACCACCCCGTCCGTGACATTTTGCGCGGTAATGGTGCCGCCCATCTTGGCCATATAAGTCTTGGCGACAAACAGCCCCTGCCCCCGGCTGCCGTTGGCGCCCGCCTCAAGCTGGTCGGACACGCCGTACTCAAAAATCTTGTCGATCAGTTCTTCGGCGATATTCGGTCCGACGTTGTGGATGGCGATGGTGGCTGCAGTTTCGGTGGTTTTCAGGTCGATGGAAATCATCGAGCCAGGCAGGCGGCAACGATCGGCATTGCGCAGCACGTGCGTGACCACGTCTTCCAGCGAGTAATCGTCGGCCCTGACCAGCACTCCCTCCTCGCCGCCGGAAAAACGGACGTCGGCGATGCCGACCAGCGGTGCGTTGTGCGCGACATTGCCGAGAAAAGCGCCGATGTCGATGGCGGTCACCTGCAGCACCGTCGATTGGAACGCCTCGCTGGGAGAGGCGCTGCCATACAGCACCCGGATGGCCTGCTGCATGCGGTTGATGTAACGGCTGCTCTGGCTCTCGGCGGCGCCGTGCAGCGCCATCAGCGACTGCAGCGGCGACATGATTTCATGGCCCACAGCATGCCACATTTCCTTTTCCTGTTCGGCGCGGATTTCCTCCCGCTCCAGGTCTTCCTTGACGCGCCTGAGCAGGTCATGCAGGCAGCTTGCCAGCACGCCAAGCTCATCGGCGCCGCGCAGATCGCTCAGGTTGAACTGGTCGAGGCCGCCCGAGCCCTTGACGATCTTCGACACCTTGGCAGCGCGCCGGGTCAGCAATGTAATGCGGCGGATGATGCCGATCTCGATGATCAGCCAGGCCACGAACAGCGCCAGCAGCATGGCGCCGACAAACCACGACACCCGCGCGGCCACCACGCCCAGGCTACGGTTGACGCTGCGTTCGTCGCCATTCAGGCTGACGTCATAGATGCCGTTCGAAGTCACGACAGATTCCCGGCTTTCGTTCGGCGGACCGACGTCATCCACCGGCAGGCGGCGCACCAGGCGGCTTAACAGGCGCGAGCTATCGTCCGGATGATCTTCGGCGCCGGTCAGGCTGACCAGGTCGGTGCCGCCTGCCGCACCGCGCTTCCTGATGCGCAAGCTCTCGCCCGGCAACAGCAGCGAAGCAAGGTCGCCCACCGCAAATGCCCGTGCTGCAACGGCGCTTTGGCTGTCAAACAGCAGCGGCCCGTCGCCCGGGGGCAGGACTTCAATGCGCACCTGGATGTTGTCCAGATCGGCCGGCGGCCAGACAGGATTTTTTTTCTGGAACAGTTCATCCTGCAAAACCCCTACCGGCAAGCGCAGCGAGAAAAACGAACTGCGCGGGCAATCAGCAGCGGCATCGCCATCGTCCTGCCCGGGCTTGCTGCACAAGGTGTTTTGCCAGATCCAGCCGCGGAAATCCTTGACCGGACGCGATTCCGCATGGCCGCTATCGTCGGCGGCAAACCCGGTCAGGCGGCCATGCGCCCCACGTGTTTGGACGGCGTTCGGATCGCCGTTCTTTTCAAACGGCGCAATCCAGCGATAAGTCTGTCCGCGCAGCGTTACCGTCACCCGCACGCGATGGGCGTCGCTGATATCCTGCTCGCCGCGCTGGTGCGGCACCAGTTCAGTGCTGACGAAACTGCCGGCAACATAAATGAAGCCGCCGGCCCAGGGATTATTGCCGACTGCCACGCAGAGCGCGCCATTGTCGCCATACTGCACCAGGCAGCCGGACATGGTGATGGCCTGCCGCACCTTGTTCTGGTCGTCGAAATCGAGCGAGGGGAACGGCAGCAATACCGGATGCAGCGCGGCCGCGCCGCCATTTTCGGTGCGTGGATTGAGCAGCGCCAGCTGTCCGGCCGGATGGCGCAAGGTGGCCAGGATCTGGTCGCTGGTCTTGCGGAAACTGGCCTGGTAATTCTTGTAGCTCAGCTGCTTTTCCTGTTGCAGCACATATAGCGCCAGCGCCACGGTCGCCACCGCCAGCAGCAGGAAGGCGCCGCGGAACAGGATGCGCAAACGGTATTGGGCCAGATTGGGCAGGCTGAGCTTCATGAGCGGTCACTCCAAGGGTAGAGGCGGCCGCGCATCAGGTTTCCTGGTCAACCCAGCGAAAACCGCGCATCGGGATATTTTCAATACAGGCAAATTCGGGATCGACCTCGCGAAATGCATCGCGGATGGTGCTGACGTGCTTGCGGATATTGTCGCGGTTGCGCCCGCTCTTGACCACCTGGAACAGCTGCTCGTAGGTCACCACCTGGCCGCGATGTTCGTACAGTGCCGCCAGCAAACGCTGCGCCGTCAGCGGCAGGTTGATGCGCTGCGCGCGCCAGATCGGCGTCTTCTGGCGCAGCGGGTCGATCGACAGTTCATTGCCGCTGGCTGCCGGTGGTGTCTCCTTGGTGTTGTTGCGCTCCTTGGCCGCGCGCAGGATTTCCAGGAAGGTATCGATGAAATCGGCTTCCTCGAAGGTCGCCTTTTGCAGGTAATCCCAGGCATCCAATGCCTTCATGATGCTGCGGTAGATGGTGGCCGGCATGGCCGACACCACCAGCACCGGCGTCGCCTGGCCCTTGTTGATGGCATTGATGATGGCGACGCCGGCATGGCGCTCGCGTCCCAGTTCGATATCGAGCACCACCACGTCATAGGTTTCCCGCGCCAGCGCCGCCTCGGCGTCATCGCGCGTATGCCACTGGTCGACCTGGATGCCGGGCTTGGCCGCTTCGATCCAGCCCTTGAGCTGGTTGCTGGTCGGGATGTCGTCTTCGATCACCGCTACTTTTAGTGCCTGTTTTGACATTTTTTCTCCGCTGCTTCCATCATCCAAGACGTCCTTCGCCCTCTCGCTGCTCCCCTGAAAGGGGAAAATGCCCGCAGGCAGGCCCGGGCACATGAAAGTATCCACGCTTTCCCATGAAAAGTCTGCGCCGCGCTGTGAGTATTTCTTCACACGGCTTACCGGATTGCGACGTCGCGGAGCATTCACCGCTGCCGGATAACGCGACTGCCCCTGCCCGCCCATTGTTACTTCCGCCGCCCGGGGCGCAAGATTCTTCCCAGGGAAACGCAATCCATGCCGCTCCCAATCACATCCAACAGGGGAAATATCATGTCTGAACGGCTCGAATCACTGGCGCAGGGCTTGCTGGCGCTGCTCACTACTACCGTCACCGCAGCCGGCGCTGCGCTGGCCGGCCTGGGCCGCGCCCTGCGACGCACCTGGATGCTGGTGCTGGCGCTCGTCCTGATCGGCGGCAGCGGCTACGAATTGTTCACCCATCCGCCGTTCAAGACGCTGGAGCCAGGCGAAGTCGGCATCCGCTCCAACAAGCTGACCGGCGGCATCACTGAGGTCAGAGACGGCCTGGTGGTGGTTATCCCCGGCCTGCATGAATTGCGGCGCTACTCCTTGCTCGACCAGGTATATCGCCCGGTGCGCAGCAGCAAGGCGAATGGCGAAGCCCCCTTTCAATCGATTGAAGGCTTGTCGCTGGGCGTGGACCTGACCATACGCTACGCCATCGATCCCGCCAGGCTGGTCAGCATCGCCAAGGAACTGCCGGCCGATATTAACGGTGAAATCGTCGAGCCGATGGTGCAAGGCGTGATCTACAAGTCCTTCACCCGTTATTCGGTGCGCGACATCTTTTCCACCAAGCGCGGCGAGATCCAGAAGGAAATCGAAAACGAGTTGAAACCGAAGCTGGCGGCCGACGGCATCATCCTGCGTGGTGTCCAGATGGGCCAGGTCGACCTGCCGCCGGAATACCGCCAGGGCATGGAAAAACTGCTGGCCGAAGAGCTGGAAAGCGAAAAAATGAAATACACGCTGGAATTGAAGAGCAAGCAGGTGCAGCAGACCGAACTGGAAGCCGAAGCCGACAAGGTCAAACGCGAAAAATCTGCGGAAGCCGCCGGCAACGAGCAGATCATCGCCGCCAAGGCCCAGGAAGAAGCCATGAAGCATGTGCTGCCGTTCAAGCAAAAGCAGATCGAGCAGCGCCAGTATGAAGCCGAGGCAGAAAAGGTCTCGCGCATCAAGACCGCGGAAGGCAGCGCAGAAGCACGCCGCATCGAAGCCTCGGGCGAAGCCGATTCGCGCCACAAGCTGGCCGATGTCGAAGCCTATCGCCTGGAAACCATCGGCAAGGTCACCAGCGCCCAGCTGGAACGCGACGGCGCACTGATCTCGAAGAATCCTTTGCTGATCCAGAAAACCATGGCCGACAAGCTGTCCGACAAGATCTCGGTGATCATCGCCGCGCCCCCAGCCAACGGCGGCTTCATCGGCTCGGCCCTGCTCGGCGGCGGCCAGGCGGTGG
>Ga0210409_10003117_pt1 | contig 18996 bp, 19 predicted proteins | sample IncBWH17MmetaG_FD_161649 | JGI IMG/M metagenome (GOLD analysis project Ga0210409, IMG submission 161649) | Forest soil microbial communities from Barre Woods Harvard Forest LTER site, Petersham, Massachusetts, United States - Inc-BW-H-17-M | ecosystem: Environmental > Terrestrial > Soil >... | reverse complement strand
TCGCCGCAGAGCGGACTCGTTGGCAGTATCTTCGTGCTGGTCGCAGGAATAGCCTTGATCGCGCTAATCTGATCAGTGAGGAGATGGGACACTACAGGCGGCTATCTTTGGCCTCAGATGTCCGTTAATGGGTCAATCTCGGCCATTCGGCGCTATTCGTTGAATGTCTGCTTTACCGCCAATAGCGACCATTGCGGGGACATCGCAAAACATCCGAGATGTGCCAGAAACGGACGTGACGGACTATCGACGCCGCTCGCCCTGACTGGAATGCGGGGTTGGCCTGTCAGCGGGTCGCGAGAAGCGCTAACGTCGAGCGCAAGCCGCGATGGAGGCACGCATGCCCGAGCCAACCACATCCGAGGCCGCTGCAGCTACGACCACCGAGGATCAGGCGATCCGGGAACGGGTCAAGGCGTTGACGAGCGAGCTCCTACAGCAGGGCCGCATCGATCCCGACGCGGTGAGGGATATCGTCCGCGCGGTGATCGGTGCAACACCCAGCCAGGTCGCCGCGAGCGGCGCCGAGGAGCGTGAGCTGTTCGCCGACGGAGTGAGGAAGCTTGACCAGGCGCTGGTGAAGTCCGCGAGCGCGACGCACGAGGCCCTCGAGCGCCTCGCCTCACGCGGGCGGGATTTCACCGACAACGATTTGAAGGAAGCGCTCGTCAGCTTGCGCGAACTGGAACAGGACTACACGGCGGCAGCGGGCCGCATCGCCGAGGCGATGACCGGCAATCTCACACGCGAAATAACCGAGCTTGCAGTGCGCGCCCAAAACGTCGGCGCCGAGGCGAGCGCCCGGGTCGTGGGCATGGTGGGCGAGTTTGCCGGCGGTGTCGCCACCGTCCCCGGGATGACGGCGATGCGCGATGCCAGCGTCCGGATGGCGCTGCTGGCGAGCGGCGTGCTCGCCGGCGTCGCCGATGCGCTGCGCGGCCGGGCCGAGGCAAAGAACGGCCCATAAGGTCCACTCAATGGTCTCCCGCGTGTTCGGTGTGGCCCGCGAGCTACCACGCCTGCGCGAGATCAGCTCGGTCCTCATTCGCCATGGGCTTGGCGACCTCGTGCGTCGCGTCGGAGTCTCGACGCTCATCGAGCACACCGGCCAGGTGCTGCAATGGGGACAGGCCAGTGAGATCGCCCATCTCGAGCCGCAGCAACGCGCCCGACTTGCGCTTGAAGAACTCGGGCCGACCTTCATCAAGCTCGGCCAGATACTCTCGACCCGAGAGGATCTCCTTCCGGCGGAGTGGACCGAGGAACTCAGCCGGCTGTACAGCCAGGTGGCGCCGGTGCCGTTCGAGGACCTGCTGCCGCAGATCGAACAGGCGCTCGGTCGGTCTCCGTTCGAGGTGTTTGCCAGTCTCGAGCGTCAACCCCACGCCGCCGCCTCGATCGCGCAGATACACCGGGCGACGCTCGCCAGCGGCACGCCCGTGGTCCTGAAGATTCGCCGCCCCGGGATCACGGCGAAGATCGACGCCGATCTGAGAATCCTCGAGCATCTCGCCCATCTCGCCGAACGAGAGATGCCCGAGGCGCGCCGCTACCGGCCGGTCGACGTCGTTGCCCAGTTGCGCCGCTCGCTCGAACGCGAACTCGACCTCGCCGTTGAGGCGCGCAACACAGAACGCTTCGCCCGCAACTTTGCCGGCGATCTCGGCGTGCTCGTCCCGCGTGTCTACTGGGAATGGACGAGCGGCTCGATGAACGTGCAGGAGCACATCGAGGGCATCCGCGGCGACGATCTCGTGGGCATCGACAATGCCGGCCTCGACCGCAAGGCCATCGCTGCGCGTGGCGTCGACGCGATGCTCAAGATGATCCTGGTGGACGGCTTCTTCCAGGCCGATCCGCACCCCGGCAACCTGATGTGTTTGCCCGACAACCGCATCGCGCTGATCGATTTCGGCATGGTGGGGCGCCTCTCGCCGGCGCGGCGCGGCCAGCTGGCCGACCTGCTCGCAGGCTTCGTGCGCCACGACGAACAGACGATGCTGGAGGTGTTGCTCGAATGGCGCGGCGACGAGGCGGTCAACGAGGCGCGGCTTGCCGCCGATCTCGGCGAAATGGCGCTCGATTTTTCCGACGCCCAGTTGAAGGATCTGAAAATCGGCACCCTGCTGGGCCGGATGTCGGTGATCCTACGCGACCACTCGATCGTACTGCCGGCAGATTTGGCTCTCCTGTTCAAGGCGCTCATCACGCTCGAGGGATTCGGCCGCCAGTACGATCCGGAGTTCCGGCTGGTCGACCGCGTGGAGCCGTTTCTCAACCGCGCCATGTCGGAGCGCTATCAGCCGGTCGACGCGTGGCGGCGCGGGCAGGCAACGCTTAGCGACTTCTTCGCGCTCATCGCCTCGATGCCGCGCGACCTCGCCCGGCTGGTCAAGGACGCGCGCCATGGCCGCCTGCGGGTCGACCTCGATCTCAAGCGCCTCGACGCCTTCGGCGATCGCATGCACGACGCGCTTAATCGCGCGACGATGGGCGTCATGACGGCATCGCTGGTGATCGGCTCGTCGATCGTGATGACGGTCTCGGGAGGTCCGACCGTGTTCGGGGTGTCGTTGCTCACCTACTGCGGGCTCGTCGGCTACCTGATCGCGTTCGTGAACAGCCTTTGGATCATCTTTTCGATTTGGCGCTCCGGACGGCGATGACGCGCTTGCCCGCGCACTTGCCAGTCGTCATCGCCCCCGAAACATATCCCCGCGAAGGCGGACGGAGGGATGGTAGGGTGGGCATAGCCGTGTGTACTCAAATCGAGACGGTGATTAGGCGGAATGATGTCCGCTTGTCCCCTAACAGCGGCGCGAAAGCGGACATCGCGAGAGGTCCGAGTTGTGCCAGAAGCAGACAATGGCATAATTCCGATTGAATCTGTTCCTCCAGGTCTCTCACCCTGTCAGCGGCAGTGTCATATCGCGCAAGAGTTCGCGGTAGTCCTGTCCGGTCGCTGCGTGTGCCATCTGCACGAAGCGGGCAGCTGCGTCACGCGGTGTGTTTGATTTCGGCGCTTTCGCCATGAGTTTCCAGAATTGGCGGTACCCCGCGTGCCCATGGTCTCGGCGGATGCGATGGAAGAAGGCGGCGGCGAGGTGGTTTTCCGAGATCCAAGGGTAGGGAGACGCCGGCACTCTGCTGGCGCCGAGTGTGTTTTCCCAGGTGAGCGTGCGATCGGCGAGATAGCGGTCCATCAGCTCGACAAGAATCAGGTGGCGGAAACCGTCGAAATCCAGATTGTCGTCCCAGGGAGCGCCGACCAGACCGGCCGCTTCCATGGAATAGAATCGGTGGACGTGGGCGAAGCCTGTTGTGAATGCTCCCTTTGGCATGGGCTGCAAAGGATCGGCAAAAAACCAAAAGTTCCGCCCAAGCTCATAGAAGACCGCCTGATTGTAACGATCGAGGCTGGCTTCCATCAGCAGACGGCTCATCGTGGGCGAAGATACTTCGATTCCGGTCAAGCCGAGTAAGCCGCAGGCGCCACCGCACGTACCATCGACCTCGGCAATCGTCGCCCTGCCAGCATGCGTGCTGTGGATTGTGGGTGCTCGGCCGAAATAGCCTCGGTACCAATCCCAGGCGCCGTCGATCGCGGACAGCACGCGCTCGATCACAACGCGGTCGGTCACGCGATCCGATTTGAGAAGTAGCGCGATGTTGCGCCCCACGAATGGCCGTAGCTCTACCGATTTCTTGTCGAAGGTGTTGTGCGCGATGGGCGCGGGTCGCGCGACCTGACCCCACGCGTGCTGCACCCGGGCGTTGCCGGACGCCATCACGCCGGCGGCAGCGCCAAGCAACGAACGCCGAGTGAGACCGGGCATCGATGTTCCACGTCTCATTGCTCAGTACACGATGGGCAGTGACGGGTCGCGTAGAAGGGTTCGGTAGTCCTCGCCCGTAGCGGCGCGCGCGACCTGGACGAAGCGTGCGGCCGAGTCGCGCGGCGTCGCCGCTTTCGGAGCATCCGTCATAAACTGCCAGAATCGGCGGTAGCCTGCGTGGCCGTGGTCGCGACGGATCCGGTGAAAGAAGGCCGCTGCAAGATCGGCGGCGACCCATCCGTGGGGATTGGCCGGAGCCTTGTTTGCTGCGAGCGTATTTTCCCAAGTAAGCGTGCGATCGGCGAGGTAGCGCGTGAGCATGTCGATGATGATCGAATGCCGGTAGTGATCGAAGTCGATGTTCTCATCCCATGGCGCACCAGTCAGGCCGAGAGCCTCCATGCAATGGAATCGGTGCACGTGGGAAAAGCCGCCGGCGAAGGGCGGGATGCGGCCCAGAGGATCGTCAAAGGACCAGAAGTTATTTCCGAGAAAATAGAAGGGTGCCTGGTTGTAGCGGTCTCTGACCGCCTCCGTGAGCAACCGGGTCATCGTATCCGATCGCAGCTCGATGCCGGCAAAACCAGTGTAGGCGCTGCCTCCGTCGGCGACCTCCGCGACCGTCATCTTTCCCGCATGTGTGCCGTAGGCCGTGGGCGCGCGGCCGAAGTAGCCGCGATACCAATCCCACGCCCGATCGACGGCGGACAGGACACGGTCGGTGACCACGCGGTCCACCGAACGGGCCGGATCGACGAGAAGCGCGACATTGCGTCCGACGAAAGGTCTCAACTGCACCGATTTCTTCGCAAAGGTGGTGTAGGCGACGGGCACAGGTGATCTCCCCTGGGCTGCGGCGGAGCCCGCGGCGATGAGACCGGTAGCAGCCCCAAGCAAGGAGCGGCGGGTAAGGCCAGGCATCGATGTTTTTCTGCGGCGAAATCACCAAGCACGAAGATAGATTGATCATGACCGGTGCGTCAAAGAATCAGGCGGTCGATCTCGAAGTCGCGAGCGGGACCGAACGTCCGCTTCGGGTCATTCGCGTCGATTCACGATGCCGGGTGTAGGTCCGCTTTACCCTCGATAGCGACCCAATAGCGGACATCCACGAACAGCCGAAAGTGCCAATAGCCGACATTGGCGCTGCGAAAGCGCGTTAAGCGACTGGCCCGGGCAAGGTGAACTGAAACACCGCGCCGCGAGGGTCGTTCGCCTCCGCCCACAGCCGGCCCCCATGGGCATTGATGATGGAACGGCAGATCGACAGCCCCATTCCGACTCCGCTGGATTTCGTAGTGTAGAAAGCCTCGAAAACGCGCTCGAGATGCTCTGGATTAATACCTGGTCCTGAATCGCGCACTGCCACGAGCAGTGCATTTTCCTGGCTTCGCTCGGTGCTGATCAGCAGCTCCCGTGGCCCCGCCTCGACCGAGCTCATTGCTTCAACCGCGTTCAGGATCAAGTTCAGGGCGACCTGCTGCAACTGAACACGATCCCCCTCAGCCGAACCGGTCCCCTCCGCAAGGCGGGTCTCCACTGAGACCTCATTCTCGGTTAATGCACTTCGCGCCAATGCAACCACTTCATTGATCGCCTCGTTGAGATAAAAACGATCCTTTCGTGGAGGCGCTTTCTTGATATGATCACGCATCCGATCAACAATGTGCCCGGCTCGATCGACATCGCCAACAACACAGCCCAGCGCTTCCTTGATCTCGCTCAAGTCTGACGGTTGATTATCAAAGAAATTAAGAGCTGCACGGGCGTTGTTGCGCGCGCTCGCGATAGGTTGCGTGATTTCGTGTATCAGCGAGGCCGCGAGTTCCCCCATCTTGCTCAGGCGGTTCATGTGCGCGAGATCTGCCTCCAACTGGCGGAGCCTCTGATGCTCCTCCTGCGCTCGTTTGCGTTCCGTCACATCGATCTGTGTCGTGACAATCTCGACAAGTTCCCCGCTCTTGGAAAACGCAGGTCGGCCGATCGTTTCGAGGTGTTTGATCGTTCCATCAGGGAGTACGATTCTGTACGCAAAGGAGTAGTTTCTTTTCTCGCTAACCGCCCGTTGAACTTCTGCGTTCAACCGGTCGCGGTCGTCGGGGTGGATGCGCTGGTTCACGGCTTCGCGGCTGGGAACACCCTGCGCCGACTCAAACCCCCAGATGCGAAATGTCTCTTCCGAACCGTAGAGAATATCCGTCTCGTTATAGGCCGCCACACCGCTGTGACTCAGTCTTTGTGCTTCTGCCAGATAGGCTTCGCTGCGGCGCAGCCGGTCTTCAGCCTTCTTGGCTTCATCGACGTCAATAGACAGACCATACCACTGGATTATTCGCCCCTCTCGGTCGCGCAGCGGCTCACCGCGCTCGCGGTGCCAACGAAACTCGCCGTCCGAGCGACGCACGCGATGGACAGCCTCGTAGGACGTTCCGGTCTCAATTGCGTGATGGAAGGCCTTTAGAGTTCCTGGCAAGTCGTCCGGGTGCACGAACCGCTGCCAACCACGTTTCCTAAAATCCTTACGTGACACGCCGATATAGTCCAAAAGGCGTCGATTGGCATAGGTGTTTTCGCCATCGGGCCCCAACGTCCAGACGATGCTTGGTACCGTGTCGATGATTTGACGAAGCTTGTATTCGCTTTCCCGAACAGCCCGCTCCGCTTTTCGTCGATCATCATTATCGACTTCATCAGCTTGGTCAGCGGAGGAACGACGGCGGCGCATGGTCGGCGCAACGTGGCGCTTCCGCGTTTTCGCCTTCTGGCCTCGCACCCGTTTGCTGCTTGCTCTGGAGCGCCGTCGCATCGCCTGTCCCAATGCTGGAGTACGCTATTTTTAAACTGGGATTACATCAGGAATTTGTGGGCAACGAAATAGGCTCTCAGCCACCGCGCTATCTCCGAGCGCATCCACGGCCGACCTTACGTCTTCCGCACCATACACAAGCCCGCGCGCCGCACGCGAACGATCGACAATCCAATAGCGGGGGCCGGTGGCGACTCCTAGTCGAGCGCTTCCAAATTTCGAATCATATGGGACCCTCGAAAGTACCGCAGTCTGCGGGTAGAAGCCTGAAGCTGCGATTGAGCGGTTTCATGGAATTGGTCGTCTGGGGCACACATTTCGGCCCGCGGTCCGATTTGGGGAGGGGGAGCGCCCGCGCGCTAGAGACGGCTGATGCTGCCGTTGTGCGGCACGGCAATATTGGCCTGCCAATGTCCGAAATGGGTCAACAGGCGAACAACTCAACTTGAGCATAACAGGTCCGCTTATCCTTCAATAACCGACATTGGAGCGGACATCGCGAACGGCAGAGATGTGCCAGGAGCGGACATTTGGCCATGCGAGCCACGACTGTCGCGATACACATCGGGCGTAGGTATCACCTCACCTTTGGGCGCGCATCCACTTCGATCGTCACTTTCTCGATCGTGCCTGTGAAGGTGAACGGCGGCTCATAACTGTGACTAACCGGCGTCCCGGTATTGCGACCGATCAGTAGGCCGTAGCCGCCGATCGCGCTGTATTGACCAGCCATTTTGATGTCCTTGATCTCACCCACTTTGTCGGCGTCGATAAAGAGGCTCACATCGCCGGTGAAAAAGTCGGGTTTGACTGACTTCGACTTGGGTGTGAAGTGGACGCTGAGGCGCCGTTTACCCACCGGCACCTCTTTGGCGGATGCCACGTCGTAATCCTTGATCTTCAGATAATTGTGGGTATATCGGAGCCTTCCATCCCTAATAAATAGAGACCATCCACCGAACTTGCCGCCGCTGCACGCAAGCACGCCCTCCGCCCCACCCTCCGGGATCGTCACGTAGGCCGTGATGGTGTGCTCGCGGCCGAGAAGCTGCGGAGCGGCGAGCGGGTGCAAGATCGAAGTGTCAGGATAGTAATCGTAGGAGGGCTTCTCGATCGCGGCCACAGGCCGCGTCGGATCCGCGGTCCGCTCGTACCGCCGATCGTCGAGTGGGAGAACGTTGTATTTTCTGGCCTCTTCCAACCAGCGAGCCTGCAGCTCTCGCAGCTTGTCCGGTTGCTCGGCTGCGAGGTCGTGCGCTTCCGAAAAATCGACGTCGGTGTGGTAGAGTTCCCAGCGGTCATCGGTCCAGGACGTATCCTTCTTGTGCCACGTCACAGCCGTCCAGCCGTCAACCCAGATCGCCCGGCTACCCAGCATCTCGTAGTATTGCGTCGTCCGCCGCGTCGGCGCGTCGGCGTTGCCGAAAGTGTAGGCCATGCTGACGCCGTGAAGAGGCATCTGCTTGATGCCGTTGACCGATGTCGGGGCGGGCAGTCCGGTGATCTCCAGCAGGGTCGGGACGATGTCAACAAGGTGGTGGTACTGCGTTCGGAACTCGCCTTCATCTTTGATCTGCCTCGGCCACGAAATAATCAGCGGATCGGTGTTGCCGCCGTGATGCGTATCCTGCTTCCAGCGTTTCAATGGCGCATTGCCTGCCATCGCCCAGCCCATGGGATAGTGCGGATCAGTATCAGGGTCACCGAGCTTGTCGAGCAGTCCCAACATTTCCTCGACCGTGTCCGGGTTATAGTTGCGGAAACGGTCGGTATTTGCAGTTCCGTTCTGAAGACCTTCCGGTGACGCGCCGTTGTCCGATAAGACGATGATGAGGGTGTCGTCCCGAATCTTCATGTCGTCGAGGGCCGCGAAAAGCCGTCCGAGCTGATGGTCGGCATGGTCGAGGAAGCCCGCGAAGACTTCTTCCAGGCGCGCATAAACAGTCTTTTGATCCTTGGTGAGATCGGCCCAGACTTGAACGCCGGGGTTGCGCGGCGGCAGTTCGGTGTCACTCGGGATGAAGCCCATCGCTTTCTGCCGTTGGTAGGTTTCCTCGCGCACCACATCCCAACCCTGATCGAAGCGGCCTCTGTACTTCGCGATGTAAGCCTTGGGCGCCTGGAGAGGTGCGTGCGCTGCACCGAGGGCCAAGTAAGCAAAGAAGGGTCGGCCCGTGCTCACCTGCTGTTGGTCGCGGATATACGCGATGGTGTGGTCGACCAGATCGTCGGTGAGGTGGTAGCCCTCGCGCCGCGGAGACGCGATGGACTGATTATCCTGCACCAGCAAGGGGGTCCATTGGTCGGTAAAGCCACCCAAGAACCCGTAATACTTTTCAAACCCCATACCGAGGGGCCAGTGGTCGAAGGGACCGGCAGCCGTGTACGCCGTGTAAGGAGTGAGATGCCATTTGCCGACGGCGAACGTGTTGTAGCCATTCTGCTTCAGGACTTCGGCGATGGTCGCGGCGCTTTTAGGAATGCTGCCGTAATTGCCGGGATAGCCGGTGGCCCATTCTGAGATCGTAGCAAACCCAACAGCATGGGGGTTGCGGCCCGTAAGAAGTGCGGCACGCGTCGGCGCGCACAGGGCCGTCGTGTGGAAATTGGTGAAACGGAGGCCGGAAAGAGCTAACTTGTCGAGATTGGGCGTCTCAATCGGACCCCCGTACGAGCCAAGTTGGCTGTACCCGACATCGTCAAGCACAATCATGAGGATGTTAGGCGCGCCTTTGGGGGCTTGAAGCGGCAGAGCAGGGGTCCAGTCGGGCGTCGAGTCCTTGTAGGTCTCACCGATTTTGCCCGCGAAATCTGGAATTGGTACCGGCAGTACGGTCCTGTCTTGCGCAACAGCGCACGGCGCAAAGGAACCACTCAGGGTCGCCACGACTGTTGCTGCCCTAAGCAGCAGGGCTCCAGTCCGGTAGCTCATGATCCTCTACTCCCCACTTCCGTCATTGGGCGTCTTTGGCCCGCACTCGTATTGAGCGTGCGCACGCGCGGTCGATGCGTATTGCATCGACAGAAAAAGGATGGCTCGTTATTGAGAGTACGATCCGCATCGCCCTGGCTTGGGCGAGCGCATGATGTGGCGACAACCAGCCAACGTCCAATTTAGCTCCGATAAAACGGCTTCGACAGTTCGAGAACGCGCTCCGCGTTCGGATACCAACCTTGCGCCGCGTGGGTATCGTCGTGGAGATAGCACCGCACCCGTACGAGCCTCGAGCCTTCAGTGAAGGTGAAATGGCGGCTCATCGGCGGGCAGCTCACATAGCCGTGGAACTTGGAGAGCTGGGCGCAATTGACGAAATTGACGCCCCACTTCCGCTCGACGTGCGAGCGACCGTTCAGCACATCGTCCGGATGGGTGTGCGTGTGACCGCCAAGCCAGATGTCGATCGCACCCGGATGCGCGGCCAGATAGTTTTCGAACGCTTGTGCCTTGGGCTTATCCCCGACGAAGTAAAGGTACGACGCTCCTTCGGGGGCGCCGTCTGGGCCGTGGTATTTGCCTGATCGATAAGTGCCGTCGGCGTTTTTGGAGACGCCTTCATAGTCGCCAGATGCCACCGTCGTCTCCCGCAGCATATGATGATGGCAGGTCATGACGATTTCGCTGGAGGACGCTTCGACCTGGGCTTTCCACCAAGCAAATGTTTCGGGCGTGACGGCGCCCGCCGGGGACGCGCCGCCGCCCGGCCTGCGTCCCACCGGATAAGGCAGGTCGTTGCGGTCGCTCATCATCAGGAAGCGAATGTTCCCGACCTTGAACGTATAACGCTCCCAGGTGCCGTCGATCGGATACGGGCGCTTGGCGGGATCGACGCCCGACGTTTCCGTATGCTCGCCGACCGGATCGGCCCATTTGCGAAACCACCAATTCGCCTCCTTGCCCTCACTGGAGGGCGCCCCGAAAGGCGAGGCGTCGTGATTGCCGGCAATATTGTAGATCTGCTCGCGCCGGTGCTGCTTCAGCACCGCGTATTGACGGATGACCTCGCGTCCCTGCTCATCCTCGGGTGCATCCCAAAAACCCGCATAGTCGCCAAGGTTCAGCGCGATATCCCATGGGATGGGTGGCCCACCGAACGCGCCGCCATTCTCCGACTGGCGGAGCGGCTCGGCGAGCGATTCGAAGTGGACCGGAGGCGGCTTGAACCCGACCAACCCATGCTGGATTCCTTCGCTAGCAGCCTTATCGGTGCCGACGTGGCAATCGCTGATGACCCAGAGATTGAACGTCACGGCCTCTTGATGCGATGGGGCGGGTTGCGCAACGGCGCCGATCACGGGTGTCGCCAACGTCAACGCGCCCGCTTTGAGCAGCGTCCGTCGTCGAGGTGAATTCGGCCCATCCATTGTTCTGTCTCCCTGCGCTCTTGGTGCCTACTCGTCCCAAGCCTGAACAACCGTCTGATGCACAATCATGCCGTCTTTGAGTTCGAGCGCCGACATACAGAACACCCTCGCTCCGTCCGGATAGGTGCACGCCTGCGTAAAGGCGAGCCGATTGCCCTCGGCGATGATGGTCTCGACTTTGTGCGTCATTGCTCGGCTGCAGATGTCATCCCAGAACATGTCGATTGCCGCCTTGCCCCTGATTTCGCGTGGTTTGCTCGGAGGATTGTTGCGGTCGATGACGCTGACCACAGCGTCATCCCTGTAGAAGCTCGCCAGCATCCGCCCGTTGCGGCCCTCGATGGCTTGCTTGATCGCGCTACCCGTCACGGCCTTAGTCTTTACGGTCATGTGTCCTCCTGATGGTATCGACGCATCGGTGGTCCACTGAATTTTTTTATGGCAAAAGGTCTCACTTTCAAACGTTGCGGGTGAAACGACTGTCCAGCGATTCCCAACCGTCGAGCTTTGTCGGCAGCAAGTCGCAGTCCGGCGTCCGCCTCGCGCTACTCAGTTCAACCGTGGGAACACGGTGCCGGTCGACCATCTCGTGCTCCGAGAGTAGGGCAACGTTATCGCGTTGCATGAGCGCCCGCTTCGCCTGAACGGGCCACAACGGTGTGGCCTGATCGGGCCAGTCTCTGGCGGCCCTCAAGCCGACTGGCCACGGCCCACGAGTGTGGCGGCGGCCGCGCGTGTCGGCAGATCAAGCTTGAGCAGGATGTTGGCCACGTGCCGCTTCACCGTGTGATCGCTCAGGCGAAGATGTCTGGCGACCTCCGTATTGCTCAAGCCTTTGGCGACGAGTTCGAGAACCTGACGTTCTCGCCCGCTGAGCGTCCCCAGATCAGGGGCCTTGGCAGCGGGGGTCACCGGCTGAAGGTGTTGCTCGGTCACCACGGCAAGGAGCCGCAGCGGCTCGATTCCATCGATCGCCTCATTCCCGCGGTCGGCGAAGTGCAAGCCGGAACCTGCGACCAGGTCCACGACAACACCGGAAACGAGAATTTCGTCCGAGGTTGCGCGTCCAGAAATTCGCTCGGTCACGTGCAACGTGCGACCTTCGACCAAAGCGCCACGAAGCTCGACCTCCCCCGTATGAATTCCAACCGCCAACTGGAGTTCGAGCCCTCGTGCCGTTTCCAGCAACGCGAGCGCGCAACGCACGGCACGCGTCGGCCCGTCGAAGCGGGCACTGATCTCCTCAGCTGTGCCAAACGACTGTCCACCGAAACGCACGAAGGCCTCGTTCACCGCCTCACGAAAGCGGCCGATGTGTTCGCCCCAGCGTCGATCGCCCAATTGCACAGCGAGCCGCGCGGGTGCAACAAGGCGGGCAATGAGCAGGCTCGTGAGCACGCGATCATGCTCAATGAACGGGCGTGCCCCAGTGAGAAACTCCTCGATTTCGTCAACCACCCGATCGACGTCACCGGTCCAGATCGGATGATCTCGCCCAGGAACGTGGACGAACCGAGCGCCTTTGATCCGCTCGGCCAAATAGCGCCCCCCCGCCAACTTCACCCACGCGTCGTCGGTCTTATGAATGATCAACGTTGGAACGCGAATGCTCGCTAGCACGTGGCGGACGTCGATCTGCGCGTTCATGCGAGCAAGCGTGACGGCGGTAGTCGGGCTCGCCGACAGGCGTTCAAGCCTCGCCCACCAAGCTTGAAAGCGAGGGTCATCGATCCGTCCAGGCACAAAATTCGCCAGCGTCCCGCCGCTTCCCCACGAGGTTTCGGCGCTATGCATGAACTTGCCGAGTCCCTCTTGACCCGCGACCCATGTCGGGAAATGGGCATAGCCGCCATACAGCACCAGGGCCGGTACGCGTTGCGGATACGTTGCGGCGAATAGGATCGAGATGGCGGCGCCCTCGGATTCGCCTAGCAAGACGGCGCGTCCGCTCCCGCTCGCGTCCATCACCGCGCGGACATCGTCCATGCGCGCTTCCAGGCTCGGCAGGTCGCGGACGTCAACCCGATCGCTTAGTCCGGTCCCACGTTTGTCGAGCAGAATCACCCGGGCGAAGGTCGCAAGCCGCCGGACGAGATGGCCGTAGTCCGGGTCCTCCCAATGCACTTCGAGATTGGATATGAAGCCAGGAACAAAGACGATGTCCAACGGGCCTTGGCCCACGACCTGGTAGGCGATTCGGATTTCGCCGCTCTTTGCGTATCGGGTCTGGGGCGGTTTCACGGAGTGCCCCCGCACATGCACATCGTGGCCGTCACCCGTCGGCCATCGGTCACGCGGTTTCTGCTGCAATCTAGCAGAATACCAGGCAATCCGCCCGATCGGCGAAAAGGAGCCCAAGCTGAGGGCCTCCCGTAATCACCACACTGAAATGCTTCTAGCGAGCAGGCGCGCGATGTCTCAAATGGGTCAGGTAGCGAACAACTCAGTTTGAGCATATCAGGTCCGCTATACCCTCGTTAGCGGACATAAAGCTGGCCTCCCAGAACGTCCGAGTCGTGCCACAACGAGACGTCTGCACGAGTCTGGGCCTGCTCCGAAACTCGTATGTTCTGAGCGCCCGCCTAACAGCCCTGTCGACGCCGAAGTATGCGCCCCGCGAAAGTTGGGATGATCGAAAGGGGCAGCGGACCGCGCCCCAATGGCGGCTGGGCCGAGTCTTCCCAGAGCCGCCAACAGTTTATCGGCAGCAAGGTCGCATGCAGCAACCATACCGGAACCAAGCCGAGTGCTAAGCCGTAAGTGAGAAAGGCGATGTTACTACATATCGCGACGATGCGCAGCGGAACCATCTCCTTCATGCAGAAGGCTGCAAGCACGAGCGCCGAAGCCAGATACCCGATGGCGTCCGATGCGATCACAGCAGTCCATCCCAGAGCGGCTCGAACCCCGCTGATCAGTTACCAACCTATCTGCTCACGGAGCCATTCCCGCTTGCAGGTACGGCGATGCCATGTGCTGATCCGACGTCGATGGACGGTCCGACGACCACACGACAAAGGCGGCGATCGCCACGACGACAAGAAGGGGCCAAAGAGCGAGCGGCCGAATTGCATGGTCGCGCTCTGAAGGGTAGGACGCCAGGAACGAGTCGATAGATACGGGACGGTTCATGATCGCCTCCTGATGGTTGATTAAATGACAATGACCTCTCTCTGGCCTGCTCCTACTCCGCGTGTGAAATGGTGTTTGCCGCCCGCGGCGCTGTCGGCGCGCCTCTCGCAATGGTCGGCCGCAGGTCGGTGCGCATCGGCTGTGCCGCGGGATCGTTGGCGATTATAGTTGCTCCGTTGTGCTCGACGCGGAAGTGCTGCGCGGCGGCAATTGCGAGGAGCAGCAGGAGGATCGTGCCGTAGACGACCCCGAACCCGCGTGCCCATTTGGCGCGGGTCAGCCGATGTTCGGTGGTCGGGTCATAGGAAAGAGACCGGTGGATCATCGTCCACTCCATCGTGGTCGGCCGGCACGGGTCTGATTACCCTGACGAGGTGGCCGTTGTATGTGAGGGCCCGCACACGACAAGGATTTCGCAAAAATCCAGGAAGGTCGTATGCGCATTGCGCTCTCCCGGTACCGATGCGGCGTTCCAATTTCAGAAAAGCAGCCCAGCATCTATGAAGTCTGTGCTCGAGTTTTTGGTCGACAACCAATCCGTTCTACGGCCCGAATGCATCGGCGATCCGCTCGACAACGAGTCGGCGCTAACTCGCTGCGATCCATTACGCGCGGACAACGACTTTGATCGTGGCAACCTGATGTAAGAGGTCAAACGGTCAGCACCTACGAACCACGCCAGCGCGCCGATCTGAAGACAAAGAACGATTGCGATAGCGGTTTCGTAGGCCACAGACGGATAGTGCGCATTTGTGCTGCTCCACACGCCAACAATCAGACCGATCGCGTACTGCAGCACGAACGCGCCGCCAATGTGAAAGAGATTCAGAGCAGCGTTCGCCTGGCCGGCAATCTCGGTCGGAAAATATTCGATGAGTATCGCATAGCTCAGAACCGTCGCGGCGCCGACGCTCGCAAGGACGGCCCAGACCAGATAGGAGGACACCGGCAGGCGCAACGCGAGCGCAAGCAGCGCAGCCGTGAAGGCGAGCCCCACTGCGGCAAGCACGACCTCGGTGCGTACGCCGAATCGGCGAAGCCGGTCGGCCGCGACGCCGAACAGGAAGGCGCCGGCGCAGAGCGCCAGCGCCATCACTAGCAGGTGGCGCACGATCGCGGGGCGATCGAGGAGTTCAACATCCGCGAGCCACGGCGCGGCCCACAGCCCCTGGAGCGACCAGGCCGTGCCAATGCATAATGTCGACAACGGCGCGAGCCGCCAAAAGCGCTGATCGCCATAGATCAGTCTCAGGGTGGCCAAACCGTGATGGGCGCGCAGTGACGAACGCGCGTCCTTAGGCGACAGCACGAGGATCGCAGCAGCACAGCCGGCTGTGGCCGCGGCCAGCAGCGCAAACAGCCCGCGCCATCCGATTGCGTCCACCAGTTGTTCGGCGGGCGCCGTGGCCGTGACGGCTCCCAAAGCCCCGAGCGTCACGAAGCAGCCGTTGAAGAACGGCAGGCGCTCTTTAGGGAACCAGAGCACCAGCGCTTTGAGGCCGGCGATCAGGGCGCCGGCGACTCCGAAACCGATCAAGGCGCGGCCCAGGATGAGCGCGGCGAGACTGTGCGCCGAGCCGAATAGGGCGGCACCGACCGCCGCTACCAAGAGCAATGCGGCCTGGACCCGCCGTGGGCCGTAGCGGTCGAGCGCCACACCAATCGGCAATTGCACCGCCGCAAACGCGAGGAAATAGACTGCTGTGAGCAAGCCAAGGTCGGACGCGCCGAGTGGCATGCTCGCGCTAAGCTGCGCCGCGAGCAGCGCGTTGATGGTGCGGTACAGGTAGGAAAAATAATACCCTGCTGCGAACGGCAGGAAGACGAGCAGGATCGCGCGCGTGCTCCCAATGACGGCAGCATCCGGTGCGCATGTCGGTTCGTCGAACGCCAGCCGCTGCTGTGACACAGCCATGGCTCGCCCTCCGCTCATGACAGGCCGAGCAGGTGGACGATGGGCGGCACCATCAGCGCGGCGCTCACCAGGGCCTTGCCAACGAACTGAAAAGCCATCAATAAGCCGAGGTGAGCCAACATGCTGCGATCTCCTCAACCGGAGCGCCGCCGGCCGTCGTTACTGGCGCGTTTCGCGTGTGACGTTACGGAACCATTCCCGATTGCAGGAACACGGCGAAACGCTGCTCCGGCGTCAGAGATCGGTCGGCCACCAGCACGGCGACGGCGATGACCGCGAAGGCAGCCGCCAGGATCCACAGCGCAGCCGGACGTTCCGCATGCGCGCCCTGCGCGGGTTGCGCCGTCAGAGTTGCGGTGGTGGAAACCCCATCATTCATGATTGTGTCCTCATGCTTCGCAAAGCAACGAGGCACAGCCTGGAGACACCGGCGACAAATGTCGTGAAGCGCTTCCTAAAAAGTTCCAAAATGTTGCCGAGGTGAGGTCCGGTTCAGCATGGACACGGTCTACGCGTTCGGCCCCTTCCGTCTCGATATTTCGGCAGAAATCCTCTTCCGGGGCGCCGACCCCCTGCCGGTCGGGCGCCGGGCGGTCGCCGTGCTACGGGCGCTGCTCGAGCGCCCGGGGGCGCCGGTCTCAAAAGATGCCCTGATGCAGGCGGCGTGGCCGGGTTTGGCGGTCGAGGAAGGCAATCTCACCGTTCAGATCGCAGCGCTTCGTCGCGCCCTCGGGGAAGAGCCGGGCGCAGTCCGTTGGATCGAGACATTGCCGCGCCGCGGCTACCGGTTCGTCGGCTCGGTGGTGGCGCCAAACGAGGCCGTTCTTGCCACGCCGGCGAGAGCGGAGCCGGCGCCGCAGCTTTCCGACAGACCGTCAATTGCTGTGCTGCCATTTCAGAATATGAGCGAAGCGCCCGATCAGGACTATTTTGCCGACGGAATGGTCGAGGAGATCATAACCGCGTTGTCGCGCATCCGCTGGCTCCTCGTGATCGCCCGAAATTCGAGTTTTACCTACGAGGGTCGAGCGGTGGACGTGAGACAGGTCGGCAAAGAGCTTGGGGTCTCGTATGTGCTGGAAGGCTCGGTTCGCAGGGTGGGAAATCGCGTTCGCATAACTGCACAATTGCTGGATGCCACCTCCGGCGCGCATCTTTGGGCCGATCGTTTCGATGGCTCGATGGATGATGTCTTCGAGCTTCAGGATAACGTTGCATCCGCAGTCGCGGGCGTGATCGAACCCACATTGGAAAGGGAGGAATATCACCGCTCAGTCCGACGGCCGACCGATGATCTCACTGCATACGACCTTTATCTGCAAGCGCGCTTCACTCGTTATTCAGCGAATAGAGAAGGGACGATGCGGGCGCTTGAACTGGCGGGCGAGCGCTGGAGCGCGACCCCAATTACGGGTCGGCACTTGTGGAGGCGGCTATTTGCCAAGCCAATATATATGGAGCTGGTTGGACGGACGATTTGGAGGCGACCCGAGATAAAGGCATCGATCTTGCAAGACGGGCATTGCGCGCCGCTGAGGACGATCCATACGTTCTTGCAACCTCTGCCCTTGCTCTCGGTCTATTCGGAGAGGATATCGCAACGGCCCTGGGTTTGGCTGATCGTTCCTTAGAGCTAAACCCCAGCTATGCTCGTGGGTGGCTTGTGAGCGGCCACCTCAGGCTGTGGGCTGGTCAATATGATCTGGCGATTGAGAATTTGGAAAGAGTCATTCGCCTTAGCCCCCACCCGAGCACAAGAGCCATTCATCTGCTCATCGGCATGGGCCACTTTTTTGCAAGACGGGGCGAGAAGGCAGCGGAAATGTTAGATCTATCGCTCCAACAAAACTCAGAATGGCCGCCAACACTTCGGTTTATGGCGTCATGTCTTGCCCACTTGGGACGCCTGGAGGAAGCACAGGAGATGGTGAAGCGCCTTCGAGCGATTACCCCCTTGGTGATTCCAAATGCGGATCATTGGCGCATCCGTGAAGATCGCGACTTTTTCCTAAAGGGGCTGCGACTGGCCGCGGGAGAATTAACATGAATGGCCACGTGTGGTGACGATCGGAGAGATTCAGATTACGAGTGCTTGGCAAGATGGGATGACCCGAACCACCAGCGATTTCCGTTGTCTACGAGCAGGCCAGGCGAGAAGCGCGATGTCCGCTTTGGGTCATTCGCGTCGATTCCGTCTTGTGCGGCATACGTCCGCTTTACCCCCGATAGCGACCGAATAGCGGACATCGTGAGACGGCAGCTTCGTGCCATAAGCGGACTCATGCACCGCAGCAAAATTTGAATCTATTCGATCACCTCGTCGGCGAGCGAGAAGCCGGTGCGGCACACAATCGCCGGGCGGCTTGGCGTCACGGCGGGGCGCGAGGGCCAAATGAAATGCGACGAAAGTCAGAGGCCGAGGCCGAGCTGCTGACGGCGGCGAGCGGCGGCCCGTTCCGTTGTCTGCCGTAAAAGCGCCGGAAGTCAAATGCCGCAGGCTCGCTCAAGGCCCGAACAGGTTTGAAATATCCAGTTCCCGTGGGCCGGTTTGGAGGCACAACTCGTCGCACCCCGCCGCCTTCCAGAAATCAGCCTCCTGAACTGTGCGCTTGTTCGTCGCAACCGCACTCGCGTAAACGTAAATCACTCCGTAAAGGGCGAGAAAAAAGCACACGACGAGCGAACTGCGTGCGGCCTTGGTCATCGGTGCCTCCTCGTATTCGTCAGTGGACAAAAACCAAAATAACGCTTTGCCTAAAGGTGAGGTGTGAACTGTCTCACACAGATGGCAAATTGCGACTCACAAGCCGTTGACTGCCCTCACGACTTTGCTCAACCAATCGTGATCGCCCTCCGAACATGGGACGCGGCGCGCAGGAGAGTCTGGTGAGTCAATCGAGGTGGGCCTTTGTCTGGTACCGGGCGCGGGGGACCGTCCCGGCGCG
>Ga0210409_10003116_pt1 | contig 18999 bp, 15 predicted proteins | sample IncBWH17MmetaG_FD_161649 | JGI IMG/M metagenome (GOLD analysis project Ga0210409, IMG submission 161649) | Forest soil microbial communities from Barre Woods Harvard Forest LTER site, Petersham, Massachusetts, United States - Inc-BW-H-17-M | ecosystem: Environmental > Terrestrial > Soil >... | reverse complement strand
GCGAGGAACCTGCTTTTCTGTTGACGCCTGAGTACAACAGGTTCCTCACCCGCGCTTTGCGCGTGTTCGGAATGACAGGATTTACGGAAGACGGCAGAACGCGTTGGGAAAGGATCCGGCCATGCAATTCGGCATCACACTGAAACCCGATATTTCTATCGATCGAATCGTGGGCCTGACGCGGCAAGCGGAGGGCGCGGGCTTCGAATACGGGTGGATTTTTGATTCGCACGTGCTCTGGATGGAGCCGTATCCGCTGATGACGCTGATGGCGACCAATACGGAGCGCATGCGGATCGGAACCTGCGTGACGAATCCTGCGACGCGCGATCTTACGGTGACCGCCAGTTTATTCGCGACGCTGAATCTGATTTCCGGCGGGCGCATGGAACTGGGCATTGGCCGCGGAGATAGTTCGCGGCGCGTGATGGGGAAGAAGCCGGTCAGTTGGTCGCAGCTGGAAGCTGCAGTGCGGGAATTCCGTGATCTTACATCTGCGAAGGAAGTGCAGCACGACGGGCAGCCAACGCGGCTGACCTGGGCGAAGGATTCTCCGCGAGTATGGATCGCGGGATACGGGCCGAAGGTTTTACATATGGCAGGACGTGTAGCGGACGGAATCATCCTGCAGTTTGCTGATCCGGCGTTGATTGAGTGGTGCATGAGTTTCGTGAAGGAAGGCGCGAAGGCCGCGGGGCGCGATCCTAAGAGCATTGAGGTGATGGCGGCGGCGCCGGTGTGGGTTTCGAATGACTTGAAGACTGCGCGCGACCGCGTGCGCTGGTTTCCGGCGCTGGTGTCGAACCACGTGATGGATTTGATACGGCAATACAAACCGGAAGATTTGCCGCCGGCGCTCACGTCGTTTGTGCAGGATCGGGGCAGCTACGACTACCAACATCATTGCGAAGTGGGCAGCGACAATGCGGACTTTGTTTCCGACGAAGTGATCGAGCGCTTCTGCCTGATCGGGCCAGCGGAGGCGCACAAGAAGAAACTGCGCGCGCTGGAAGCGGTGGGCGTGACTCAGTTCAATATCTACCTGATGTGCGGGGATGAAGAGCAGAACCTCGATAGTTTTCAGCGCGACGTTCTGGCGGAATTTCTGGGGGCGAGACGCTGAGATGTGCCCCGAACGGGCTCACGAGAGTAGCCGGCAGTTTACAGGCGGGTCAGATCTTGTGCCGTAGGCACGACTCAAAATGTTGATCACGTTTCAAGCGCCCCTACGGGACGCGGCGTTCTCGCCAAACCTACCCGGCGTTGAAACGCCGGGCTATTGTCAGTCGCCCCTCCGGGGCGTACTTCTCATCATCGCGTAGTACGCCGCGAACGACACCACGAATCCCACAAACCACGAATAGTCGTACAAGAAGCGTACGGAGGGGACTACCAATCCTGACAAGGCGATCCCTGCTCCCAGCGCCAGCGCGAAGACCGCGCGCCAGTTGAATCCCTTGGAATATTCGTACGCACCGTTTCGTAGGTACAGATCTTCCACATTCAGCGTGCGGCCACGAATTACGAAGTAGTCGCAGATCATGATGCCGGCGACCGGGCCGAGAAATGCGGCGTAGCCGCCTAGCCATCCGAAGATAAAGGTGCCGTAGTCGGCGAGCAGCTTCCAGGGCATCATGGCGACGCCCATGAAGCAGGTGATGATGCCGCCGGTGCGGAAGCTGATTTTCTTGGGCCAGAGATTGGAAAAATCGTTGGCGGGGGAGACGACGTTCGCGCCAATGTTGACGTTGAGTGTCGCCAGCAAAATCGCGAGCAATGAAATCACGACCGCCACCGGCGAATGAAAGCGGCTGAGCAGTTGCACCGGATCCCAAATGGCAGTGCCATAAATCACCACGGTCGCAGAGGTCACCGCGATTCCCACAAACGAATACAGAGTCATCGTGGTCGGCAGCGCCAAGGCCTGGCCGATCACCTGCTCGCGCTGATTGCGCGCGAAGCGGGTGAAGTCGGGAATGTTCAGCGAAACTGTTGCCCAGAAACCGACGGTGCCGTTCAAAGCAGGAATTAGAAATTTCAGGAAGTCAGGAAAGCTGGTGAACTTTGACGGCACCGAGAGCATGGGGCCGAAGCCGCCGGCGGTGTGATAGGCCCAGCCCAATAGAAGCAGGCCGACGCCGAGAAGAATCGGCGCGCTGATGCCTTGCAACACGCGGATATATTCGATCCCTTTAAGCACGACTGCGAGGTTGATCAGCCAGAAGATAAAGAAACAGACGGCGGTGCCGTGCGAAAAATTCTTCCAGCCGGGGGCGAGAACTGCGAGCAAGGTGCTGATGGCTTCGCCGCCGATCCAGGTCTGAATGCCGAACCATCCGCAGGCGACGAGCGCGCGCAGCACTGCGGCGAAGTTTGCTCCCAGCACTCCGAACGACGCGCGGGCGAGAACGGGGAACGGGATTCCATATTTCGCGCCGGGATGCGAATTCAGCAGCATGGGCGCGAGCACGATCAGGTTGCCAAGAAAGACCGTGAAGACTGCCTGCTTCCAGTTCATTCCGCCCTGAATCAGGCTGGCGGCCAGCATGTAGGTGAGGATGTTCACCGACATGGAAATCCACAGCGCGGCGAAGTTGTAGGTGCCCCAAGTACGGCGCTCGGGGCTTGCGGGCGCGAGGTCTTCGTTGTAGAGCGGGCTGGATTCGATGCGGGAGAGAGTCATTAGAGCTGGCGTTGATTGGTTCAGAGTTTCAGTCATCCATTGATCGAGATGTCATCTTATCGAGATGTCATCCTGAAGAGGCGAAGCCCTTGAGGGACCTTACGTCGGGATCGATCTCCACTGGCGCCGCCGGGAACGCCGCGCTGCACGGAGCGAGTGGGTTCCCGTTTACTGCATCGCCGCTTCCGGCTGACCTAGGGTCCCTCACGCCGGCTTCGCCGCCGTTCAGGATGACATCATCCTGAGTTCATTCACACGCTCTGTTTCGTCAGCGGTCCGTAGCTGTCCGGTCTCCGGTCGCGAAAGAACTGCCAGACTTTTCTCACTTCGGTGATCATTTCGAGGTCGAGATCGGCGACTACGACTTCGTCTTTGTCGCGGCTGGCCTGCGCGATGATCTTGCCGCGCGGATTGCAGAAATAACTCTTGCCGTAGAATTCGCCAATGCTCCACGGCTTCTCGGTTCCCACGCGATTGATCGCGCCAACGAAGTATCCATTGGCGACAGCGTGCGCCGGCTGCTCCAGTTCCCACAGATACTCCGAGAGTCCGGCGACCGTGGCCGAAGGGTTGAAAACAATTTCCGCGCCGTTCAGTCCGAGAGCGCGCGCGCCTTCGGGGAAGTGGCGGTCGTAACAGATGTAGACGCCGACCTTCGCGTACTTGGTTTCGAACACGGGATAGCCGAGGTCGCCAGGAGTGAAGTAAAACTTTTCCCAAAATCCGGGATGGCAGTGCGGGATGTGATGCTTGCGGTACTTGCCGAGATATTTTCCGTCGGCGTCGATGACGGCGGCGGTGTTGAAGTAAACGCCTGGCATCTGTTCTTCGTAAACGGGTACGACGATCACCATGTGGTGCTTCTTGGCGATCTTCTGCATGAGCTTGGTGGTGGGGCCGTCGGGCACGCGCTCGGTCATCTCGTACCAGCGGGCGTTCTGCTCGGCGCAAAAATATGGGCCGTAGAAAAGTTCCTGCAGGCAGAGGATCTGGGCCTTTTTCTTCGCGGCTTGTTCGATCAACTTCAGGTGCTTGTCGATCATCGCTTTGCGGATCTGCGCCAGCGGACGATCGGTGGGGATGGCGTTGCTGGCCTGAATCAGGGCGCAGCGGACATTGCGGGGCATGGGGTCCTCCCGGAGTCGAGGAGGAAAACTATAGCAGAAGCAGGAAGCACTTCATCGACTGCAAAAAGTCTCTACCACAGGGGGACACAGGTTTACACAGGGAAGAGCTTGACTTCCCTGTGAGTTCCCTGTGTTCTCTGTGGTTAATGTTCCCTCGCCGTTGACAGCGCGCTACTCACTCAATAGACTCGGCCCCGGCTTTCATCGAGGGACTCCACATGGCAAAACGGCCTCGCATCGCGGTGGTAGGCAGCGCGAATGTCGATATGACGACATTCACCGACAAGTTTCCGAAACCGGGCGAGACGATGTTCGCGCCGAAGTTTGATCTCGGGTTTGGCGGCAAGGGAGCGAACCAGGCCGTGGCGGCGCGGCTGTGCGGGGCGGAAGTGTTTATGGTGGCGCGGGTGGGCAGCGACCTGTTTGGTCCTGCGACGATCGAGAATTTTCGCAGGCAGGGAATCGATCCCACGCACGTGAAGCAGGTCGAGGGCATGTCGAGCGGCGTAGCGCCGATTTTTGTCGAGCCGAACGGGCAGAACAGAATTCTTGTGGTGAAGGGCGCGAACGATGCGCTCAAGCCCGCCGACGTAGACGCCGCCGCGGAGACGTTGAAGACAGCCGACTGCATCGTTCTGCAGTTCGAGATTCCGGTGGAGACGGTTTATTACACTGTGGCATTCGCCCGCAAGCACGGCATCCGGTGTATTGTGAATCCGGCGCCCGCGCAAGCAGTGGACATGGCCGCGCTCAAGGATCTCGACTACTTCGTTCCCAACGAGACGGAAGCGGAGATCATCGCCGGAGCCCCCGTGAAGAATGTCGACGACGCGAAGAAGTGCGCGGAGAAGCTGGTCGGCGGCGGGATCAAGCGCGTGATTATTACGCTGGGAGCGAACGGTTCGTTGCTCGCCGGCAGCGATGGCAGCGAGCATGTCGCCCCGTTTGCGGTGAAGACCATCGATAGCACCGGCGCGGGCGATGCGTTCATAGGCAGCTTCGCCGTCTTTCTCGGCGAAGGCGTTCCCGAAAGAGAAGCGGTACGACGCGCGAATCTGTACGCGGGTCTGTCGACGACCGGCGTGGGGACGCAGAAATCTTTTTATGACCGGGCGCGGTTTGATGCGGAGTGGGTGGCGAGGTCGTAAGCCTTAGCTTTTTGGGACCGGCGAGTTGACCGAACTGCATTGTTCTTAGCGGCTCGAAGAATATTTGCGATCCGTCGCATCAGTTCCATCCCGTTCCCAATTTGGCGCTCGCCCGCTGCTCCGCGCTGGTTGCCGCAATTCCCGCTCAGCCCGCGATAAATTAAGAGCAGCTCCTGCCTGCAGCCATGCGAATAAATGGCGAACATTAATAGTTTTCCACCGCAAAATTCCTTGACTTGACGCTAGTTGGCAATTTATAAGCCGAGTCTACGGTCGGAGGACCTCCCAACTTCGCTGGAAGGGGGAGGGTCTTTTTCTTTGGGGGAAACCGGCCGCCGAAGGGATTCTACAAATGTCGAGCAAGAAAGCGCTTTTAGCGGTAGTCCTGTGTTCGCTGGCCTGTCTTTTCACCCCGCGGCTGCACGGTCAGGCAACCGGCAGCTTTTCGGGAACGGTATCGGATAAGGCAGGTGCGGTTATCTCAGGCGCGACCGTGAAGGCGACGGCACCAGCCACAGGTTTGTCCCGCGAGGCCAAGACTGATGATTCCGGACACTATCTGATTCCGCTGCTGCCAGTGGCTTTCTACACGATTCGCGTCGAGGCGCAGGGTTTCGGCCCTGTCGAGCAGAGAGATGTCCGTCTGCAGATCGACGAGCAACGCGAGCTGGATTTTACTGTGCAGCCCGCGTCTGTCAGCACGAGCGTGGAAGTGAACGCGACGGAAGTGGTTGTGGAAACCGCGAACCCAACGCTGGGCCAGGTGATCACCGCGGAACAGGTGGCGGAACTTCCCCTTAATGGCCGCGATTTCGTCCAGTTGGCGACTTTAACGCCCGGCACGACCCAGGAAACGAATCCCAACAGCTTTTTCAACGGCGGCCCCAGCAGCGAAGTCTCGACGCGCGGAACCTACTCGCTTTCTGTGGGCGGTTCGCGAGCTCAAAGTACCGATTGGCTGCTCGACGGAGTCGACAACAACGAGTTGACCGCAGGAGGCATTTCCATTCTGCCCTCGATTGATGCGATCCAGGAATTCAAGGTTTTGACCTATACCTACTCGGCGGAGTGGGGTACGCGCGCAGGTCCGACGGTGTTGGTGACCACCAAGTCCGGGTCGAACCAGTTCCACGGCGCGCTGTTCGAATTTTTCCGCAACACCAAGCTCGACGCGAAAACCTATGATTTCGGCGTACCGTCGAAGAAGCAACAATTCAACCTGAACCAGTTCGGCGGGGCCGTGGGCGGTGCCATCCAAAAAGACAAGACATTCTTCTTCCTGGACTATCAAGCCAGGCGGCAGCGCCACGGAACTCCCTTCACTGGCTTGCTCCCTACGCAAGCGATGATTGGGAACGCCGCTCTAGGACTTCCTGGCGGCGATTTCAGTCTCGATCCGCTTGGCGTCGCCCGCCCAGGTTGGGATAGCCTCGGCAATCCTAACCCGAACAACGCGGACGGTATTGGCAATATCTCTAACCTATTCACGTTTTCTCCATTTCAGTGCGACGGGGCGGGAAACCCGATTCCTGGCAATTCGAATGGGAGCCAGAACGCCGGAGTCAACTGCAACAAAATTCCCGCGAACATGATCGACCCAACTGGCCAGAAGATCCTTCAACTTTACCCGCAGACCAATACGACGAATGGTTTGGGGTTCAACTTCGTAAATTCTCCGGTGCGGAAGATCAATGAAGGTGAGTTCGACGTCCGGCTGGATCATAATTTCTCGACCAAGGATTCTGTCTTTGCCCGCTTCAGCTACGATCAGGCTGTATCGTTCGTTCCCGGAGGCGGCCCTCCGGGATTTGCGGAGCAGGGTGCCTTTGGCAGTACAGAAGATATCCAGAACCACGGCCGCAACGTTGCGATTTCAGAGACGCACTCCTTCTCCGATCGCACCTTGAATCAAGTGACCGCTGGCTTTAACCGCATTTTCAATCACTTTACTTCCGCCCAGAGCGGCACTTGCTACGCGGCCACCATTGGCATTCAGGGCGCCAACCTGGGCAGCGGATGCGCCAGCATCACGGGCTATCCTACGAGCCTGAACCAGTCCACGAAAGATTGCATCAGTTGCGGAATGACTTCCGTCCTGATGGGGAACGGCTACTGGTCTCTGGGTGACCGGGGCTTTGCTCCGTTTCAAGGGGGTACGAACGTCTTTTCCATCTCTGATTCTTTTGACATGATTCGTGGCAAGCACGACATCCGTGTGGGCATGGGAGTACGCGCACAACAGATGAACGTGGAGTCGAACGCGTTCCAGGATGGCTTCCTGATTCCGTTTGGGATTTCCAACGACACCTCAGCCGACATCCTTCTCGGTCAAGCGGGACTTGGCATCCATGATCAGACGTTTGCGGGGGCCACCACCGGGCGTCGCTGGAAGTTGTATCGACCCTTCGTGGAGGATGACTGGAGGGTTTCCGGCAGTTTGACGGTGAACCTAGGTTTCGCATGGGCCTTTACCACTCCCGTCACGGAAGCTCATAATCGCCAGGCCGACTTTGACTTCGCTGCTGGCAAGATGTACGTCGCGGGAAACAGCCCTCTTGTCGCAGCCTGCTCCTTCTGCGTGGCCTCTGGTCCGGCCGTAGGAATCCAACTGGACAAGACCGCCGTCGAGCCCCGTATTGGTTTCGCCTGGAAAGTATTTGGACGCCAGAACACCGTGATTCGCGGCGGATACGCGATATTCCATGACTCCTCGTGGAACCAGGGTGGGCAAGGACTTTGGGAGAACCCGCCGTATTTTGCCGAGTCGGACAACTTCAATGGCGTCCCAAGTTGCCCATTCGGCAACACGACGGTCAACTGCGGGGTGCAACGCGTCTTCTTGCAAAGCCTAGCCGGTGGAGTAATCGGTCCCTATACGGCGCCGCCGGCAATCAGTTCGTTCCCAGGCACCATCCAGTCGCAGAACCTCAACTTTAAGCAGGGAAGAGTTCAGCAGATGAACCTGAACGTTGAGCACCAGATCCCCGGGAACATCGTAATCACCGCCGGTTATGCGGGTTCGCGCAGCTCACATATCCTGGTGGATGGTCTAAATGAAAACGTCACGAGCCCTACTGCGTGTTACCAAACGGTACTGAACTCCCTCGGAAATCCAATCCCGAACCCGATTTTCGATCCTAACTACCATCTCGGCTGCGCCAGCGGCATTACCGCTACCTCTGTACCTACTACGCCTTACAGTTTCGGCGTGATAGCGAACCAGAACGATATCGGTCAAGCGACATACAACTCCTTCCAGATTAAAGCGGAGACGAAAAGCGCGCGACACGGTATCTACGCTTTGATTGGTTACACCTATTCCCACACCTATGACTCGGGTCTGCCCGACGGATTGGGTACGTTTCCAGGCGCCACATACTGGCCACTGCAAGGCACACACAACGCGGACTGGGGGCTGTCAGCGCTCAACCTCGATCACCAATTGACCGCCAGCGTGACGTATAGCTTGCCTTTCGGCAAAGGCAAAGCGTTTGGCGGTAACTGGAGCGGTCCAGTGAACGCCATTGCCGGAGGCTGGGAAGTGGATGTGATAGAACGCGCCATCTCCGGATTCCCGCTGTTCGTGGTCGATAGCACTAACGCTTCGGGAGTGAATTTCCAATGGAACGGAAACAGTCTGAATCGGCCTAACTTGGTTCCGGGTTGTAATCCTAAATCCAGTCACCCAACGCTCGGACAGTGGTTCAATACGTCTTGCTTCGTCGACGATGCCACTTTCGATTCAAACTTTGCCGGAAAACTGGGAGATTCTCCCCGGGCACCGGTATCGGGGCCGCGATTTATCAATACGGACCTGTCATTCGTAAAACATTTCGCTCTGCCATATGAAAGCATGAGGCTTGATTTCCGCGCGGAGTTCTTTAACGTCTGGAATCACCCCCATTTCTACCTGCCAGGTGGCGGCAGTGGCATGCAGGACATTGCTTCGTCCAACAACTTTGGCGTGGCCAACGCCACACTGAACGATCCGCGTTTCGTCCAGTTGGCCCTTAAGCTTATTTTCTAGGGCGCAGCCGGCGTGGGCGCAAAATCCGGGCAGATTGAGCCTCAACTCAGTCTGCCCTTCTCTTTGCCAGCAATGCTTTTCCTTTAGGAGGAATGAATGGCACGGTGCCTTTGGAAACTTCTCATGGCTTCGACATGCTTACTTGCGAACGTAGCAGCTGCCCAGAAAATCAAAGTTATCGTCGACCAAGATGCGCGCGGGCCGGGGACCAGCGATCAGCAGGCCATCCTGGTGTTCTTGCAGTCGGAGAAGTTTGAGGTGCTGGGCATCACTACCGTCAGCGGGGATCAGTGGGTGAAGGAGGAGACGCTACATACATTGCGCATGTTGGAGATTGCCGGGCGCACCGAGGTTCCGGTCTACCAGGGGGCGACGTTTCCGCTGATTAATTCCAAGGAAGAGACGGAACGCTGGGAAGCTATGTATGGGAAGTTTGAGTACAAGGGGTGCTGGACGGATTTTGAGCCTAATCGCTCGACTAAGTTTCGCGAGCCGTATCATGCGCCGGACGTGGTGCCTCCGATGCGCGAGGGCGAGCCGCAGATTCACGCGCAGGCGGGGACGGCGGCGGAGTTTATTGTCCGGATGGTACACAAATATCCGGGAGAAGTCGTGTTGTGGGCGGGCGGTCCACTGACGAATTATGCGCTGGCGTTGAAGCTTGATCCTGAGGTGGCGATGCTGGCGAAAGAGTTTGTGCTGATGGGCGGAGGGCTTTACGCCGACAAGGGCGCGATCGATCATGGCGCGATCGACGCGCGGCGGGAATTTAACTGGTGGTTCGATCCGGAGGCGGCTCGGATTGTGCTGCGGCTCCGTGGAAGAAGATGACCATCACGCCGATCGATATTTCGGTGAAGACGCGATTTACGAGTGAGATGAAGGCCGCGATCGCCAAGGCAGGGACGCCGGTGACGGAGTATCTCGACAAATATTCGCTGCCCGGTTACATGTGGGATGAGATCGCGGGCGCGGCGTTGATTGATCCTTCGATCATCACCGGGCAGAAGCAGCTGTATATGGACATAGACATCGACCACGGCGCGAGCTACGGCAAGACGCTGTTCTGGGACGCGTCGGCGCCGGTACCGCCGTATGAGCGGCTGGCGAATGTGCAGTCCGATATTGACGCGGAGAAGTTCTACAAAATATTCGTTGACCTGATGACGCGGCCGGTGGGGAAGAAGCCGTAGCGCGCGGCTGCTCAACGTCAGAGAAATCTATGAAGAGAACTCGACGTTTGTTTCTTGGCGTTTTGCTGGCGGCGGCGCTTTGCTCTGCGCAGGCGCGGCGCAAAGTCATCATCAACGAAGATTGCTCAGGGCCGGGCGGCAGCAATATGCAGACGCTGGCGGTGCTGATTCAGTCGCCGCACGTGGAGGTGCTGGGCATCACTGTCGTGAGCGGGGATCAGTGGCGCGACGAAGAAGTTGCGCACACGCTGCGGCTGCTGGAGATCATGGGCCGCACCGACATTCCTGTCGTGCCCGGCGCAGCATTCCCATTGGTCCGGACACGCGCTGAATCTCAACTCTGGCAGCAGCGGTACGGCAAGGTCGCTTACGCGGGGGCATGGGACGAGCGCTGGTGGCATGAGTCTTCCGTCGTGCCTCCTCTGCCCGAAGGTCAGCCCACCACCAAGGCAGCCGACGAGGATGCGGCGCATTTCCTGATTCGCATGGTGCGCAAATATCCGCATGAGGTCACGATCTACGAAGGCGGGCCGATGACGAATCTCGCGCTGGCGATTTCTCTCGACTCGGAGTTTCCGAAACTGGCGCAGGAACTGGTGTTCATGGGCGGGAGCCTGAGTCCGCAGACGGACAATCCGGAGTTTGTGGACAATCCGCGGCACGAATTTAATTTCTGGTTCGATCCGGAGGCGGCGGAGATTGTGCTGCGCGCGCCGTGGAAGAAGATTGTGTGCACGCCAACGGACATTTCGGTCAAGACGCGCATGACGGCGGCGATGGTGAAGCAGATTGAGGCGGGCGGAACTCCACTGGCGCGTTACATTGCGAAGTTCGCCATGCTCACGCCGGGGGCCGACATCATGTGGGACGAAATTGCGGCGGAGGCGTGGATCGATCCCTCACTCATCACCAGAACCGAATCCCGCTACATGGGCGTCGACCTCGACCACGGTGCGGGATATGGGAACACGCTGACCTGGAGCACCAAGGATAGTCTGAAGCCTGCGGCGACGCCAGTCGAGATTCAGTTTGATCTCGATACGGAGAAGTTCTATCGCATGTTTGTGGGGCTGATGACGGCGGGTACGGCGAAGTAGGCGCTGAGCGCAAAACCTACCGCGGACGTGGCGTCCGGGGCTCCACGAATTGCATCCTGGAATTGGCGTTGGCGGCGGTGACGGCTTACAATAAACAACTACGAGTCCTCCCAACATGTCTCCCATCCCAGACGATCTCTCCACCGTGAAAGACGACATGGTGGCTTTCATCGAAGGCCACGGCATGCGCCGTTTCCACGGCTACGTGGATTACGAAGAGGTGCAGTGCGTGATGTGGGAGATGGGCGACAATCCGGATGGCTGGAAAGATTTTGTCGAACTGGCGAAGGCTTCGGCGGCGCCGTTCCTGACCATGCATTCGTGGTCGCTCGCGAAAACTGAGCTCGACGAAATGGTGCAGCGCCTCGCCAACTCCGAGTTCAGCGACAGCGACGACGTGGAAGATGCGCGCTGGCTGCGCGCCCACATCGGCAGAGTAGGATTTCTGCAGCTGGGCTGGGCCTACCAGGGATCGATGTTTCTATGCGAAGTCAGCACCGAGTGGTACGAGAAATATCAGCGCCTGCTCGACGTCTCCGACGAATTCGGCGGGCTCACCATGGACGAGCCGGATCAGGACGAAGAGATTTAGGTTGTGGAGGGGCGGACGCCCCCGTCCGCCCAAGCCGAGCGCAGCTCGGCAGCCGCTCACAAGCACTTTCCAGGAGTAAACTTCTTCATCACCCATGCGCTGGATTCACACGTCAGTCGATCCTGTTCTGCTCGAGTCGCTGGTCGGCGGCCTCCGTGCCGATCCCGTACTTCGCGGAGTAGTCAGCGAACGCACTGCGCAGATCGTGGCGCCGTTGTTGATCCGACGCGGGATTTGCGACGGGGAATCTGCCGCAAAGTATCTCTCGCCTTCACTCTCGCACCTTCACGCGCCGGAACTGATGGCCGGCTTACCCGCCGCCGTCGATCGCATCGACGCCGCCATCGAGCGCAAGCAGCCGATCCTGATTTATGGCGACTACGATGTCGACGGCACCATGGCAGTCATCATTTTGAAAACTGCGATCGAGTTGTGCGGAGGCTCGGCGGACTTCCACGTGCCGCACCGCATTCGCGAAGGCTACGACATGCGCGACGACGTGATCGAGCGCGCGGCGGAGGCCGGCGTGCGACTGATCGTCAGCGTCGATATGGGCATTCGCGCCTTCGCGCCTGCGGAGACGGCGAAGCGGCTCGGGATCGACCTGATCGTCACCGATCATCATCTGCCTGGACCTGACGGAGTGCCCAATGCGCTGGCGGTGGTGAATCCGAATCAGGCGGGCTGCGAGTATCCCTACAAGCAGTTGTGCGGCGCGGGCGTGGCTTTCAAAGTGGCGCAGGGATTGATGCGGCGGCGGCTCGAGGCAAAAGATTACGAACGATATCTGATGTCGTTCATGAAAGTGGTCGCGATTGCGACCATCGCCGATGCCGTGCCGCTGACCGGGGAGAATCGCGTGTTCACGTCGCTGGGACTCGACGCGCTGCGGCGGGCGGTGAATCCTGGGCTGAAGGCGCTGATGGAAGTGGCGCAGATTTCCGCGAAGCGCCCGCCTACGTCTGGAGAAGTCGGATTTCGGATCGCGCCGCGCATCAACGCGGCTGGGCGCATGGACGTGGCCCGCGACGTGATCGAATTATTCAGCGTGAAGGATGTGGCGCGCGCGCGCGAGCTGGCGGCGAAGCTCGACAAGCTCAACACCGATCGGCAGGAGGAAGAGCGCAGAATTCTGCGGGCGGTGGACGAACGATTCACGAACGATCCAGCGCTCTGCGACGCTTACTGCATTGTCGTGGACGGGGAGAACTGGCATCGCGGCGTCATCGGAATTACGGCGACGCGGGTGGTGGAGAAGTATAACCGTCCGGCGCTGGTGATTTCGCGACAGGGTGATGAGGCGTTCGGGTCTGGGCGGTCGATTAAGGCGTTTCATCTGTTGGAGGCGGTTGAGTCGTGCCGCGATTTATTTTCGCGTTGCGGCGGGCACTCCCATGCCTGCGGATTCGCCATGCCCGCGGCGAATATCGCGGAGTTGCGCACGCGACTGGATGCGTTTGCGCGCGAGCGGCTCACGCTTGCGGATTTCGATCCTGTGCTCGACGTCGATGCGGAGTTGCATCTGGGCGACATCACGCCGCAACTGTTTCAAGCGTTGCGAATGCTGGAGCCGTACGGCGTGGGGAATCCCGAGCCGGTGTTTTCGGCGCGCGGCGCGCAGTTGGCTGCGCCTCCGCGAATCATGAAGGAGAAGCACATCAAGCTGAAAGTCCGGGCGGGGGCGGCAAGAAAAGAATTTGTAGATTCGCTGCCGGTAGATTCGCGCGAACTCTCCGCGGAAGCGATTCTGGCGACGCCACGCTGTCATCCCGATGGCGCCGCGATCCGACGCGAAGAGCGTGCGACGGCGGTGGCGGAAGCATCCGCTCAACTGAGGACTGAGAACCGAGAGCTGAGAACTGGATTCCACATCACCTTCGACGCGCTGGGCTGGCATATGGCCGAGCGCCTCGCGCAAACGCCGCTCCTGGCAGGCGATTCGCTCGACATGGCTTTCACCATCGGACATAACGACCATCCAGAATACGGCGGGTTGGAACTTTCTTTGCGCGACTTTCGCGTTCCCGGCGTCACGAGTTCGATCGCCGCGCATTCGACTACCGAATGAGTTTTGCGCCAGAAGGATGTTCGGGCTATAGTTTGTTGCCTTGCGCCGATGACTTCCATTTATTGCAATCGATGTGGTTTTCCGAGTGCGACGGATGCCCAGTTCTGCCAGCGCTGCGGAGCATCCGTAGGTCTGACCGCAGGCGCGCCCGCTGCGACACCGCGCTTGATCCCCGAACCTTACTACGCTGGCTTCTGGATTCGCGTGCTCGCCGCACTCATCGACACTCTTTTCCTTTTCGCCGCATTGTTTCCGGTTCGGCTGCTATTAGGGTCGGCCGTGACTATTCTTGGAATGAATGCGCAAATGCCCATGCATGACCTGTTCCTCGCGCGGCGATGGGTTCGCATCGGCATTGGTATTTCCATCGCATGGGCTTATCGGGCAGGGATGGAAAGCTCACGCTATCAGGCAACTCTGGGAAAGATGGCGATGCGTCTGAAAGTCACCGACCTGGAGGGCAACCGCATCTCTTTCGCTGAGCCCACGGGGCGGTATTTTGCGAAGTATCTCTCTGCGCTGACGCTGGGAATTGGCTATCTGATGGTGGGATTCGACGAGCGAAAGCAAGGTCTGCATGACCGGGTTGCGGAAACGCTAGTCCTCTACCGGCGGGAGTAGAGGCCGATGTGAGGGCTCTTTTTTTCTCTCGTCGCCCTAATCTCACCACAAATGGTAATGTCCGTCTCGGCGCGCCATCTCCACGTTGACTCCGAAGAGTGCGGCCAGGCGCTCGACTTGTAGGATTTCTCCTTTTGGGCCGTCGGCGACGATTCGGCCTGCGCTCATCAAAACTACACGCTGAATTTCGGGGACGATGTCGGCGAGTTCGTGGGTCACAAGAATGATGGCTGTTCCGGCATTCGCCAGGGCGCGCATGGTGTGGCGGACGCTCTGTTGGGCGGAGAGGTCGAGGGAGTTGCAGGGCTCGTCGAAGAGCAGAGCGCGGGGCTTGTGGACCAGGGCGCGCGCGATCAGGACGCGGCGGGCTTCGCCGGACGACATGGCCTCGACTGGGCGATCGGCCAGATGTGAAATCTTCAGCGCGGCGAGCGCGGTGTCGGCTTGCTTGATCTTGTCGGGATCGACGGTGTGATTGGGCCAGATGGCGGTGCTACTGAAGAATCCGGAGAGGACGACGTCGCGCCCGCTGGCCTCGCCGGTGACGGAGAGCATCAGGTCGTTGGAGACGATGCCCATGTGTTCGCGGAGTTTGAAGACGTCCCAGGTGTCATGGCCGAGGAGTTTCATCCATGAATCGTCTCTCACGACGGGATAACATTCGCGGGTGATGGTTTTGATGAGCGTTGACTTGCCGCAGCCGTTGGGGCCGAGGATGGCGACGTGTTCGTCGGCGCCGATGCGGAGGGTGAAATCGTCGAGCGCGATTTTTTGTCCGCGCATCACGCGGAGGTTGTGGAAGTCGAGCAGGGGCGGGTTGGCGGCCATGTTTGTCGACGTATGGACCTTCAAGTGTATTTCATCCTGAACCCGGCGCTAAGCCGGGTGAGGGACCTTACGACCGCTGGCGGCGAGATGCGGTTGGGCGGCGTGGGGTTTGATCTTTTCTGTTGCCTTGATGGTGGCAGCGGTCGTTGGGTCCCTCGCGCCGGCTTCGCCGCCGCTCAGGATGACATCGGGAGTTTGGATTACACTGAACATTGATGACGCTCCAGATCTATCGTCTGCGGCGGTTGCTGGCGGGGACTGCGATCCTGCTTGTGCTGTTCGTGGCGGGGATGTATTTCTATGCGCGGTCGCGGGCGACTAGTGTGTTGAAGCAGATTCCCGGCAAGATGGGGATTGAGATCAAGCAAACGGTAAATGGTTTTCAGCTTTCCAAGTCGGACGGGAAGCGCACGTTGTTCACGATTCAAGCCAGCGACCTGAAGCAGTTTAAACTCGACGGGCGCGCCGAGTTGCACAACGTCAGCATCGTGCTCTACGGGCGGGATTCGTCGCGCTTTGATCAAATTTACGGCGACGATTTTTCCTACGATCCGAAGAGCGGCGACGTCACCGCCAAGGGTGACGTGCAGATCGATCTGGTGGCGAATCCTGCGGGGCTTGCCAGTCCAGATCAATCCACGCCGAAGGAACTGAAGAATCCCATTCACCTCAAGACGCGGGATCTGGTCTTCAACCGCGAGACCGGGAACGCGTCGACCGATGCGCAGGTGGAATTTCGCACGCCTCAGGCTTCGGGAACAGCTGTGGGTGTGAAGTACGTGGGCAAAGCTAACACGCTCACTCTGGGCTCGCAGATTCACGTCGAACTGCAGGGTGCGAATGCGGCGGTTATCGACGCGCAGCACGGCATCATCACCAACGAACCGCGGGAGATTGTGCTCGAGCTTCCTCACCTGGAGCGCGACGGCGGGACCACGGAGGCGGACAGGGCAGTGTTTCACCTTGGCCCCGACAATAATGTCGAGCGCGTGCTGGCCGTGGGGAATGTCCGGATGCAAACGCGGCCAACCGTTCACCATCAGGCAAAATCAGCGCGGAGCAACGCCGCGGCGTCCGAGTCGCAGGAGATACAGGGCCGCGCCGATCAAGCGGAGTTTCAGCTGAGCGGATCGCGCGATCTGCTGCGCCTTGCGACGATGACTGGCAACGTCCACTTCGAACAGACCGGACTGCAGCCTATGAAGGGCGACGCCGGGCGTGTGATCATGGAATTCGCCGGGCGGAACCAGTTGCAGAGAGTCCATGCGGTGGATGGGGCGCGGCTGTCGCAGAGAGCAGCGAGTTCGAACAAGCCAACGGCGAAGGGCATCGCAAGTGGTCCGCAAGATTTCGAGCTCAGCGCGCCCGTGATCGATTTCACAGTTGCGAAGGGGCACATTCTGCAGCACGCGGAAACGTCCGGCGCGGCGCAGATTACGATCGCACAAGCCGTCCCGGCCGGCAACGCGGAGGCCGGAGCCGGACAGCGAACCGTGGTCACGGCGGGCAAGTTCGACGGAGAGTTCGCTACGGCGAAAAGCAAGAATCATCTCGCGTCTCTCCATGGGGCTCCCTATGCACGTATCGTCAGTTCAACTCCTGGTCAGCCCGATCGCGTCAGCACCAGCGAGTCCGTCGATGCGGCATTTCTGCCGCAGGGCGGAATCGAATCGATCACACAGCAGGGGAATTTTGTTTACACCGACGGGCAGCAGCCGGAGAAGCGTATGCAGGCGTGGGGGAACTCGGCGCGCTACACGCCGGCCGATCAGATGTTGGTGCTCAGCGGAAGTCCGCGAGTGGTCGACGGGGCGATGGCGACGACGGCAACGACCATCCACATTAATCGCGGCACCGGCGAGGCTCTGGCCCAGGACGACGTGAAGAGCACTTACAGTCAGATGAAAGCGCAGCCGGATGGAGCGCTGCTTGCGTCTTCGTCGCCGATTCATGTGACCGCGAATAGCATGGCAGCGCACAGCTCCGGCGGACTCGCGCTGTACTCCGGCAAGGCCCGCTTGTGGCAGGACGCGAACGTCATCGAGGCGCCGTCGATTCAGTTTGATCGCGATCAGCGGTCGGTAACGGCGCAGGGGTCGGCGGCCGAGCCGGTGCGGACGATCCTGGTGCAGAACCCGAAGGTGGCGTCGGGGGCCGAGGCAACCCCTCCAGCAGGCAAAGAAGCGGCGAAAGGATCCGGCGCACCCGCCAAGAAATTGGGATCGAGTCCAATTTCGATCACAGCGACCAAGCTGACCTATGCCGATTCCGAGCGGCGAGTTCACTACTCAGGAGGAGTGGCCGCCAAGTCAGCGGACTTCACGGCATCCGCCCAGACCCTCGACGCCTATCTTCTTCCGCGCAGTCAAACCACGGCGAATCAGTCGTTTGCAGGGCCTGGCCAACTTGAACGGATGGTCGCGGAAGGCGATGTCATCATCACGCAGCCGAACCGCCGGGCCGAAGGGCAGAAGCTGGTCTATACCGCAACCGACGACAAGTTCGTGCTCACGGGTGGATCGCCCAGCATTTTTGATGCCGAACAGGGCAAGATTACGGGGGTTTCGTTGACTTTCTTCAGGGGCGATGATAGGGTGCTCGTAGAAGGCGAAGCAAGTACTCCTGTGGTAACTCAGACGCGAGTGGCCCGATAAATGCCTGTTTGCATGGCTCGATAAATGCGTACCCTAGCCACGGAAGAAATTGGCAAATCGTATCGTGGCCGCCGCGTAGTGAATGGTGTCAGCCTGACGGTCGAGCAGGGCGAAGTTGTTGGTTTATTAGGCCCTAACGGCGCAGGCAAGACGACAACCTTTTACGCCATTGTTGGCCTGATCCCTCCCGATACTGGCCGCGTGTTGTATGACGGTCAGGACATCACCGACGTGCCCATGTATTTGCGGGCCCGTCAGTATGGCATCAGCTATCTCCCACAAGAAGCATCGGTCTTTCGAAAATTAACTGTAGAAGAGAACATCCTTGCGGTGCTGGAGGCACAGCCGATTTCCTGGCACGAGCGCCGCGAGAAGATGGAAAAGTTTATTGATGAACTGGGACTGGAGCACATCCGGCAGAATCGCGGATATGCGCTGTCCGGAGGGGAGCGCCGGCGTGTGGAAATTGCCCGCTGCCTGTGCATCAATCCCACGTTCATTTTGCTGGATGAGCCGTTTTCGGGAATTGATCCGATTGCCGTGCTCGATTTGCAGAAGATCATTAGCGCGTTGCGGGCAAGCGGCATCGGAGTACTGATCACGGATCATAATGTGAGGGAGACGCTGTCGGTCACGGACCGGGCGTACATCATTGACGACGGCAGAATTTTCCGTCAGGGCAAGCCGGAGCAGTTGGCGGGGGATCCGGAAGTGAGACGAGTTTATTTGGGGGAGAGTTTTTCGCTGGTGTAGGGGATGTCATTCCGAACACGCGCAAAGCGCGGGTGAGGAAGCTGCTGTTGGCTGGCGCTAGAGATTCCTCCGCCCCTCGCGTTCGCTCGGGGGTCGGAATGACAAGGGGATTTAGTTAAATAACCGAATGGTTCTTCTTCAGCATAAACTCAGCGTAAAGCTCTCGCAGCGGCAGATTCTTACGCCGGGGCTGGTGCAGATGGTCTCC
>Ga0210409_10003112_pt1 | contig 19016 bp, 15 predicted proteins | sample IncBWH17MmetaG_FD_161649 | JGI IMG/M metagenome (GOLD analysis project Ga0210409, IMG submission 161649) | Forest soil microbial communities from Barre Woods Harvard Forest LTER site, Petersham, Massachusetts, United States - Inc-BW-H-17-M | ecosystem: Environmental > Terrestrial > Soil >... | reverse complement strand
TCGTGTAATCGCCGTCGCGCACGTTGCCGGCCGGGAGCGTCAGGTTGCCGCGCGCGATGGCCGACGCGACGTCGTCGGTCGACAGCCCGTAGGAGCGCAGCTGGTCCGGATCGGCGTAGGCGACGATCATGCGCACCTTGCCGCCCGAGGGCGGAGGGGCGGAGATGCCGGGCAACGTCGCCAGGAGCGGCCGCACCTTGTAAAGCGCGAGGTCTTGTACCTCGGCACCACTATGGGTCTCGCTCGAAAAGACAAGCTGGCCCACCGGAACCGAGCCCACGTCAAAGCGAACGATGAAGGGAGGGATGGTGCCCGGCGGCATGAACGCCGTCGATCGAAAGGCCATCGCCGTCACCTGCGCCAGCGATTGGGCGATATCGGTTCCGGGATGGAAATACAGCTTGAGCATCGCCATCCCTTGGATGGACTGCGATTCGATGTGCTCGATGCCGTTGATATAGAGAAAGTGGTACTCGTAATAGCCGACGATCTGGCCCTCCATCTGGGTCGGCGACATTCCCCCGTAGGGCTGAACGACGTACACGACCGGTACGCCCAGGCTCGGGAAGATATCCGCCGGGGCGCGTCGCATCGAGAGCGCTGCCCCGGCGAGGATCGCAACGGCGATCACGAGAATCGTCAGCGGACGGCGCAGCGCAAAGTGAAGGAGCCACATGGCTATTGACCTCCTCCTCCCGATCGCGCGTGCGCCAGAAACGGACCGAGATCGCCGGAAGCGCGCGAGAGGAGAAGCAGCGCGCGGCGGACCTCGAGGCGCGCCACCGCGTCGTCGATCTCGGCTTGCGCAAGTACCCGCTGTGCATCGGCTACATCGACGACGGGTGCGAGCCCGCTCTGGTACCGAGCCAAGGCCTGTTGCTCGGCGGCCCGCGCCGAGGCGAGTGCCGGCGGTGTTTCCTGAGAGACGCGTATCGCGCCTTCGACGATGGCTGTCGCGCGCGCGAGCTGTCCCGAAACGGCGAGAAGGACCGCATCGCGTCGCGCGATCGCAGCCGCGTAATCGGCATTGGCGATTCGCGCACGGGCCTGGATCGCCGGGATATCGAGAATCGACCACGTGACGACGGCCCCCGCTGCCCAGTTCGCGATATCGGGAACGATGCCGTCGGCCGGGCTTCCATAAAGACCGCTCCCACGAAGCCAGAGAGCGCCCACCAGATCGAGCCGCGGCAAGTACTCCACCTTCACGAGCCGCCGCCCCTCGGCCGCCAGCGAGGCGGCAGCCGCAGCTTGGACCACCTGCGGGTGGCCAGAGATGTCGTTCGCTTTCGGGATGTGCAATCGATCCACGGGCTCGAGCAGCGTTCCCGGGACGACCTCGACGCGCGTCCCGGCGTGTCCCAACGCTTCGGCCAACTCCGCTCGCCTCACTTCGCGCGTCTGTTCGGCTCGCGCGAGCTGCGTACGCGCGTTGGCCAGCTCTGCCTCCGCACGCGTCTCGTCGACCCCCGGTCGAAGATTCTGTGTGACGAGAGGCTTTGTTGCCCCCAAAAGGACCTGCGCCCGCTGCACGTTGGCGACCTGCGCGCGCAATGCCTCGTCGCTTTCCAGCACTTGCAAGAACACGTCGGCCGCCTGATAGGCGATCTCCAATCGCTGCGCGTCGGTGGCAGCAGTCGCCGCTTTGCGGCCGGCAAGCGCGACATCGATGGCCGCTGCCTGCCTCGCGACGGACAGAATGTCCCAACCGATACAGGCGGACACACCCGTTTGCCAGGAGCCGGCGTCAAGTGATTTGCCCCGCGGCGCGCCTGAAATCGGGACGAACCCCGGCGCGGGAAAGAATGTACCGGGAGCCGTGTTGCCCGTGGATCGATTGATTTCGCCGCTGACGCCTACTGTGGGCCAAAGGCGATCATGCTCTTCGTCGACCCGGGACTCGGCCGCCAACTCGTTCGCGTGCAATTCCGAGAGACGCGGATGGGTCGCAAGAGCCTCGGCGACCGCGGCATCGAGCGTGTAGGGCGTCGTCGCGGTCGTTTGCGCGAGAGAAGGGGCGGCGATCGCAGCGACCGAGAGAAGTGACAGCCAGTGCATGAGACCTGTTAGCGGGCGACCCGCGGATCGTCGCATCATCGCCTCCTAGTTTCGCTTGCGCCGATAGAGGGCCAGCAGTGCGTCGAACACGCGCGAGCCGAGTGCGATTCGAGCCTCGTCGTCGCCCTCGGACAACGCAATCCCAGCGATGAGTGCCGCGATGCCGGGTGCCTCGACACGCGCGAACTTCCCATCTTTGACGTCGATGTCGTGGACGACTTCGCCGATCGCTCCGAGCCCCGCCTCACGCAGACCAAAGCGGTCGACGAAGACCTCGAAGGAACACTGGTCGCCGACATGCGTGAAGTCCGCCTCGAACATGTCGAACGTAACCTCCCCCTCCAACGCGCAGTAGCCCTGCGCCGGAACAAACTTGAACGTGGCCTGCGGATCGATGAAGCGCCGAATGAGCCACGAGCACGCGATTCGATCGACGTGCACGTTCTTGCGTGTAACCCAGGTTCGCGCGCGATAACTCCCGGGGTCGATGGAGTCGGTTGCTTGCTTGGCAGGAGGCCTTTCGTCTCGCCGCAGTCGCCGCTCGAAGGAAAGAACCGCGGACTCGGCCGCTTCGCGGCCCGGAGCTCCGAAGAAGTCGATCGCGATGACCTCTCCCATGCGCTTGCGCAGGCGCAGGAGCGTCACCTCGAGCTCACCCCGACGCTCGTCGTCGCGTGCCAAACGTACGGGCAGTCCGCGCGTCGACTGGCGGGCTTCGTGGGCGATCTGCGCATAGTCGGCCTCGCGCGCCCCGTGAAAGAGGGCCTCCACCTGATCATCTCGAAGTCCCTCGACGAACCGTGCCGTGCAAAGGGTCGCTTCGCCCCCGTCCGCGACGATTTCGCGGACAACCCACTGAAAGTCCTCTTGCGTCGAGCTGGCGAAGGGCAGGACGTAAACCGAATTCTTGATGGGTACCGCGCCGAGCCGCTGTAGTCGCTTGCCCACTTTCTGCCGGAAATAGGCGGGTTTCGGCGGAATTTGGTGGATGAGCAGCAGCCATCGAGGCTGCTCGTCGATCGCCCTCTGCGCCACGGCTGTCGATTCAAATATTACAACTGTGGTGGCCTAGCAAGAGCAAGTGGCAGTTGTGAGCAATCGCGTTTGCTCATCGGTAGACCGGCTCGTTCCCGTGGTTACGTTGGAAGCGACCGTTATGGACCAGCCAAGTCGTCGCCTGTTTCCGCGTTGGCCGTCGTTCGCTGTCCTGCTGCTCGCCGCCGGCTACCTCACGATGCGCTGGGATTCGATCCCTGCTCGGTGGGTCATCCACTGGGGACCGCGGGGCGAGCCCAACGGGTGGGCGACGAAGACGCTACCCGGCGTCTACGGCTTGCTCGTTCTGCCGGTGGCTCTGTTCGTCATCAACGAGGCCGTCGCCTTCTTTCGGCTACGTGACGATGCGAGCGCCTCCGGAGCACACGTGCGCGCCGCCGTGGTGGACTTCGGACGCATCATACTGGTCGGCATTTGCGCCATGACCGCGCTGCTGGCGACCGTCCTGCCGCTCGGCCCGCGGCTCCCGCTGCCGATATTGATGTCGCTCGGCGTCGCGCCCCTGCTGGTCGCCCTCGCAGCGGGCGGAGTGCGCCTTGCCGCGAGGCTTCGCGAGCTCCGGGAACGCGGGCATGGCGACAAGATCGAGGGCTATCACGCGCTCTACTACGCGAACGCGAACGATCGCCGGTTGTGGGTGCCCAAGTTGACCGGCCTGGGCTGGACGATCAACTTCGCGCATCCACTGGGATGGCCCATGCTCTTGCTTTTGCTGGCCATGCCGATCGCAGCTGTCGTCCTCTCGGCGACCGGCCGCTGAGCCGCCTGACTCACGGGATCGCCGTCAGTTGATACGAGGCAAAGTCGACGCCGCCGCGGCTGTCGCGCAGCACGATCCAAAGCTGGGAGGAACCCCCAGACGGCGGTGCGGTCCAGCCGTTGTTCGAGAAGGTGGCCCGATCTCCCTCTGCACGTCCTGTCGCTTCCTGATCGAGCGCTCCCGAGCTCGCGTACCAGGCCAGCGCCATAGACTCGCGCTTGGTGCTGACAGTGTCCGACGCGGAGTCATAGTACGCATACGTCTCCGCGCTGGCGGTAGGCCAGCTGGCGGTGAGGCTGACGTGGACCCCGACTGGGATCGCGTCGAGCGAAACGACCGATCCGCCCATCGACGCCCGCAGAGCTAAGAGCTGCGGGTTGTGGTTCGGGACATATGCCTGTGCGAAGGTCGCCGCGGCCGCCGCGGATGCGTTGGCGAGGTCGCAGGAGATTCGCACGAGCGTGAAGGTTGGCTCCGTGGCGCCGAGATCGACGCGCAGCGGCTGGTAGTATCCCCCAGTCGCGTCAGGATCGCTCGGCCGGGCGCCACCAGCCTGGGTCTCCGGTCCGAAGAGAGAGCACGCATTCGACGGCGTCGCCGCAAGGATGGTTGCGCCCTTACCTGCAGCGAGAAGCGCCGAGGTCCCCACGCACGCATCCGACACGATGTTGTCCTCGGTCAGCGGCTTGGTGGCCACGCAGAAGCTCCAGGAGGGGGCGCCCGTCGAAGTGCCTAGCGGAGCCGCGATGAGGGCCGAGAAGGACGCCGTCGCGCCTGGCTTGGCCTCGGCGGGCTCCGCCCGCACCGCGAGGATCCTTGGTGCAGTGACCAGCCAGTCGATCGAGGATACGGTGGGAGCACATGCCGTCGCGATTGCGGCGAGGGAGGAGAGCAACAGCCTCACAGGTCCACCCGAACCCCGACCACGGCGACGAGGGGAACTCCCGTTATGGTGCCTCGTCGTGTGTAGTCGATGTTGTAGACGTACTCCTCGCCATTGGTGTGATCGGTGAGATTGAGCGCCTCTAGGTACGCGTCGACAGTGACGCGCCCGACGAGCAAGCTCCGGTCGACGCGCACGTCGAGCTGCCAGAAGGTCGGCAGGCGGATCGAGTTCTGCGAGCCAAACAGCGGGTCGTATTGGTCGCTGGCGGCGTCGTAGAATGTGCCGACGACGGGTGTGCGCGGGAGGCCGCTGGCGACGCGGAGCCTCGTCCCGAAAATCCATGCGCCGACGCGCTGACTTGCCACGAGGGTGAGGATGTGCGGCTGGTCATGATCGAACAGCCGCCACCCGCCGGTGGGGGTCGTCCGCTCGCTGCGAGAGAGGGTGTACGACATCCAGCCGGAGAGTCCCTTCGATGGGCTCTGGCGTACCAAGATCTGAAGGCCGTAGCTGCGACCGGATCCATCCGGCAGCAGGGCCTCAGCGAGCTGGGGCGTCGGGAGGGGGCTGCGCACAGCGAGGTTGCTCATCCACTTGGCGAAGCCTGTCACGTCGGCTCGAAGCGACTCCGTGAGGCGCAGTGAGGGGCCGAGGGCGACATGCTGTGCGGTGGAGGTTCCGAGGGTCGGGTTGCCGAAGACCGAGCTCAGGTCCGTCGGGTCCGAGGGTTGACTGTAGACACCCGCGGCACCGAGCAGCGAGACACGTGGCGTCACCCGCCACTGCACGGCGATGCGCGGTTCAAGCACCCCATCGAGGTGCGCGAGGCCGACCGAAGGCGTTGAGCCAACCTTGGGCGTCTGCCGACCAACCGTCGTGAGGACTGCGTCGGCGCGCAGGCCCGGAGAGACGAGGAGGGGGCCGAGATCGACGTCGAGCTGACCGTGGGGCGCGATGTCGAGGATCCCGACGGACCAATGGTCGACGTTCACATCCCGCCCAGGAGGCTGGCCGAAGACGGTGATATCTCCCTCCCGAGGAGGGACCTCGAGCGAGCCCCTGCGGCGGATGTCGGACTGGGCGTCATCGACCTCGATACCAACCGAGAGCCCCAGCCAGGGCGCAACGCGGGAGCGATGCATGGCTCGGAGCCCACTCCGCCAAGTCGACGAGTCGAGCATGTCCGGAGTCGCCCCGAACTCCGCGTTCAGGGTGCTGCCGTCGCGGCCGAACCATGGGACGACCTCTACAGACGAGGCGTCCGAATTCCTGCGGTAGCGCAAGTAAAGACGCTGGTACTCGGCGCGTGTCGTTTCGCTCCGCTGGCGGCTCGGGTCCGCGTCGGGAATGGTCATGGAGAGATCGTCGCGCGACCCCAAGAGGACCGCGTCCAGTCGCTCGCCTTCCCCAAGCTGCACCTCGATCTTGCTCTGGTAGTCCCCGTAGCCTGGGATCGCGAAGTACGGGTCGACATTCTGGGCGGTGACGATGGGCAGTAGACGGTCGAGCCAACCGTACCGGCCGGCGACCGCGATGCGCACGCGGTCTCCGAGTGCACCGGACACCATGGCCGATCCGTCGATCGTGTCCACGTCGAGATAGGCCTTTGCGCCTTGCTCCGGCAGGTCACGCGTCGTGAGCTGCACGAGGCCACCAAGCCCCCGGCCATAGTCGGCGCCGTAGGCTCCGGGCGACAGAGTCACGCTCTGGACAAGGTTCTCGTTGACGGTCGAGCGAAGAGCCGCTCCGTGAAAGAGGACGGGAATCTCGACGCCATCCACGTAGGTGCGGGTGTCGCGGGGAGCGGAGCCCCAGACGATGAGGTCACCCGACCCGAAGGACGGACGCGCGACCCCAGGGAGATCCTGGACGACCTTGACCGGATCCCCTTCGGTCCCCGCGACGGTCTTCGCTTCCTGCGCTTGCACAGTCATGGCGACGACGTCGTGCGAATGCCGAACGCCTCGCACGGAGACTTCGTCGGTGGGTTGCTGCGCCGACGCGCTTGCCGGGTAGAAAGCGGCTGCAACCGCGAGCAGCGCTGCGGTCCGCATCACGGCACGTTGAGCTCCAGCGCCATCACTCCGGCTCCTCGATCGTGCGGTCCGCGCGTGCTGGCATCGACTGCGATTCCCTGCGCCTCTCCGACGGACTTGCCCTCGAGCATCGCCTGGACGGTCCAATGCGCGATCGGCTGACCACAGAGGGACGCGGTGTCGATCCTCACCGTGTAGGGGCCCGCGGGGGGCGAGTTCGGCCAGATGACACTCTCCTGGCGCTTGCCATCGATCACGCAGTTGGCATTCGAGTCCCAGTCCAAGTGTCCGTAGCTGCCAGCTTCCGGTTGCGTCGCAAACGGCGGTGGCTGGTCGGACATCGCGCCGTGGAAGATCTCGACTCCGGCGGGATCGACGACGTGCAGATCCATGTCCGACTCCGTGTCCCAACTCAGGGTGATCACGAGGTCCCCCGTAGGAGCACTGGGGGAGGATTGCGCCGTGATGTCCTGCGCTCGGGGAGCTCCGAACCTGCCCTGGCCATCCACTGCCTGCACGATGAGCGTGTAGGAGCCGGGCACAATACCCGCCGAGAACGTCGCCGTCGCGGCGAAGCTCGGGTCCATCGGCGTCGCGACGTTGGGTAGCCCTGCCGGCACAATCCAGTAGCCAACGTCCCCGTGCAGACCCACCGCCGCCGAGGTAGCACCCGGATCGAGCGCGCCTGCGATGGGATAGCCGACCCTATCCGGATGGATGACCGAGTTGAGGAGGACGACCGATGCGACGGCGGGCGCTCCGCTGGTAGCGGCCGGCATCGGGCCTCGTATGAACGCGGCTCCTGGCACTCGAAGGTACGAGTTTTCGCCTGGATCGTCGGAGACGGACGACCCGCAGGAGAGAAGGCCGAACCGCAGGAGCATCCACACGAATGGGCGCATCAGAAGACCAGCTGCGCGCGCGCGATGAGGGTGTTGTCCGCGAGGGTCGTGGGCGCGCCGCTCGCCGAGATGCCCAGCGGGTTCGTGTGGATGTCGTACTCGATAAGGAGCCGCTGGTTGCCGTAGCGGGCCATCGCCATCAAAGCCCATGTGGTGTACGTGCGGTCCACCGGCACCAGCGAGACCCCCCGCTGGGCGTTGGCATCGGCGTCGGGGTTGTAGCGATCGTATCGGGCGCCGATGGCGACCCAGCGCGTGAGCTCTTGCGTGATGCCGATTGCCCAGCCGACCTCGCGCAGGTCGCGTCCGGTGACGACCGCGTCGGCCAACTCGAGACCTCGGTCGAGGTTGGACGCGCTGACCACCTCTCCGCGCAGCGTGAGCTCTCCCAATGCGGGGATGTCGGCCGCGAGGCGCGCGTCGCCGCCAAGGGCGAACCGCCGAAACATCTGCGATGGCGTCGCTGCGGAGCCTGGGATGACCGTGATCTCGTTGGGCTGGACCACCCCATCGCCGTTGGCGTCCTGCCAGACGACGACATCTTTCGTCGTCGGGGTGCCCGGATGAAAGCCGGTTCCGGCGTCGGCGGACACGCCGGCGCGCAGGCGCACTCTTGGAGCGAGCTTCGCCTCGACGCCGATTCGACCAACGATGTCCTTCTCGTGGACCGGATCGAGGTCCGGGAAGACCTTCGAGCCGATCGGGTTGCCGTTCATGATGGCCAAGCCCCAGTCGAGGAAGCGGTACTTGGCCCAGAACCGCACGCCGAGATCGAACTCCCCCGGGAAGAGCGCCTGCAGTACCGTCGCCCGCTCGAGAAAGGGCCGCACCCAGTCGAGCTCTTGGACCTCGAAGCCGAACGGGACGCGCATCAGTCCCGCGGTCGCGACCAAAGTCGGAAGTCGAGCGTCCTCTCGGTCCGGCCAGCGTAGCGAGACGTCGGCTTCAATGGGCCGGACCTGAGGACCGTTCGTTGTGTTCGCGTCGATCTCGAGCGCGCCGAATACGGTGCCCTGGTCCACGTCCGCCCGCAGGCGCCCGCGGCGCAGGGTGAAGCGATCCTGATTAAGCAAGGTCCCGTTGGAGTCGTTGATCTCGTTCTGCGAGGCCTGGTTGGTCAGGACCCAGTCGGCCTGGATGAAGCCTGAGAGGCGTAGCGGAGTGTGTTCCCGCGCCCGCTTCTCGGCCTCCAGTTCGGTACGCAAAGCCTCGATCTTGGCGTCCTGCGCAGCGAGGGCATCGTCACGAGCGGCCAGGGATGGAACGGGAGGTGGGGACGGAGGAGGCTCGTCTGCGAGAGCTGTCGAGGCAAAGCATGCCACGGCAATCATCCCCAAGCCGAGCGCGCGCAGTACCATCAGGGACCGGCGTCGCTGTAAACGATGCCTGTCTTGTCCACGGACTGTGCGCCGGTGCACCCGTTGAGTGGCGTCGTGTCGCAGCCGGCCCCGCTGTCGATAGGAGAAGGTGGAACTCCGGCTCCGGGACCCTCGCAGAATCCGCGGATGCACGTCTGTCCTGTCGCCGTGCAGTCTGCGTTCCCGCTGCAGGTGGTGCAGTTGGAAGGCGTGCCCGTCGCGCCGGGGATCTTGCTTAGGAAGTAGCAGGTGCAACTTGGCGGCGTCGCAGCAGCCGTGAGCGGTGTGCCGTCCTGAGGCGTTGCACGTGTGACTTGCATCGCGCAGCCTGGCGTGAGCCCGACCGCCGTAATGTCTGCCAGGCCGTCGATCGGTGTACCGACGTCGGGCGGCGTGGCGCTCGCGCTGCCCGTGACCGTGTCGGTGATGTACTTGATCGAGGGGTTGGTCGGGACGCCCGACGAGTCGACCGCCGTGATGTACACGGTGGGCGACCACATCGAGTAGTGGCCGTCGCGGATGTTTTGTTTGTCGAAGGCCGTGGGGGTCGAGTCCGGGAAGTACGCATGGTTCTGCCCGAACGCCTTGAACGCAAGGACGTTCACTTTGCCTCGCCCCTGCGTGTCGTAGACCTCATCGCCCAGAATGCCGATTGCGCTGGGGCTGCTCGCGGCTATAACGGCGCTCAGCACGTCGCTGCTCGTGGCTTTCTGAATGGCGCCTTGGGCCATCACGGAAGCCGTGAGCTGGATGTTGAACGCGGTCGACACGAGCGTGCTCTTGGTCGTCGGCCGGAAGAACATCTGCGTCGGGTCGTTCCACTCTGCGGTGCCATTCCGCATGACAAGGCCTGCGCCTTTGTGCGCGCCGAACGCTGCGTGCGCCTCCTCGGCGTAGATGGACATGCCGTCGCTCGCGAACTGGCTCGGGGGAACGATGAACGTGTACGCCTGGATCGGCCCGTCAATAAGGCCAATGCTCGACCCGGCCTCCGGGCCGCCGAGCTGGCAGCTGGCAGGGTAGAGCGCGGAGATGCCGAGGCCGGGCGGGGTCTGGGCCGTGATGGTGCATGTGTTCTCTGCATCCGCGGGCGTCCAAGACGGATTCTCCGCCGAGGACGGGATATAGTTCATCACCTGCCCGGCGGCGATCGGTGTGCCGTCGTAGAGGTTGGGTGTTAGGGTGCACGATCCGGTAAGCCAGTAGACGATCGTGATGTTCGCCGTGTCGCGAAGCTGACGTCCGAGCCTCTTGAGCAGCGCCTGCTGCGTGTCGCCCGACTCGATGTAGACGATCGCGCCGGGCAACGAGCTGCAAGCTACCCCGCCGTCCGGGGCCGTCGAATTGCCGTCTGGGGTTGCGGAGGCATCGGAGTTGATAGGCGCATCGAAGACGCCCCCGTCAGAAGCGGCGGCCGTGACGTCGCGTCCGGCGTCGTTCACGGGCGGAGGGGGCGTCGACGAATTGCTGCTCGAGCATGCGCATAGTGCGGCAGCCGCCGCGAGGGAGACCCAGACAAACGCGATTCTTGTCCTCATGATGTCCTTCACGATGTCGATCGATGGGTGTGCGCGACGGGTACCGCAGGTCTCGCCGATTCGTAAAAGATGAGGCCCGTTTGTCGTGTGGGGTAGCCGTGGACATCGCGCGGAGACTGACCGCCTAGCTTCTTTTCAGGGTGCAGCGCGGCCAAGTAATGCAAGATCGCGTTCGACTCCCACAGGACGAAGTCGCCGTCGACGAGGGTGGGGACGCGCCCGGTCGGATTCAGGGCAAGGTACCCCGAAGACTTCTGGTCCCCTTTCATGAGGTCGACAGAAACGAATTGGTAGGTGACGCCGTGCTCTTCCAGACCAAGAAGTGCACGCCGCGTATTTGGCGACATCGGGAACCCATGGATAGTGAGCATGGGGGCGATTTTGGGCCATGAATACCCTGTCGACAACCCCGAGTAACTTGCGCACGTTGGACAAACGGACGACCGCGAGGAAACCGAGCTGCATCAGGCATCCGCGCGACGTGGCGAGTCACTTCGAGCTGACCGGCGCAGAACGGGTCGAGCGCGTCCACGGGGGGGCTCGCGGGTGAGTTCGACGGCGAAGTCCAGGAACGCTCGGACCTTCGCGGACATGAGCTGCGCGGAGTGATGGTACGCGTAGAGTGGGTAGGTCTCGTCCGCCCACGTCGGCAGCACCTGAACGAGGCGCCCGCTGGCCAGCAACTCGCGGGTGTAGAGCTCGAGCACTTGCGCGATCCCTTGTCCCTCGAGACAGGCGGCGAGGAGCGCGCCGACTTCGTTCACCGTCAACTGACCCGAAGCGTTCACGGGGACGACCTTCTGACCACGCACGAATTCCCAAACGAACGGCCTTCCCGTCGCGTGGTCTCGCATCAAGATGCATTGGTGCTTCTCAATGTCACTCGGGCGCGTGGGCATCCCGCGGCGCGCGACATAGGCCGGCGACGCGCACGTCAGGACGCGCGTGCGCATGAGCAAGCGAGACTTGAGGGATGAGGGCTCCGGCAAGCCAAAGCGGATGGCGACGTCGAAGCCGTCGCGGACGAGATCGCCCATCCGATCGCGGACGACGATCTCCACGGAGAGATCCGGATGCCGTGTGAGGAAAGGCTCCAAGCGAGGTGTCAGGACGAACTGCCCGATCCCCGCGTCGACGTTCACGCGCAGACGGCCGCGAACCCGGCCGGAGGATCCGCCCGCCTCGATGGTTGCGTCCTCGATCGCCGCAAGGTGCGGCGCGATGGACTCGAAGAAGCGTACTCCCTCGTCCGTAAGGGATACGGAACGCGCGGTCCGCCGAAACATGCGCACCCCGACGCGTTCCTCGAGGCGAGCGATCGCGCGACTGACGGCGGATTGGGTCAACCCCAGCGCCTCCCCGGCGCGGACGAACGTTCCGGCTTCGATGGCCGCGCGGAGAACGCCGAGATCGTCGAGAGAGGGTCCTTGGAACCTGCGGGAGGAATGACGTTCGATCATGCTCACTATTCCAAGTATGCACGTGCGGAATGCTCACGGAAGGCCCATCCTCTCCATCGAAGCAAAACGAACCGCTGAAAACCGCCAACCTGAAAGCAGCCAAGGAGCAGGATCATGCGCATCTTCGTTACAGGGGCCTCTGGATTCGTGGGGGCCGCGGTTGTTCGGGATCTCCTTAAGGCGGGTCACGACGTCGTCGCGCTCGCTCGTTCTGATTCGGCGGCGAGGGTCGTGACCGACGCCGGCGCCATCCCGTATCGCGGGGATCTCGAGAGGCCGGAGAGCGTCCAACGCGGCGCAGCCGAGGCCGATGCGGTCATCCACATGGGCTTCAACCACGACTTCTCGAAGTTCAAGGCGAACTCCGAGAACGATCGGAAAGTGATCGGGACGCTTGGGTCGGCGCTCGCCGGCTCGAAACGTCCACTCGTCATTACGTCGGCGATCGGGCTGCTTCCGTCGGGTCGACTCGTCACCGAGCAGACGATGCCGCCGTCGCCAAGCCCGAATCCGCGCGTCGCCTCGGAAGAAGCAGCGCGCGCGCTAGCCGATAGAGGGGTGAACGTGTCCGTCGTCCGGCTTCCGCCGTCGACGCACGGCGAAGGCGACCACGCGTTCGTTCCGACCCTGATCAAGTTCGCACGTGAAAGAGGGGCCTCTGCCTACATCGGCGAGGGACTGAATCGATGGCCGGCTGTCCATCGACTCGATGCGGCAAAGGTGTATCGACTTGCTCTTGGGCCGAGCACGCCGGGGGCCTACTACCACGCGGTCGCAGAGGAAGGGGTGGCGCTTCGAGAGATCGCCGAGGTCATCGGCCGACGGTTGAAGGTGCCCGTCGTTTCGAAGAGCCCGGAGGAAGCAGCCGCGCATTTCGCGTGGTTCGCGCACTTCGCGGCACTGAACATTACCGCGTCGAGCAAGCAGACGCAGGAGCAGTTGCAGTGGCGACCAACGCTGCCAGGGCTGATCGCGGACATCGACCAGCCTCACTACTTCGCGTGAGAGGCTCTCCTTCGGAGTTGGCGCTCAATCCCACCTTCCCGGCTACACCATGCCCCCCCGCGACCCATCCGACGTACGGTGCGGCCGCTTCAGAGCAGCTTGGCCGACAGGGTGATCGGAGTGGCGGCGAGCGCCTTCGAGAGGGGGCATTCCCGCTTCGCACGCTCGGCGATCGTTTGGAACTTGGGCGGATCGATGCCCGTGATGTGTGCTCCGACCTCGAGGGCGATCGAAGTGATCGCGAAGCCCTCGCCGACCTTCTCGAGGCTCACGCCGGCGGTCACATTCAGCTCCGCGGGCGGGTGCCCCGCGTTGACAAGCGCGAAGGAGAGCGCCATCGCGTAGCAGCCCGCGTGCGCGGCCGCGAGGAGTTCCTCGGGGTTGGTGCCGGCCTTGCCGTCCTCGCTCTGGAAGCGCGTCTTGAACGAGTAGGGCTGCTCACGGAACGCCCCGCTCTGCGTAGTCAGCGTTCCGCTTCCGTGAAGTGCGTCACCGCGCCAAAGTGCTGTGCTCTTGCGTATCATTGTTTCCTCATGGGAATCGGTTGCCAAACATCGGTAGCCCGCTCTTGGACTCCGTCCGTGCCGCCTCATCCTGCACCACATCCCAATGCTCCGAGGACGATATTTCGGTCCACTGTTGAGGGCGGTAGACCAAGCGGCAATTCGCAGCATTGTGGCGGAATCGGGACGGTGACTTTCTGCGTGGCTGCGGCGCGCCACTGCTCTGCCCTCAGGCCGACGGCACGCCGGCACCGCATTAATGCCTATTGCCCTGGGCCGCCAAACGTTGCAAAAGGGTCTCATCCTTGCACTCGAAGAGAGCCGTGACGTCGCGAGTTGGCGTCGATCCGCTGATCTCGAATGTCAGGAAGCCGAGCGGGAGGCACTAGTGCCGAAAGACGATCAGGAGCCCAAGCCGAGACCCGTCGACGGTCCTGGGCGCGCCGATCCGGGGGCGGACACCGTCCCGGCATCTCCGACCACGCTGCGCGGCTTCGAGATGGCTCGCGCCGTGCAAGGCCTCGGCGGGCCGGATCCCAACACGGCGGCGCAAGATGGCTTGCAAGCGCGCGACTCCGATCCCTTTTTCGTGCAGCCGCAACCAGGCCGAGGGACGCAAACGGATTTGACGGCGGAGACGCCCGCGGAGGCGGGCGGGGCCGCGCGCGAACGATCCGTCGCGCTCGGCGCTCGCGGCTTCCATGCTCGAGGCGCGATTGCTCTCTGTCTGACCTTTCTTGTAGTGCTCATGACGGCGCTCGTGTTCGAGCTCATTCCATCGCTCCGTTCCAGAGCACAACGGCCGGCGGCGCTGATATCGCCAGCGGTCTTGCCCGCTGCCCCGAGCGGTCGCGTTGCAAGCGTGTCCGAAACGCAAAATCCGTTCGCGTCGCCCGCTCGCGTCACGGCAAACACCGGCGAAGCGATGACCAGCGAGGCGAGCGAGGCGATCGTTGCGCGGGACCCGGCGTTGGCCCGGCTCGACTCGCGTCGCCCGCACTCATCTTGTAACGCGACGGTCCCTCGCCATGCCACGAGCGTGAAAAAAGGTGATGCCTGGTCGACGACGACGCCGTGCACCGCCAGCGCGAACGACATCGATATGGACGACTTCAGCCAACATTTTTCGACGAAGCGCCTCGAGCCGCCACCATGAGATCGCCCACGTCACGTGCTGTCTCCGCGACTGTTCTGATGGCCGCCCTGGCAGTATCCGCGCCCGCGCGCGCGGATGACGATGCGCGCGCCCGGGAAGTCGCGTGCCAGGACTTCAAAGCAGGGCTCGAGCAGCTCCGTGACGGAGATCTCGAAGGCGCACGGCTCTCGTTCACGAAATCGTTCGCCACCTGGCCAACGATCGACACGCTCAGAAATCTCGCGTCCGCCGAAGCCGGCACGGGACACTGCATCGACGCGCTCGCTCATCTTCGAGAATACTCAAAGAGCCCAGACGCCGATCGCGTCTTCGTCCAGAACAGGGTTCCGCGCTTGGAGGAGCGATGCAATCAGCAAGTGGGCCACTTGCGCATCATCGCTGCGGTCGAGAGCTCCGTCACCGTGGACGGTCGGCGCGTAACCGACCTCCAAGAACCCGTCCGCGTTCGGCCTGGTTTGCATACGATCATGGCAAAAACGACTGGTCACGAGGACGCTCGCTATGTAGAGCTGCAGCCCGGACAGACGGCGGAGCTCATCTTCCCTGCGTCGGAGCATCCGAACAGCGAGCCGAGCTCGAGTCACGACGGTGCGACGCACGTTGCGGCATCCCACCAGGTAGGCGTGCCCAGCGCGCTCGGGCTCCCTGTACCGCGCGATCGTCAAGGAACGGCCGGTGCGTTCTGGAACGCGCGGCGAATCACCGGCGCAAGCATCGCGGGAGCGGGAGTGGCTTTGGCCGCCGTGGGCTTGGCCCACTTCGCTCAGGCGGACGAAGCACAGAGCGATGCAAAAGCAATCCGTGCCGGACTCGGGCCGAGCGGCTGCACTGTGCAGCCGCTGCCCAGCTCCTGCGGCAAGCTGGAGGCAGACTACTCGACGCAAAACTCGGCAATGAACACCGGCCGCGTTCTGGTCACTGTGGGAGGCGCCGCGGCGGCGCTTGGCGCGGTCCTCTTTTTGTGGCCTTCTCCGGCCGAAAGACACCAACCTTCTAGGGCGGCGTTCGCTCCGATGTCACTCGGGCAGGGTGGAGGGGTAGAGCTTCGCGGAGTGTTTTGATTCATGCGTGCTGCCATCGTTTTGTGGTCGTTGGCGAGCGGAGCGACTTGCGTTTTCGTCGCCGCTGTTGGATGCGTCGGTAACTCGCCAGACGATTGTGCGTCGCACGGTAGCTGTGCTCCAGACGCGAGCGACGCATATGGCGGCGCGGCTGATTCCTCGCAAGGCGACCGCGGGCAAAGCGACTCCGGGGAACGCGACGCTGGGTCGATGGAGAGCGCTGCGGAGCATGAGGCCTCACCCGACGGCATGAGGGAGGGTGGAGGCAGTCGCAACGACGCGATCGTGTGCGATCCGACGAAGTCCCCGCACGATGACCCGTGCGTCATCGACGACGCATACGGAGTCTTCGTTTCGGCATCGGGACGCGACGGAGCGACCGGCACGATGGCAAACCCGCTGCGGACACTTGGCCAAGGCATCGCCGCGGCAGCTCAGCGCAGCGGGCGGGTGTACGTTTGTCAGGGCACGTACACCGAGCAGGTCGTGCTCGATGGGCAGCACGACGGAGTGAGCTTGTACGGCGGGCTGGACTGCGCCGCCGGATGGAGGTGGACGGGCAACCCCACGCAAGCGCAAGCGTCCGGCGCGCGCTTTGCGCTTCGCGTGGACGCGACGACGAAGCCTGTGGTCGTCGAGGACATGGCGTTCTCAGTGGGGGACGGCACCGGGCAAGACGACGCAGGAGCCGGTCAGTCGAGCATCGCGGCCTTTGTGAGCCATGAGAGCGCTGGTCTCACCCTTCGTCGCGTCGTGCTCAACGCCGGCAACGGAGCCGACGGAGCTTCGGGGCGTGGGCCGACTACGAACTGGTACTCTCCAGATGCCGGCGATCTGCAGGGCATCGGGCCGGACGGGGGAACGGGTGGAGGAGCGAAAGATTGCAAATGCCAGCTGTGGGGGGACACGATCGGAGGAGCTGGTGGGAACGCGGGCGATCTCGCCGGCGACGGGGGTCCGGGAATGGCATCTCCGCCGGCGAGCCCCCAAGGATTGAGCAACGGGACCGGGGGCGCAGGCTATCCCGCGGGTGCGCTTGGGTCTTGCGTGGGGGGCCGCGACGGGGCAAACGGGCAATCCGGTGCCCTAGCCGCGGACGCAGGGCCCGTGCCGCGCGGAGCGTTGAGCTCGGGCGGATGGGTGCCATCTGCAGGCGCGGACGGCTTGGCCGGCAATCCGGGACAAGGTGGCGGTGGAGGTGGCGGAGGTCGCACGGGAGGCGGCGGCGGTGGTGGCGGCTGCGGCGGATGCGGCGGCGCCGGGGGCTTGGGCGGAGCTGGCGGGGGCGGCAGTATCGCTCTCTTGGTACTCGATGCAGTCCTCGACGTTCAGCAGACGATGTTCGTCACTCGCCGCGCAGGGAACGGCGGGAACGGTAGCGTGGGCGAGAACGGGAGTGCCGGCGGGGTCGGCAACGTCGGCGCTTGCGGAGGCGGTGGCGGAGGCAATGGCGCCGGCGGTCAGGGCGGAGGCGGAGGCGCCGGCGGGATCTCGGTTGGCGTTCTATCGAGTGCCGCGAGCCGCATCACGATCGACTTCGCAAGCAAGCTCTCCACGGGTCAGGCAGGTCTCGGTGGCACTCCTGGCGATGGGGGCGCCGGGGGAGGCAATCAGGCGGCCGACGGGATGCTCGGCATCCAAGGCCCGGACGGGATCTCGCAAGCGCTGCAATCGATGTAAGCGTGCGAAGGTCTCGCTTTCCTTCCGGATGGCCAGAAATGGCCTCGAAGCAGATCGAAGGGCGCGTCCGGTGTGGGCGCACTCACCGCACGGTGACAAGCGCCGTCTCCGACCGCCCATCGAGGCGCTGAGGGGCGCCGTCGCCCAACCATTTGCCAAAATACTGTTCGACACCGATTCGATGGTTCAGATCGAAGTCAATCTTGTATATGAACTGCGGTTTCCAAAGTTTCGTTCGCAAGGACGGCGCGATGGCCACTTCACGATCGGTCGTGTCGGGTGGGATTAGGCTGAACCGAGCCCGTTCCTGGACCCTCGCACGAATTTGGAAGCTCAAATCGGAGGCTACCGGATTCGAGGCCAAGAACCAAGTCTCGAGTCGCCGTGCGGCGCCTGACGTCACCCGCACGCCGATGAGCTCTATTCCTTGCTGGAAACGCACGGACACGCTCCGATCGAGCTGTGCTTCGATGCGTTCGCGCAGGTGCTCTGCTCGCTCGTCGGCCTTATCGAAGACTGCGACGTTATACAGGATTCGCAGTTCATCGAGCGTTGGCGCGTCGATCTCAGCGGGAGCAGCGATTGGCGATTGTTTCAAGTGCACCCGCCATTCCCACGTGCGAAGGGGGTCCGGTGCCGAACCGACTCGGCGAACAGGCTCCCATCCTCCATAGAGAAGCCACTGAAAGGGGTTGGGCTCCCTCTCCTCGATCCGCCATGCATCGAGGGGCGCCTGGACCTTTCGCTGATCGACGATCCAGACGTCGCCGTACACTTCGACGTGCCCGAGACCAGCAATCCGATGCTGGTCGCCATCGTTCAGGCCCGAAGCCAGGCCCAGCCAGAACGGATGAAGACTCGATTCCTGCTGATGGGCAGGGTCCTCGGTATTTTGGTATCCGCCCTGGTAGCCCCACATATGCCCCCACCACCAGGGGGAAGAGGGACTGACGTCGATGGTTGAATGGCGCGGGGAACGCGGCACAACGACGCTCTTGACGATGTAAATCAAGTCGACATCGCTGCGGCTGAACGACGCGCGATCGTCGTAACGGCCGCCGCTACGACGCCACACGGCAAGCGATCGGACAGCATCCGGCGCCATCGCAATCGACGGTGCAACGCCGACCAGCAGCGTAGCCCATGCAGTCGCGCCCGGAAGAAGAGTCTTCCCGAGTAGCTCGAATATCTTGCGACCCGCGGCCAGCACGGTGCTGACCAGCTGCGCCATCGCGAGCCCGTAGTACTCCGCAAAGTAATGAGGCCAGAAGATGTGAACATCGGCGCCACGCTTGAAAGCCACGTAATGCACGATGCTGCCGAACAGGATCGACAGGGGATAGACCTCCTCATCGCGTCGAACGACCACCACGCGCAGGAGGGAGATGGGCGAAGCGGCAGCGCCGAGCCAAATCGCAAGTGGAGTAAAGCTGAAATAGAGCCAGTTTTTACGCGCCGCCAGCACTGCCTTCAACGATACGCCGTCGCCGCCGCGGAATTCCGCCGACGCCAGCCAATCGCCGATCTTGTTTGCCTTGATGAAGAGAAATACCCATA
>Ga0210409_10003111_pt1 | contig 19016 bp, 14 predicted proteins | sample IncBWH17MmetaG_FD_161649 | JGI IMG/M metagenome (GOLD analysis project Ga0210409, IMG submission 161649) | Forest soil microbial communities from Barre Woods Harvard Forest LTER site, Petersham, Massachusetts, United States - Inc-BW-H-17-M | ecosystem: Environmental > Terrestrial > Soil >... | reverse complement strand
CATCCGGACCCACGATGCATCCGGACCCACGATGCATCCGGACCCACGATCCATGCGGACCCACGATCCATGCGGACCCACGATGCATCCGGACCCACGATCCATGCGGACCCACGATCCATGCGGACCCACGATCCATGCGGACCCACGATCTATGCCGACCCACGATCTATGCCGACCCACGATCTATGCCGACCCACGATCTATGCCGACCCACGATCTATGCCGACCCACGATCTATTAAGCGGGCCACGGTCCATTAGCGGGCCCACGATCGATTGAGCGGGCCACAATCCAAGGGAGGCCGCGCCGTGGGACTGTCGGCGGGCCTCGATACGAACGCAGTGTTTATCGCGCGACGCCGAAGGCGTCCGCGCCGAATCAGCCTAAAGCTGCGACGTACAGTTGGGGCAGCGCTTAGCAGGTATGGGAATCTGCGTAGCGCAATACGGACAGGCTTTGGTCGAAGGCGGCGGCGCCAACGTCGTTGGCTCGAGGCGAAGCTTCGCGATTATGCGCACGAGCAGGAACACGAAGAACGCGATGATGACGAACGTCAAGATGTTGTTGACAAATATCCCGTAGTTGAGCGTGACGGCCCCCGCGCTCTTGGCGTCGGCCAGCGAGACATACGGCGCGGCCTGTTTCGCCCCTGCCTTCAACACCACGAACTTGTTCGAGAAGTCGAGCCCACCCGTCGCCAGCCCGATGGGCGGCATGATGACGTCGTCAACGAGCGACTTCACGATCGCGCCGAACGCCGCGCCAATGATGACGCCGACCGCGAGATCGACCACATTGCCGCGCATAATAAAGGCTTTGAAATCCTTCCACATGAGGTCGCCTCCTGGTAGCAGGGTGTCCCGTGAGGAAATTACGCTCCATGCCCGGTCTAGCTAGAGCTACGTTTCCCTAGCTATGGATCGCGACCTGGGCATGCACCAGCCGATCACACGCCGCGACTTCGTCAACGGCGTTGCCGTGTCGATCGGAGGCGCTCTCATCCCGGCCGGCACGCTCGACGTGCTCTTGCAACAGGCGGAGTACGCGCCAGAAAAAGATCCCGCCTACTACCCGCCCGCGCTGACCGGCCTGCGCGGCAGTCACCCCGGATCGTTCGAGGTCGCGCACGGCGCGCGCGACCACGCGATCGGCGCGCTGGTCGACTCCGCCGCCCCAACCGGCGAGCAGTACGACGTGATCGTCGTCGGTGGCGGCATCAGTGGGCTCTCGTCAGCGCACTTCTGCGGATCGTCCTCGCGCGTGTTGATCCTCGACAATCACGACGATTTCGGCGGCCACGCGAAGCGGAACGAGTTCCAGGTGGCGGGACGCCGGTTGATCATGTACGGCGGGACTCAGTCCATCGATGGACCCGACCGATACAGCCACACGGCGCTAGCGTTGCTTCGCGAGCTCGGCGTCGATCTCGATCGGTTCTATCGCGCGTACGATCGGCGGTTCTACCAATCCTTGGGGCTGTCGCAGGGAATCTTTTTCGACAAGGAGACGTTCGGCGCGGATCATCTCGCCGTGGGCGCCGGCGTCAAGCCTTGGGCCGAGATTCTCGCCGGCGCGCCGCTCTCAGAGAAGGCGCGCGCGGACATCGCTCGGGTCTACGAGACCGGACAACACTACACGCTGCCGGCCGATCGCCTCTCGCGCATGAGTTATCGCGACTATCTGGTGAATGTCATGCACGTCGCGCCGGAGGCGATGCCCTATTTCCAGACGCTCACGCATGACTTGTATGGCATCGGGATCGACGCGGTGCCGGCGCTCGACGTCTTCGAAGTTGGATTCCCTGGACAGATGGCGACACCGCCGGAAGGGGAGGCCCCGTATATCTTCCACTTCCCCGATGGCAACGCGACGATTGCACGTCTGCTCGTACGCCGGCTCATCCCGGGAGCCGTACCAGGGTCGACGATGGACGATATCGTCACCGCCCGCGTGAATTACGCCAGGCTCGATGACCCTGCCCACCGCGTGCGGCTCCGGCTCAATAGCACGGCGGTGCGCATACGGCAGAATGGCTCACATGTCGATGTGACGTATGTGCGCGGCGGCAAGGCGTACTCCGTCCGCGCATCCGGTGTCGTCCTCGCGTGTTGGAACATGATCATCCCGTATCTGTGCCCCGAGATGCCAGAGGCACAGAAATCCGCGCTGGCCTATGGCGCAAAGGTGCCGCTCGTCTACACGAACGTCGCGTTCCGAAACTGGAAGGCCTTCGCTACGCTGGGCATCGACGCCGCGTACGCGCCCGGGAGCTACCACACGATCGTCGACCTCGACTACCCGGTCAGCCTGGGCTCGTACGCGTTCGCGCACAGTCCGGACGATCCGATCGTCGCGCACCTGATCCGGACACCATGCCATCCGGGTCTCCCAGCGCGCGACCAGCATCGCGCTGGACGCGCCGAGTTGCTAGCTACACCGTTCGAGACATTCGAGCGCCAGGTGCGCGATCAGCTCGCGCGCATGCTCGGTGCCGCGGACTTCGATCCGGCGCGCGATATCGTGGGGCTCACCGTCAACCGGTGGCCCCACGGATATGCGTACGAGTACAACTCGCTCTGGGATGAAGCCGCACGGCCCGGCGCGATCCGGCCATGCGTCACCGCTCGCGCTCCATTTGGTCGGATTACCATCGCGAACTCCGACGCCGGTGCTTCGGCGTACACGAACGCCGCCATCGACCAAGCGCACCGCGCCGTGCGCGAGCTCATTGCGTCGTTGAGCTAACGCTCGTCCTTGTCGTCGAGCTTCCGCTCGGCCTTGCCGAACGCGTTTTGTACCTTGCCCGTAGCCTTGTCGATCTTCCCCTCGAGTTGCATCTCGGGATTGTCGGTGAGTCCACCGATCGCATCTTTTGCCTTGCCTTTCATCTCTTTCCCTGTCCCCTTGATGGAATTCTCGATGCCATCTTCGGTCAGGGATTTGTCGCGCTCGTCGGTCATCTGATGCCTCCTGGTTGCCGTTTGGTTGGGGCAGATTCCGTGCCCGGCACGACTGTTGCCCTACTGGGTGGCGACTCCGACACGGGAGCGGTGCATGTTGTGGACGCTGGCGATCGTACTGTTCATCTTGTGGATTCTGGGCTTCGGCGTATTTCATGCCGCCGGCGCGCTAATTCACCTCCTGCTGGTCGCAGCGGTGATCGTCATTCTCATCCGGCTGATCCAGGGCCGTCGGCCAGTCGTGTAGGATCGAGCCGCACCAGGAGCGGGTTGGGTTGCCACGCGCGCCCAACCTTGCTCTCGAGGCGGCCGTCGACGCGTACGATGTCCGCCGTGTAGTCGCAGCCGTTGATGAGACCATCACCGGCGCCACGATTGTGCCCGAGCAGGCTCGACCCGACGCCGTAACCGGACACAGGCACGCTCGCTTCCTCGAACTGTCGAATGCGCGCCGGCGTGAATCCGCCGGACACGATGATGCCGACATCGGGGAACCCCTCTCGATCCAACGCGTCACGCAGTAATTGAACAAGCCGCGGGTTGACGCCCGTCAGCGCTGTTCCCGCTAGGGCAGCGTCGACGAGCTTCTCACTCGTATCGACGCGGACCCCGGCCAGCGCGCCGTCGCCGAAGCGCGCGCGCAGCGCGCGAGCCACAGCGAGCGCATCACTGATGACGTCATTGCGATAGTCGACGAGGCTGACAATTCGCACGTCGGGCTCGCGCTCGCGCACGTATTCGGCGAACGCCAGCGTGGCGGCGACGACGTCCCCGCCAAACGTGGCGACGAGCGCGTGCGGCATGGTCCCGACCCCGCGCGCCCCCCACCACGCACCGCCCGCGTCGCTGGACACACTGCCCGCGCCGCCGACCTGCGCGGCGTACCCGTCCGGCGTCTGCACGCGCCAGTCGTCGTGCCGTGCGCCCATGAACACCACGGGCCTGCCCCGGGCTGCCTCCATGACGCGTCGCACATTCGACGCGATCAACGACCGCCGCGCGAACACGCCGAGGTAGTCGGTTTCCAAGTGCGCGAAGGCGACGTACGGTCCGGTGATGTGCATGACGGGCACCCACGGCTCCAGCGTGTCCCCGTCCAAAAGCGTATCGATCGTCAGGTCACGCAGCCCGTAGCCCGGCGCGAGCTGCGTCTCCAGCATGCGGATCACCTCGAAGGCGCCCGCGACGACGCCCCGCTCCTTCGCGAACACCTGCATCGTCACGATCGGGTCGCGCTTCGCGTGGAGTAAGGCGTTGCGGCTACGAACGAAATAGCGGTCGGCGTACCATCCCTCGCCCATCCGTGGGTCGAATTGAAACAAAGTCGCCGGGAACCGCGTGAGTGCGCGGTGGAGTTGGTCTGGGCGCGAGTCGGTTGTCATGCCGAAATATCGCCTCCCAACTATCTTGCTGGACCCATGAGCGAAGTCTCGATCACCAAGCCAACGTCGCAAAAATTCTGGCCCACGGTGGCCGATGCACTGCGTGGAACGCACCACGACTACACGCAGGGCTCGATCCCGCGTGCGATCGTGCTGCTCGCCGTCCCGATGGTGCTCGAGATGGCGCTCGAGAGCGTGTTTGCCGTCGTCGACGCGTTCTGGGTCGGGAAGTTGGGGCCGACGGCGCTCTCCACCATCGTGTACACGGAATCGATGCTGACCATCATGTACGCGGTGGACATGGGGCTCGGCATGGGGGCGACCGCGCTCGTGGCCCGCCGCATCGGTGAGCGCGATCCCGAGGGGGCCGCCCAATCCGCCGGCCAGGCGATCATCATCGGGATCGTCGCGTCGATCGTGCTCGGGCTCGTGGGCGGTCTGCTGGCGCCGCAGTTACTCGCCCTCTTGGGCGCCGCGCCGGACGTCATTGCGCAGGGCTCGTGGTACACGCGCGTGATGCTCGGGGGGAGCGGATGCATCCTGTTCCTCTTCCTGTTCAACGCGATCTTCCGCGGCGTCGGCGACGCCGCGATCGCGATGCGCGTCCTCTGGTTCGCCAATATCATCAATCTCATTCTCGACCCCTGCTTCATCTTCGGTTGGGGGCCATTCCCGCATCTCGGTGTGACGGGGGCCGCGGTCGCGACGACGATCGGGCGGACCTGCGGCGCGCTCTTCGCACTCTCGCGCCTCGTTCGGCCGGGGAATCGCATCACGCTCCGCGCGCGGCACTTGAAAGTCATCCCCGCGGTGATGGGTCGGATGCTGCGGCTCTCATGGGTCACCGCGGTCCAAGGGGGGATCGGGAGCGCGAGCTACGTCGGACTGGTGAACATTATGTCGCGATTCGGGGATCAGGCTGTTGCCGGCTTCGGGGTCAGCATCCGCATTCTGATCTTCGCGCTGCTCCCGTCGTGGGGCCTCGGCAACGCGTCCGCCACGATGGTCGGGCAGGCCTTGGGATCGCGCCAACCCGAGCGGGCCGAGAAGGCGGTGTGGCTCGCCGCGGGCTACGACTGCGTCGTATTGACCCTCGTGGGACTGGTGTTCGGCCTGTTCGCGCATCCCCTGGTGAGTCTGTTCACCACCGATCCGGTCGCACTCGCGACAGGCGCGACGAGCCTGCGCATCATGGCGCTCGGATTTCCGTTCTACGCGTATGGCATGACCGTCACGCAGTCGTTCAACGGGGCGGGCGACACGTGGACGCCGACGATGATCAACCTCGGCGTCTTGTGGGTATTCGAGATTCCATTCGCCTATTTCCTCGCCGTCACATCGAAGTTCGGCCCAGTGGGTGTCTTCATTGCGCTCACGTCGGCGTTCTCGTTACTCGCCGTGGTGAGCATCCTCCTGTTCCGGCGCGGCCGGTGGAAGGCCGTCGCCCTCTAGGACCGTCTCTATGCTCAGCGATCTCCGGTACGCGTTGCGCGCGCTCGTGCGTGCGCCTCTCTTTTCGGTGACGACGGTAGCGACACTCGCGCTCGTGATTGGCGCGAATGTGACGGTGGTGAGTGCAGTAAAGACGGTCCTCTTCCGGCCGCTCGACATCCCGGACATCGGCCGGCTCGTCGTAGTGCAAAGCGACTACCCGAGACTCGGCTTGCGTGGTCTCGGCCTGACGGTCCGCGAAGCCGTCGACCTCTTCGCCCGAACGGATCTGTTCTCCGCTGCGGGCGCGTCATACTCGACGAGCTCCACCCTGACGAGCACGGGTCCCGCTCGCCGACTGCAGAGCGCCCAGATCATTGGCGCGTACTTCGACGTGCTCGGCACGCGACCGGCGCTGGGCCGGTTACCCCGAGCGGATGACTTCGAGCCTGGCCATGCGCCGGTCGTTGTGCTCAGCGATGAGTTGTGGCACGAGGTCGCCGGCAGCGACTCGGGCATAGTCGGCCGCACTATCGAGCTGGATGGCGCGCCGCGCGAGGTCATCGGCGTGCTGCGGCCCGGCGATGAGCTTCCGCGACTGGCGCGCTTCTGGGAGACGCGGACGCTCGACGCGCAGGCGCTGGCCGATCCGGGGAATGTGGAGTCCGTGATCGCTCACCCGCGCCCGCAGATATCGCCGTCACAGCTCGCGCAGGCGCTCCGGGTCGAGGCCAAGCGTTGGGAGGAGCGTGACCCATCGCCGCCCGAGTATCGGAGCACACTGACGGTCACGCCGTTCGTCGAGGAGCTTGCCGGCACACTGCGTCCCATCATCGTGCTGTTCTTCGCCGCTGTCACGCTGGTCTTGCTGATCGCGTGCGTGAACATCGCCGGCGTGCAGCTGGTGCGGACCATCGGCGCGGCCAACGCCATGGCGATTCGTTCAGCCCTCGGCGCGAGTCGGTGGCGTCTCATGCGACATGCCATCGTCGAAAACTTGGTGCTGGCCGCTGGCGGCGGAGCCGTCGGTCTCGTCCTCGCCGCCATCGGCATCGGCGGGCTCCGAGCGTGGCACATGACCGACTATCCGGCGCTCGCCGACGTACGGTTCGATGTCTCGGTCCTGGCGTATACACTGGCCTTGACCTTGGGTCTCGGACTCGCCGTCGCGCTGTTGCCCGGGCTCAAGACCGGTCGCATCGTCGCCCGCACGACAACGCTCGGACGCGACCGGCAGGGAGTACTGCAGGGCGTTGCCGTGCTCCAAGTCGCGTTGACGCTGATGCTGCTACTCGGATCCGGCCTCATGATCCGCAGCGTCCGCGCGATGCTCCGGGTCGATCCTGGATTCAGCACCGACCATTTGTACACGGCTCGCGTTGCGGTGAGCGGACCACGGTACACCACGCCCGCGGAGCTGGTCGCGTTCTACGATGGGCTGGCCACCCGGCTGCGCGGTCTGCCGGGCGTCACCGCCGCCGGTGCCGCGATCGGCATTCCGTTCGCGCAGTCCGATGGATCGAGCAGCGGGTTCACGATCGTAGGGGCTCCGCCAACCGGTGGGGTCTCTCCGCACTCGCTGATCGTATCCGTGACCCCGGGATACTTCGCCACGATGGGCATCACGCTCAAGGCCGGGCGCTTCTTTACCGACGCCGATCGTCGCGGCGCGCCACGCGTCGCCATCGTCGACGAGGAACTGGCGCGCAAGTTCGTGCCAGGTGTCGATCCGATCGGACAGCAGATCGAGGGGCAGATCGGCACGGCCACGATCGTCGGCGTCGTAGGCAGCGTTGGATACAGCCGATTGTGGAGGCGTCCATATCCGACGTCGTACTACCCGTACGCGCAGGACATCGTCCCGGACCTGACTGTCGTCATCCGTACGGCCAACGAGGTTCGTAACCCGGCGGCGCTCTTCGAAGCAGCTTTAGCAGGGTTGGATCGCGATGTGCCAGCGTCGGACGTCATGTCGATGCAGCAGCAGATCGATGCGTCAGTCGAATCGCGGCGGGTGACAATGATCGCGATGAGCGCGTTCGCCGCGGCGTCGCTCGCGTTGGCCGTGCTCGGCCTCTACGGCGTCGTCAGCTACCGCACCACCGCCCGCACGCACGAATTCGGCGTCCGTATGGCGCTCGGCGCGACCGCGCGCGAGTTGCTCGCGCTGGTGATGCGCGGAGGCGCCACCCTCGTGCTGATCGGCCTCGGGATTGGATTCGCGCTCTTCCTCGCCGTCAGCCGCGCGATCGCGTCGTTCCTCTATGGCGTCGGCACCTACGACCCGATCACGCTCGTCGCCTGCGCCCTCGTCCTCGGCGCGAGCGCGGTGATCGCGTGCTGGTTGCCCGCCCGGCGCGCGGCCACGGTTGACCCAATGATTGCGCTCCGTGAGCCCTAAAACTGATCTCTTTTGAGGACAAGTGACCTGCATCACAAGTGCCGCTAAATGATTTATAACCAGTGAGTTACAGCGTAACACCGCAACGGTCCGGGGCATGCCTCTTCCTATAGTGGCCAACACCAGGAGGAGGCCATGATCCGGAAACTCTGGACTCGCGCAATGATGCTGATTGGCGCCGCGGCAATGATCGGTGGCGCGTCGGCCGCCAGCGCAGCAACCGCCAGCGCTCAACCCCCAGTCGTCGTCGTTCGCCCCTACTACAATTATCCGCCACCGCCGGTCTATGTGTACGGTCGCCCGAATTGGCGCTATCGTGAGTGGCGTGAACACGAGTGGCGCTTACACGAGTGGCGAGAACACGAATGGCGTGAGCATCGCGACTGGCGATAAGTCTCGCCCCGAGGAAGGGGTTGCGGCGCTCCGTCCGGTGATGGGGTTCCGCGACCTTCTTCTTTTTTACATCGTCACCGGATTCAGCGTCCGGTGGATCGCGCAGGCGGCGCACGGCGGTCCAAGCGCGCTCGTCATCTGGGTCGCGTGCGCCATCACCTTCTACGTTCCGCTCGTCGCCTGCGTGCTCCAGCTGTCGTCGCGCTACCCGGGCGAAGGCGGCATCTACGTCTGGAGCCAAAAAGCCTTCGGACCCTTCGCCGGCTATATGACCGCGTGGACGTATTGGGTCTCGAACCTCCCGTATTTCCCGGCATTGCTCGGTTACACGGCGCTCAATGCGCTCTATCTCATGGGCCCGGGCGCCCAGCGGCTGGCGGATAGCCAGACCTACTTCGTCGTCGCGGCGCTGACCGGACTAGGGCTCGCGGTGTGGCCAAATATCCTCGGGCTCCGCATCGGGAAATGGCTGCACAACGCGGGCGCGATCGGCCTCTGGGCGCCGACGATCGTGCTCATCGTCCTGGGGCTCGCCGTCGGTTCGCGATTCGGGTCGGCGACGCCCATCACGACGCGCTCGCTCATACCGAGCACCCATCTGCAGGACATGATCTTCTGGTCGACGATCGCCTTCTCGCTGAGCGGCCTCGAGGCGGCGTCGATCATGGGCGATGAGATCCACGATGCGCGCCGCAACATCCCGCGCGCGCTGCTCTTGGCCGGCGGCATCATCACGGTGATCTATCTGCTGTCGACGTTAGCCGTGATGGAAGCCATTCCGGCCCAGCGCGTGAGCGTCGTGCAGGGCATCATGAACGCGGTGACCAGCGCGGCCGGTCGCCTAGGCGTACCGGGCATCGCGTTCCTGGTCGCCGCGTGCATCACCGTCGGCGGGATTGGACAAGCCGGCGCCTGGTTCGCCGCCGCTGCCCGGCTCCCATTCGTCGCGGGCATCGACAGCTATCTGCCAGCGGCGTTCGGCCGCGTGCACCCCCGATGGAATTCGCCCTACGTGGCGCTGATCGTGCAAGCGATCATCGCCGCCGGTTTTATCTTTCTGAGCTTACTGGGCACCAACAACTACGGGGCGTACGACGTCCTCGTGGCCACGTCGGTGTTGTTCTACTTCATTCCGTACCTGTTCATGTTTGGCGCGATGATCCGTCTCCGCGGCACGATCGTCCTCGGGCTCATGGGTTTGGCGACGACCGCGCTGGCCATAGTGCTGTCGTTCGTGCCGACGGAGAACAACCCGAACGCGTGGCTGTTCGAGCTCAAGGTCGCCGGCAGCACGGTCATCATGCTGCTCGCCGGCGCCGCCCTCTATTTCCTCTCGAGCCACCGCCGCAAGTCGGGCAATGTCGCCGGCCTGGCCGTGAATACTCTGAGCCAGCGCGCCGAGCGATAGAGCTGCGTCGAGAGAGCGGGGAGGTTGATCTCGCCCGTGCGCCCGGTGAGGCGCTCCACGCGGCCATTCTTGTACAGCACCGCGATGTTCAGGTCGAGCATCGGCGTCTTCGCCGGGAAGTCGATCAAGACCTCTCCCGGCTCGAGCCCCGCCTCACGCGCCAGCGCATTCTCGGTCTCGACGACCAGCGCCCGATCGGTGGCGATCCACTCGGCCTCGCCCTCGGCGAAGTCCGCCGCGGGACATTCCATGGCGCGCTTATAGAGTTTGCGAGCGCGCAGGGCCCGCAACAGTGGGGTGTCGGGCAAGACCGTGAGCAGCGTCTCGTCGGTCAGCCGCGTGAGCGTTCCAAAATCCAAATCCCCGGCGCGCAACGCGTCGTCCACGAGGCGTTTGTACATCGCGGTCGCACTGCGAACGGCGTGGTGCCAGTACACGTTGCGGTACATCTGGTACTTGGCGAACAGCAACGACTCGAGCGCCGCCAGTCCCTTTTCCAGCACGCCGATCTGCCCGTCGACCACGACCAGCGAGTGCAGCAGTCGATCGACGTCGATCTCGCCATACGGCACGCCGCACATCAGCGCATCGCGCTTGAGGTACTCGATCTTGTCGAGGTCGAGCGACCCGGCGATGAGCCCTTGCAGCGGCTCTTGGCTCTTGCCCTGAATGAGCGCCACGACACGCGCCGGCGCATCGGGCCCGAGCGCCGCGCGCAGGATCTCCGCCACCTCACCGCGCATGACGAGGTCCCGCGCGACGTCCTCGTGATGCGGCGCGCCGATCTCCTCCAACGCATGGGAGAACGGATAATGCCCGACATCGTGCAGCAGCGCGGCCATCCGGGCGATCGCCGCGGCGTCGGGAGGTATCGCTTCGTGCTCGTGCAGGAGCCCGAGGGCCCGCCTGGACAGGTGATAGGTGCCGAGCGCGTGCTCGAAGCGCGAGTGCGTCGCGCCGGGATAGACGAGAAAGGCGAGGCCGAGCTGCCGAACGTACCGCAGCCGTTGGACCACGCTGGTGTCCACGAGCTGCGTCGCCAGCGGCTCGAGGCGGATGTTATTCCAGAGCGGATCGCGGACCGTCGTGAAGTCCAACGACCGTACCTTCACATCTGATAGCTCGGCGCCTGCGCCGCGGCGACGACGAACTTGATCCACATCCCGCTCGGCGCGTGGCCGGGCACGCCGCAGGCAATGAGATAATTACCCGGCGAGGTTGGTGCCGTGAAGTTCATCGTGTCTTCGCCGTTCTGCGCCGGCAGGCCATCGGTCAAGTGCGCGGTGTACGCGCGCTCGATCGCCGGGTGATCGGGCGCGTTCGGAATGGGGCGCGCATCGGCAATGATGATCGCCGAGTGCGGTATCGCATCCTTGTTCACGACGTCGATGTTGACGTTCCAACCCGTCGGCACGGTGATGGTCTGACTGCCGGCCGAGCCGCCGTTGAAGTTGAACCCGCCCTGCACACTGTTGAACGCGGCGAACACCTGGATGTTCACCGTCTTGGTCCCGGCATTGTACGACATGAACTGATTGACCTTCGTGTCCGGCGCGCCGAGCGCCAAGAGCGCGAGCAGAGCAAGTGCACGCATGGCGTTACCCTCGTGGACCGGCGGCGCGAACCTCGGGGTACGCGTCGGCGCCGACGGTCTCGAAATTGGAGCGGAACATGCCGGCGAGTTTGGCCGCCGCGGCATCGTACGCCGCGCGGTCGGTCCACGCATCCCGGGGACGCAGCACGTGGTCAGGAACGCCAGCAACGGTCGTGGGCACGGCCAGACCGAACACGGGGTCGGTCACCACCGGCGCGTCATTCAGCGATCCGGATAGCACCGCTCGGACGATCGCTCGGGTATGTCCAAGCGAAATGCGCTTACCCACCCCATACCCACCGCCAGTCCAGCCGGTATTGATCAGCCACACGCGGGCCGGATGCTTGTCGAGATATTGACCGAGGAGCTTCGAGTACTTGGTTGGAGACCAGACGAGGAACACCGCGCCGAAGCAAGCGCTAAAAGTCGCCTGCGGCTCCGTCACTCCCCTCTCGGTCCCCGCGACCTTGGCCGTATATCCGGAGAGGAAGTAATACATGGCCTGCTCGCGGCTGAGCCGCGCGACCGGTGGCAGGACGCCGAAGGCGTCCGCCGTCAAGAAAACGATGTTACTGGGATGTCCGCCACGACCACTCGGCACGTGATTGCGGATGTAGGGCAACGGATACGACGCCCGCGTGTTCTCGGTAATCGACTGATCCGCGAACTTCACCGCGCGTGTCGTCGGGTCCAGCACGACGTTCTCGAGCACGGTTCCGAACATCTGCGTCGTCTGGTAAATATCGGGCTCACCCTCGGCCGAGAGATTGATGACCTTGGCGTAACACCCACCCTCGAAGTTGAACACGCCCTGATCCGACCATCCGTGCTCGTCATCGCCGATCAACGAGCGCTCGGGATCGGCTGAGAGGGTCGTCTTTCCCGTGCCCGACAGCCCGAAAAACAAAGCAACGTCGCCTTTGGGGCCGACGTTGGCAGAGCAGTGCATGGACATCACGCCGTTTTTCGGCATTAAATAATTCATCACCGTAAACATCGACTTCTTGAGCTCGCCCGCGTATCGGGTTCCACCAATAAGAATCAGCCGCTGCTCGAAGTCGATGATGATGAACGTGCCCGTGCGCGTACCATGCTTCGCGGGATCAGCCTGAAATTCGGGTGCATGCAACACGCTGAAGTTCGGCTCGAACGTCGGGAGATCGCTCGGCTCCGGCCGAATGAACATGTTGCGAACGAACAGCGCATGCCATGCATTGGGCGTTACGTAGCGCACGCGCAACCGGTGCGTGGGATCGGCGCCGATATAGAGATCCTGCACGAACAGGTCGCTGAGACCGTTCAAGTATTGCCGGACATCATTGAGTAGCGCATTGAAGTGCTCGGGGGAAATCGGCTGGTTGACCGTGCCCCAGTTCACATCCTGCGCGGCGGCGCCGCTTTTCACGACGAACTTGTCTTTGGGCGACCGCCCCGTATGCGGTGCCGTAACGGCGACGAAAGGGCCCATGTCAGCCAGGTGGCCTTCACCACGGCGAATGGCGAACTCCACTAGATCGGGGGGCACATCATTCCAATGGACCGTACCGGCCGGCGCGAGCTTTTGTGCCGCCAACCCGCGCAACGGCTCCAGTTGCATTGTCATCGAGATCCTCTATCAGGCATAGAACTGAAATCTAATATTAAACCGCTAGGTGGTCCCCTGGCCGGGCGACCCCCTCATACATCACTGGCATGAGGTATACCGAGATCAGCAATCGGGATATCATGCCACCGACGATGACAAGGGCGAAAGGCCGCTGGGAATCCGTTCCGATCCCGTGGGCCACCGCGGCGGGGAGTAGCCCAATGGCCGCCACGAGCGCAGTCATCATGATTGGCCGGAGCCTGAGCAACGCCGCTTCACGAGTAGCTTCCCCGATCTCCATCCCGCCGAGTCGAAGCTCGTTCGCATAGGAAATGTACACCACGGCCGTCTGGACGGAGACACCGAACAGAGCGAGAAACCCGATGCCCGATGAGACGGAAAACGGCGTGCCGGTGAGCGCCAATGCCAGGACACCGCCAATGGGGCCGGACAAGACGACGCCGACAAGGATGATCACCGGAAACTTGAAATTGTGATACAGTGCAAACAGCACCGCGATGATGAGCACGAAGGTCACGGGTAACACGATCTGTAACTGGGTCCGCGATGCCGTGTACTCCTGGTACTCACCACCCCACACGATCTGATATCCCGCGGGGAGCGAGACGCTTCGCGCGACGCGGCGTTGCGCCTCCTCGACGGCGCTCGCCAAATCGCGGCCCTCGACCGAGTACTGAACGCCGATGTAGCGTGAGTTGTTCTCGCGGTAGATGAAGGCCGCGCCGTTCGACACCTGGATATTCGCCAATTCGCGAATCGGGATCTGCTCGCCGGCCGGTGTGGGGACGAGAATATTGCCGATCGCCTCGGGTGTCTCGCGATACTGTGGCGAGAGTCGCACGACCAGATCGAACAGCTTCTCACCTTGCACGACTTGCGTGGCCGCGCTGCCGCCGACGGCGGCCTCGATCAGGCCGTTGATGTCCGCGACGTTGATGCCGTAGCGCGCGATCTTGTTGCGGTCGATGTCAACCGTGAGCGCGGGTTGGCCGAGCTCCTGCACGAGTGTCAGGTGCGTGATCCCGCGTACCTGCTCCATCTCTTTCTTGATGGCCCGGCCCTGGGCTTCGAGCGTCGCCAATTCGGTTCCGAACACCTTGACATCGAGTGAGCTCTTGAGCCCCGTCTCGGCCTCATCGACGGCATCTTCGGCCGGCTGCGTGTAGTTGAACGTGATGCCCGGGAACCCCGAGAGCTTGCGGTTGACCGCATCGATCAGCTCCGGTTTCGTACGATACGGTCCGTGCCACGTCGAATATGGCGTGAGTCCAACGTAGAACTCGGCGTTGAAGAACCCCGTCGGGTCCGTCCCGTCGTCCGGTCGCCCGTGCTCGCAGGCCACAAACGTGACCTCCGGAAACGAACGCAGGACGGCGCGAATCTGGGGGACCAGGCGCGACGACTCGTCGAATGAGATCGTATACGGCATGGTTGCTCGTACCCACAGGGCGCCCTCATCGAGCTTCGGCATGAACTCGGCGCCGAGTCCCATCCAGAGGCCGATCGTCACGATGAACAAGCCCGCCGATGCCCCCATCGTGATGGCCTTGTGTCGCAGACACCACTGGAGGCTGCGGTCGTAATGCCTGAGGGTCCATTCAAACACCGGGTTTCGCCTGTCCCGAACACCGGGGCCGAGGATCAACAGGCACAGTAACGGGATCAACGTCAACGTGACGATCAGCGCACCAATCAGCGCATAAATCGTCGTGTCGGCCATCGGAGTAAAGAGTCGTCCCGATGGGCCAGAGAGTACATAAATCGGCAGAAACCCTGTTACGATGACCGCGACGGCGTACACGATCGGCCGATCCACCTGCCGAGCCGCGCCGATGATGACCTCGCGAGCGTTGTACGAAGTCCCATGCCGCGCGGCCAGCTCGCGATGGATGTTCTCGACCATGACGACGGTAGCGTCGACCAGAATACCAAAATCAATCGCGCCGATGGACAAAAGGTTGGCCGGTATGTGGCGCAGATCCAGACAGATAAACGCGAACAGGAGCGACAGCGGGATCGTAACTGCGACGATGAGTCCGGATCGGAGGCTGTACAAGAAGAACACGAGGACAACGACGACGAGCACGATGCCGCGGAGCAGATTGTCCTCGACCGTCCGCGTCGTGAAATGAATCAGTTCGCTGCGGTCGTAGAACGGCGTGATGTGCACGTCATGCGGCAGCGTGCGATTGAGCTCCGCGGTCTTCGCTTCGACCGCCTTGAGCACGGTCTGCGCCTGCTCGCCGGTGCGCATGAGCACGACGCCTTCCACCGCGTCGTTGACGGTGTCATAGCTGAACTGCCCGAGCCTCGGCGCATTCCCTATGACCACCTGGGCCACGTCCTTCACCAGCACCGGAATGCCGTCCTTGACGGCCAGGACGATGTTCCCGATGTCCTGCGGCGTCACGACGCGACCGAGCCCGCGCACGTAATAGAAACTGCCGCCCTCGGAGTAGAATCCGCCGCCGGCGTTGTCGTTGTTCGCCGAGAGCGCGTTGGCGACGATCGGGACGGTCAGGCCGGCGCCGGCGAGCTTCGTGGGATCGATGACGACCTGGTACTGCATCGTCGGCCCGCCGAGCGCCGACAGGTCGGCGACACCGGGCACGGATTTATACGCTTTCACGATGTCCCAGTCGTCGATCGTCTTGAGCTGCATCGGCGACCGATCGGGACTCTCCAGCACGTAGCGGTACACCAGGCCGGACGGCGCCGAGAGCGGTGACATCGACGGCGTGACGCCGCTGGGCAGCGACGCGTCGCCGAGGCGCTCAAACGCCTGCTCGCGGGCGAAATAGTTGTCGATCCCGTCCTCGAATGTCATTCTGACGTCCGAGAGCCCATAGAGCGAGATCGACCGCACGATCTTGACGTGCGGGATCCCGTTCATGGCGACTTCGACGGGGACCGTGATCAGCCGCTCGACCTCTTCGGTCGCGCGCCCGGGCCACTGTGTGATGATCTCCACCATCGGCGGCGACAAGTCGGGATACGCGTCGACCGGCAGGCGCGTGAACGACCAGACGCCGATGCCGGCCAGCGCCGCGAAGATGATGAGCGTGAGGAGCGGTTCGGCCAGTGCGGCGCGAACGAGCCGATTGATCATTATTGACTCTGGGCGAATTGCAGGAACAATCCGCCTTCCGTCACGACCTGGTCGTTCGTCGCCAGTCCGCTCGGGACCTCATATTGGTCGCCGACCCTGGTACCCAGCGTAATCGACCGCCGGTTGAATCCACCGTCGGACGCGGCGACGAAGACGAATGGCAGATTTTCCTCGTCGCGCAGCACCGCGGACACGGGGACCAAGATGCCCGTCGTCGATCGATCGGCATGGATCGCCACGCGAACGTACAGATCGCGCTTGAGAACCTGTCGATGATTCTCGACGACGATGCGGACGGCCGTCGCGCGGGTCGATGTATCCACGATGGCGGCGATGTAGTCCACGCGGCCGGGAAACGAATCTGGTGAGGCGTCGGTCGTGATGACGGCCGATTCACCCTTATTGACCGCGCTCAGCTGCGATTCGTAGACATTCGCCATCACCCACACGGTCGACAAATCAGCGATCGTAAAACACTGCGTTTGGCCTGCTTCGATGACCTGGCCAGGGTTGATGAGCTTCTCGACGACGACGCCTTCGATCGGCGCGCGGATGAGACCCGAGACGATCGAGGTTGGCGTGCCCTCTTGGATGTTGTGGATGGTCGCGCTATCGACACCGAACGCCCGCATCTGCTCGATCGCCGCATCCCGATCCGCGGCGGCCGACGCCGAGTCGGCCAACGATTGATCGAGGTCGCTCTTCGCGATCGCGCCCGCATCGAACAACTTCCGATTGAGCGTGGCAATGCGCGCCGTGTTGCGGAGCGCCGTTTGGGCTTTCTGGTAGGCGGCGAAGGCTTGGGCGAAATCGGGCGACGTGACGGCGGCCAGCGGCGTCCCCACGTGGACGTAGGTACCGGTATTGACGAAGATGCGCGTGACCGGCCCAGAGATCTGCGACAGCACCGGGGTCGATCGATCGCCGTTGAACGCGACCGTCCCGGTCGTGCTCACCGTCGGTCGAAAGGTCGACTGCGCCATGGGCTGCGTATGGATCCGTGCCCGCTGCTCCTCGGTGAGCATGAACGCCGACGCGGGCTTGTTGGGCGTCGTCGCGGCGTCGGCCGGCGGCGATCCTTTGCACGCCGTGACGGCGAGGACGCCGAGCAGCGCGAGATATCTATTGTCCATGAAATTGAGAGAGTGGGGCGGCGGCTGCGCGTTCCAAATTGGCTTCGGCCTGGTTCGCGGCGGCTAACGCGTCGGTGTATTGGCTCTGGGCGGACACGAGATCGCGCCGCGCGCTGAGGACATCGAGCGCCGATGACCCGCCGAGCCCGTAGCTCGTGGACGCCACCTGATAGGCCGCTCGCGCCGCGGGGAGAAGTTGATCGCGGAGATAGATCGCCTGCTCGACCGCCGTCGCGGCCGTGGCGTACGACAATCGGACGTCCTGGTCGATCGACGCGACGAGGTCGCGATACGAGGCCTCGAGCTCGCGCTCGTGGTGGCGCGAGTTGCGAATATCACCGCCCGTGTGCTGCCAGAAGAAAATTGGGATAGGCAGCGACAAGCCGTACGAGAAGATCGCATTCTTGTTCGGAAACGCCGCGTCGGGTGCGCCGAGGTCCCATTCGAGCCCGCCCGTGATGTCGGGGAGCCAGAATTCCTCGGCCAGCGTCGTCGTGGCCTTGGCGCCGTCGATCTGCGCCTGAAGTCCGGCCAGCTCGGGCCGGGCAGCGAGCGCGCTCTTTTCCACCGGCGCGAGCGGCGGCAGCGGCGCCGGCACCTCGAGGGAATCCGCCGGCGCGACCGGCAGCCCGAGGGGCCGACCGAGCAACCGGTTGAGCGACGCGCGCGCCGTCGTGATATCACGTTCGTTGGCGATGAGCGAGTTCTGCGTACCAGCCAGATCAACCTGGGCGCGGATCACGTCGAGCTTCGGGGCCGTCCCCGCGTCGAATCTGGCCTGGGTCTTCTTGAGGAAGTCCGCGGACAGGTCACGCGTTTCCGTGAGGTCGCTATGATGGCGCAGCGCGACTCGCAGCGAATCGTACGTCTGCGCGGTCTGCGAGGCGATTTGTTGCTTGAGCGCCGTATAGTTCGCTTGCGCATTCACGACGAGCGACGTCCCGATTTTATAGTTCAGCCGGAACTTGTCCGGAAACGGGATCGCGATCGTCGCGCTGATCGGCTTCTGTGTTGGCGCACCAGCTTCCGTGATCAAGCCGACGTTGCCGGTCGGATCCGGAATCGCCCATTGCGACAACTTCTGCGCGCGCGCTTCGACGACCTGCTCGCGCGCGACGACCAACTGCGGATTGTGTTTGAGCGCGGTGTCAACCGCTTGCACCCGCGTCAGCCGCAGGGTGTCGGTCGAGCCCGTATCAGATAATTGCGCCGATGCGGCCCGCGCGATGAGCGCGAGGCCGCACAACCAAACTTTTTGGTCCATGGTTCCCCAAACTGACAGTGTGAAAATCGAGCCGCACGACTGTCAGATGGGTGGAGCGCGGGAGGTGTAGGTTGGCGCCGCGCCGGTCGGCACCGACCACGTCTCGGTGGCCGGTGGTGCTTCGATCAACCGTCGGCTGAGCGGTGGCGCGGAGGGTCGTTCGGGTTTCGCGTGCAGCAACTGCACGATGCACGCGGGGCAGGTCGCTTCGTCGTGCGCGTGGTGCAACTGCGTTCCGCGGGTCTCGACGTGCGCGGACGCGTCAGGTCCCCGCCACGATTCGATCGTGCCGGCGAGTACCATCACCAGTTGGCCGAGTCCGGCCAGTACGG
>Ga0210409_10003110_pt1 | contig 19017 bp, 14 predicted proteins | sample IncBWH17MmetaG_FD_161649 | JGI IMG/M metagenome (GOLD analysis project Ga0210409, IMG submission 161649) | Forest soil microbial communities from Barre Woods Harvard Forest LTER site, Petersham, Massachusetts, United States - Inc-BW-H-17-M | ecosystem: Environmental > Terrestrial > Soil >... | reverse complement strand
CGCGTGTGCCGCCGCTTTAACAGATCGCTTCCCTGTCGCCGCCGAATCCACAGATGTCGACAGTGATGAGTTTCCCACGTTCGAAGTCGCGCCGGAGCCCGGGGCTGCTGAAGATGGCGCTGAGCCGGCTTCGGAAATTTCGTCCCCCGCTCCGGTGGAAGCATCAGCTCGACCATCCGGCGCGCATGCAAAGGATGTTCACGAAGTTGATTTGTCCGACGAATGGTTGTCGGTGCTTCAGGAAGTGGAACCCGGCCACCCGGGCGCGGAAAATGCCGAAGCTCACACTAAAGCTACCGCGCAGGAGCATTCCGCATCGCCAACGGAATTTGAAATCAATGCCGAGCCGGTCGCTGCACACGATGCTAAAGCATCCATATTGGAGCCCGCGCAGACGGCATCGCCACTCGTTCCTCCGGTTGATATGCCTGCGTATGCTGAATTCCAGGTGTCGGCGCAGGAAACTCCGGCGGAAACTGACGCTGAACAGATTGCGTCGCCGGAAGACATCAGCGTCCCCGAACCTTTGGCTGAAGCGCCCGCTCCTGCAGCGGAGGAGAAAGTTCCGGAACTGGCTGCCGTTGAACAGAGCCACACGCCTGCGAAGCCCAGCGAACCAGAGTCTGAATTCGAACTGGATCAAGATTACGACCTGATTCTGGAACCAGAAGAATTGGTGCCGGCGCACAGCCAGAAGCCTCCGGATATTCCGATTCAGGTTCACGCGGCCGAGTCCGATGCGAATCACGACGAAGAGCTCGTGGGCAAGAATTCTGCCGGGCCGCCCGCGGGAAGCAATTTTGCATCCGATCATTTCCTTGCGGACCTAGCCAATGAGATCGAGGGGCTGGGGATGGGTGGCCTGACGCCGTCGTACTCGAAGGCCGCGAGCGAGGCGCCGGTCAAGCATGTTGACAAATCAAATCTCAGCGACTCCGGGCCATTGAAAGAAGTCTTTGACGAGTTCCGCGCCGAGCTCGGAGAGATGGGTTCCGACGACGAGGATCTGGAAACGCACTACAACCTCGGCACGGCGTTCCGCGAAATGGGTTTGCTGGAAGAAGCCATCAGCGAATTTCAAAAAGTAGCCAAAGCCAACGAGCGCGGCCGTCCGTTCCGCTATGCCATGCAGTGCTGCACGCTGCTTGGCCTGGCGTTCATGGAGAAAGGCCAGCCGGGTATCGCGGCCATCTGGTACGAGCGCGCGCTGGAGACTCCGGGCGTCGAACCGGAAAGCATCCTCGCCTTGCGGTATGATTTGGGCATTGCCCAGGAATCGGCTGGAGAACCAGAAGCGGCGCTAAAGAGTTTTTCCAAGGTCTACGCGATGAATATCGACTATCGCGATGTGGCCGAACGCATCGCCGCTCTCCAGAAGCCTAGCCGCTGACGCCTGGATGTACGGTTAGGCGAGTTAGGCGGAGACCCCTCAGTTATGAATCGTGTGTTACGCGTACTGTTAATTATTTTATGTTTTGAGATGGGCGCTCTGCTGCTCTATCTTCCGTGGACGAATTTCTGGGAACAAAACTATTTCTTGAGCCACTTTCCGTCACTTCTGCCGGTTCTGTTGCATCCGTCGGTACGCGGGTTCGTCAGTGGTATAGGAGTGCTGGATATTTTTTTGGCTTTTGGTTTGATCCGTCCGCGACCTGAAACTCCTCGTGTTCCATCCCGGTAAAAACCCGCGGGTACCGATTCTTTGTTATGTCACCGATCGCAAGGGCCTCGCATTTACGGATGACGATCAATCTGAGGCACTGCTGAAGCGCGTCGCTACTGCTGCTGCGGCCGGCATCGATTGGATTCAGATAAGGGAAAAAGATTTCTCAGGCAAGCAGCTGTCGTCCTTGGCTCGCGCGACTGTCGCGCAAATTAAAAAAATTAACGAACGCAACGGAACGCAAACACGAATCATCGTCAACGACCGCCTCGACGTGGCGCTATCTGAACGCACTGATGGTGTTCATCTTGGCGAAAATTCTTTACCCGTCCACGACGTTTGCAAATGGCTAAATGCAAAGCCGGATCTTGCTGAACGTGACAAATTTCTCGTTGGAGTTTCCTGCCACTCGGTTCAGGGCGCCGTAAGCGCGGCGCGCGACGGCGCTGATTACGTTTTCTTCGGTCCGGTTTTTGCGACGCCGTCTAAGGCGTCATTTGGCGCTCCGCAAGGCCTGCAGCGGATCGCCGAAGTTTGTACAGCCGTATCGATTCCGGTGCTCGCGATCGGCGGCATCACTCTTGATAACGCTTCCGATTGTCTGGCCGCTGGAGCCGTCGGCATTGCAGCCATCCGCCTTTTTCAAGAAGCCTCTGATCAAGCTTCACTGATCGCGCGGTTTCGGTCCACTCTTGGCGGAGTCCCTAATTTCACATTGGGATAACGTGAGGATCGATTGTGTGAAGGGCTTTACCGGCTGATACATAAGGTTCGATAGAATAAATGTAGTCCTTCAAATGATGATCTGCGCCTTGAGGTGTCGCGATTATCTCGTCCGTTGTCTGTTTTCCAGCACCAGAAGGGATTGATTGGTGTCCGGAATTGAACGGACTGCCGGAATTTCCGTGGGTCGCAAAATCGACCGTAAAGGAAGGGATATTAATGTCGGTCGTAAACCAAACCAAGGTGTCCCCTCCGCAAACGAGGATAGCTTCGTTGTCAGGATCCACTAGCCCCCTCGAATTGAATTCGATCCGGTACGGAATTGGTTTTGGCGGATTCGGGCATGCAGCATGCCCTGCAAAACGAACTGTTTTGGGCGGCGGTACTGGTGGCCCAACCGGCTTCGGACCCGTTTCGTTGCAAGCGGCAAGAACGATGCACAGCAAAACTGATATGACAAAGCTGTACTGGACCAAAACCTTACCAGCATTTTCTTTCCTCATGAGGCTCTACCTTTCTTGATTTCTTGAGTTGAGATTAGGGCCCTGAACCGTGGATCGTTTTCCAACACCGAGAAATTTGGCGTATCACGCACAGTGGCTGCGGGGTAGCCTGCAGCTACGGCGCGCTCCAACTTCTCCAGTGATCTTTTTTGATCTCCGGCTTGCACGTAAACCATAGCGGCGTAATACAACACTTCCGGATCGCGCGGGGCCAGCTTTTCCGCTTCACCAATGCGAAGGTGTGCTTTTTGTTTTTCGCCTAGCATGGCGTGGTATCCCGCGAGGTAGCTCAACATGTGCGCATCTCGCGGATTGATTTTGCGCTGCTCCTCGCCCAACTCCAGCGCTTTGCGGTAAGCGCCGGCGGCGCGCTCGCGCATTCCCGGCGCCCAATAATATGCGTCTCCCAGGTTCCCCCAGATTTCGTAATTCCTCGCATCCAGAGTTGTTGCTTGTTCAAACATACTTGCGGCATCCGCATAACGTTTGGACTGGAAATAAGCCGTGGCCAAATTTGACGTGGCATCGCCCGTTTTGCGAATTCTCAGGGACTGTTCTAACGGCTCAATGGCATCGCTGTAGCGCCCTTGCTGGATGCGGGTAATGCCCAGGTTGGCAAAGCCCACGAAGCTGTCCGGAACCAGTGAGGTGACTTGCGTGTACATCTGCGCCGCTTCCTCGAGCCTGCCATTCCGCAAATAAAAAGTGCCCAGCCGGTTGTAGCCAGCCCAATAATCGGGCCGCAACCCGATGACCGCCTTGTAGGATTGCTCTGCTTCCTGCAAACGGTTCAGACTCTCATAGGCGCGTGCCAGTCCGGTTTGCGCGGCATCCAGCGTGGGTTCGCTCTTGGAGGCTTGCTGATATTCTTTGGCACCCAGCTCGTATTTTCCGGTGCCCTGGTACACACGCCCGAGGCAGGTATGTCCCTGGGTCAGGTTTGAATCTTTCTCCAGGGCAACCTGACAGGCTTTGGTCGCGTCGATCACCAGGTGTTTTTCGTGGGTGTGTTCGAATTTTTGCCAATAAGCTTCGCCCAAACCAGCGTAAGCGCCCGCGAACCCGCTGTCTTTTTCGAGCGCGTGACGAAACACGCTGATGGCGTTATCGATATTTTCTTCCTTGTCGTAATTCTGCAAATAGCCCAGGCCCCGCAAATAGAAATCATAAGCAGCCGGTTCGGCAGTGCCGTGAGCCGCCAATGTTTTCTTTTCCTGCGGCTCCAGTTCCAGTTTTAGAAGCTCCGTCACTCGCGCGGAGACCTGGTCCTGCAGCGCAAAAGGATCGGATGCTCCTGCAGTGATCGTGCCGCCGCGAAGCTGTTCATGCGTGCGGGCATCTACGAGGGAATAATTCACGCGCACTTGTCCGGCGGCTCGCTGGATATTCAACATTAATCCGTAGTTCACTCCGAATTCTTGCCGAGCAGCTTCCAGAGTTTGTACGTGATGCGCGCGCATTTCGCTCGGAGGAATCACGGCCAGGTGGTGGCGTTCGGACAATTCCGTCAAACCGGAAGTAAGCGTGTCCACCAGGCCACTGTCGAAGGCTCCTTCACCCCCCTGCGAATTCGTATCCGGGGCAATCACGGCGAGCTGCACGCGATCCCCCCCAACTTTGGCTGAGGTCTTCGGTATGTTGGGAGATCTTTTTGCCAGCCACCATAGTGCACTCGCAGTAATCAGCGCCAGCACAGCGGCGGCGGCCACCCACCGGACCCATCCAAACTTCGGTTTTTCGCGGATGGTGGAGACGATCCCCACCGCCGATGACGGTTCCAACGCCTCCAGGGCAGCGCGAACTTCGCCGGCTCGTTGATATCTGCGCGACGGCTCTTTCTCAAGACTCCGGCGAATCACCGCCGCTAACCCAGGCGGCACGGTTTCGGGCAGCGCCGGGATTGGCTCATTGATGATGCCGGTGCAAAGACGATAAAGATTGTCTCCGCTGAATGGCTTCACTCCGGCAGTCATCTCATACATCACGATTCCCAGCGCCCAGATGTCGCTGCGAGCCGACGCATCGCCGCCCTCGAGTTGTTCTGGCGACATGTAGGGCATCGTGCCTGCCAAGCCTATGGTGGTGGCCGTCACTGCTTGCAACGTCTTGCGAGTTACGTCATTTGGATCGGTCCGCTTGGCGAGTCCGAAATCGAGGATTTTCGCGTCGCCTTCGGGCGTAATTACGATATTCAACGGCTTCAGATCCCGGTGGATCACCCCCCGGGCGTGGGCATGCTCCAAAGCTCCAGCGATTTGGCGTGCATATCTCACCACGCTGGAGGTGGACATGCGGCCGTCGCGAATCGATTCGGACAGCGGCCGGCCCTCGACGAACTCCATGGCGATGAACATCTCGCCTTGTTCTTCAGACACTTCGTAAATGGTGCAGATGTTGGGATGATTCAGAGCGGAGGCGGTACGAGCTTCTTCTCGAAAGCGCTGCACTTGCTTCGGATCACGAACAATTTGAGGTGGGAGAAATTTCAGTGCGACGGTGCGGCCCAGCGCGGTGTCTTCAGCCCGATATACCACACCCATTCCGCCACTGCCTAACGGCTCTAAAAGCCGGTAATGCGACACCAAGGCGCTCGGCACAGGCACCGCCACGGGAGGAAACAACACGCTTGCGGACTTCGCATCGTGCTTTTTGAAAGACAATCGCTGCGCGCATATTAGGCTGCGGTTAACCCGCAAGTCAACGCGGAGTTGATGGCGGCTTAATCGCAGGATTGATGGGCCCAATCTGTGGACTTCGAAGGATTCTGGTTGGGGCGGTGGTGGGCGAATAAAACCGTTATTCTGCGCTAAGCCAACGGCCTACTGGTTTCCACGCTTGCGTGTGATCGCAAATTACTCGCAAGGACGCGGTAAGCGGAATTGCCAGCAACAATCCCATTCCGCCCCAGATCCATCCCCAAAATAGCAACGCGATGGTGATGGACAAGGCATTTAATCGCACCCTCTTGCCCACTAAGGCCGGTGCCAGCAAATTATTGGCGAGCATATGAATGGCCATCAATACACCGGCGATGAGGGCGTAAGATCCCGCGGAGTGAGGGTTCGAAAGCGCTATCAGGAATGGCGGCAGCCACGAAAGTACGGCTCCAAAATAAGGCACCATATTCAGCAGCCCCGAAACTATCCCTATTAATATCGGGTAATCCAATCCCATAGCCCAGAAAAACACGCTGCTCGCAGCTATCACGATCAGGGTCATCAGCGACATACCCACCAGGTAATCGCGCAGCACATCTCGCAAGTCTTCGAGCGTTTCCTTTACTGAAGTTCTTCGCGATACTGGAAATAATTGCAGGGTGCTGTGCCACACCTCCTGTTTTTCCGCCAACATAAAAAATACCAGAAAAGGAACGAAGGTAACTTCCAGCACCAGCCCGGACAACGATCCGATGATGTGCACCAGCGCGGCGCGCAGGGCGTTTTCCGCGCCGGCCACAGTCTTGGATGGACCTTTCTTCTGGGAAGGCTGGGAAGACGACTCGTCCTCACTGACCTGCCTTTCGATACCATTTATTTTTGCTTCTACGGAATTCACCGCTTTCCTGAGTGTCCCGCTATACTTCGGCCAATTTGCTGCAAAGTCCGAGCCCCGCGAGTACAATCCGTAACCTACGGCGCCCATAACGCCAATCAAAAACAACACGGTAATCATGGATGCCAGGGTGCGTGGCATGCGCATTCGTTCCAAAAACTCCACGATCGGATCGAGAAAATATGCGATTAGAATGGCGAGTAGCAGGGTGATCAGAACGCTCGCGGCAAAATAGAGAAAAACCAGAATGAGCGCCACGGCCAGAAGCTTAAGACTGACATTTGAAATCAAAGTATAAGGCTTGGGGCTTGCGGGGGGTCGAACTTCGGCGGTGGATAGGACGGGCTCCATGCACGAGAAGGTAACATATCCTTGAATGCCAGCATGACTTTGTGCGCTATCCGGTCGCTCAAATCACAATCCCTGTTACGGACCGCGCTAGGCGAGGTTACCCACGCGGAAACAAAGTGCACCATGGAAACAAAGCGCGGATTCTTCTCCCGGCGGCCGGATGTCGGCGTGCTAAACTTTTTGACCGGGTGCTCGCCCAACGGCATTCGTTCATTTTGGACGGCTTGGTATCGCGCCGTCGAACAACTTCACCAATGCCTAAATCGCTCTTTGGTACCGACGGGATTCGCGGCGTTCCCGGCACACCGCCGCTCGACGATGCCACCTTGTTTGCAACCGGACACGCTCTCGGTTCCTATTTGCATCACGAACATTCTGCCGCGCGCGTGCTTATCGGCATGGACACTCGCGAATCCGGGCCGCACATTGCGGCGGTTTTGGCCGCTGGACTCTCGCAAGCGCGCGCATCGGTGGCCTTCGCAGGAGTGATTACCACGCCAGGAGTTGCGTGCCTGGTGCGCCAGAATGATTTTGAGGCGGGAGTGGTGATTTCGGCGTCCCACAACCCATTCCATGACAATGGCGTAAAACTTTTTTCTCACGCGGGGATGAAATTCCCCGACGCGACGGAAGAAGTGTTGGAGACGGAGATCATCAAGCATCGCGACAAAAATAAATCCGCAGGTATTTCTGCGCCCGCCCTCGTCGCCGATCAGTCGTTGGACGCGGAATATCTCGCCAATTTGCGAGGGCGGGTAATAGCGGGCGCGAAATTGAATGGTTTTCGCATGGTGCTGGATTGCGCCAATGGCGCAGCGTTTAAACTCGGACCTGAACTATTTCGTTCTTTCGGCGCCGAAGTAATCCCCATGGGTGACTCGCCGGATGGCCGGAATATCAACGCAGGCTGCGGTTCGCTGCATCTGGAAGGGCTCAGGAAAAGGGTTCTCGCGGAACGAGCCATTCTTGGCGTGGCCTTCGATGGCGACGCTGACCGCGCACTGTTTGTTTCGGCCGACGGACGAATCGTGAATGGCGATGGGGTGATGCTGGCTGTGGCGCGCTTCCTGAAGTCTCAAAATAAGCTCAAAGGCAACCGCGTCGTGGGAACCTCCATGTCTAATTTGGGCTTGGAACGGGTGCTGGACGGCGAGGGCATCACTTTGGCGCGTACCGATGTCGGTGACCGCTACGTACTCGAAGAAATGCTCCGCAGCGGGAGCGTACTAGGCGGCGAACAGTCCGGCCACATTATTTTCCTGGACGACAGCCCGGCGGGCGACGGGCTGCTGACGGCCCTCAAGATTGCTTCATTGGTATCCATGAATGGCGGGCTCACGGATTTGACTAAGGGGTTGAAGGACTATCCGCAGATCATCGTGAATGTAAAGGTTCGTTCGAAGCCCCCGCTCGATACGCTGCCTGAGGTCTCGCGGGCGTTGTCCGATGCCAACTCCGCGTTGGGCCAGAGTGGTCGCATCGTCCTTCGATACTCAGGCACAGAGCCTCTCGCACGAGTCATGGTGGAAGCTGAACACGATGCGGACGTGCAGCGCTTCAGCCAGTCGCTGGCAAACGCTGTTCGGGCCTCTATCGGCGCCTAGACGATCCGGCTGTTGAAATGCCAAGCGTTGCGCGTATAGAACTATGCGAATGTGCGTAGCTTTGCTCACCGATTCTTGAGGGGCGATCGTAAAGTCAGCGAGTGCGATCAAGAAATAGAAAATAACGATATTGTAGTTTCTGCGCTGAAAAATTCATCGCGAAGCACGGGCTGGTGAGTGCGAACCGCTCCCAAACAACATAGAAGGCGCTCTAAATTCTGTGAGATTTTGTAGGCTCCAAGCATTCTCACGAATCTTAATTCGGGGTTAATTTGCGTTAACCTTCTTGCTTTCAGTTACTTTGAACCGAAATTTTCCATAAGTGCTGGCTGGCACAACACTTGCTCTTCTCTTGGCAACTTTAAAAAGATTGGCTTCCCGGGGTGGCCGGACCCGAACCTCGACTCGGTTTCCGGTTTTGGGGCGTCAATTAAAAAGGGGGCTTGCACCAGCCCCCTTTTTTCATTTCTGGTGTCCACGTTTTTCACATCACCGCTGGGTCTGAATAACGAACACATTGATATGGGCGTGCCACAGCTCTCGTTCGGAGGAAAACATGCGCTCGAAAAAGGTGAGCGGCCGGTGGGGGTTCCGGCCGCTCGGGCGTGGGGATGGAGGGAAACGTAATCCGAAGCTGTTCTTAACTTCCCGTCATTATGCTGCGCTCGCGAGCAGCACAACGGCACACTGGAGCAGCCGTAGCCGCCCCGGAAGCCGCGATCAACTTCCGATCACGTTGTGATTGTGCTTCGCAGCGGTTCTGCGGTCGATAGTTCCGTCGTTCCATTTCACCCGGTACTTTCCGCCTTATGCTTCCGTACCGTTTCACAAGTACCTTGGTACCGTTGGCCCACAAAATCGGGGATGGCATCTTCAGAAAGCCGGTTTGCCAGGCTATACCCTCTAAATTTCTCCCCTTCTATTGAGCTGCACCTCTACAGTGGCGTTCCGGAGAAATCTGCACTAGCCGGAAGGTCTGAAAAAGCTTCAGGCGCTCGCCACTTCCCACCGCGATACGTTATTCTTCCATCCCATGCATGATCTAAGTTATTTTCGTGAGCACCTCGATCTTTTCGCGGACATGGCTGCCAAACGCGGCGGCACTCTTGATCTCGACGCTTTTCGCGCTCTCGACAAAGAGCGTCGGGAACTCATCACAAAGAATGAGCAGCGCAAAGCGCAACGAAACAAAGCTAGCGACGAAATCGCACGCCTCAAAAAAGAAAAGCAGCCTGCCGATGCCATCATTTCGGAGATGAAACAAGTTTCTGAACTCATCAAGCAGAGCGACGAGCGCATTAGCCAGCTGGACGATGCGCAACGCGAGCTCTTGCTCACCATTCCTAATGTTCCTCATTCCAGCGTGCCGGTGGGTTCCAGTGCCGCGGACAACGTAGAAGTACGCCGCTGGGGCGCGCCGCCAAAGTTTGATTTCACGCCTCGCCCGCACTGGGAAGTCGGGGACCGCGCGGGGGTTCTGGATCTGTCCGCCGCCGCCAAAATCACTGGTGCGCGTTTTGCAGTCTACAAAAGCTGGGGAGCACGCCTCGAACGCGCACTCGCAAATTTCTTTCTCGATGTACACACCTGTGAGCACGGTTACACGGAAATTTTGCCGCCCTTTTTAGTGAACAGCGCCTCGCTGCTGGGGTCTGGCCAATTGCCAAAATTCGCGGCGGACCTTTTCAAGATAGAGAACACGGACTTCTGGCTCACGCCCACGTCGGAGGTCGAGCTTCACAATCTTTATCGCGACGAAACGTTGGCCGAAAGCCAGCTTCCTATCTTCCTTACCGCCTGGACGGCTTGCTTCCGTTCCGAAGCAGGCGCGGCCGGCAAAGACACGCGCGGCATTCTCCGCCAACATCAATTCCAAAAAGTCGAGCTTTTCAAATTTACCCACCCGGAAAAAAGTTATCAGGAACACGAGGCTCTGGTTCGCAATGCCGAAACGATTCTGCAGAAACTCGGCCTCCACTATCGAACGGTTCTGCTGTGCACTGCGGATATGGGCTTTGCCTCCGCAAAAACCTATGACATAGAAGTCTGGCTGCCTTCCGCGAACGAATTTCGCGAAATTTCCTCGTGTTCTAACTGTGAGGCATTTCAGGCGCGCCGTGCGGGTATCCGTTTTAAGCCCGCAAGCGGCGGCAAAAGCGATTTCGTGCATACGCTGAACGGCTCGGGACTCGCCGTGGGGCGCACGTGGATCGCCATTATCGACAACTATCAACAGCAGGACGGGTCGGTTGTGATTCCCGAAGTATTGCGCCCATACATGGGCATTGACCGAATTCCTGCGCCGGAGATGCCTAAGCATTAAGACGTTGGCAGAATGTGTGTTTCTGTCTGTAAGTCCCATAAAATCATTTACCTGGTGACTGTTTCGGGTATCGTTATTCGTCGTTGGACGACCACACCTGGCTTCGCAACTTGCTGAAATTACACCTTTTCGTTTGACGCGCCCTTTTGACCTTGCATACACTCGGTTCACCGCGTCCTTGGTGAGTTCCCGGCTATTGGCCGTCGTTCCATTCCGCTGACGCCATCTGGAATTCGCTAACAATCATTAGCTCTAGAAACATATAGACGCGGTCGCAGAGTACGCTATGAACTTTCTCGCTCGACTAATGAGGTTTTTATTCTGGGTGGTGATCGTCTCGTGGGGCGTTCGCCTCGCTGGACGGTTAATTTCCGCTTTGCTGCAGCCCGGCCGGGCCAGTGAGCCGTTGAAGCCCACCGGCGATTTGAATGCCGGGCAGAGTGGACGGCTCCTGGTGCGCGATCCGGTCTGCGGTGTCCACGTCGCAGAGGAGCGCGCAATTCCTTTGCGTGAAAATGGCGAATTGTTGCATTTCTGTTCGCTAGCCTGCCGCGATGCCTATCTAAATTCTTCGCACAAGTTAGCGGCGAACGCATGATACGGCGTGAACCACCGATAATTGTTGTTCAGCCAAAGTTTTGAATACTGCTCTAGACGAACCGACTTGAGGAAAGGACCCGAGCCGATGGCCACGGTCGCAAAGCCCACAGCCCCGACGAGACAGATTGGCACGCCTCCCATGGTGCCACGCATCGCACCGCGCGAGGATTTGAATCCGTTCCGTATCTCCCAGATTCAGTTTGATATGGCCGCGGAATTTCTGAAGCTTGACCCTGGCTTGCGTCAGATTCTTCGCACGCCCAAGCGCGTTCTGGAAGTTTCCATTCCCACGAAAATGGACAATGGCCAGGTGAAAGTTCTCATCGGTTATCGCGTTCAGCACAATGTGGCACGCGGGCCTGCTAAAGGCGGCGTTCGTTTTCATCCCAACCTTACGGTGGACGAAATGAAAGCTCTGGCGGCCGGTATGACCTGGAAGACAGCGACCGTGAACGTCCCTTTTGGGGGCGCGCAGGGCGGGGTAATTTGCGATTCGAAACGCATGTCCAAAGGCGAGCTTGAGCGGGTAACGCGCCGTTATGCCAGCGAGATTCTGCCACTCATCGGACCGTATCTGGATATTCCTGCTCCTGACGTGTATACCGACGCGCAGACGATGGCGTGGATGATGGACACCTACGCCATGACCGTGGGGCACGCGGCGCACGGGTCAGTTACCGGGAAACCGTCGTCCGTCGGTGGCTCGAATGGCCGCGAGGAAGCGATGGCTCGCGGCTTGGTCGCCGTCGTCGAAGAAGCATGCAAGCTTAAAAAAATCGCACTTCGCGGAGCTACTGTGGCCATTCAAGGTTTCGGCCATTCAGGAGCCACCGTCGCGCAGGTTTTTGCCGAGAAAAAAGCCAAAATCATCGCTCTAAGTGATACTCGCGGAGGCGTAACCAATTCGCGTGGTATCGACCCCATCAAAGCCATTCGCTATAAGGAGCGCTCCGGAACAGTAGTAGGGATGCCAGGCGCTTCGCGCACTACCAACGACGAATTGCTCACCATGAAGTGCGACATACTGGTGCCTGCCGCACTCGAAAACGTCATCACTCTGAATAACGCGGAAGCCATCAAGGCGCGCATTGTTGCCGAAGCGGCCAACGGACCGACCACTCCGCACGCCGATGAAATTCTGGCGCGCAAGGGAATCACGGTGCTGCCGGACATTCTCGCTAACGCCGGTGGCGTAACGGTGAGCTATTTTGAGTGGGTGCAAAACCAGCAAGGACTGATCTGGGACGCGGAAGAGGTCAATGCCCGCCTGCAAAAAACAATCGTGCGCGCTTTTCATGAAATGGTGGAAACCATGCGCAAGCATCACGTACCTCCGCGCGCCGGCGCCATGATTCTGGCGGTTGGACGCGTCGCGGAAGCCACACTGGTTCGAGGTTTGTTTCCGTAATGCTGAGATATCTCTAACCCGGGACGCTATACCACAACCGTTAGAAGCCCTGTTCTGCATTTTTTCAAAAACTTTTTCTTGCGTCGCACCTCCTGCGCGCGTACATTCGCAATTGCCGGTGCGTTTTTGGTTGGTTTCCAAAAGCGCCCGGCAATTTTCGCTTGGAGTGAAATTGTGGCGAAATAGTGGCGCTGTTTTTTGACGTGAAACTCGTCGCGCCGGAAGAGACTAAAAATTTGTGCGGCTTGCTGGATGAGTCGCTGAGGATTAAGCAAGGAAAATGTCCAACCACATAAATGTGGCTCCCAATTTATTGCTCACCATTGCGGGATTCGATCCTTCTTGCGGCGCGGGCATCGCGGCCGACCTCAAAACTTTTGCCGCTCACGGCTGTTACGGGGTGGCGGCGATCACTTCGCTGACGGTGCAAAGTACCGAAGGCGTGCAGGCCGTCCACAATACTCCCAGTGCCGAGCTGCGCGAACAATTGGAAGTATTGGCAAGAGACTGCGACATCGCGGCGGTAAAGATCGGCATGCTTGGCAATCGCGGAAACGCGGTGGTCGTTGCTGAGTTTCTGGATTCGCACAAATTCGCGCATGTCGTACATGACCCGGTGATGAAATCCTCGAGCGGAGCGGAGCTGTTGGATGCTGCCGGGCTCAAATATCTCGCCACCGAACTGCTGAAGCGTTCCACGGTCATTACTCCCAATGTCCCGGAGGCAGAAATTTTAACGGGGATGGAGATCAAGGACCTGGCTGGCATGGAAGCTGCGGCCAGAAAAATTGTCGAGATGGGTGCGCACGCCGTAATCGTAAAAGGCGGTCACATGGAGCGCGCCATCGACGTACTTTTCGACGGCGACAAAATCACGCAATTGGGTGGCGACCGGGTAAAGGCGGATAACTATCACGGAACGGGTTGCACGTTCGCGTCATCCATTGCCGCACAAATGGCCTCCGGGCGTGGGCTGACGGAAGCCGCTATGCTCGCCAAGGCGTACGTGACGAAAGCCATCGAGAAGGGCTACGCCATTGGCAAAGGGCGCATCCCGTTGGACCATTTCTACCGACTGCGCACCGAACCCCCGGCGCGCGGCATCCACGAAGTCCCCCAACACGGTATGCATCCGGCCGCCGAACCCACTGCGCATTAATTACAGTTTCGAAACGCCTGATGGCTAATTGTCGGGAGAGTGGAACGCTGGGGAAGGGATCCCGGCCTTTGCGAGCATCCACCCTTGCAAAAACCGCAAGGATGGGCCACCCGACTTCAAATGCTTAGCTTCAAAAGGGTAGCTTCAACGGCGCAACTTCGAAGGTCCAACTTCAACGGTAAAGAGGGTGTGTCGAACCAGGCAGCCGCTATCGTTTCCAAACTACACGACCAGCAACAATCGTGGCCGTGGGCGCGCCCTTAAAGTTGCGCCCATCAAACGGTGAATTCCGCGATTTGCTGGATGATTCTTTGACGCTATAAGTCCAATCGTGGTCGGTGGAAAAAACCGTCAGGTCGGCGGCCTCGCCCTTGCTGATCTTTCGTTCTAGCCCCAGCACTTTCGCGGGACCGGTAGTAAATAATTCCACCATGCGCATCAGTGTGATCTTTCCGTTGTGCACGAGTTCCAACGCAAGGCCCAGCGCCGTTTCAAATCCCAAAATGCCGAAAGGCGCGCGATCAAACTCCACGTCTTTCAATGCTGGCTCGTGAGGCGCGTGATCGGTTGCGATCGCATCCACGGTGCCGTCGGCCAGTCCGGCCAGCAGTGCGTCACGGTCTACGCGGGCGGCCAACGGGGGGTTCATTTTGAATCGCGAATCGTATTGCACATCCTCATCGATCAATGTGAAGTGATGTGGCGTCACCTCACAGGTGACCTTTAAACCACGCTGCTTCGCCCAGCGCACCAGTTCCAGCGAACTTTGGGCGGAAAGATGCGCAATGTGCAGCCGGGCATCTGTTAATTCCGCCAACTGAACGTCCCGCGCCACACACACCGACTCAGCAGCGGCAGGCATGCCGCGCAATCCCAGCCGCGTGGAGGTAACCCCTTCGCGCATCACCGCGCCATGCGCCAGGGAAACATCTTCGGCGTGTTCAATCACCGGAAGGTTAAGCGATTGGCAATAGTCCATTACTTGGCGTGCCAATTTTGCGGTAGCGATGGGCTTGCCATCATCTGATACCGCGACGATTCCAGCGTCTTTCATCGCCGCAATTTCAGCGATATTTTCTCCTTTGCTTCCCACTGACGCCGCGCCGATAGGCCAAACTCGCACGCTGCCGGTCGATTTGGCGCGATCCACAATAAATCGGGTGACCGAGGCGTTGTCATTTACCGGTTTGGTGTTGGGCATGCAACACACTGCGGTGAAGCCGCCGCGCGCCGCCGCTCGCGTTCCAGTCTCGATGCTCTCCGAAGACTCCTGGCCGGGTTCCCGCAGATGCACATGCATATCGATAAAACCGGGAGCGACGATCAATCCGGCCGCGTCGAAAATTTCGGCGTCGCGTGGCTGGGTAATTTTTCCAGGCGCTGCGATATCCGCGATTTTTTCGTGATCAAGAAGAATGTCTTGCGCCGCGTCAGTTTTACTTGCGGGATCCAGCACCCGGCCGTTCTTAATCAGCAGCATGCGTGGATTCCTTTTTTTCTAGCGAGGAGTTTGGGGCACCCGATGCCTCATCCGCGAGAACGCTTTCTCCGCCTTCAGTGGCGCCGGACATCAGCAAAAACAGCAGTGCCATGCGCACCGCGATGCCGTTGGTCACCTGTTCGAGGACGCACGACTGCGGTCCATCGGCCACCTCCGGCGAAATTTCGACCCCGCGATTCATGGGGCCAGGATGCAGGATAAGCGCGTTTGGATTAGCGAGGCGCAACCGCTCGGCGTTCAGCTGATACAGCAAAATATATTCTTCCGCGGAAAGCGTGGGCTCATACATTCGTTCGGTTTGCACCCGCAGCACCAGGATCACGTCCGCGTCTTCCAGTCCGTCCTCGATTCGTGACACGCGACGAATCACGCATCCCGGAGGGCCGATCTTTTCCAGTTCGCGCGGGACCCACATCGCCGGGCCGCACAAAGTAAACTGGCCGCCGAATTTTCCCAACAAATGAATATTCGAACGGGCCACCCGGCTGTGTTGAATATCGCCCAGAATGGTGACTTTCAAGTTTTCAATGGAGCCGCGGCGGTCCCGGATAGTCAGCGCATCCAGCAGACCTTGGGAGGGATGCTCGTGAGTACCGTCACCGGCGTTGATCACCGGTATGTCAAGATTGCGCGCTACGAAATCTGCCGCGCCAGAGGCCGCGTGGCGCATCACCAGGCAATCGGGTTTCATGGCGTTCAGCGTGTACACGGTGTCGAGAAGCGATTCGCCTTTTTTCAAGCTGGATGCTTCCGCTTGCAGATTCATGGTGTCGGCGCCGAGCCGTGAAGCCGCAGTGTTGAAACTGATACGTGTACGGGTGGAGTTTTCGAAGAAGGCCAGGGTGACGGTTTTCCCGCGTAAGGTGGCCAGTTTTTTCAGGGGATGCCGTTGAATTTCCTGAAACAGTTTGCTTTGGTCCAACAGAAAAGTTAATTCGTCCGCGCTGAGCGGTTCAAGGGCCAGTAGATCGCGAAAACGGTAGGTCACATCGTCACTTATGGAATTACCGGCCAATCTTCTTACGGCTTCGAAACAGCAACGAAACGCTGATCAGTTCTGATTAACTGGTCATGAAAATATTCCTACGGCTCGACGCGATCGACCAGCACTACACGCTCTTCGCTGTCGATCTCTCGCAGCCGTACTTCCACGATTTCTGTATCGCTGGTCTGCACGCCCCGGCCAACATACTGCGCCTCGATGGGCATTTCGCGATGGCCGCGATCAATCAGCACACACAATGACACGCGCTTTGGGCGCCCCAGATCGAACAACCCATTCATCGCGGCGCGAATGGTTCGGCCGGTATATAAAACGTCGTCCACCAGCACCAGGTCCATATTATCCACGCCAAAGGAGATATCGGAAGATTGCAGCACCGCGTGGGAAGCCACTTTGGATAGATCGTCGCGATACAAAGTAATGTCCAGCGTTCCCACCGGCACTTCCACGCCATCGATCCCGCGCATGGCTTTCGCGATTCGCTGGGCCAGCGGCACGCCGCGGCGACGGACACCGATCAACGCCAGATGCTTCGTCCCGCCGGATTTCTCCACAATTTCGTGCGCCAACCGCTGAATAGTGCGATCGATTTCAGACGCGGACATGAGCTGAGACTTTTCGACGATGCGCATAAGTTCGCGTAATCCTATCATTGCTGCTGCACCGCGGCCAATGCAACGGTGCTGTAACATTTGGATGATAGACTGCCGAAGTTCTTCGGGAGGAATTCAGGATGGCTGGTGGGCTCACGAGATTTGTGTATCGTGCAAGTCAGATTTTGGCGATGTTACTGCTCGTTGCATTGCTCGCGGAGCTGCCGGTAGCTGCGCAAAACTCTTCAGTACAAAATGGGACGCGCAAAAACAGCACGAAGGACGCGTCTCGCGATTCTAGTAAGCCGAAACTGGTGGTCATCCTGGTGGTCGATCAGATGCGCGGGGATTATGTAGATAAATTTCAGCAGCAGTGGACAGGTGGTTTGAAGCGCCTCGTCGATGAAGGAGCGTGGTTCCACGAAGCCGCCTACCCTTACGGTTCCACGGAAACCTGCGTCGGCCATGCCACCATTTCCACCGGGGCATTTCCCGCGAGCCACGGCATGATCGGCAATGAATGGTGGGACCGCGAGCAGCAGAAGGAGGTTACGTGCACTGCCGATGCGTCGGTAAAAAATATCGCCTACGATGGCTCCGCCGCTCCTGGCGGAGGCGATCCCACGGGCAGCGCGCATGCCTCAACGCCAAACAGTGCGGGAGATAGCGCCATCAAGATGCTGATTCCTGCATTTGCGGAAGAATTGAAGTTCCAGTCAGGGGCTGGAACCCGTGTAGTTGCGATGTCGCTCAAAGCACGCGCTGCAATTACCCTGGCGGGACACCAAGCCGATTCTGTGACGTGGTGGGATGGAGCCACAGGCTTGTGGCAGACTTCGTCAGCCTATCCACAAGCGCCGTTCATCGCTGAATTCGTAAAATTGCATCCGGTCACGGAAGACTACGGTAAGACGTGGGCACCTCTGCTGCCCGAATCAGCATATTTATATGATAAAAGCGCGGTAAATCCAGGCCAACCTGCCAATTACGGCGGTACATTTCCTCATCTTTTGCGTGGAGTGCCGGAGAGCAAAGGGCCGGACCGGGCATTTTATTTGCAGTGGGCCACGAGCCCGTACGCCGAAACTTATCTCGCGCACATGGCGGAAAATGTGGTGGGCAAGCTGAAGCTGGGTAGCGGCCCAGGTATCGATTTTCTTTCCGTGAGTTTTTCTTCCGTCGACTACGTCGGACATTCTTTCGGTCCACGAAGCTGGGAAGTACAGGACGAACTGGCTCGTCTGGATCGCGATCTGGGCGAATTCTTCACGCATCTTGATAAAACTGTGGGCCGCGGGAAATATGTGGTGGCTTTCAGCTCGGATCACGGCGTCGCGCCTGTGCCTGAAGATTTGCGGAAGACTGGCGTAGATGCAGGGCGCCTCAATGTCGAAGAGGTAAGAAATCGCATCGAACAGTCGCTTGAACCGCTTCATTACGCAAAGCCGTCGGTATCTAAAATTGATGGCGCCAACGTGTACTTCGCTCCCGGCACGTATGCCAAGTTGAAAAGCGATGCGCATGCTTTGCAAACTGTGATCGATGCTATTCGGAGCGCTCCCGGAGTAGCCCGCGTATATCAAGCTGAGGAAGTGGACGACCGGCCGGCCACGCAAAATCCGATGCGCGACGCCGAGGCCGCCGGTTTTTTAAAATCGCGAAGCGGAGATTTGCTTATCGTTCCCAAGCCATACTGGATATGGGATTATTCCGCGCCAGGAAAACCAGGCCGCAACGGTGGAACTTCGCACGGCACGCCGTATTTCTACGATCAACGCGTTCCAGTGATTTTGATGGGTTCGGGCATTCGCCCCGGAAAATATTACGGACCGGCCACGCCTGGCGACATTGCGCCAACTCTCGCTACTCTTTGCGGTATCACGCTGTCAACACATGACGGCAGAACGTTGGCAGAAGCTCTTGAGGTTTTTCACTCAGCGCGAGGAGCGGCATCTTCGCAGACACGATCAACAAGCGATGCCAACACCTCCAGCGATCGCTAAAAAATCTCTGACAACCGCGTGGCGTTTCCGC
>Ga0210409_10003109_pt1 | contig 19022 bp, 18 predicted proteins | sample IncBWH17MmetaG_FD_161649 | JGI IMG/M metagenome (GOLD analysis project Ga0210409, IMG submission 161649) | Forest soil microbial communities from Barre Woods Harvard Forest LTER site, Petersham, Massachusetts, United States - Inc-BW-H-17-M | ecosystem: Environmental > Terrestrial > Soil >... | reverse complement strand
GATGGCGGCGTAAATTTCCGTCAGTTCTGTTTCCGTCGCCGCCCAGAGCGTAAAGCCCTTGGCAGTACCGCGTCGGGCCATCAGGTCACGCGGGTTGATAGTAATCTCTCCGCGGTTGCCGACGATAATCACGCGGCCGTTCATGGCCAGCAATTTCAAATCGGCCGAAAGATTCACATTGGCGAGCATTTCCAGAATCACTTCCACGCCGCGCCCGCCGGTCGCTTTCATAATCCCTTCCGCGTATCCCGGCTTGCTGTGATCGAACGCCTGGTGCGCGCCCTCCTTTTTCGCCAGGTCCATGCCCTTTTGCGTGCCCGCCGTGCCGAAAACAGTTATCCCCATCGCCCGAGCGAATTGCACCGCGGCCGTTCCCACTCCACCGCTAGCACCATGAATCAGCACCGTTTCACCGGGACGCGCATGCGCATGGTGAATAAGCGCCGTGATAGCGGTCCCATACGGAACCCAAACTCCCGCTCCCTGCATGAACGAGATTTTTTCGGGCAGCGCATGCACCTGCGATTCAAGCGCCAGCGCATATTCGGCGTACGCGCCGCTCACCGTCCTCGCCGTGTAAACGCGATCGCCGGGCCTGAATTTGGTAACGCCTTCACCCACAGCTTCCACCACTCCCGCGGCATCCGAGCCTGGCGTGTACGGCAACGACGGCTTGATCGCGTAAGTCCCGTTGCGCATGTACGTGTCGTAGGGATTCACGCCCGCGGCATGCACGCGGACGAGCACTTGCCCGGGCCCCGGCTTAGGCGTAGGGATTTCCTGCAACTGCAAAACTTCCGGCCCGCCGAACTGGTGCACTTGTATCGCCTTCATAAGAGATCTCCCCAGGATGCGTAATTCCCAAAAGCGCTGGATGAATTCATCGCCGACAAAGCGACATCAAGATACCGGGAAATGAAGCCAAGGCCCAAACGGAAAAGTGGAAAGTAGACCGTTCAGAAATGATCGTCGTGAACCAGCGCGGCCGCGGTCGTACCGTTCGTAGTCTTTGCCCAGGCGGTGGTCTGCCAGTTGTCTTTTGACTTTTTCGCGGGAATCCAGGGAGGCAAAGTCTGATTGAAGCGCTCGGCCAGCGCGTAAACGTAAGGTTCGTAAAGCCTGCGAAGTTCCGCGAGATTTTGATCGGCCTCCGGCGTGGCGGCCAGCACGGTGCCGTGCTTCGCCAACGTTTCGCGGATGAGGCGTAATGCATCCGGTGGCAAGCGATCCTGATCCGGCGGGCGAGGAGCCGCGGCAAAAACTTGGCACAGGTCAGTGACCGCGTGCCGCGCAATCGCGAAGGTCAGTTGTGCCTGCCGGGAGCAGAAATCCTCCATTCCAGAAATCGTGAGGGCGCAGGCATCCAGGATCGCCGTGAGGGAACTGATCCACGACTGGTTATCGTGCTGCGAACGAAAATAGGCCAGCACCGGATAAGAGAGATGACTCTCAAGCAGTCGTGCCGACCAGCGCTCCCAATCCTTGAACAGATCGCGCAGCGCTTCGTGGCCTCCGGGAAAGGTGTGACGCAGGAGCAATTCACCGGCGGTGGGCGGTGTACCCGCTCTAGAATCGAGAAGTACAATCTCGGTCTCGCGCTCGGCGAACGAACCATAAATAAACGGCAAATACCCGATGAGCGCGGCAAGAAACCCAAACCCAAAGCCGGATTCTGCAACCACAAGGAATCGCGAAACACCGGAGCGCGGAACGACGTCACCCAGGCCCAATGTGAAGAATGTGGTGCCGCTGAGATACACGTCGGTGTAAAAGCTTGGCGTGCCTCCGGACAGATTCACCGCCGATCCGGCCCCGTACTGCATCATGGCGAAACTGAGGATAAGTCCGACGGCCCATACCCCGATCAGGAACAGCAGCGAGATCGGCCCATAAAATCCAAGAAAGGACTCGCGGTGTTTTTTGGACGGGATGAGGCGCGCGTAAAACTTCCATGTTATCCAGGTCAACTGAAAGTAGATGCGCGCCAGGCGGATTTTGCGGGTGACCCGGCGAGGCAGGATGATGGCCTCGAAGGCGTCCCAGCTCACGATCAGGAAAATGAGGACGCCTGAGATGAACACACCCGGAGCAAGAATCATGCGGAACCTGCCTCTTTCATCAAGGCCGACGAGATGCTCAAGCGGAGATCGAGGTAACCAGCCGTGCGTTCACGGAAATTTCCGTCTTGAAGAGCCTGGAAACGGGGCAACCGGTCTCGGCGCCCTTGACGGCGGCCTCAAACTTGGCCTTGTCAGCGTTCGGAATCGTGGCCACCAGGTCGAGCTGGCTCTTGGTAATCGAGAAGCCCTCTCCCACCTTTTCGAGCGAAATCGTGCAGGTGGTCTCGAGCTTCGAGGCAACCATGCCGGCCCCGGCGAGTTGTGCGGAAAGCGCCATGGTGAAGCAGCCCGCATGTGCCGCTGCAAGAAGCTCTTCGGGGTTGGTGCCGACCCCGTTCTCAAACCGGGTCGAAAACGAGTATTGCGTCTCCTTCAGCGTGCCGCTATCGGTCGAAATCGAGCCTTTACCGGATTTCAGATCGCCTTGCCAGACTGCGGAAGCTTTGCGTTGCATAGTTGGTCTCCTTCTTGCTGACTTGTGGCTGCGGGTCAGGCAACTTTGATTCACCGGGGCAGGCGGTGGTTACGCAGCCAGGCCTGAATTCTACCACTTGTGGAAGATGAAAAACGCCGCCAGGGCGATGAAGGCGAAGCCCACCAGAGAATTCCACTTCATTGGCTCCCCAAGATATGTAATCGAGAAAAGCGAGAAGACCGAGAGGGTAATCACCTCCTGAATGGTTTTGAGCTGTGCGGCGTTGAATTCGTAAGAACCGATTCGGTTCGCCGGCACCTGGAAGCAGTATTCAAAAAAGGCGATCCCCCAACTGATCAGCACGACCTTCCAAAGCGCCACATTGCGAAACTTCAGATGCCCATACCACGCAAACGTCATAAAAATATTCGAAATGGTCAGCAGAAGAATTGTGCGCACGCGCCCGGTCGGCTCCTCAAGAGATATAAGGCTTATTCGACGCGATTCCCGTAATTCCCGCTACGTGTTCATTATGAGAAAGCAAAACAATCGAATTGCCTTACTCTATTTTTGCGCCCTTCGAGAGGTTGTGTTTGGCGCATAACAACCTGATATTCGCTGCTAAGAGAGACGAGCCTCCCTTTGAAAAAGGCAAATCGTGATCGAAGTGAAGGTTTTTTTGGCCACCGCAAAGCACGCAACGGCCTTTGTCGCGCTTCCAGACGTCAAGTTTGACGGCAGAAGGGATCAGTCGATTGTGGATTGGCTCATCACCGGAAGAAGTTTGAACAGACTCTGCATCTTCAGAGAGTTCTAATCGGAATTTGAAGACTGATCGTTGACCGTCTGATTCTGTCCACGCATCTGTGAGACGAAAAAAGCCGTTGAAGGACCAGATTCCTGCATGGATCTTTTCGTACACTGCTACTAGTTCGGGGAGCACTGATCCACTCTTGGCCTTCTCGGCAGCTTTCGCAAACATACCATTTTGCGTCAGCTTGCCGCCAGGCATTACTGAGGGTTGATCAACTACCTTCGGGCTCGGCAGCTGTGATGAGCGAGGGATGTCGTGTCCTTCGTAAATAAGGACACGGCCATCTTCTTCAATCTTGTCGCGGTAGGGAGCATTGCTGCGGCGACTCATTAAAATCACGCTACAATCAGGCCGAAGTCGGAAATTCATCCCACGCTGGAGACTCGCACTCCAGGCTTGGCACATTTCAAGGTACGAGATGACCTCACCTGCACTGTGCGCAAGCTCAGGCATAAGAGGATCACACTCTAGACGTTAAGGCTGAGCGAGACGAGACCCGGCGGTGTGGCAGGCACGATAGGCGGAAGCTTCGACCGGTCGACCGGATTGTAAAGTGTGTCGCGCTCGACAGGGACGCGGCCGGCGGCACGGATCAAACGTTCGAGTTCCCCAAGCGGCGTAAACTCCGACGTCTTCGCGCCCGCGTCGTGATAAATCTTTTCCTCAACCACCGTGCCGTCCAGATCGTTGGCTCCGAACCGCAGCGCAATCTGCGCGATGCTCGGCGTCAGCATGATCCAGTACGCCTTGATGTGATCGAAATTATCCAGCATCAGGCGAGACACCGCGATCGAGCGAAGATCGTCGTATCCTGTCGGCTTTGGAATATGCGCCAGCGCCGTGTTGTCCGGGTGAAACGCCAGCGGGATGAACGCGACGAACCCGTGCGTCTCGTCCTGGGCCTCGCGCAAAAGCACCAGGTGATCCACGCGCTCTTCCACCGTTTCCACGTGGCCGTAAAGCATCGTGGCATTCGAACGCAGGCCGATGCGGTGCGCCTTCTTCGCGATGCTCAACCACATCCGGCCGCTGACCTTGTGGTCGCAAATGATCTTGCGCACGCGAGGGTGAAAAATCTCCGCACCGCCGCCGGGGCAGGAGTCCACGCCGGCCTCTTTCATTTTCTTCAGCGTTTCTTCGATGGTCAGCTTCGCGATGCGCGCGAAATAGTGCACCTCCACCATCGTGAACGCCTTCAGGTGCACGTGCGGGTGCCGCTGCTTCAGCCCGCTGATCATCTCCAGAAAATGGTCGAACGAAAGATCCGGGTGCAGTCCGCCGACAATGTGAAACTCCGTCGCGCCCTCGCGCACGCCTTGCGCCGCGCGTTGGTAAACCTCTTCGAGCGCGTAAGTGTACGCACCTGGGGCATTGGGATCGCGCCCAAACGCGCAGAGCTTGCAATGCGCCACGCACACGTTGGTCGGATTGATGTGGCGATTCACGTTGTAATAGGTAACGTTGCCGTGCCGCTTTTCCCGCACATGATTTGCCAGCCAGCCCACCGTAAGCAGATCCGGCGAACGGAACAATGCCACGCCGTCGTCAAACGAGAGGCGCTGGCCGGCCAGCACTTTGTTGGCGATAGGTTCCAATGTTGCGTCATTAATCATCAATTCAGCCACGGCCATCCCAATCTATTAGAGGGCGATTTACGCTTCGCCGCTACTTGAATTCGCTTTTCGAACAAATCAAACCGTTCAAACACGCCATAAGGCTGCCGCGGCGCCCCAGAACAACAGGAACAACATACTAATATAGCCGTTCACGGTGAAAAACGCAGCGTTCAGCTTGCTCAGGTCATTAGCCTTCACCAACGAATGCTCATACCCCAAAAGGACCGCGACCACCACAACTCCCGCCCATGCCGGCCAGGGCAGCCCAAATCCGTAAGCCAGCCAACTCAGCAGCGCCACCACGCCAACATGCATCAGTCGCGCAATCTGCAAAGCGCTCGCAATTCCGAATCGCTTCGGGATCGAATAAAGCCCCGCGTTCTTGTCAAACTCCACATCTTGGCAAGCGTAGAGCACGTCAAAGCCGCCAACCCACAGCGTAACCGCACCGCAAAGAATCAGCATCCGCCAATCGAGCCCGCCAGTAATCGCGATCCACGCCGCTGCGGGTGAAATTCCCAGCGCAAACCCTAGGAACAGATGCGACCAGTTGGTGAACCGCTTCGTGTAGGAATAAAAAAAGAGAATCGCAATCGCCACAGGAGCCAGCTTCAGCGCCAGCGGATTCAATTGCCAGGCCGCCACGAAAAACACCCCGACCGCCAAAAGCGTAAACGTCCACGCGAAAGAAACGGTAAGCGCCCCGGTGGCCAGCGCCCGCGTCTTCGTGCGCGGATTTTCCTTGTCATAGCGCACATCAGCGATGCGGTTCAGCGTCATTGCCGCCGACCGCGCCGCCACCATCGCCACCACGATCCACAAAATCTGCCGCAGTGTAGGCCAGCCATGCAGCGTCGCCCGCGCCGCCAGCAGCGCCCCCGTCAGCGCAAACGGCAGCGCAAACACCGAGTGCTCAAACTTGATCATTTCCAGAACAGTGCGAATGCGCCCAGCCATTCGATCAACTCTCCGCTTTCTTCGCTGCGGCGCTGCCCGCCCAGCGAAACATTTTTTCCTGGGGCAGCCCGGCCTTCGCCAGCACCCTGCAGACGTACTGCGTCACCAGGTCATCGATGCTTTTCGGCAGGTGATAAAACGAAGGCATCACCGGCATGATCACCGCCCCGGCCGCTTGCGCCCGCAGCATATTTTCGAGATGAATGCGGTTCAGCGGCGTGTCCCGCACGCAAAGAATCAGCTTCCGGCCCTCTTTCAACATCACATCAGCCGCGCGCGCCATCAAGTCGTCAGAAGTCCCACAAGCAATCGACGCCAGCGCGCCAACAGTGCAGGGAATCACAATCATCGCGTCCACGCTGTAACTGCCAGAGGCAATGGACGCGCCCACGTCTTTATTGGAAATGACTTCAATCTTTTTGGGCGTGCGGCCGAGAATGCGCCCCGGAAGTTTCTTCAAATCGCCCGAGGTGATCCGCAACTCCTCCGCGAAAAGCCGCTGCCCGGTTTCCGTGACCACGAGGTGGACGCGCCCCACGCGCGTGTCGTCCTCCAGTATGGCGAGCGTTTTCTGCGCGAAAACGGCACCGCTCGCTCCGGTCACACCCACGGTAATCGTTTGTCCCTTGTTGGAAGGCATGGAATTGTGTGCGGTTCTTTCAGTCTCGCAGCGGCTCGCAGGCAAGTCAAGCTTAGCCGTGGTGTCGCGGCGATGTTAAGATGCGTAGCGGTCAAACACAATGAAATCCGACGAACTATTGAAACTTTTGCAAGCGGTGGAGTCCGGGAAACTCATCTCGGAAGCAGCCCTGGCCAAGCTGAAGCATTTGCCGTTTGAGGACATCGGATTCGCCAAGGTGGATCATCACCGCGCCCTGCGCCAGGGCTACGCGGAAGTGATTTTCGGCAAAGGCAAGACGCCCGCGCAGGTGGCGGAGATCGTGCGGGCCATGGTCTCGAAAAAAGCGTCCAGCCATAACGTACTCGTCACTCGCGCTGACCCCAAAATATTCGCCGCCGTAAAGCGCGTCAGCCGCGCCGCGAAATTTCATCCGCTCTCCGGCGTGATCTCCATCGAGCGAAGCAACGAAATTTCGGGGAAGGGAACGATCCTCGTCGTTTCCGCTGGTACGAGCGACATTCCCGTAGCCGAAGAAGCCGTCCTCACCGCCCGCCTGATGGGCAATCGCGTGGACCAGCTTTTCGATGTCGGCGTCGCCGGCATTCACCGCCTGCTGGAGCATCGCAGCAATCTCGCCGAAGCGCGCGTCATCATCTGCGTAGCCGGCATGGAAGGCGCTCTGCCAAGTGTAGTCGGCGGCCTCGTAGGCATTCCAGTCATCGCGGTCCCAACCAGCACCGGTTACGGCGCCAGTTTCGGCGGCGTAGCCGCGCTTCTAGGCATGCTGAACTCCTGCGCTTCCAACGTGACCGTAGTGAACATTGACAACGGCTTCGGCGCCGCCTGCGTCGCGTCCTGCATCAACCGCCTGTAATCAACTGTTTCTCAACAGAACTTTCATCACGCCGCGTTCTTGGGCATGCGCGATAGCTGAGGGTGCATCCTTCAGCGCAAAAGCACGGGAGATTAAAGGCGTGGGATCCACCTTGCCGGACTGAAGCAGTCGGATGGCTTTGTCGAAAGGTCCGCAGCGCGAGCCGACGACGGTGATCTCTTTCACCACGATGGGCCAGGTTTCCACCGGCGCCGCGCTGTGAAACGTGGATTTCAGGAGCAGCGTGCCACGCGGTTCCGTCATCCGCTGCGCCAGCGCCAGGCCCGACGGCGAACCGGTCGCCTCCACAACCAGCCGGTAGTTTTCCTTCACTCGCGTTAAATCGCTCGCTTCGCCGCGAACTAGCCTCGTCGCCACGCCCGCCCTCCGTGCCAGCTCCAGCTTGCTTGCGTGCTTTCCATAAAGAGCGACACGCGAACCCGCGGCCTTCAAGACCATGGCGATCAACTGTGCCAGCTTGCCATCGCCCAAAACCGCCGCACCGGGATATTTTCGAATATCGAGTTGATCGAGAATCTGGCACGCTGCGGCAAGCGGCTCAATAAACACGGCCTTTTCGTCGCTCACAGTTGACGGCACAAGATGCAGGTTTTCCAGCGGCAGCGTCAGATATTCGGCGAACGCTCCATCATGCGCCACGATGCCCAACACGGTGCGCCGTGCGCAGTGCGTCTTCAACCCACGTCTGCAAAAATCGCACACAGCCCGCAATCGATAGGCCGCGCAGCCCACGTTGATTTCTCCCGCCACTCGCTTGCTAACCCACCGCTTCTTCAGTGCCGCGGAAACTCCCGCGGCTTCCACGACCTCGCCGACAAATTCGTGTCCCGGCGTGCCGCGAAACCCGTGGTACCCGCGCAAAATCTCCACGTCCGTGTTGCAAATTCCGGCCAACCGCACGCGAACGAGCGCCCAACCCGGCCGCAACTTGGGAACCGGCTTGCGAACCTCAGCCAGCTTCTTTCCGCGCACCACAAAGCTGATCATCTTCATTTTACGTTTCGGATTTTTAGGGAAAGTTATGATGAATTGGCTCCGCCACTCATAGCATTTTTGATGTAATTTTTAGCGCAGTGCCTGGGCTAGCGCTTCCGCGAGCGCAGCCTCCTGCTCTGGGCAAACCGTACGCAAATCGATAAGCAACCGGTCGTCTTCAATCCGGGCAATTACTGACGCTGCGCCCGATCGCAGGCGAACCTCTAATTCGCTCGGGGAATGTCGCCAACTCGCAATTCGGAGGACCTTCGTCGGCAGCGATTGCGCCGGAGTTGAGCCCCCTCCTACAAGCGAGCGCCCGTCGGCAATTTCGAATTCCGCATCCCCACCGGCAATTTGCGCCTGCAAAACTTTAAGAAAAGCGTCTGTGCGCGCGGAAATCTCGTCGACGCTCATCCGCATCATCCGCAGCGCAGGAATCTCTTTCCACACCCCGCGAAGATACGCGCGCAGCGTCGCTCCGAGCGCGGCAATCGTCAGCTTGTCCACCCGCAGCGCGCGGAACAGCGGGTGCCGCCGCACTTTCTGCACCAACTCCTTTTTACCGGCGATTATGCCTGCTTGAGGCCCCCCAAGCATCTTGTCGCCGCTGAAAAGCACCAGTGAAAATCCCGCCTCCACGCTTTCCCGCGCCGTTGGCTCGTTGATCCCAACAGACGAAAGATCTACGAGGCAGCCTGAGCCCAGATCCTCCACCACCGGAAGCCGGCTCCGCTGCCCGAGCGCGATCAACTCCGCCACTTCCGGCTTTTCCGTAAATCCCGATACCGTAAAATTCGAAGGGTGCACGCGCAAAATCACACATGTCTTTTCATTGATTGCGTTCTCGTAATCGGCGATCCGCGTGCGATTCGTGGTGCCCACTTCGCGAAGCACCGCGCCGCTCTGCTCCATGATTTCTGGAATGCGGAAACCGTCGCCGATTTCAATCAACTCGCCACGGGAAACGATGACCTCGCCGCCCCGCGCCAGCGCCGCCAGCGTCACCAGCACCGCCGCCGCGCAGTTGTTCACCACGATGGCCGCTTCCGCGCCCATCAGCCGCTCGATCAGCCATGAGGTGTGAACGTCTCGCTTCCCGCGAGCCCCAACGGCAACGTCATACTCCAGATTCGAATACTGCGTCGCCGCCTGCCGAAACTCCTCCAGGACCGTCGCGGGTAGCGGCGCCCGCCCCAGATTCGTATGCAGGATCACGCCGGAGGCATTGATCACGCCGCGCAGCGAAGGTGCAAGCGCCTGCTCGACACTCCGCACAACGCGCGCCTCAATCACTTCCGCAGCAAGGTGAGCTTCTTCCAGTGGCACGCCAGAAACAATCTCCCGCCGCAGTTGCGCAAGGACGCCGCGGACCGTCTCCACCAGGAAGCTGCGTTCCATCTTCCCGCCCAAATCAGCCACACGCGGTCGCAGCAGCATTTCATCCACCGACGGCAGTTGCCGCAGCAACGCCGTCTGGTCCATGCCCGACGTGGGTTTCGCTTTTTCCGGCATGCCGCCATTGGAGCACAGCAGGGAATCGCCCCGCAATTGCCAACTGTTCGAGCGGCCAGCGCCATGCTCCCCCGGCCGTTGTTTCATGCGCAGCGCCGCGCCCCTCTGCCGTTGACGGGCGCCGGGCACGAATCTACGATGAACTCTCGGGGATTTCCATCTCATGGCCACCATTGACGAGGATCTCTCGCAACTCGAGCGCGACATTCGTCAGCTCAAGATTGAGTACGACATGTATTTCGGTGGCGGCCGCAAGCGCCCTCCAACCGAAATCGAATGGCGCATTGAACTGATCGTTAAGCGCTACGGCGAGCGCGGCGGCGATATGAAGTTCGGTCAGCGCTTTCGTTTCAGCAATCTCTCGCAAACCTACGCGAAATATAAGGACGTCTTCCGGAAGCGCCTGGCCCAGCGTGAAGAAGGTAAGGTGCAACGCCACTTTGGCGCCGCCGCCAAGGCAATCGAAGCCGAACGCGCAAAGGCTCAAGCCGCCACCGCTGCGGCCGCTGCTTCCGCTGAAACAGCCAAGGTATTCCGCGTGGTCTGTACCGCGCCGGAAGAAGAAGCCGATAAAGTCGAGCAGCTTTACGACGCCTTCGTGCGCGCCAAGCAGGAGGCAGGCGAAGAGATGGGCAAGATGACGCGCGCCGGCTTCAACGAATTCGTTCGCAAAAAGACCAAGGATCTCCAGAAGGAGAAAAACTGTAACGAAGTCGAATATGTCGTCGAAACCGTCGACGGCCAGGTGAAACTCAAAGCCCTCGTCAAATCCTGATCTTCCCCTTCAAATGTTTCCCACAGATCTGCGTTTCCGGTTTTTTGCGCCTCCGCGTAAACTGGTACGTTCTTTAACGCATTGGAGGCGACATGGCCGTGGAGCGCGCGCTGCTTAGCGTATTCGACAAAACCGGCATCGTGGAATTTGCCCGCAGGCTTACAGCGCTGAAAATCGAGATTCTCTCGACTGGGGGCACCTCGAAACTCCTGCGCGAAGCCGGCGTGCCGGTGAAAGATGTCTCCGATTACACCAACTGGCCCGAAATGCTTGGCGGCCGCGTGAAGACGCTGCATCCCAAGGTGCACGGCGGTCTGCTTTACCGGCGCCACAATCCCGAAGACCTGAAGCAGGCCAAGGAACACGGCATCACGCCAATCGATCTGGTGGTCGTAAATCTCTATCCCTTCGAAGCCACTGCCGCAAAGGAATACCTCCCGCCCGAAGAGCTTATCGAAAATATCGATATCGGCGGCCCCACGATGCTGCGTTCCGCTGCAAAAAACTTCGAAAGCGTCACGGTGGTCACTGACCCAGCGGATTACGGTCGCATCGCCAAGGAACTCGAAACCAAGGGCGACACCTCGCTCGCCACACGGCTCGATCTCGCGCGCAAAGTTTTCGGGCTTACTTCGCGCTACGACGGCGTGATCACCATGAATCTCGAGCGGCTTTCGCTCCAAGGAGAGCAGTTGGAAGTTCAACAAAAGGGTGGCCTCACCGAACGAGTCTATCTTGCGCTGCGCCGCAAACAGGAGCTGCGCTACGGCGAAAACCCCCACCAGGCCGCGGCCCTCTACATTCCCGCAGGCCACCCGGCCACAGGACTCGCCGCCGCGAAGCAGCTTCAGGGCAAGGAGCTCTCCTACAACAATTACGTCGACCTCGAAGCCGCCCGCAGCCTGGTTGCCGAATTCGAGGGGCCCGCCGCCGTCATCATCAAGCACAACAATCCCTGCGGCGCAGCCGAGCAGTCCACCCTTCTCGATGCCTACACGAAAGCGCTCGCCAGCGATCCGGTCTCCGCATTCGGCGGCGTCCTGGCGTTCAACCACATTGTGGACGCCCTTACCGCCGAAGAAGTCGCCAAGCTCTTCGTCGAATGTATCGTTGCGCCGGGCTTCGCCGATCGCGCGCAAGAAATCTTTGCCGCCAAGAAAAATCTGCGCCTGCTCCACCTGCCGCAGGGCGGCCTGGATCACGACAAGGAATTACAGATGAAGCGGATCCTCGGCGGCATGCTGATTCAGCAGCCCGACCTCGGCAACCTGCAAGGGAAGGAACTCAAAGTCGTGACCAAGCGCGAGCCAACCGCCGCCGAACTCGCCGACCTGAAATTCGCCTGGAAAGTCTGCAAACACGTAAAGTCTAACGCCATCGTCTTCGCGAAAGATCGCGCAACGCTGGGCGTGGGCGCGGGCCAAATGAGTCGCGTCGATTCCGTCAAAATCGCCGTGATGAAAGCGCAAAACTTGCTGAAGGGAACCGCCGTCGCCTCCGACGCCTTCTTCCCGTTCCCCGACGGCGTCGAAGAAGCCGCCAAGGCCGGCGCCACCGCCGTGATTCAACCCGGAGGCTCGGTAAAAGACTCCGAAGTAATCGCTGCCGCCGACCGCCTCGGACTCGCAATGGTGTTCACCAATATGCGGCATTTCCTCCACTAAAGCCGACCCGGGCGGCCAATCTAGTTCTGCCCAATCCGCTCCACCTCTTTTTTCACCGCCAGTGCATCCAGCTTCTCCATCGGCAGACTCAAAAACAAATCAATCCGGCGTCCCAGTGTTACAAACGCGTCGCGAAACGCACGCGTGAGCTCCTCGGGTGTTTTCCCAAGGTTCCCGGGATCGGGAATTCCCCAGTGTGCGGTGATCGGCTGCCCCGGCCATACCGGACAGACCTCCGCCACTGCGGCATCGCAAACCGTAAACACAAACTTCATTTGGGGCGCGCCGGGCTTCAGAAACTCATCCCAGCTCTTGCTCCACAATCCTTCGACCGGCAGGCCCGCCGTTTCCAGCTGCTTCAGGGCGTAAGGATGCACACGCCCGGCGGGGTGGCTGCCCGCGCTGTACGCCCGAAAGTTCGGCTGGCCGCGGCGGTTCAAGATGGCCTCCGCAAGAATGGAACGCGAGGAATTCCCCGTGCACAGAAAAAGAACGTTAAATGGCTTGTTCACGGCAGGGACCTCAATTGCAGCAGGGAAGATCGACGCACCCCGGCGGACAATCGCACGCCTGCTTTAGAGGCTTGCTTGCCCGAAGAAACGCGCTCATGAACTTGTCTGTCACCAGCGGCCCAATTTGTTCCGCATCGAATCCCGCCGCTTCCAGAAACTCGCGCGCCTCTTCCACCTGGTAAACCCGCGTCGGCTCCACCTCAATCGCGTCGAATCCGGCCGCAGTCAGTTTCTCTATGTACTCGGTCTCCTGCAACGCGCCGGCAATGCAGCCCACCCACAACTCCATGCTCTTTCGGATTTCCGCCGGCACTTCGCCGCGCATCACCACGTCGGAAACCGCCAGCCGCCCTCCCGGCTTCAAAACGCGAAACGCTTCGCCGAGCACGCGGTCCTTGTCGCCCGAAAGATTGATGACGCAATTCGAAATGATCACGTCTACGGTGTTGTCCGGCAAGGGAATGCTTTCGATCGTGCCCTTCACGAACTCCACATTCTCGACGCCGGCTTTGCGCTGGTTTTCCCGTGCCAGCGCCAGCATCTCATCGGTCATGTCCAACCCGTACGCCTTGCCGGTCGGCCCAACGCGCTTGGCTGATAGCAAAACGTCGATGCCGCCGCCTGATCCGAGGTCAAGCACCACTTCACCCGCCTGCAATTTCGCCAGCGCCGTAGGATTCCCGCAGCCAAGCGACGCAGCCACCGCTTCCGCTGGAAGGCTCCCTTTCTCCGCTTCCCCGTAAAGATTCCGAGTGATGGGGTCGCAGCCACTCAATGACCCCCCGCCGCCGCAACAAGCGGTCTTCCCTTCGGTAACCTGCTTCGCCGCCGCTCCGTATTTCATCTTCACAACTTCCTGGATATTGGGCTCGCCCATGGGATTGCTTCCTCTATTCTCACTTCGCAATTTGCACAAAATCTTCCGCCGCCACCGCGCGGTTCCGCGTGCAGCACTCCTCGTAAAGGAACCCAAGCACCTCGCGCAGCGCATCCGTGTTCGCCGTGTACCACAGAAATGTTCCCGCCCGCCGCACATCTACCAATCCAACCTGCCGCAATTTTTCCAGGTGGTGCGACAGCGTCGACGCGGGAATCCCCAACTCCTCCTGAATCTCCCCCGCCACCATTCCCGTCGGGTGCGCCGAGAGCAGCAATCGCACGATTTGCAGCCGCGACTCCGCCCCAATAGCGGAAAACCGGTCGGCGCAGCGGGTAACCAGAAGCGGGTCAGCCTTCTTCATATTTCGATAATTGCAGAAATACGGTAGTAGGTCAATCCCTTTTTTCCGGAAACCCGCCCCTACCCCCACGCATCTTATTCTTGTGCGCTCGTTCTCTTCGAAACGCCCTCCTTTTTCGCTTTTGACCGCGTTTCCTTCGCATGGGATACTGAAAAAACGAACTCTATGACGCCAAATCGCCTGATCCTCCCTCTCTTCTGCGCCTCCCTGGTGGCGCTACCCGCTCTGGCCCAGAACGCCGCTCCCGCGCAATCCTCCCCGGTGCGCAAGGATCCCGTTCGTGCCGACGCCTACTACAACTTCACCATGGGCCACATCTACGAGCAGCAGTACGAACAAACCGGCGCCGGCGAATATGCCACCCGCGCGATCGAGTCCTACAAAAAGGCTTACGCCGTCGATCCGCTCTCGCCCATCATCGGCGAGCGCCTCGCGGAAATGTATTGGAAGGCCCAGCGCGTCCACGAAGCAGTCACGGAAGCCAACGAAGTTCTGAAGCGTAATCCCGACGATCTCCCGACGCACCGTCTTCTCGCACTCGTCTATCTCCGCAGTCTTGGCGACATCAACGGCTCCAATATCCAGTCCGAATCGATCGTGAAGGCCATTCAGGAATACACCGCCGTTCACCGCCTCGATCCCTCGGACCAGGAAGTCACTATTTGGCTCGCGCGCCTCTATCGCCTGCACAACGAACCGGAAAAAGCCGAAGGCGTTCTGCGCGATTTGCTGAAAGACGATCCCGAAAACGATGCGGGTGTAGAGCAGCTGACGCAATTGCTCCTCGACCAGAACAAAGCCGAGGAAGCCGTCTCCTTGCTCAATGGCATGATTGACCGTTCGCCCTCGGCCACGCTCTACGATCACCTCGGCGACGCATACACACAGACGCACGATTTCCCCAAGGCCGAAGCGGCCTATCGCAAAGCCGTTGATCTCGATCCTTCGGAACTCAGCCACCTTCGCGGGCTTGCGCAAACTCTGCTTTCAGAAGAGAAATACACCGAAGCGCTTACCATCTACCAGAAGCTTTCCGACATGCTGCCTGACGATGCGGACACCTACCTTCGCATCGCGCAGATTTATCGCGAGCTCCATCAACTCGATAAAGCCGAAGAGAATCTGGTGAAGGCACGCCAGTATGCGCCCGGAAGCCTCGAGGTGATGTACAACGAGGCCATGATTTACGAATCGCAGGGCCGCTTCGAAGACGCAATCCGCGTGCTTTCCGATGCGGTCACCGGCGTAAAAGCCCAGTCCAAAGTGCTGCCGTCGCGCCGCCGCTCGTTAGCTATTCTCTACCAGCAACTCGGGATGCTCTATCGCGACACTCAGAATTTCCAAGCCGCCATCTACACCTTCCAGGAACTCGGCCATCTCGGCGACGAAGAAGACCGCCGTTCGCGCCTACTGGTCATGGATACCTATCGCCAGGCTCGCGATCTTCCGAAAGCCCTGCAAGTTGGCAAGGAAGCCCTTCTGAAGTATCCCGACGACTCTTCCATCCGCAGCAGCCTGGCGATGATGCTCGGTGAAGCGCAGCAGCCCGATGAAGCCATCAAGCTGTTGCAAGTCGGCCTGAAGGGCGGCGCCGGCGATCGCGAAACCTACTTGAACTATGCGCAAATTTACGAGCGCAGCCACCGTTTCACTGAGGCCGAAGCCGCGGCGCGCAAAGCGGAGGCGCTTGCCGTTCAGCCGGCCGACAACGAACTCGCGTGGCTGATTTTGGGCGCCATCTTCGAACGCCAGAAGCAGTACGACAAGGCCGAAGAGCAATTCAAGAAAGTCATCGACGTCAACCCGAAAAACTCCATGGTCCTGAACTATTACGGCTACATGCTGGCCGACCGCGGAATTCGCCTCGACGAAGCCCGCGACCTGATCCAGCGCGCCCTCGACCTGGAGCCTTATAACGGCGCATTTCTCGACAGTCTCGGCTGGGCCTACTACAAGCAAAACAAGCTCGATCAGGCCGAACTCACGCTCCGCAAAGCCATTGAACGCGAATCCCACGATCCCACAATTCGCGAACACCTGGGCGACGTTCTGGCAAAGCAAGGCCGTATGGAACTTGCCGTCGTCGAATGGGAGAAGGCTCTCAACGAGTGGCACCGCTCCTTGCCAGCCGACCTCGAAGAAGATAAAGTCGCGGAAGTGGAGAAGAAGCTCAGCCAGTACAAGCACCGCGTCGCGCAGAAAACTCCTCCTGCTGACGCCAAACCCTGAGTCAGTGAATGCGAACAATCCGAATTCCGGCGTACGCCAAGGTCAACTTGCGTCTGGAAGTGCTGGGAAAGCGCGCCGACGGCTACCACGAGCTGCGCACCATTTTTCAGACCGTATCGCTACATGACACTTTGGAGTTCCGTTCCTCTCGCCGCCCCGGCATCTCCCTGCAGATTCAGGGGAACGAAACCCTAGCCAAGGAAGAGATCGAGAAAAATCTGGTCTACCGCGCGGTGGACGCCTTGCGCCGCGAAAGCCGCGTTCGCCCCGGCGTCGAAATCATCCTGCAAAAAAAGATTCCCGCTGGCCGCGGGCTGGGTGGCGGCTCGAGCGACGCGGCAGCGGCTCTCCTCGGGTATCTACAATTCACGCGTCAGAAGCTCGAAACTCCCCGGCTTCTCGACATCGCCGCCAGCCTGGGCGCCGACGTCCCATTTTTCCTGTTTGGCGGAACGGCATTGGGCATCAGCAAGGGAGAAGAAATCTACCCCCTGCCGGACGCTCCGCGGCGGACCCTGCTGATCGTTTCGCCCAAAGACACTCATGTCCCCACTCCGGACGCCTACCGCTGGCTCCACGCCCCCGAATTGGCTTCGTTGACAAAATCCGCCGCGAACCATAAACTATTCAGGTTCTGTGCTCTATGTTGGAGCGCGCGGGAAGCCTCCCTTTCTAACGATTTCGAGGTCGCAGTTTTCCAGCGCCATCCCCGTCTTGGCAAGATCAAGCGGGATTTGCTCCATGGAGGAGCTTCAGAAGCCTTGCTGGCGGGTAGCGGTTCGGCGGTGTTTGGAGTTTTCCCGAGCCCAGCTAAGGCGCGCCGAGCCGCTGTCGGGTTTCCGCACGATCAAGCCTTCGTCTGCGAAACAATTTCGCGGAGCAGGTATGCGCGGTTGCTGAATTGCGCGATTGTCGGTTGATCCTCAGCGTCTCTCTGCACTCTGAAAACTCCAAATGTAGTGGCCGGTCTTCGGACCGGCAAGCCCGCAATTTCCGGTTCGAAGAAGTGTGTCGCCGCAGAGCGGCGACCACAGCGAGAAGCGAGTGAACGACGAGCGATTCAAAATCTTCACGGGTACCGCCAATCCGGTTTTGACCAAAGCCATTTGCGGACATTTGGACGTCCCGCTCGGCCAGGCAAAGCTCGATCGCTTCAGCGATGGTGAAATTTATTTTCAGATTCTCGAAAACGTGCGCGGCGCCGATGTCTTCGTCGTCCAGCCCTGCTCGTTTCCTGTGGACAGCCACCTCCTCGAGTTGCTGCTCATGATCGACGCTTTCAAACGCGCTTCCGCCTGGCGTATCACCGCCGTGCTCCCGTACTACTGTTATGCGCGTCAAGACCGCAAAGACAAACCCCGCGTTCCGATATCCGCCAAGCTGGTCGCCGACCTGCTCGAAACCGCCGGCGCAAGCCGCGCTCTTACGCTCGATTTGCACGCGCCGCAGATTCAGGGGTACTTCGACGTTCCAGTGGATCACCTCTACGGCTCGCCCGTACTGGTCGAATATTTCCGGAAGCTGAAGCTCCCGAACCTCACCGTCGTTTCTCCCGATGCGGGCGGTGTGGAGCGTGCCCGAGCCTTCGCAAAGAAACTGGATGCGCCCCTGGCCATCGTGGACAAACGCCGCGTTGATATGGACGTAACCGAAGTCATGAACCTTATCGGTGACGTCAAAGGCCGCAGCACCTTGATCGTTGACGACATCATCGACACCGCGGGCACGCTTGTGAAAACCGCCGACGCGCTGATCCGCGAAGGCGCCACCCAGGTCTTCGCCGCCTGCACCCACGCCGTGTTTTCCGGACCGGCCGTGGAGCGCATCGTAAAATCGAAAATCACCGAAGTCGTGGCCACCGATTCCGTGCCCCTCTGCGAAGCCGCGAAGGGCGTCAAGAAAATCAAGATTTTGAGTGTCGCGGAACTGCTCGCCCGCGGTATTCGTTCGATTCACGAGGAGACCTCGATCAGCGAGCTGTTTATTTGAGATTCTCCGGCAGGCAGTTCCGCCGGAAGTCGTTCCAGGAAGGGAAAGAAGCTATGGCTCAGATCATTGTTGAAGGCGCGCCCCGCGCCACACGGGGCAAAAACGAAGCGCGGCGCTTGCGCGTCGCAGGACGAGTTCCCGCCACGCTGTACGGCGGAAAGGGCGAAGTGCTCGCACTCGCCGTGAACACCAAGCAGGTCACCGCGATTCTCCGCTCCGAATCCGGCCACAACACCTTGTTCCAGGTGGACCTCGGCGGCAAGCAGGAACCTGCCATCGTGAAGGATTGGCAGGTGGATCCCGTCACCGGCAATCTGCTCCACGTGGACCTGCTCCGCATCGCCATGGACGTGCGCATGAGGGTAAAAGTTCCCGTGCACACCTTCGGCGAGCCTGCGGGCGTCAAGGTCCAGGGTGGCGTCTACGAAGTCGTCACCCGTGAGGTCGAGGTCGAATGCTTGCCTGCGGACATCCCCACCGAATTCAAGGTGGACGTCAGCGGCCTCGCGTTGAACCAGAGCCTGCGCGCCGGCGAACTTCCGCTCGACACCAAGAAGCTCAAGCTGGTCACCGACCCGCAAACCGTTCTCTCTCACGTCGTTACCTTGCGTGCTGAGGAAGAGAAGCCGGTCGAAGCGGCGGTTGCCACGACTCCGGCCGAGCCCGAAGTCATCAAGAAGGGC
>Ga0210409_10003107_pt1 | contig 19036 bp, 20 predicted proteins | sample IncBWH17MmetaG_FD_161649 | JGI IMG/M metagenome (GOLD analysis project Ga0210409, IMG submission 161649) | Forest soil microbial communities from Barre Woods Harvard Forest LTER site, Petersham, Massachusetts, United States - Inc-BW-H-17-M | ecosystem: Environmental > Terrestrial > Soil >... | reverse complement strand
CCGCTTTGTTGGATTGAAGCGCGACACCATTCAATGTCGTGTTCGAAACCTTAAACGATGCAGAAAACCTAAACCGGCAAGGGGAAGCCTCAATGGGGACAAGACCGTAGGGAGAAATAGTTGCAGGTTGCAGGTTGGTTGCAGGTTGCAGGTTGGCGCAATGCAGTTCAACACCGGATGTCACTGAATGGCGAGAGGTGGTTCTGGTCTTTAACCTGCAACTTGCAACCATTCAGCCCGGCCTCGGCATTAGAGATCCAGCTTCAGGGCGGCGAGGGCGTCTTTGAAATCTTCGGGGCGGGGGGCCTCGAAGAGGAGGCGTTTTGCGGTACGGGGGTGGATAAACGCGAGGCGATAGGCGTGGAGCATCTGGCGCGGAGCTCGGTACTGGGTGAGTTCCTCGAGGTGCTGATTATGGCGATGTCCGTAGGTCGCGTCGCCCAGCAGTGGAAATCCCAAGAACTTAAAATGAACGCGGATTTGGTGAGTGCGGCCGGTATGCAGCCACGCTTGAACCAGGGTGGCGCCCCGCAAACGTTCGAGCACGCGATAACTGGTATGAGCCTCGCGGCCGAACTCCTCATCGACGGCCATGCACTTGCGATGCGAGGAATGGCGAGCGATAGCAGCGCGGATTTCGCCCTGGTCACGCGCCATCTCCCCGCAAACGATCGCATGATAAATCTTTTCGACTTTGCGGCTGGCGAACTGGGCGGACAAGGCCAGATGGGTTTCGTCGTTCTTAGCCACAACCAGGCAGCCGCTGGTGTCCTTATCCAGGCGATGAACGATCCCGGGGCGGGCTACTCCACCAATGCCGCTGAGCTGTCCCCGGCAATGGTGCAATAGCGCATTGACCAGAGTGCGAGTCTCGTGGCCGGAAGCCGGATGCACTACCAGGCCCGGGGGCTTATTGAGCACCAGCAGGGCTTCATCTTCGTAGAGGATTTCCAAAGGAATCGCCTCTGGCAAGGCCTCGGCCGATTTAGGCTCGGGCAATTCGATCTCAACCCGTTCACCGGCACGTGGTGTGTGGGTCGGCTTGGCCGGCTTGCCGTTGACGCGGATGTGGCCCTCTTGCATGAGGCGTTGAATTCCTCCGCGCGAGAGGCCGGGGATCTTGCTGCGCAGCCAGGCGTCGAGTCGCTCGCCGGGAAGCGATTTTTCAATCGTGACCAATTGGGTCTTGGAAGACATGGCTAGCGAGGCGGCGCCTCAGACCTCTTCGGCCCTCGGCAGCAATGGTTATCAAGTTATCAAGTTATCAAGTCCGGGGTCGCGGACCTTGGCCCTCCGGCACCGGCTTATTTTCCGGCCGTAGATTGGGCCGGTGCGGGCTGACGCTCATTTCTCCAGGTAATGAGGAAAATCAGGCCCACGCCGGTGCAAATCGCACTGTCAGCCACGTTGAAGGCGGGGAAGCCGATCTCACTGGAGCGTCCCTGCAGGTAAAAATATAAAAAATCGATGACGTGTCCGCGCAAAAGCCGATCGATTAAATTTCCAATAATGCCGCCGAAAATCAAACCGAAGGCGATTTGGCCCAATAAAGTGCGCGAATCAAAATGGTGCCGGCTAAAGAAGAGCACGACCAAAGCCAGCAGGGCCACCGTCGCCAGCAACCCATTGTTTCCTCGAAACAAACTCCACGCGGCACCTGTATTGGCCCAGTGCACTAATTTGAAGAAGCCTTCGATGACAACCTTTTCCTGGGCATAGCCGAGGAACTTCAGAACGAGCAGCTTGGTAAACTGGTCCAAGGCAACGACGAGCAACGCCACCAGGCCGATGCGGCGATTGGGCGTACGCAGCATGGCATGTAAGGGGCTCGTTTCCACGCTCGCCGGAGATCTAATCGCATGCTGCACAAAAAACAATCCATTTCCGGCCAAAAAAGGGGCGAAGGCCTACAAGTAGCCAGTGAAGGGGCCCAGAAGGGGTGCCAGACCAACGTTGCCGCGGCCATTGCGGATGATAGGCAATTCACGATCGACCGGGGGCGACCTGCTTCATTCGCCCGCGATCCGCATCTGGCACCCCTTCTGGGTGCAATCCATTTCTGTTCGGAAACCGGAGGTCTCCACTGCGTTCCGACCTACTATCTGGCAACCCTCCGGGTTGCGGTCGCCGCGTGTTTCTCAAGCCGGCCTGCTAAGGCGGGGTTCTTTCGCTTCGGCGGATGTGTGCTAGGTTTCTTTGGGGGAAGGCTATGTGAAGCCTTTCTCGCAAAAATCAAGCGGCAGAACATCATGAACACATTGCTTGTGGTAGCTGATCTAGGAGGCTTCAAAGCGTTTAAACTCGAAAACAACAATCACTTCCCGCAGAGCCCGAGGCTGGAATTGCTTGAACAATTCAGCAACCCGGAGGCGCATGGACGGATAGTGGACAAGGTTTCAGACGCGTCAGGTCGCTTTCCGCGGGGCACAGGTGCGCGGGCGGCCGGAGCGATGTCCGACGGGGAGCGGCACAACATTGAACTGGAATCGCGCAAACGGTTTGTGCGCCAATTGGCGCAGCGTTTGAACGCTTTGGCGCGCAGCCCGGAAATTGATCGCTGTTTTCTGGCCGCCAGCAGGGAAATCAATCATCCCCTTCTTGAAGAACTCGATCCACAGGTGAGGGCGAAAATCGCCAAAAATGTTCCCGCCGATCTGACCAAGGTGGGGAGAGCGGAGATTCTCAGCCACTTTTGAGCCGTATGGGTTTATCAAGTTCTCAACCAACTTGACAACGCCGTTGCGTTCGCGGGGCCTTGTCTTATTCTTTGGCCGATGAGGAAAACGGAAAAGGCCGCTTCGGATCCCGAGCTTAGGCGGAAAATTGAGGAGCTGATTGCCTATAAAGGCGGAGGGTTCAACGAACAGAGTGTCGCCGATATCGTCGAAAACGCGTTGAAGCTGCTGACGGATGTTCGCCACAGCGGCGATGTGCGGGTGATTCAGACGGCGTTACGGGAACTGCGCTACGCGTTCAAGCTGTTTGCCCCGTACTCGCACGTTCGCAAAGTGACTATTTTCGGGTCTTCGCGGACGCAGCCCGCGCGCCTCGAGTATCAGCAAGCGTTGGAATTCGGCCGCAAAATCACGGCGGCCGGTTTTATGGTCATCACGGGAGCCGGAGCCGGGATTATGCAAGCCGGGCACGAAGGTGCGGGTCCGGAAAAGAGTTTTGGGGCGAATATCCGCTTGCCCTGGGAGCAAGCGGCCAACCCGGTGATCCGGGAGGATAAAAAGCTCGTCACCTTCAAGTATTTCTTCACTCGCAAGCTGATTTTTATCCGGCACTCGGACGCGATCGCACTGTTTCCCGGCGGGTTCGGCACGATGGACGAAGGTTACGAAGCGCTGACCCTGATGCAGACGGGTAAAAGCCAATTGATGCCGTTGGTGCTGATCGATCGGCCGGGAGGCACCTACTGGAAGACCTGGGACAAGCACGTGCGTGAACACTTGTTGCGGGACCAATTGATTGCGCCGGAAGATCTGAACCTCTACCAGATCACGGATGACACCGACCAGGCAGTGAAGATGATCACCCGGTTCTATCGCAACTTCCATTCCAGCCGTTTCGTAAAGGAACTGTTCGTAATTCGGCTTAACCACGCGCCTGCGGACTCAGCGCTCACGGCGCTCAACGAGGATTTCGCCGATTTGATCCTTGGCCAGCCGATTCAGCGGATCAAAGCGACACCAGAAGAAGTGGCCGACGACGATAATATCGACCTGCCTCGCATCGCTTTTGGATTCAATCGGCGGGACTACGGGCGGTTGCGCCAGTTGATCGATGTGCTGAACGGTTTGTAGGGCACGGCCTGAACCTGCCTTCATTTTAGGGACCAGCAGACAGAAAGAGATTAAGATTACGATTAAGAGGGGAAGGGCAGACGGAAAATCCTTGTTTTCGGAGCACGCTTAGTTAGCGTTCCTGCTTATGAAAGTCGAGTTCTACGGCCACATTCGCCAGTACCACAAGATCAAATCTGAAATCGATAAAAACATCGAGACCGTACTGGAGAGCGGCCAATATGTAATGGGCCCGATGCTCAAGAAGTTCGAGGGCGAGCTGGCGGCTTATCACGGGATGAAGTTCGCCGTGGGAACCGGCAACGGCACGGATTCGATTTGGCTGGCGCTAATGGCTCTGGGCATCGGTCCGGGCGATGAAGTGATCACTCATCCGAACACGTTTTTTGCGACGGCGGAGGCGATTTGGATCGCGGGCGCGACGGCGGTTTTTGTGGACTGCTGTCCGAGCAGCAAATGCATCGACGCGGCCAAGATTGAGGCGGCCATTACTGCCAAGACCAAGGCCATTATCCCGGTTCATTTGTATGGCCAGTGCGCCGACATGATGGCGATCAAAAAAATCGCCGATCGGCACAAGTTGCGGATCATCGAGGATAATGCTCAGGGCATCGGTGCGCGGGGACCTGGGTTCAGGATTGGAGAACTTAGCGACGCGGTTTCAACCAGCTTCATTATCCAAAAGAACCTGGGCACGTTCGGCGATGGCGGCGCGCTGGTCACCAATAACGGCGAGATCGACGCCAAAATTCGCAAGCTGCGCAATCACGGCTCGACTGCGCGGAACGTGCACAGCTTCGGGTTCAATAGCCGGTTGGACGATCTGCACGCCGGGATTCTGAGCGCGAAGCTCAAGCACATCGACCAATACAACGATGAGCGCCGGAAGTGGGCGGAGCGGTATACCGCCGGGTTGAAGGGCTGCAAGACGATTGATTTGCCGATTGAATTGCCCGGTTACCGGCACGTTTTTCATTTGTACGCCATCGAGACGAAAAACCCCGCGGCGCGCGATCCGCTTGTGGATTTTCTAGTGAAGAACAACATCGACGCGAAAACCCATTACTCGATCGCGATTCATCAACAGGCCGGTTATCCGTGGGGCAAGAATGCGCGCATCGCAGGCAGCATGGCCAACGCCGAAGCGAACGCCGCGCGGTGCGTCAGCCTCCCCATGTACCCCGAGCTGTCCGCGGACGAGGTCGATTACGTCATTTCAAAAGTCAAAGAATGGGATACCCAGGCCGGATCCAAAGCTAAAGCATGACCAAGTATTCGGTTTTAGTCGTGGGCATGGGCAAACGGGGCATGCACCATGCCACCGCGTTCAGCGCAAACCCGAGGTTTCAAGTCACCGGAATCTGCGATATCGATCCGAAGCGGCTGGAGGAAGCGGCTGCCAAACTGGGGAACCCGCAAAAGGGCACGGATGCGGCCGCGCTGGCCAAAGCGATCCGCCCGGATGTCTTTTGCTTTTGCACGCTGCCCCACCTGCGCACTCCCTTTATTCAGGCGGGGATTGACGGAGGCGCGAAATTAATCGCGTTTGAAAAACCGATCGCTTTAACGAGCATGGAGCTGTTCAAAATCCGGGACATGCTGAAGCAATCGGGGGTCAAAGCTGTGGTCAGCCACCAGCACCGCTATGGGCCGCATTATCAAAAAGTGAAGCAGCTGATTGCCAGCGGCGTGTTGGGCCGTGTTCATACGGTGTATGCCACGGCGACCGGTTGGATGACCCACATGCTGTCGCACCTGCTCGATTATACTTGCTGGTTCAATGACTACGTGCCGGGCCAATGGGCTATGGCGCAGGCTGCCGGTGGGACCAAGTTTGCCGACAATCATCCGTCTCCAGATTACATCGCCGGATTTGTGCAGTTTACCAATGGAGTCCGCGGTGTTTACGAGTGCGGTGCCGGCGCACCGGATCAGCCGGAAGTGGCTAAGTGGTGGGGAAAGAATCGCCTGGGGGCTCAAGGAACAGAAGGTTTTGCTGAAGTCCTCACGAATGGCGGATGGCGAGCGGTGACAAAGTCAGGCGGCTATCAGGCGGGAGAGGGCGCGATGAATTATGACCGCGACATGCCGCCTTACATCCAGGAGATGGCTGATTGGCTGGATAACAAACAAGCCCACCAATGCAATTTCGACCACGCCTATTTGGGCGGTGAGATTATGCTCGGGCTTCAGCGCAGCGCGGCCGAGGGTGTGCAAGTGGCTCTGCCGCTCACAGGCGGCGCGGATGAACAGGCTCTGCTCAAAGCGCGTGTCGGCAGCCGGCCGGTCCTGGTTTCCTGTGAACAAAACCGCAAGGAGTTTGGGCTGCCGGGCTGAGGCGTGAAAACGTTAAGACGTTAACGCTTCAAAGCCTTTTTGCGCGTGGAAGTCATCATCCAGACGAACAAAGAAGCCGCGGCCGCGCTCGTGGCTCGGATTATCGCGCACGACTTGCGCGCCAATCCCCATCTGGTCCTTGGGCTGGCTACTGGGTCGACGATGGAACGGGTTTATCGGCAGCTTGTGATGATGCACAAGGAACAGCACCTCGACTTCTCACTTTGCAGCACCTTTAACCTGGATGAGTACGTAGGATTGTTTCCTTCCGACCCGAATTCTTATCGGCATTACATGGAGCAGCACTTGTTCCAGCTAGTAAATATCGATCCGCGCAATACTCATTTGCCCAATGGCATGGCAGAGGATTTGGATGGCGAATGCCGGCGTTATGAGGCGCTGATCCAGCGTTTTGGCGGGATTGACCTCCAGCTCGTGGGCCTGGGCAGAGCCGGTCACATTGGGTTCAATGAACCACTGTCGGCTCTGCGCTCGCGCACGAGAGTCAAAGCGCTGACTCCTACGACCATCAAACAAAACGCCACGTTCTTCGGGGGTGAAGAGAAGATGCCCCGGCGGGCCATTACGATGGGGGTTGGCACTATTATCGAGGCGCGTCGCTGCATTCTGCTGGCGACGGGCGATTCAAAAGCGGCCGTCCTGGCCAAGGCGGTGGAGGGACCGATCACGAGCATGGTGACGGCCTCAGCGCTCCAGCTTCATCCGCGCTGTACCGTGGTTGTGGATGAAGAAGCGGCCGTCCAGCTTACCGAAAAAGATTATTACCGCTGGATATTCGCCAATGAACCCGAATGGCAGGATTACAGGTAATTGGATTGGTTAGTTAGAGGTCGTTGCAAAAGCAGGCTTACGGTAAAAAATTTGTCGGAGCCCTTCGTCGTTACCTTTGTCGAATCGCTGATTGCTGCAAGGTATCGACAAAGGTGACGACAAAGGTCGCGACAAAGTTTCCGTCAGGTTAAGCCGGTGGGGGAGAGTTGTGTTTCACCAGCAAAGGGATGCTCGCCAGGGATTGGCCGTCTACGGAAATATCAATCGAGTAGAGGCCTGGGTTTTCGAATTTGAGCTGCTGGATATTGACGATGAAATTGCGAGTGCCGAAATGCACGTCCTCGGGCAAGGTGATTTCGACGGGGATGGGCGGGAAATCCATAATCGAGCGGCCGTCGGCATCCACGAAATTAAAACGCAAACTGCGTTTTCCCTCTTCTCCATTGAAAAAAGTGACGCGCAAAGCGACAGAACACTGCGGGTGTGTTGCCGGGAGTTGTGAGGTGCAAATCGTATCAAAGGCTCCAAGCAGATTGAGTTTGCCGTTTTCATCGGTCGCCGCGTCGCAGAGAACTGCCACTTGGATGTTCATGTGTTGAGCTGAAACCGCATTGATGCAAGAGCTTATCGCAAACAGTAGCGGCAGCAAGCGCAACGGCTATCGTCGGGTCAGGGACCAGGGCCAGTGAAAAAGACGCTTTTGGGACGGCGAACCGGCATTGCGAATAGGGTAAGTTTTTACTTGTCCTATGCCGGATTATGGTCAACGTTAGTCCACTATGAAAAGGTTATTGACCCTTATCGTACTAGTGGGCCTTGCTGTGGGCGTGTTTGCGGGATGCAATCAAGGAACCAGCGACAATACGCAAACATCAACTAATGCTCCTGCGCCCCCGGCAAGTACCAACAAGTAGGACATTACTTCCAAACAATTTGGGGATGTCATTCAAGCCGGGCATGGGTTTTTGCCCGGCTCTTTTGTTTTCTGCACCTTGTGCCTAAACTGACAACATGAAAGCTACATTTTGCCTCTGCTTAGCTGCTGCGTTTATCCTGAGCGCTTGCAGCCAAAAGTCCGATGCCCCGGTGGCATCGACGAATTCCACAGCCCAAGCCGACGGTTATCTCGGTGCTCTGGTGAAGGGCCAGCAATCGGCTGTCAAAACAATCGATACGACTTCGCTCGACCAGGCCATTCAGTTGTTTTCCGTTCAGAACGGCCGTAATCCAAAGGACCTCAACGAATTGGTCGAACAAAAGTTCATCCCGAAAATTCCGGAAACGCCGTTTGGCACCAAGCTGGTCTACGACGCTTCCTCGGGAACGGTCAAAGTGGTGAACCAATAGCAAAAAACGCCTCGCTCTTTGTAGGGATGGTGACGACTCGTCCGCAGTTTTGAGGTTTGCCGGGACGCGGGGACGAGACGTCCCCGCCCCTCTTTGTGGTGGCTGCTTTGACTTTGGAGTTGTTTTCTTCTAGCCTTCGCGGCGATGAAAGTGACTCGCCACACCGACGCCGATTTTTCCGAAAAGCTGCGGGAGTTGGCTGCGCCTTCAAGCTTGTTCGATCCGGTCATCGAGGAACGCACCCGCAGTATTCTGCAGGAAGTGCGGGAACGTGGCGATGCTGCTGTGCTCGAACTCACAAGGAAATTCGATGGCGCGCAATTGAGCGCCGACCAGCTTTCGTTAACTCAAGCCGAAATGCTGGCCGCTTCGTTAAAGGCGGATGAGCCGTTAAGAGCCTCGGTGGCGGAGGCGGAGAAGAACATCGCGGCTTTTGCGAAAAGGTCCCTGCGCAAGCCCTGGCAAACCCGCAACTCCCATGGAGCAACCGTTGGTGAGAAATTCGATGCGTTCGAGCGCGTCGGAGTGTACATCCCTGGCGGAACTGCTCCGCTTGTCTCCACGGCTTTAATGACAGTCACTCTGGCGAAGGTAGCGGGATGTCCTCAGATCGTTGTTTGCACTCCCTGCGGCCGCGACGGCAGTGTCAACCCCGCTCTGTTGTTCGCCGCCCGCGCCGCGGGCGCCACAGAGATTTATCGCGTCGGCGGAGCCCAGGCGATCGGCGCCATGGCGTATGGCACCGCAACGATTCGCCGCGTCCAAAAAGTTTTCGGCCCCGGCAATGCATACGTTGTCGCGGCAAAACGCCTGGTCGTTGGTTATGTCGCCATTGATCTGTTGCCCGGTCCCAGTGAGCTGCTGGTGCTGGCGGACGAGACGGCAAAGGCCAAGTTCATCGCCGCGGACCTCCTCGCGCAAGCCGAACATGGCTCGGGTCACGAGCGAGTTTGGCTGATCACCACGTCCGCCGCCCTGGTCAAAACCGTCGAAAAGGAATTGGCGCGTCAACTTTCCAAGCTCTCGCGGCACGAATTTATCCAGCGTTCACTCGAGAATGCATGGCTGGTTCAGGTAAAATCGCTCGAAGAGGCCATCCAATTGACGAACGCCCTTGCTCCGGAGCACTGCGAGATTATGGCGCGAGGCGCGCGCAAGCTTTCGCAAAAGATACGCACGGCCGGAGCCATTTTCCTGGGGCCCTGGTCGCCGACAGTGCTCGGAGATTACGTCGCCGGCCCGAGCCACACTTTGCCCACGGGCGGCGCCGGCCGATCTTTTGCCGGCCTCACGGTGGATCAGTTCCAGCGCCGCACCAGCATGGTCGAATATAACCGCGCTTCACTTAAACGGGCGCTGCCCGCCGTGAAGAAATTTGCTGAACTCGAAGGGCTCGATGCCCACGGATGGAGTGCGGAATGCAGGCTCTAGGGGTGCCGACACGTTTTCAGGCGGTGCTTGTCAGAGAGGCAAAAAACTGATTATGTTTCTCGCATGAAAGTGACGCTTACGGCCGTATTCCGCCGATTTCCTGAGGGATATGCAGCATTTGTCGAGGAGCTCCCGGGAGCCAATACTCAGGGGGCTACCCTTGAAGAAGCTCGAGCGAACTTGGCAGAGGCTGTTCTAATGGTATTTCAAGCGAATCGCGAGCTGGTGGAGGAAGAACTTCGCGGTCAGGACGTCATTCGAGAGCCGTTGCTGCTGAGCGCAGCATGAAGCGGCTGGACTTGATTCGCCACCTCGAGAGTTGCGGTTGTGAATTTCTGCGCGAAGGCGGTAATCACACGATCTACGTAAACCGCGCCAAACACAAGACCTCGAGCATTCCACGGCATCGCGAGATTTTGGACTTCACAGCCCGCAAGATCTGCAAGGATCTCGACGTTCCATACCCATGACTCAAACCACTAGGACCAAGTCTCGGCCTCTGCCGCGGTTATGGATCCGCCCGCTCCTTCGCCGCTTGGATCCTTATGTCCCTGGCGAACAACCGAAGATCAGAGGATTGATCAAGCTGAATACCAACGAGAATCCCTACCCGCCTTCGGGTCGAGTGCTGGCCGCGATCAAAGCGGCAACGGATGGGCGGTTGCGCCTCTATCCAAATCCAACCGCGCAGGCTCTGCGGGAAAAGCTTGCCAGATTGCATCGGTGCAAGCCCGAAAATATCATTGTCGGCAACGGTTCGGACGAGTTGCTGGCGATGGCGGTACGATGCTTCGTGGAGCCGGCGTCTCGCGGCGTGCAACGTGTGCAAGCCCTGGTCCAGTTTTTTGCTCCCAGCTACTCACTCTATCCTGTCCTGGCGCAAATCCACGGCGCGGTAGCCAACCCGGTTCCGCTGGATCCTGACTTCGCCTTGCCGGGCTTACCCGAGCTCAAGCGCGGCAAGCAATACAATTTCAACGCCGCGCTGACCTTCATTACGACGCCAAACGCTCCGAGTGGCCGCGGATACAGGACCGGGCAGCTTCAGGAGATTTGTCAGGCTCAGCGAGGCCTCGTTGTTTTGGACGAAGCGTACGTGGACTTTGCCGATGAAAACGCGCTCTCGCTTTCTTTGAAATACCCGCATGTGCTTGTGGCGCGGACGTTTTCCAAGGCCTATTCGCTTTGCTTTCAGCGTGTCGGTTACCTGGTTGGCCACGCAGAGCTGATCTCCGTTCTTGATAAGATCCGCGACAGCTACAATGTCAACGGCCTCGGCCAGGTGGCCGCGTTGGCTACCCTCGACGAATTGGCTTATTACCGGGCAAACTTTCGCAGAATTATCGCTACGCGTGAACAGACCAGCAGCCAATTATCGGAGCTCGGCTTCCAAGTCCTTCCAAGTCAAACCAACTTCATACTCGCCCGTCCACCCATCGATTCCGCGAAGAACTGGCTCCGGAAGCTCCGCAACCGAAAAATCCTTGTGCGTTGGTTCGATCAACCCTCAATCCGGGATTACCTCCGCATCACGGTTGGCACTCCCCAAGAAGCCCAGGCGCTTGTGAAAGCCGTTAAAACAGAGCTTAGCTAAGGGCTGTTGCAAAAGTGGGCTTAAGCTAAAACTTTGTCGCTCACCTTTGTCGAATCGAACCGTTTACCAATAAACGTCTCGACAAAGGTGGTCGACAAAGGCTCGGAACAGCCTACGTGTTGCCAAGTTGGAGATGCGCCTCTAGGCACTTTTGTACTGCATTTGGACATTCGTTGGCAGCGAATTGCAGCCGGGCCACGGCTCAGTCACGGCACTTTTCTTGCTCCGCAAACAGCGTGTACCTGGACTACTACGGCCTAACCGAGCCGCCTTTCGACATTACGCCGAACCCGCGGTTCATGTTTTATAGCGCGAAACATCGCGAGGCTTATAACCACCTGCTTTATGGTCTGCGCGAGCGCAAGGGTTTCGTACAACTCACGGGTGAAGTCGGCGCCGGCAAGACGACTTTGTGCCGCGCGATGCTCGAGCAACTGGATCAGCAGCATTACGCCACGGCACTCATTCTCAACCCGGTGATGAGCCCGGAGGAATTGATCAAGGCCGTCGCCATTGAATTCGGCTTGCCCGTTAGCGGCCTGGATCGACTCGACACCGTTGCCGTGATTAACGAGTTCTTACTCCAACAGGTCGAACGCGGCAAGGACGCGGTTCTCATCATCGACGAAGCCCAGGACCTTACCGATGAATTACTGGAGCAAGTCCGCCTGCTCTCGAATCTCGAGACAGACGATCGCAAGCTGCTCCAAATCGTACTCATGGGCCAACCCGAACTCAGGGACCGGCTGAATAATCCGCGTTTACGTCAGCTCCGTCAGCGCATCACGGTGCGGTATCACTTGCCGCCGTTGACCCGTCAGGAAGTCAGCCAATACGTCCAGCATCGTCTTCATGTTTCGGGTGGAAACGGAACTCCTTATTTTACAAGACCCGCGCTGTGGAGAGTTTACCGCTATACCCAGGGCATTCCCCGGCTCGTCAATGCGGTATGTGACAAGGCGCTCCTGGCGGGATTCGTTGCCCAACGCGAAAGAATTGATTTCCGCCTGGTAAGTCGGGCCGTGCGGGAATTGGAAGGACATATCAACGGATGAGCTTAATCAATGATGCTTTGCGGCGCGCCAAGCAGGCGCAGAAAGAAACACCCGCGCCTCCGGTCGCGCCGGTTCCTCAGCTTCGCCCGGTCGAGCCCCTCCCACAAGCGGCCCGACACGGCCTTGGTTTGATGTTGCCCTTTTCACTAGCGGCCATTGCCCTGCTGAGCCTGCTGCTCTATTGGGAGTTATCAAAGAGAGACGGTTCGTCCGTTACGGGACAACCGGGAACCGCTCTCTCGGTTGCGGCAAAGGGTTTGCCCGCTGCAAGTGCTCCGGTCGACAACCTCGCCTCAGGCGCACCGGCTGCCAATAACTCGGCCACAGTGAACAGTACGGCTGCTTCCAACACCCTTGGGCGCAACGGTTTGGAACAAATGGCCGCGGTCAAGGAAAGCGCGCCCGGCCAGGCGCCGCTTTCGGCTGCATCCTCAAATGGCTCAAACTCCCTCGGTGCAGTGGCGGATGGTGGCCAGACCAACCATTCGGCGGTCACAGAACCTCCTGCCCCGGCGCCTCTGAAACTCCAAAGCATCGTCTACAATCCCCGGAGACCCTCGGCCATGATTAGCGGCCGCATTGTTTTCGTTGGCGAGCGCATCCACGAGTATCACGTTATGGCCATCCACCCGGACAACGTGGTGTTGGCCGCAGCGGGTCATACCAACCTGTTGAGCCTGGAGCCCTGAATATTTTTCACTTGGCGGGCTCGGCACTTAGCGGAATGATTGCCGGCCCATGCAGTTCCTCCGCCAAAAATTCGCAACCTCGCCCGAGTACGGCCGCATTCTGCCGTTAGGCGTGTTTGTTGTTTTGACCTGTGCCCAGGGACACTTGGGTCCGACTTCTACATATTGGGTGTATTTAGTCAAAACACTGATTGGCGCTTGGCTCGTCTGGGAGTCACGTCCCTTCGTTCAGGAAATGCGGTGGAATTTCAGTTGGGAAGCCGTTGCAGTTGGCATTGCCATCTGCGCCGCATGGGTTGGTCTTGATGGGCTTTATCCACGGCTCTCCAAACCGGCTATGATCTGGACCCCCGATCAGCAGTTCGGGGCCGGCTCCGGTGCATGGTGGTTCTACAACATCGTGCACATAGTCGGTTACTCCGTTGTGGTTCCGCCTCTGGAGGAAGTCTTTTATCGTTCCTTTCTTTACCGCTATTTTGTTCGCATCAATTTTCTGACCATGCCCCTGGGCCAATTCCATGCTCTTTCTTTTGTAGTAACCTCCGCCATCTTCGGCCTGATGCACCCCGACCGTTGGGTGGCGGGCATTCTCTGCGGCCTCGCTTATCAAGGCCTGGTCATCCGGAAGAATCGGCTGGGGGACGCCATGACCGCTCATGGCATTACCAATTTCCTTCTGGGCCTGTGGGTAATCTGGAAAGGGGACTGGAGTTTCTGGTGAAACCGCCATGTCTTGTTTTCGAAGACGAGCATTTGCTGGTCGTCAACAAGCCTGCCGGGCTGAATACGCACTCTCCCAGCCCCTTTGCCGGCCAGGGTCTCTACGAGTGGTTGCGGGATCGCGAAGCCCGCTGGGCCAGCCTTGCCATCATTCATCGTCTGGACAAAGAAACCTCGGGAGTCATTCTCTTTTCCAAAACCCCCATAGCCAATCGTTCGCTTACGGACCAGTTCACGAACCGAGAGGTGCGCAAAAAGTACCTGCTGTTGACGGACCGGGCAGCACCCGAAAAGAAACTATCGGTCAAGACTGCACTGGTGCGCGCCGGGGATCGATATGTGAGTCGGCCGGCCGCTGCAGCAGGCGCACATATTGCCGAAACCAATTTCGCATTTCTTAAACACACCAAGCTGCATGGCTTTGGTCTCTGCGCTTTGGTCGAGGCGGAGCCGCTGACGGGGCGGACCCACCAGATTCGCGTCCATGCATCCGACAAGGGATTTCCCATTCTGGGCGATGCACGGTATGGCGGGACTCCCGCTCCACGCCTCTGCCTGCACGCCGCCAAGCTCGCGATCAAACACCCCGCGTCCGGGGCGGAAATGAGCTTTCAAGCGCCTGCCGACTTTGAGCAGGAACCGGGCTTGGCCCTGCGGCGCGCCTTGATTAACCCGCAATCCACCACACTCTACAGGCTAATTCACGGCGGCAGCGACGCCTGGCCGGGTTGGTATGTGGATCGTGTTGGAGACTACCTTCTCTCGCAGAGTTCAGGGCCCCTTACCCAGGATCAGCTTTCACGCCTGGACGGCCTGGCCAAGGAATTATCCGCACAAGGCGCTTATCACAAGCGCCTCTCCTCCCGCCCTCAAGCGGGCCCTCGAATGGATCTGTCTCCTCAGCGGGTTGTGGGCTCCTCGGCCCCGGCCCGCTTTAGCATCCTCGAAAACGGTCTGCGATTCGAACTGAGTTTCGAGGAAGGATATTCCATCGGACTTTTCCTAGACCAGCGTGACAATCGCAGGCGCCTGCTTACCGGGCAAATCGCCGCGGGATTTGCGCTGCTTGAGCCCCAAACCGGTCAACGCAAGCCGGAACTCCTAAACACTTTTGCGTACACTTGTGGGTTCTCGGTCTATGCCGCGAAAGCCGGTTGGAGTACGACCAATCTGGACCTCTCCAAAAAGTACCTGGAATGGGGCAAGCGCAATTTCCTGCTTAACCAAATCGACCCCGGCGAGCACGCATTCATTTTGGGGGATGTCTTCGAGTGGTTACGGCGCCTGCGCAAGAAGGAACGCCGCTTCGATGCTATCATTTTGGATCCACCAACCTTTTCCCAGTCCAAAGAATCGGGGTCGTTTCGGGCGGAGAAGGACTACGGAAAGCTCGTGGCGGCCGCTTTGCCTGTTCTGAAGTCGCGCGGAGTGCTTTTCGCCTCTTGCAACACCTTATGCTGGTCGCCCGAGTCTTTCCTGGCGGGAGTGAGAGGGGCCGCCCAGGCTGCTCAGAGAACCATTCTGCAGGAACACTACGTTCCACAACCACCAGATTTCCCGATCTCACGCAGCGAAAACGCCTATCTTAAAACCGTCTGGGTCCGCCTGCTGTAACCCCGTAGGGCAGGCATTTTTGCCTGCCGGTTGTGGCGGCTTTCCAGCCAGGCTTCCCAGCCGCCAGGGCTCAAGCGTACGTCGAGCAACGGAGCGCTGAAAAGCGCCCCTAACCGGCAGCCTGGAAAGGCTGCCCTACGCGCGATTTTTCAATCCCCGAGGGATTCGGCCGGCGTGATCGCGACGGTGAGTTTTTCTGTTCGGCGCACAATGGTCAACCGGGCTTGCACGCCGATTTGATCACCGGTGAGGAATTTGTGGAGGGCGTCGATGGAAGCCATCGGCTGTCCATTCAACTCCACGATAACGTCGCCTTCTCGCAAACCTGCCAGCGAGGCAGGGCTGCCTGGAGCGACGCCAATCACCAGCACTCCCGATCCGTTCGAAAGTTGGTAGTGCCGAACCAGTCGCCGATGTAATGGCACGTTCTGCCCGCTAACCCCAATGTAACTACGGCGAATCTTGCCGTCTTTAATCAGCCACGCCGCGACGTATTTGGCGGTGTCGATGCCGATGGCGAAACAGATGCCTTGGGCCGGCAGGATCACGGCCGTATTGACCCCAATCACTTCTCCTCGCGAATTAACCAGCGGACCACCCGAATTGCCCGGATTCAATGCTGCGTCGGTCTGGATAATATCGTCAATGAGCCGCCCGGTATTGGCGCGGAAAGATCGACCCAACGCGCTGACTACTCCAGCGGTAACCGTACATTGAAACCCGTAGGGATTGCCGATCGCGATCGCGACCTGGCCGACTCGGATCCCTTTGGACTCACCCAGGCGCGCGGGATGCACGTGCGGCGCGAAAACCCGCACCACTGCCAGATCCGTATCCGGATCGTCTCCCACGACAGTAGCGTCGGGCCGCCGCCCGTCGGCCAGCACGACTTCAATCCGCTCGGCTCCATGTACAACATGGCTATTGGTCAAGGCAAACCCATCGGGTGTAATCACGAATCCCGAGCCGCTGCCCTGCTTCTGGCCATCGCGCCGGCGCACTTCGATATTGACCACCGAAGGGCCGACCTCCTCGGCCGCCCGCACCACCGCCTGCGAGTAGGCGTCCAACAGGGCACCGTCCTCGAGGGGCCTGGCGGGTGAACTTCCAATCACTTCTTCCGGCTGCCCTCCAACGGGCGCAACCTGGATATATTTTCCGGGATCGAACTCTTCAACTCTCATAAGCTTTGTCTTTCGAAGACATAACCCAAATCTGTACTTGCTCGAACCCAAGTCAAACCACCCCTTGGGAGCGCAGGCGTCCCGCCGGCGAATTCTGCCAGGTGGGGCGATCGACTCGCCGGCGAGACGCCGGCGCTCCCAGGAAAATACGTTCGCTGACTACACGTAGTATATGCCCGTGCTGCAGGTGAATTGAGGCCGTTCTCGTGATAGTTTACCAAGGGTATGCTACGGTATCACCAGCCAACTTATGGGATTCAAATTGAGAGAAACATTATGCTGAACCAATTCGGGAGATTTGGGTACCCGCGGCGCAAACCTGCTTTTACTTTCGGCCGCAGTCTGCGCCGCAGTATCCAATTGCCTTTGCTTTTTTGCTTACTGCTCGGCGCCATTCTCGCCAACGCAGCTCAAACCAAACCTATGGAGAACTCAACGAATCATCTCGACACTGCAACTCTCGGCGGCGGTTGTTTCTGGTGCACGGAAGCTATTTTTCAAATGCTTCCAGGCGTGAAATCGGTCCGGAGCGGTTATGCCGGCGGGACTAAGGTCAACCCGACTTATCAGGATGTTTGTTCCGGGGGTACCGGGCACGCCGAAGTTATTCAGGTTGAATTCGACCCGAGCGTTGTTTCCTACGACAAGATCCTTTCGACTTTCTGGGAAGCTCACGACCCTACGACGCTGAACCGGCAAGGGGCCGACCATGGAACCCAGTATCGCTCCATTATCTTATATAACAGCGAAGCTCAGAAGATTGCTGCGGAGAAATCAAAAGCCGAGGCGCAAAAGCATTTCTCGAAACCGATCGTGACCGAGGTTGCACCGTTGAAAGCCTTCTACAAAGCGGAGGGATACCACCAGGATTATTATCGCAGCAACCCGGACCAACCCTACTGCCGGTTTGTGATCCAGCCTAAGGTTGAGAAGTTTGAAAAGAAGCTAAAGGCAGAGCACTGATTTTTTACCGCGGATAACGCGGATAACGCGGATAAGATGAATTAGTCAGGTTGCATGGTTGAGCGTTTTTGTTAAGCTTAGCCATGATTCATAAGGAGATCACCGAGGCTATCATTGGTGCGGCCATGGCGGTTTTGAATGAGCTTAACCCTGGCTTGGACGAAAAGCTCTATGAAAGAGCTCTTGTCCTTGAGCTTCAAGAACGCGGGCACGCAGCGACGCAGCAGCAGGAATTCCCAGTCTATTACCGAAAGCATTACATCGGTAAGCTGGTCCCAGACCTGATCATAGACGGGAAAGTTATAGTGGATCCGAAAGTGGTCACTGCTTTTAACGAAACCCACATCTCCCAAATGCTCGGTTACTTGAATATTACTGGCCTGAGCGTCGCGATGCTTCTGAACTTCAAAAATGCCAAACTCGAATGGAAAAGGGTGGTTAACGAAAGGAGACAACAGCCGCTTGGGTAATTGGTAGTCAACTTCTGGTTCCTTATCCGCGTAATCCGCGTAATCCGCGGTTAAAAAAAGGCGGCCCTTGGGGACCGCCTTTCAAGTCGAAACGGACTTACCTAGACACCTTTTTGGATCATGAATTTAAGCAGGTCGGCGACGCGGCAGCTATAACCCCATTCGTTGTCGTACCAGCTCACGAGCTTGAAGAAGCGCTTGTTCAGCTCGATGCCCGAACCCTGGTCGAAAATCGACGAGGACTTTGAATGAATAAAGTCCGAGCTGACCACTTCATCCTCGGTGTATTCGAGAATGCCCTTTAGGTAGGTCTGGCTGGCCTTCTTCATAGCCGCACTAATCTCCGCATAGCTGGTGTCCTTGGAAGTGCGGACGGTCAGGTCCACTACCGAGACGGTTGGTGTCGGCACGCGAAACGCCATGCCGGTTAGCTTGCCTTTAACCTCGGGCAAAACCAGGCCGACGGCTTTGGCGGCACCGGTCGTAGAAGGAATCAAGTTCAACGCCGCGGTCCGACCGCCTTTCCAATCTTTCTTACTGGGACCATCGACCGTCTTCTGGGTGGCGGTATAGGAGTGAACGGTGGTCATGAGTCCTTCATCGATACCAAAGCCTTCTTTCAGCAGGACGTAAACCAGCGGAGCCAGGCAATTGGTTGTGCAGGACGCGTTGGAAACCACATTGTGCTGCTTCGGATCGTACTTGTCCTGGTTAACACCCATTACCAGAGTCGGGCAGTCGCCTTTGGCCGGTGCGCTAATGATCACTTTCTTAGCTCCGGCGACCAAGTGGCCTTTGGCCTTCTCTACATCCGTGAACAGACCTGTGGATTCAATAACTACATCGACGCCCAATTGTTTCCAGGGCAACTGTGAAGGCTCTTTGGCGCTGACCACAAACATCTTCTGCCCGTTCACGACCAGAACGTCGTCCTCAGCCTTGTCCGCGGCTGATTTCTCGGAGCTTACCGTGCCGTTAAAGCGGCCCTGGGTGGAATCATACTTGAGGAGATAAGCCAGGTTGTCTGCCGGCAC
>Ga0210409_10003106_pt1 | contig 19036 bp, 17 predicted proteins | sample IncBWH17MmetaG_FD_161649 | JGI IMG/M metagenome (GOLD analysis project Ga0210409, IMG submission 161649) | Forest soil microbial communities from Barre Woods Harvard Forest LTER site, Petersham, Massachusetts, United States - Inc-BW-H-17-M | ecosystem: Environmental > Terrestrial > Soil >... | reverse complement strand
GCTCGGGGTGGACGCCGAGGTGTTCCATCCCGCGCGCCGCAGTGACGTGGTGCGCCGGTATCTCGGCCTGCCGCGCGGTACGCGCGTGTTGGTCTACGCGGGACGCTTTGCCGAGGAGAAAAATCTCCCGGTGCTGCTGCAGGCCTTTGCGCGCCTTGGCGCGCCCTATCACCTGCTGCTGATCGGCGGAGAGCGCCACGCGCGCCCCGCCGCCAACATCACGATGCTCCCGTATCGGCGCGACAGCCTCGAGCTCGCGGAGTGGATCGCTTCCGCCGACGCCCTGGTGCACGCCGGTACGAAGGAAACCTTCGGTCTGGTGATCCTCGAGGCGATGGCGTGCGCTCGACCGGTGGTTGCCGCACGTGCCGGCGCCTTCCCCGAGCTCGTCGATGACAGCGTCGGCGTGCTCGCCGAGCCCAACTGCGGCGCCAGCATGGCGGAGGCGATCGCCTCGCTCTACGAGCGTGACCTGGACAGCGTCGGGGCCAGCGCCCGCGCCCGCGTGCTGAAGCATTTCACCTGGAACCGCGCTTTCCATGCGCAGCTCGGCACCTACGCCTCGCTCATCGGCGCGCCCCGCCTGCAGCTCGAGGCGACCGAGATCCTCGAGCCGCACTGAGCGACTCCTGACCTCGCCCCTTCAGCGACGCAACGCGCTGAGCACGGCGAGGCCCGCGCGGCTGGCGGCGAGCGCGAGCACGATGCGCCAGAACAGCCGCTTCACCCAGGGTACAGCGCGCGGCGGCAGAGCACGGTAGAACTCGACCGCGACCTCGCGGTGCAGGTGCACCGCGGCGGCGCTGATCGGCCATTCGTGCCGGCCGCTCCAGATGCGATAGCGCCCGCCGCCCAACTGCTCGACCACCGCCTCCTCGAGCGTGTCGGGGCAATCATCCGGCGCCGTGGTGCTGAAGGCGACCGTCATCTGCGCCCCGGGTGGTTGCGCGGCGTTCCCGCTCAATGTCAGTTGCGGCGCATACGCCGCGTGCCGGCAGCGCACACTTGCGCGGAAGATAGCGAGCGTTTCGGACATCGAGGGATTGTACGATAGCGCGCATGAGCCCGGATGCACTCGAGCCGCGCCGCGATCTGACGCTGACGCACGCCGCCTCGCTCGTGGTGGGCATCACCATCGGCACCGGCATCTTCCTCAAGTCCGCCGTCATGGCGCAGGCGGTGGGGACGCCGGCGCTGGTGCTGCTCGCCTGGGGGCTCGCGGGGGTAGTGGCCATGCTCGGCGCGCTGTGCTTTGCCGAGCTCGGCTCGCTCCTCCCCGACGCCGGCGGCGAGTACGTGTACCTGCGGACGGCCTTCGGAGAGGTCCTGGGGTTCCTGTACGCGTGCAACAGCTTCGTGCTCGGCGGGGCCAGCATTGCCGCCTATGGCGCCGCGGTCGCGATCTTCGTCTCCGACGTGCACCCCTTCGCCTCGCAGTGGTTCGCCCGTACGCTGCACCTGTTCGGCGCCGACTGGACGCTCGAGTTCGGCGCGCGCTCGGCGCTCGCCGTGGCGGTGATCGCCGTGTTCACCGCCATCAACTGCGCGCGCGTCATGCTGGGAGGGCGGGTGCAGACGCTCCTCACCATCGTCAAGGTGGCCGCCGTCCTCGCCGTGGTGGGCGGGGTGTTCCTGTTCGGCGATGCGCGCGCTGCCGCCAACCTGCGCGCGCCCGAGGGGAGCGTTTCCGGGGGGCTCGCAGGTCTCGGCGCGGCGATGTTCGCGGCGCTGTGGGCCTACAGCGGCTGGCAATACCTGCCGATGGCGGCGGGCGAGGTGCGCGAGCCGCAGCGCAACCTCCCGCGAGCCATCATCGGCGGGATGCTCCTCGTGCTCGTGATCTACTTAGGCGTCAACACCGCCTACTTCTACGGGTTACCTTTCTGGCAGGTGGCGAGCGCCAACTCGACCGCCTACCCCGAGGCGCCCTCGGTCGCAGCCCGCGTCGTGCAGACCTTCCTTGGCGAGCGCGCCGCACCGGTTGCGGCGCTCATCTTCCTCATCTCCGCCGCCGGCTCGCTGAATGGCACGATCCTCACGCGCGCGCGCGTGCAGTATGCCTCCGCGCGCGACGGGCTGTTCTTCGCGCCCTTCGCCCGCTTAAGTCCGCGCAGTCGCGTGCCGCTCACCTCGCTGGTGCTGCTGTCCATCTGGGCGGCGCTGCTCGCGGTCACCGGCACCTTCGATCAGCTCACCAACATGGCGGTGATGTCGTATGCGCTGTTCTGGATCCCGGTGGTGCTCGCCGTCATCGTGCTGCGGCGGCGTCTGCCGCGGGCGCCGCGCCCCTACCGCGTGCCGCTCCACCCGTGGGTGCCGCTGCTGTTCGTGCTGGTGATGGTGTGGATCGTGCTCAGCGCGCTCATCACGACGCCCAAGGAGTCGATCGCGACCGTGGCGCTGATCCTGCTGGGACTGCCGCTCTACCCGCTGTTCCGCAGACGCCACCGCGAGCGGATGGCTGCGGCTAGCGCGCCTCCAGCTCCCAGAACGTAAGGGGTGCGCCGCGGCGCAGCCAGAACCCCAGGCCCGCCTCGCGGAAGGAGCGCTTGAGGCGCGCGCGGTACCAGGCGGCGCTGCGCAGGTGCACGTTGGCATCCGTGCGCTGGCGGTCGCAGTTGTGCGCGTAATCGAAACGTGTCAGGGCGCTGAAGTACAGTACCCCGCGGCACAGTCTGCCGAAGTTGTTGAGTGCCCGCACCGCGGCAGCGCTCTCGAGGTACTGCAGCACGTCGTAACAGATGACCAGGTCAAAGGGTCTGTGCGCACGGTAGTCCTCGATCCTGCCCTCTATCCAGCCATAGCGCCGGCACAGGTACTCGCTGCTTTCGAGCGCGACGTAATGCGCGCGCGGCAGCAGTCGCCTGAGCGCCGCCCGCAGCAGCCCTGTGCCACAGCCCGCCTCGAGGATGCGCCGAACGGGGAGCCCGGCGTGCGCGGTGAGTGCGGCGATGAGGCGCGCGCGCGCGTGCATCTCATGGCGGGTGGCCACCGCCGTGCGCGGATCGAGGTAGTAACGCTGATAATATTGTGGGTCGAACCGCATCGCTGCGACGCGCTGCGCCTTCAGGGGTTGAAGATCCGCGCGGTCAGCGCGCCGAAATCACTCCCCGCGGGGAGCGTGCCGAAGGCGGCCGGCGGCGCCGCCGCGAGGCGCGAGGCGAGGAACGCCTCGCAGGAGGCGGCCGGGCCGTGGGCGAGGAACAGCGCCGCCTGTGCCGCGAGCGCGATACGCTGCGTGAGCTCGCGGGCGCGCAGCTCGCTGTCAGCGCTCCCGCTGAGACGCGCGAGATCCTCGCGCAGCGCCGCGAGGTAGCGGTCGTAGACCGCGTCGCTCCCCGCGCCGGGCGCGAGCAGTGCCTCGAGCGCCTCGCGCGTGCGCGGCTCGCGCGTCAGCGCCCGCAGCACATCCAGGCACATGATGTTGCCCGAGCCCTCCCAGATCGAGTTCAGCGGGGATTCGCGGAAGCGCCGCGCGATCGGGCCCTCCTCGACGTAGCCGTTGCCGCCCAGCACCTCCATGGCCTCGGCGCACACTGCGGGGGCGCGCTTGCAGATCCAGTACTTCGCGGCCGGAGTGAGCACCCGCCGCAGGAGCATCGCGCCCTCCTCGTCGAGCTCATCGAAGGCGCGCGCCAGGCGCATCGCCAGCATCACCGCGGCCTCGCACTCGAGCGCAAGATCCGCCAACACGTTCATCATCAGCGGCTGCGATGCGAGCGGCCGGCCGAAAGCCTGGCGTCCGCGCGCATGATGGATGGCCTGCGCCACGCACTGGCGCATGAGGCCGGCGGAGGCAACCGCGTTGTCAAGCCGCGTATACACGCCCATGGTGAGGATCGCCGGGATCCCGCGCCCCTCCTCCGCCACGAGCAGTGCATAAGCCGAGTGGAACGTGACCTCGCTCGAGGCGTTGGAGCGGTTGCCCACCTTGTCCTTCAGGCGCTGCAGGTACAGGTGGTTGATGGCGCCGTCGGGCCGAAAGCGCGGCACCAGGAAACACGACAACCCGCCCGGGGCCTGTGCCAGCACCAGGAACGCATCGCACATCGGGGCGGAGAAGAACCACTTGTGTCCGCTCAGGCGGTATTCGCGTCCCGGTCCGCGTGCTCCCGCAGGCAGCGCCTGCGTGGTGTTGGTGCGCACGTCCGAGCCGCCCTGGCGCTCGGTCATCCCCATGCCGACGAGCACGCCGCGCTTGCCGGCAGCGGGCACGAAGCGCGCGTCGTACTCGCGCGATAACAGCAGTCGCAGCCACGGCGCGAAGTCCTTCTCCTGAGCGGCGAGCGCGGGGAGGGCGCCATAGCTCATGGTGGCCGGGCACTGCGTGCCATTCTCGACTTCCGCCCACAACATGTAGCCTGCGGCGCGTGCCACGTGCGCCCCGCGCCGGGGCTGCGCCCAGGGCCCGGTATGCAGTCCCTCGCCGACGAGGCGCCGCAGCAGCTCGTGCCACGCCGGGTGGAACTCGACTTCATCGCGGCGCTCGCCGAGGCGATCGAACGCGTGCAGCTGCGGCGGGTTGCGGTTGGCCGCCTCGCCGAGTGCGAACATCTCGGCACTGCCAAGCCGCTCACCGAGCGCGGTGAGTGCGGCGTGTTCCGCCGCCGCGCCTTCGCGCGCCAGCGCCTCCTGAAGGGCTGAATGAGTGCTGAACAGGTTGTAGTCGAGCAGCTCACTTGGCTGGTTCAACGCTTCTGGCGCTGCGCGGTTCATCTGGCTTTCCCGGTATGTAAGCAGTAGCTATCGTCGCGCGTTGTGTGAGTACTATGTTCGCGCAGCGGTGCGCGCACAAACAGGAGGCAACCGGATGAAACTCGCGGCCGTCAAAATCGCCCTGGCGGGCGCACTCATGAGTGTGACGCTGTCAGCCTGTATCGTTGCACCCGTCCCCGGCTACGGGGGAGTGGTCGCCTACGAGGCTCCGCCGCCGGTGCAGTACGAAGCGGTGGGTGTGGCGCCCGCCCCCGGATATTTCTGGATCGGTGGCGCCTGGTTCTGGGAGAGCGGGCGTTACGCCTGGCACCCGGGACGCTGGGAAAGGGAGCGGGCCGGGTACCGCTGGGCGCCGCACCAGTGGGCGCGTGCCGGCAACGGCTGGCGCATGCGGCCCGGACACTGGGAGCGGCGCTAAGACAAGCCGCCGAGTCAGCTCAGCACGGCTCCATGCATATCGAAAGGCGACGTGGCAAACTGGTCGTGCGCCGGTGCTCGCCGGCCAGGGACTTCGGGAGCGATGGATGAGACGGACAGCGCGCAGGGCGGGCGCCTGGCTCGCGGCGGTCGCTCTTGCAGCAATCCCACTGCTCGCGGCGCAGCCGCCCGCCGCAGGAGAGACCGGCGCCATGGCCAAATTCGCCCTCAGCAGCAGCGACTTCACCGACGGCGGCACGCTCGCCACGGCCCAGGTGTTCAACGGCTTCGACTGCAAGGGCGGCAACGTATCGCCGGCGCTGAAGTGGAGCGGTGCCCCTGCGGGCACCCAGAGCTTCGCCCTCCTCGTGCACGACCCGGACGCCCCCACGGGCAGCGGCTGGTGGCACTGGGTGGTCCATAACATTCCCGCCAGCACGACCTCGCTCCCCCCCGGGGCCGGGGATCCGAAGAAGAACCTGATGCCCGCAGGCGTCGTGCAGGGACGCACTGACTATGGCACGGTCGGTTACGGCGGCCCCTGCCCGCCGCCGGGCAAGCCCCATCGTTATCAGTTCCGGATCTATGCGCTCAAAGTGGCGAAGCTCGAGGTACCGGCCGATGCCAGCGCTGCACTCGTCGGCTTCAACGTGCGGGCGCAGGAGCTGGGGCACGCGGAGCTGACGGGCCTGTATGGCCGCTGAGAAGGCGCGCGGTGCACGCGAGCGGCGAGCGGCGGTCTGGCCGTGGCTCGTCATGCCGCTCATCGTGCTGCTGGTGTATTTCGCGCTGTTGAAGGTGCATCGACGGCCGGAGCCCGCACCGCCCGACGCGACGACCCAGCCGCCGGCGGCTGCCCAGAGCGGCACGCCGCAGCAATAAGTCACGGCGGCTGGCGCGAGGCGGCGTGCGCGGCTAGCATAGCCGCCCTTTTATGCCAGCCCGAGAAATCCAGTCACCCGTGGCCGTCCGCTCTGCGTCACAAGCCCACCAGCGCTCACGCGCGCCGCCGCGGCAGCGCGTGCCACGCGTCGGCTTTGTGAGCCTGGGGTGCCCGAAGGCGTTGGTGGATTCCGAGCGGATCCTGACGCAGCTGCGCGCTGAAGGGTACGAAGTCGCACCGACCTATGAAGCCGCGGACGTGGTTGTGGTCAACACCTGCGGCTTCATCGATGCAGCGGTCGACGAGTCGCTGGATGCGATCGGCGAGGCTCTGGAGAAGAACGGCCGCGTGATCGTGACGGGGTGCCTGGGCGCCAAACCTGAGCGAATTCTGCAGCGTCACCCGCGCGTGCTCAAAGTCACCGGTCCGCAGGCCTACGAGGACGTGGTGGGTGCGGTGCACGAGCACCTGCCGCCGCGGCACGATCCGTTCCTCGATCTCGTCCCGGCGCAGGGCGTGCGGCTGACGCCACGACACTACGCGTACCTGAAGATCGCCGAGGGCTGCAACAACCGCTGCAGCTTCTGCATCATCCCGGCGATGCGCGGCAGGCTCGTCAGCCGCCCGATCGATGACGTGCTGCGCGAAGCCGAGCGCCTGGTCGGCGCAGGTGTCAAGGAGCTGCTGGTCATCTCGCAGGATACCAGCGCCTACGGCTCGGACCTGCGCTATGCGGCCCGGGAATGGCGCGGCACGAGTTACGAGACGCGCTTCATCGACCTCGCCCGCGCGCTGGGGCAGCTCGGGATCTGGGTGCGGCTGCACTACGTGTATCCCTACCCGCACGTCGATGCCGTGATTCCCCTCATGGCCTCCGGGGCCGTCCTGCCCTACCTCGACATTCCCTTTCAGCATGGGAGTCCGGCGGTGTTGAAACGCATGCGCCGCCCGGCGCACGCGGAAGATACGCTGGCACGCATCCACGGCTGGCGCCGCGACTGCCCGGATCTGACGCTGCGCAGCACGTTCATCGTCGGCTTTCCCGGAGAGACGGAGGCAGAGTTCGCCGAGCTGCTCGCGTGGCTCGAGGAGGCCCAACTGGATCGAGTCGGGTGCTTCAAGTACTCCCCCGTGGACGGCGCCGCCGCGAATGCGCTGCCCGGTCACGTGCCGCCGCAGCTGCAGGAGGAGCGCTACGCGCGTTTTATGGAGTGCAGCGCGGCGATCAGCGCGCGGCGGCTGGCGGCGCGCGTGGGCACGCGGGTACGTGTGCTCGTGGATGCGGTGGCCGACGGGGCGGCCACGGCGCGCAGCGCGGCAGAGGCGCCGCAGATCGACGGCGTGGTGCGCATCGCGACGCGCGGCAAACCCCGCGCCGGCGAGAAGAACGTCGCACGATTGCGCCCCGTCGAGAAGAACGTCGCACGGTTGCGCGCCGGCGAGTGGGCCGACGTCGAGCTCACCGGGGCGGACACTTACGATCTCACCGGCCGCCTCACGGTCGGTTGAGCGAAGCGGCCGGTGGTCTGCGAGAAGGGCGGCTCTCAGCCCGAGCTCGGGCCGCTCATCCCAGGGACTTCATGACATCCGCCGCCTGATCCTTCACCGCCTGAGCCTTGCTCACGGCCGTAGTGAAGTCACCGGATGACGCCGCGTTCGATGCGTCGCTCCATGCCGCCTTCATTGAACCCAGTGCCGCCTTGGCCGACGCGACCTTGTCCTTGGTCACACCCTTCGGCAGGTGTCGCGACTTGGAGAGCGCATCGACGCGGCTCTGGACGGCGTCGACCATCTTCGGCACCTCGGTGCTCATCGGTCCCCACGCCTCCTTCGCCCTGGCAAGCGCCGCGTCGGCCTGCACCTTCTTCGACTCCGCTATGTCCTTCAAACCGGCGATGGAGGAATTGACGTTCGGGGCCGCGGCCAGCACCTTCTGGTATTCGCCCTTGGCGAGACCGTCCTTCATCGCGGTGAGCTGCGAGTCGACGATCTGCAACTGCTCGGGTGCGTACTTTTGCGCGCTATCGCGGATCGCGCCCAAGGATGTCTCCGCAGACGCCACTGCCTGCTCGGCCGGTGCCTTCTGGCTCATGCACCCGACGAGGGCCCAGGCCGCCAGCGTGGCCAGCAGAACAACGGATAGTTTCTTCATTGCCAGATCCTCTCCTGGGTTATGACTACGGTCAGGTCTACATTCCGTGTGTCAGATCGGCGCGGCGGGTTACGGGTAACGGACCGTCGGTGTTGCTCTTGTATGGCACGTGGAGTCGCGGAACCCGACCGCGTCTGCTCGAGCGGAATGAGAGGGTAACACGAAGTGCCGGTCCCGCAATCGCTAACAAACGCGGGGCCCCGTCCCGGCGGCTGTAAGTGGCTAATTACCGACACCTAACTGTCAGGTCGGGGTGACGCGCTCTCCCCTTACGGCATCGTCCACGCTTGAATAGTCGAGGGCACGCGCGGGCAGCAGCGCCAGGTTGGCCCGTGCCAGCGCATCACGCGCTCGCTCCTTCGGCCGTGCGACACGCAGCTCGACTCCCCGCCCGCCCAGCCAGCCGCACAACTCATCCAACACCTCGAGCGTCGTACCATCGAGGTCGGGTGACTCCTCGAGACTCAGGATCACCACCTTTACCCCGCCCGCCCTGAGCACCTGCTGGCGCACCTGGGAGACAAGCGGCTCGGCGTTGGCAAAGAAGAGCGGCGCCTCGGGCCGCAGCACCAGCATGCCGGGAACTGTGACGGCTGCGGGAAAGCGCTCGACGCTCACGTAGTCATGTTCACCGACACGGCCAAGCACCGAGAGGCGCGGGCTGGCCAGGGACCTGATGAGCATCGCGAGGCTGAAGGCGATCGCAGCCAGCAGCCCGTTCAACACGCCGAAGATCATCACCGCCAGCACCGCGGCGAGCGCAATCGGCACGTCACGATGCCAGCGGATGTAATTGCGGAAGACGCCGAAGCGCAGCGACTTGCTCACCGCGTGAATGACGATCGCCGCGAGCACCGGCGCGGGCGTCCGCTCGATCCACTTGAGAAAGAGCAGCACCAGCAGCAGCACCACGAGCGCCGCGCTCAAGCCTGCCAGGCGCGAGCGCGCGGCCGCGGCCTCGTTCGCGGAAGTTGCCGAGTAGCCCGCCCCGACCGGAGTCCCATGGAACAGGCCCGAGACGAGGTTGGCGACGCCCAGGGCGAGCAGGTCGCGGTTCGGCTGCACTTCTTGGTCGTGTTTCAGGGCGTAGGTACGGATCGAGCCGTAGGACTCGGCGTACAGGATGAACATCAGCGCGAAGGAGAATTCGCCGAGCGGCAGCCAGTGCGTGCCGGAGGGCAGCGCGAATGCCGGCAGGGCGAGGGTGAGGTGGATCGGTCCGGTCAACGCTACGCCATGCGCGCTGAGCCAGGGGGCGGCGAGAATGCCGGCGCTGATCACGACCAGCGCCGCGGGCACGCGCGCAATGCGCTCGAGCGCGTACAAGCCACTGAGCGCAATGAGCCCGCAACCCAGACTCGGCAGGCGCCACGTCCCATAGCCGCGCACGACTTCGATGAGCAACGCAAAGAAACTGCCGCTGTGCACGGGCATGTCGACGAGGATCGGCCACTGCTTGAGCGCGATCACCAGCGCCAGCCCGAACGCGTAGCCCCGCAGCACCGGGCGCGCGATCAGATTCGACATCGCCCCGAGCCGCAGGGCGGCACAGACCGTGAACACGACTCCCGCGCCTACCACGAGGATCGCGGCGAGCGCCACGCGCGCGGCCAGGTCGGGGCCTGCCAGCGCAAGTGTCGCCGACGCCAGCACCGCCGCCGAGGATGAAGTCGCGGTGACGATGGCGTAGCTGCTGCGGCCGATCAGGCCGTAACAGAGGAGGCCTGCAAACAGGGCGATCACGCCGGCCTGCGGCGGCAGGTTGGCCACTCCCGAGTAGGCGACAGCCTCAGGCAGGAGGAGGCCTGCGATGGAGAGGCCAGCGAGCACGTCCGCAACCGCCGCACTCTTATTGAACGGGCTCATCCCCCTCCCCGTGCGCGCCACGCGCGGGAGCGTAACATCCGCACAGCTTGCCGGATCGGCGGGTCGTCAAATCGGGTTGTAGTACCGCGACGGTTTCGGGCCGCGCGGATGAGCCTTACGCTCGCCGCTGCCGCTGCCGCTGCCGCGGCCGTCGGATCTCATTCGACCGTAACGCTCTTCGCGAGATTGCGCGGCTGATCAACGTCGGTACCCTTCAAAATCGCCGCGTGGTAGGCGAGCAGCTGCAGCGGGATGCTGTAGACCACAGGGGCCTGCACGTAGGTCACGTGCCGCGGCATCTCGATGACGGTAACGCCGTCACTCGCGACGATGCCAGACTCCGGGTCGGCGAACACGATGAGCTCACCGCCACGCGCACGCACTTCCATGAGATTCGACTTCAGCTTCTCGAGCAGATCGTTGTTGGGCGCGACGGTGACGACCGGCATGTCGGCATCCACGAGCGCGAGCGGCCCGTGCTTGAGCTCCCCTGCCGGGTAGCCTTCCGCGTGCAGGTAGGAGATCTCCTTGAGCTTCAGCGCTCCCTCCAGGGCTATCGGGTAGAGCGCACCGCGGCCGAGAAACAACGCGTGGTGCTTGTCAGCAAAGCGTTTCGCCAGTTCCCGGATCACGGGATCGAGTTCGAGGGTCTTTTCCACCAGCGCGGGTAGCTCGATGAGGCGCGTAACCAGGCCGCGTTCGCGCTCGGCATCGGCGCCGTGGTGCTTGGCGAGCGCAATCACCAGCATGCCAAGCGCGGTGAGCTGTGTCGTGAACGCCTTGGTCGAGGCGACTCCGATCTCAGGGCCCGCGCGAGTCAACATGACGAGCTGCGACTCGCGTACCAGCGAGCTTTCCGGGACGTTGCAGATCGCAAGCGAGGACAGGTAGCCGGACTGCTTCGCCAGGCGCAGCGCCGCGAGCGTGTCGGCGGTCTCGCCCGACTGCGAGATGGTGACGAACAGGGAATTTGGCGGCACCAGCGGACTGCGATAGCGGTACTCACTGGCGATGTCCACGCTGCAGGGGAGCTTGCAGATCTGCTCGATGAAGTAGCGCGCCACCGCTGCGGCATGGAAGCTGGTGCCGCAGGCGACGATGTGCACGTTCTGCGCGCGCCGGAACACCTCGGTCGCTGCCGGACCGAACGCCGCCTCGAGGAGGCGCCCGTTGGCCACGCGCTCCTGCAGCGTGTCCGCAATCGCGCGCGGCTGCTCGTGGATCTCCTTCAGCATGAAGTGCGCGTACGGGCCGCGCTCGGCGGCATTCGCCGACAGCTCGCTCTCCCGTACCGCTCGCTCGACGGCATTGCCGTTGCGGTCAATGATGCGCACGCTCTGGCGGCGCACTTCGGCAACATCGCCCTCTTCCAGGAAAATGAAGCGCCGCGTGACCGGCAGCAGCGCCGCAACGTCCGACGCGACGAAGTTCTCATTCTCTCCCAGGCCCACGACCACCGGGCACCCCTGGCGCGCGAGGATCAGTCGGTCGGGATCGTGTTCGCTCACGACTACCAGCGCGTAGGCGCCCTCCAGCTCGGCCACGGTGGCGCGCACCGCCTTGAACAGGTCCTTTACCGTCTGCAGGTGATAGTGAACCCGGTGGGCGATGACCTCGGTGTCGGTCTCGGAAGCGAAGGTGTAGCCGCGACGCTCGAGATCGCCGCGCAGCTCGTCGTGGTTCTCGATTATGCCGTTGTGAACGATGGCAAGCCCGTCACGGGAAATATGCGGATGCGCGTTGCGCTCGCTCGGTACCCCGTGGGTCGCCCAGCGCGTATGGGCGATGCCGATCTTGCCGTCGGTAGGCGTATGCGCGAGCGCATCATCGAGCATCCGCACCTTCCCGACCGTGCGCAGGCGGGTGAGGTGCTTTGAGCCGTTGAGCACCGCGATGCCGGCGGAATCGTAGCCGCGGTACTCCAGCCGCCGCAGACCCTCCATCAGGATCGGTACGACATTGCGCTCGGCGACCGCTCCGACGATTCCGCACATGGTTTCTTGCCTCGATTCGCGGGCCCTTCCCAAGGCCCCGTGGACCATTAAGTTTGCCCTAAAAAGCGGGAATACGCTGATCCCACCCGCGAAAGCCGTGATCGAGGTCGCGCTTGCGGGCCTGAGAGGCCCACCGGGCGCTGTCGTGTTCGTCTGGATGCGGCGCTGGCGCTCCGGCGACGCCTCGCAAATTCTATTTTGCCTTCACCGGACGCCGCCAGCCTTCGACGCTCACCTGCCGGGCGCGGGCGACGGTGAGCTTTCCGGCGGGCACCGAGTGCGTCACGGTGGATCCGGCGGCGATGGTCGCCCCGGCCCCCACGGTGATCGGGGCGACCAGAACGCTGTTTGACCCGGTGTGCACGTCATCCTCGATGACTGTGCTCTGCTTGCTGGCGCCGTCGTAGTTCGCCACGATGGTGCCGGCGCCGACGTTGACGCGACTGCCGACGTGCGCATCGCCCACGTAGGCGAGGTGGTTGGCCTTGGAACTCTCGCCGAGTTGCGAGTTCTTCACCTCGACGAAATTACCGATGTGCACCGTGGCGGCGAGTGTTGCCGTGGGCCTCAGGCGCGCGAACGGGCCGATGCGGCAGTCCGGACCGATGAGCGCGCCATCGATGACGCAATGCGAAAAAACCTCCGTGTCCGCGGCAATCTCGCTGTTGCGGATAACGCAGCCGGCGCCGATGCGCACACGATCCCCGAGCGCGACGTTGCCTTCGAGGACCACGTTGACGTCGATAAAGACATCGCTGCCGTGCGTCACGCGGCCGCGCACGTCGAGCCGCGCCGGGTCGGCGAGCGTGACGCCCTCCAGCATCAGCTCGCGCGCCGCCCGCGCACGAGCGATGCCTTCCAGCTCAGCGAGCTGCGCCTTGTCGTTCGCGCCCAGCGCCTCGCTCGCCTCGCGCGTAATCAGCGCCTCGACGGGAATTTTGTCCTTCACCGCCATGGCGATGACGTCGGTGAGGTAATACTCGCCCTGGGCTTTGTTGACCTTGAGGCGTCCCAGCCAGTCCTTGAGCAGCGCTGCCGGACAGGCGAGCACGCCGGTGTTGCATTCACGGATCGCGAGCTGCGCTGTCGTTGCCTCCTTCTGCTCGATGATCTTCTGCACGCGGCCGCGCGCGTCGCGTACGATCCGGCCGTACCCTTTCGGATCCTCGAGCTCCGCCGTGAGCAGAAGCAGCTGCCGCGGTCCGGCGCGCTTGAGCAGCTTCCCGAGCGTATCGCGGCGGATGAGCGGCACGTCGCCATAGAGCACGAGCACCTGGTGCGCGGCCGGAATATGTTGAATCGCCTGCAGCACCGCATGTCCGGTCCCGAGTCGCTCCGCCTGCAGTGTCCAGGACACGGGTTCATCCCCGAGCGCCTCGCGGACCCGCTCGCCGCCATGGCCGTAGATGACGTGCAGGGCGGCGGGCTTGAGCGCTCGGGCGGTGTCGATCACGTGCTTGAGCAGCGGACGGCCAGCGAGCGGCTGCAGCACCTTGGGGAGCGCGGACCTCATGCGCTTGCCTTCGCCGGCGGCGAGAATGACGACCGACAGCGGTGCGGTGGCGGGGGGCCGGCGCGCCGGCGCCGCTTTGCCGCCCTTGCGCCCTGCAGGTGCCCGTGAGTGATGCCGGGGCATAGGGCGGATTGTACTCACCGCTTCACCGTATACGCGTGCTCAGCGTCGGCCTTCTTCCCCGGCAGCTCGCCGAGCTTGCGCCGCATGAGCGGACCGATGTACAGCTGCGGGTTGGAATGGGTCTGGTGCTCGCCGTCCTCGCGGCGCGCAATGAGAGTCGCAGCCTTGTGAAAGGCCGCCTCCAGCGAGGCGCTGCCGGGGAGCGAGTCCTTGAGGAAGGCCTCGCCGAACCAGGTGAGGTCACGGTCTTCTTCGCACCCGAAAGAGCTGTGCGTGGCGTCCGCGGCGGTGATGATCGCGGTGGTGTCGCTCTTGAGCTCATCGAGAAACACGCCCGCGTAGCAGGCCGACACCACCAGCACCCGCCAGCGGATCCCCGCCGCATCGAGCGCCTGGCGCAGGTCTGCGGGCGAGAGCTGCGCGAGCGGCAGCGAGCCGTTCTCGATCTCGAGCCCGTCCTCCGAGCCGTGCGAGGTGAGAAACAGCACCAGCACGTCCTCGTCCGTCTTCATGCGCGAGGTGAGCACCTTGAGCGTCTGTGCCAGACCCGACACGCTCGCGAGCGGCCATGAATTGCGGTCGTCGATGTCGTTGATGAGGAGTACCGAGCGCTCGCTCGAGCCGAAACGCTCGCCGAACACTTCGCTCGCAAACTGCGCCTCGCGCCTGAACACCGCCTGGCCGCCATCTCCCGCGAAACCGACGAAGTAGACGCCGGCCTCTCCCGGGGGTGCCGGCCTGACCCGCGCCACCGCGGCGGCGATCCGCGCCGGCTGGTCATAGAAGAGTGCCTCGGTGTCCTCGGCCTCATCCGCGTCCTGCGCCTGCGCCTGCTCGTCCTCCTCGACGACCCACAGCCGCGTATCGAGGTTCAGGAAGCCGACGATCCACGGGGAAGCGAGGACCAGGAGCACGGCGACGAGCGCGGGGAGGGTGCGCACCGGGCCAAAGGCTGCGCCCACGACGCGCAGCGCGAGGAGCACCAGATAAAGGAGTGCCACGATGGCGGCGGCAATGGGCCGCTGCGCCACGAACGGCAGGTCGCCCGCAAGCCACAGGAGGGCGAGGACGAACGGTGCGACCGCGAGCACCGGCACCAGGAGCTGACGCGTAGGCGCACTCCGGCTTTGCGCTCGCGCGATGAGCGCGCAGCCCGTCAGGCCGAGCAGCAGATAGCAGGCCCAGCCGAAGAGGCCGTCCAGGGCGAGTGGCACCTGCGGCTCGGCGTGCAGGAAGTCGAGCAGCGCCCACACCAGAAGCGTGACGAGAAGGAGCGCGGCCACCTGATCGAAGTTGACGACGAAACGCGGCGGCCAGCGCCGGCGCAGCGCCAGGAGCGCCAGTCCCCCGCTGAGGTTGCGCCCGAGTGCCGCAAACAGGCCGGGGGGCGGCGGTGCCGGCGGCGCTTCCGGCGTCGCAGCGGAGGGAGGGGACTGCCCGGCTTGAGGGTCCAGGGCTCAGCCCCGGAGTTTGCGCAGGCGCTCGAGGAGCTTGAGCTGCGCTGCCGCGCGCGCGAGCTCCGCGAGTGCCTCCGCGTGCGTGATGTGCCCGGCCTTGTCCCGCAGCGCCTCCTCGGCGCGCTGTTTGGCGGCGAGCGCCGCCGCCTCGTCGATGTCCTTCGCTCGCATGGCGGTGTCGGCAAGTATCGTGACCTTGGTGGGCTGGACTTCGAGCGCCCCGCCGCCGACGAAGAAGTGGTGCTCCTGGCCGTCGGGCGTCTGCACGCGCACTTCGCCGGGCTTCAGCAGCGTCAGCAACGGCGCATGTCGCGGCGTGATGCCGATATCGCCTTCGGAGGCTGACGCGAACACCATGGCGGCGGGGCCGGAGAAGATCTCCCCTTCCGCGCTCACGATGTCGACATGAATGGTCGGTGCATCTGCCATGGTGGGCTCTGCGCTGTTTGCGTGTGTGCTCGGGTGGCCTGAGGTGCCCTACTGCAGGGTCTTCGCCTTGGCGATGGCTTCCTCGATGGGGCCGACCATGTAGAAGGCCTGCTCGGGCAGCGCATCGAACTCGCCGCTGATGATGCCCTTGAAGCCGCGGATGGTTTCTTTCAGCGGTACGATCTTGCCGTCCTGGCCGGTGAACACCTTGGCGACGTTGAAGGGCTGGGACAGGAAGCGCTGCACTTTGCGCGCGCGGTACACGCTGAGCTTGTCCTCTTCCGACAGCTCGTCCATCCCTAAGATGGCGATGATGTCCTGCAGCTCCTTGTAGCGCTGCAGCACCACCTGCACGCCGCGCGCGGTGTTGTAGTGCTCCTCGCCCACCACGAGCGGATCGAGCTGGCGACTGGTGGAGTCGAGCGGATCGACCGCCGGGTAGATGCCGAGGGAGGCGATCTGGCGCGAGAGCACCACGGTTGCATCGAGGTGCGCGAACGTGGTGGCCGGCGAGGGATCGGTCAGGTCATCGGCGGGCACGTACACCGCCTGGATGGAGGTGATGGAGCCGGTCTTGGTGGAGGTGATGCGCTCCTGCAGCACGCCCATCTCCTCGGCGAGGGTGGGTTGGTAGCCGACCGCAGAGGGCATGCGCCCGAGCAGCGCTGAGACTTCGGTCCCGGCGAGCGTGTAGCGGTAGATGTTGTCGATGAAGAACAGCACGTCACGGCCCTTGCCGCCATCCTCGCGCGTGCCGTCGCGGAAGTACTCGGCCATGGTGAGGCCGGTCAAGCCCACTCGCAGGCGGTTGCCCGGCGGCTCGTTCATCTGCCCGTACACCATCGCGACCTTGGAGTTGGAGAGGTCCTTGGTATCGATGACGCCCGACTCAATCATCTCGTGATAGAAGTCATTGCCCTCGCGGGTGCGCTCGCCGACGCCGGCGAACACAGAAAGCCCGCTGTACTGCTTGGCGATGTTGTTGATGAGCTCGAGCATGTTCACGGTCTTGCCCACGCCAGCACCGCCGAACAGGCCGATCTTGCCGCCCCTGGCGAAGGGCACCAGCAGATCAATGACCTTGATGCCGGTGACCAGCAGCTCACGGCCCCCCGTCTGCTCCTCGAACGAGGGCGGTGGGCGGTGGATCGGCAGGTATTCGTCGGCCTTAACCGGTCCCTGGTTGTCCTGGGGGTGCCCCAGCACATCCATGATACGCCCGAGCGTCCCCTTGCCTACCGGCACCGATATCGGGGCACCGGTCGCCTCGACGGTGAGGCCGCGCTTTAGCCCTTCGGAGGAGCCCATGGCGATGGTACGCACCACGCCGTCACCGAGCTGCTGCTGCACTTCGAGTGTCAGCTCGACGTCCTTGAGCTTGAGCGCCTCGTACACGCGCGGAATCGATTCACGCGGAAACTCGACGTCGATGACGGCGCCGATGATCTGGGTGATGTGTCCCTCGCGGGGATTGGCCATGATGTCGTTCCTCTAAACTGCAGCGGCGCCGCCCACGATCTCGGAGATTTCCTTGGTGATCGCGGCCTGGCGGGCCTTGTTGTAGATCAGTTGCAACTCGGTGATGAGCTTGCCGGCGTTGTCGGAGGCGGCCTTCATCGCCACCATGCGTGCCGCCATCTCGGAGGCGACGTTCTCGACCGCGCCGCGATAGACCTGGGATTCGATGTATCGCATCAGCAGTCCGTCCAGGATGGCGGCGGCATCGGGCTCGTAGATGTAGTCCCAGTGCTCCGCCAGGCCCTCGGTGTCGAGCGCCTCGATCGGCAGCAGCTGCTCGACGGCGGGTTTTTGCGTCATGGTGTTGACGAAGCGCGCATTGACGAGAAACAGCCGATCGAGCTCGCCCTTGCGGTAGGCATCCAGCATTACCTTGACGGTGCCGATGAGATCCTTGACGTGCGGCTTGTCGCCCAGGCCGGAAACGTTCGCGAGGATCGGCACCGAGAGGCGCCTGAAGAAGTTCAGGCCCTTGCTGCCGAGGAGACACAGGCTCACCGTGGCATCCTTGCCCTGCCATTCGCGCATGAGGAGCAGCGTCTGCTTGAAGACGTTGGCGTTCAGCGCCCCGGCGAGCCCGCGGTCGGTGGAAATGACGATCACGCCGATCGCCTTCGGCTCGCGCGTCACCAGGAAGGGGTGGCGGTAGTCCGGGTTCGCCTCCGTCAGGTGGCCGATGACGTTGCGCATCTTCTGCGCGTACGGGCGCGCGAGTTTCATGCGCTCCTGGGCGCGGCGCATCTTGCTGGTGGCCACCATCTGCATGGCTTTGGTGATCTTCTGAGTGCTCTTCACACTCGCGATCTTGGAGCGGATTTCCTTAGTGCCGGCCATTGCGTCAGTTTCGCCTTCGGTCGCGTCGGTTGCGTCAGCCCGTCGTGGCTCGCGCCGCTTCAGTAAGTGCCGGTCGACAAGAAGTCCTCGATGACCTTCCTAAAGGCCGCCTCGTTCTCCTTGGAGAGCTCGGGCCGCTTGTTGATCTCATCGAGCGTCGACTGGTGGTTGGTGTGGGCGAACGCCTGCAGCGCCGCCTCGAACGCCACCACCTTCTTCAGTTCCACCTTGTCCATGTACCCGTTGTTGACCGCGTAGATCGAGAGCGCCATCTCCGCGACCGACATGGGCGCGTATTGCTTCTGCTTCATCACCTCGGTGACACGCTGACCGCGCTCGAGCTGCTTGCGCGTGGCCTCATCGAGGTCGGAGGCGAACTGCGAGAAGGCCGCGAGCTCGCGGTACTGCGCGAGCGCGAGGCGAATGCCCCCGCCGAGCTTCTTGATGATGTCGGTCTGCGCCGCCCCGCCGACGCGCGACACCGAGATGCCGGCGTTCATGGCCGGCCGGATGCCGGCGTTGAAGAGATCGGTCTCGAGGAAGATCTGCCCGTCGGTGATCGAGATGACGTTGGTCGGCACGAACGCCGTCACGTCCCCGGCCTGCGTCTCGATGATCGGGAGCCCGGTGAGCGAGCCGGTCCGGCCCTTCACCCGGCCCTTGCTCACCTTCTCGACGTACTCCTCGTTGACCCGAGCGCTTCGCTCGAGCAGGCGCGAGTGCAGGTAGAACACATCCCCGGGGAAGGCTTCGCGGCCTGGCGGACGGCGCAGCAGGAGCGAGATCTGCCGGTAGGCGACCGCCTGCTTCGACAGATCGTCATAGATAACGAGTGCGTCCTCGCCGTTGTCCATGAAGTACTCGCCCATCGTGACCCCGGAGTAAGCGGAGATGTACTGCATGGCGGCGGGGGTCGAAGCGGACGCAGCTACCACCGCCGTATGCGCGAGCGCGCCGTGCTCCTCGAGCTTGCGCACCACGTTGGCGATGGTGGATTGCTTCTGGCCGATTGCGACGTAGATGCACTTAATGCCGGAGGATTTCTGGTTGATGATGGTGTCGACGGCGAGCGCCGTCTTGCCGGTCTGGCGGTCCCCGATGATGAGCTCGCGCTGGCCGCGGCCGATCGGCACC
>Ga0210409_10003105_pt1 | contig 19039 bp, 12 predicted proteins | sample IncBWH17MmetaG_FD_161649 | JGI IMG/M metagenome (GOLD analysis project Ga0210409, IMG submission 161649) | Forest soil microbial communities from Barre Woods Harvard Forest LTER site, Petersham, Massachusetts, United States - Inc-BW-H-17-M | ecosystem: Environmental > Terrestrial > Soil >... | reverse complement strand
TCGTGCAAATTCGGGCCCTCCACCGTAGGCGGGATGACGCACGGGCTTGTAAAGGATGCCCATCGACTTGAGCGATCCTTCCGCCTTTCTGCCGACGGCAACAACCATCGCAGAAGGAAACTCTTTAACGAGCTTCTGTAGGGCAGGTTTGCCAATCTCAAATTCCTCAGCAGTTGGCGTTCGATTTGACTTTGGTTTTCCCAGTACATGAGGATGCATTTGAAGCGCGTTCCACAGAACCGTGTGCTCCTGAATGCCCAATCTATACAGTTCCTTCCAGACTATCGTGGCAGAGCCTTCTTTGTACGGGCCTTTCTTGATGGTAAGTCTGTGACTCACGGGGGACATGCGAGGAATCTTCCCCTCCTCCAAAAGGAGATGTTCGCTGGTAAACGCGATCCCGCTGTGTCTACAACCGCGATAACTCGGCGCTTCTCCGCAAAGAATAAACTTCGGATTGCAGTCGAGATGAGCTGCCAGCCGGGCCAGCTTTGCATCTGGACCATTGCTTGGCACGTCATCGGCGCAACGGTCGCGCCACGGGTTGAACAGTCTCCGCCGTCCAGACGGCAGTGTATCGGTCAGAAGTTTGGCCAGTTTGTTATTGGACATCAACTACGCCCTAGTACGGTTTTTCTGTCTTGATTATCGGAAATGAGAGTTAAGTATATAGTTCCCATTTGTTTTATGTCGACGATACGCCGTCAGCAGTGTCAAAGCGCGATTCTTTGAATCGAGCCTTGAGGCTCCCATGTTTCTCTCATCACGCTGAAACTTCGCTGCGTGGGGGGGCGAACGTAAGTCAGCATCCGTTCCCCTATACTCTCTCCATGTGCGGACGCTATCGCCTCGCCCGGAAAAAGGAGATTCTGGCCCAGGTCTTCGATGCGGGAGATGACGTTGACTGGAGTCCTCGTTACAACATTGCGCCCAGCCAGAGTGTGCCCGTCGTTCGCCAGGACGCGACTCGCCCCTGTCGATCCTTTTCGCTGGTATGTTGGGGGCTAATCCCATTCTGGGCGAAGGACGCCAAAGCCGGCTACAAAATGATTAACGCCAGGGCCGAAACGATTGCCGAGAAGCCTGCTTTCCGCGAACCCTTGCTTTCTCGCCGCTGCCTGATTCCCGCTGATGGGTTTTACGAGTGGTCGAAATTTAGCAAGGGGAAGTCTCCCTTTTGTTTTACCCTCGCGGACGATTCAATCTTTGCGTTCGCTGGAATCTGGGACCGCTGGAGGAGCCCTGAGCGGGAACTCGTCGAAACCTGTTCGATCATCACAACTTCGGCAAATGCACTTCTGTCCGACATTCATGACAGAATGCCGGTCATCCTCGAAGCTGAAGACCATGATCGGTGGCTTGATCCGGGATTCAAACAAGTCGACGACATACTCGATTTGCTCAAACCATATCAGCCAGATTCCATGCGGCGCTATCGCGTGAGTACCCTAGTCAATTCGGCGCAGAATGATGACCCAGCTTGCATAGAGGAATACGTTCCGGAGACGTTGTTTTAGAAAGTGCTCCCCACACATAGCTTCCCGTTACGGACTATTCGGGATTCGGCCCGTGAGGTGGAATACGGGCGGCGGTCGAACGAGAGGTATTTCTTTTCTTCGCGCTTTTTTGCTTGGGAGGAAATGCCGGCTTCGCATTGCCCAATAGTCGCAACACCGCGTCGTTTTCTACGTCAGACGCTTTCCGGAGATCGAGCACGATGCAGTTGCTTTTGGCCCGTGTTATGGCGTTGTACAGGAGCCTTCGTTGCTTTTCTGCACTACCCGTAACACCGTATGGCCAAACAACAACTACATTCTCGAATTCTCGATTCTTGGCTCCATGAACTGTGGCTGCCGTACGGAAAGAAGAACGATGTCCGTATGCTCTTGACGCATGGAGACCAGACTCGGCGAAGTGGGCTACGAGACGTTTCGGGAGAATCTGTAAACCGCGGAGACGTGCGAATCGTCGGGCCCGCATGACAACATCCTCCGCTCTCAATCGAGAATCGCCGTCAGCGGGCACAAAATCGAAGCTGTCATCGAGGTTCTCGTCGATCCCCAGAGCGGTGAACAGTTCATTTCGTTCCTGATCTGAGCCTTCGGTGCGCGTCCAGCGGACCGAGGGTAGATTTTTTCTCTGACACTGGTGATCGAGCGCGGCCATGACTTCGGCGAGAGCCTTGTGCGTAGGCGCAATCAGAGCAAATTGGCCGTTCCACTTTCCTATCCATCCCGCCCAAGTTGTGATGCGCTCCATGATTTTGTAAACAAGCTGCGCTGGCCTTCCGTAAAAGATCGGAACCGTCTCATCAGCTACGCGAGCATTCTCGCGAAGAGCACGAGCGGCATTGAGAATCGGTGTCTGGGTTGTTCGGTGACTACCAGTAAGACTGTGGCGTTCGCATTCTACATCTTCAAGGGTTTCCACCCAGTCGAGAGCGGGGCACCCCTGAATGTCGTCCAGAACTTGGAAGCCGTCGGCCGCTACGATTACCTGCGTGATCTTGGAAAGTGCCCGCACGACATCGAGCCGTGGTCCCCAACAGTCCTGGAATTCATCGACGAGTACTATCGGATAACTCGCTGCGATTAGCTTGGCGATGGTCGGAGTGCCAAGAAGCTCAGCCGACCGCAGATTGATCTGATCGAATGTTGCGTAGGTTCTGAAGTCGCGTACACATGGCGGACTCTCACCGTTGCCGTATGTGGGAACGAACGGCCAAGTAAAACCCAGAGCGGTTCTCCAGCGGTTTAGGAGATCGAGAGAGAAACCATCTATCGTAGTGATCCGTCGCGGCAACTGCACACAACTTGGAGTCTCTGAAAAGCTTGCCTCCATTCGCTTTCTGGCCCCGTGCATGTATGCCATCGCGAGGACCTTTTGCTCCAAACGCAGAGACTTGCTTTGCGCCATGATAGAGGTCTCATGAAGCAAGCGCGTAGTCTTCCCGCTTCCGGCAGGCCCCGTGATGAACACAACGCAAGCCATCTTTCAACTCCTAACGATTTCCGACGCTGTGAATAGCTCAGTTCCGCTCGCGAGCGTGGTCTTCTTCCACATCGGCATCTTAGGCGTGCCGGTGCTGGCGACTCTGCTGAGATCTTCTATGAACTCTCCTGCTCTCAATGCGCTGGCCGGACGATCCGCGCATTCCCAAGCGAGATTCTCTCGCTGGTACCGATCTTTCTTCATGGCGATGAGCGCATTTTGGAGATCCTTGAGAGATCGCTTGGCTGGGTCGGCAAGAAGTGTCTTAAGGACCGGGCCCGGATCAGCAAGGCAGGGCTCTATGATCCACGCGCTCAAGCATTCGACGGCGGCGGCTGTTCCGTATTGGACAATTCGTCGGGGCTTTAGCGCCAGAGCAGCAAGCGCCGTTTGATATATGCCCCCTTCGCTGTCGCCGTCCAATACAGGAAGTGCATCAGGCCGGAAGCGGTTAATCTCCCTAAAAGTATCGACAACCGCCGAGTCCTGTGTGGGGACTACCGCAATCGGCGAAAGGGAACATTTTTCCGCAACCGCATCGGAGGCCTCTGCGATTCGCTGCCACAAGCGAATCCAATCGTAATCCGTTTCCCCCTCCGGGATGATGAGGACAGCGCCCATGAGCGCCTCGTACAAGGCTTCTCTCTTCTCTCGATAGAGTTTTCTCACCCGATCGGTGGCTGGAGGGCTTCCGGTTTGGAGCGCCTGGACACTCATTGTGCCTGATTCATTCCTTACGAACAGCGCACTCTCTGGCCGATAGCTCGCTGCCACGACAGGTGAGTGAGTGGTAATTACGGATTGTCGGCTGAGAGAACGAATCCGGTTCACGAGCTTTCTATGAAGCGCAGGGTGCAGATGAAGTTCAGGCTCTTCGGCTGCTAGGATGAAATTCTTGCCCTGCTTTCTGCGCTGTTCTGCGAAGGCAAGGACGATGAGGAACGCCTGAAGTGACACCATTCCAGCGCCGTGCCTTGCGAATGGAAGGAGCGATCCATCTGCGCGCTGAACATGAGGGACTAGGCTCTGCAACACGCTCAATGTGTCGAGAGCCGTAGGTCGGTAGGCCAGATGTCCTTCCTGTTCGAGCATTAGGAAGCTCTTGAGTTCATCCTCTGCTTGACTTAGGATCTCGTCGAAAGGACTAGCTTCCTCGATCTTTGCGTCTGGCGACCGGAGCTCTAATTTCAGGGCCTCGACCTTCGTTCCGGGGATCGCTCCCGCACTCTTGAGAACTTTGAGAAGGCTCGATGATCCGAAACTGAGCAACTTCTCCCACTGTCTGTTGCTTGGCAGTATGAATACGCCCAGTTGCTGAATACACTCGGATGTGACTTTGCGCACGGGATCAGTGAACGGGTCGCATGGCCCATCGTAGAAATACCGAACGCTCTCGAATTCACAATCTTCTTCCTCGAAGCGAATTGACAGAGCAACTTGGACTGCCAAATGAGTGTTGGCCGGACGATCCGCTTCGACGGAGATCGTCTTCGTCTGAGGATTCCACCAAACTGGTCTTCCCGCGTCTTCGCAGAACCACTTTGGAAAAGTGTGGGGTTCATCCTGTCCCGGCTCTCCAAATCCCGTTACCGTGCCAACTATTCGAATTCGAGAATCGGGCTTTGGTGCACCTCCGCGAAAATCCCAATCGCTTATTGGTCTCACCATACGTTCACGCTCGAAGAGAAGGGCGAGTGCTTCGACGACCGTAGACTTACCTACGTTGTTAGGCCCGAACAGGACGGCGTGATCCGGAAACGTGACAGTTCCGTGTGCGATACCTCGGAAGTTCTCGATCTCGATCTGGCAAATCTTCATCAAGTGCAAGCTCGGTAGTGGCGAAAGTGGACGCTTAATAGACGAGACTATCTCAAAGAAGGCTCGCTCGGGAGCCAAAGGCTGCGCGGTGGCGCGGGCCGTGTGGGAAACTAGGACAACCAACGGCGGCCCCAACCATGCTGGAAGAGTAATCCCTCTAAGTCGACCCATGGGAAGCCATAGATGGCCTAAGTCGCGCTAACCGAAAACAACCGTACCGCTGGGGGCACAAATCACAGAGAACTTGGGGGCGTTCAGTGGAAGCCGTGGGATCGGGCATCCATTTCGCTGATCTCCAGAGGGCGAACGACATCCGCCTTGACCGAGACCACATTTTCCTGATTTTGAAGCTTGCCCTCGCTTAGCAGGATTTTGCGTAGGTGACAGCTAGTTGGCCCTACTTCCGTCAAAACGCTCGATGGACAAGCGGTTTCGGGTCCACGTGCTTTATTTTTTATTCGCAAACTGAGAAACTTAGTGGGAGGTTTCGGGTTCTAGTCCGCAATCACCATCGTCCAGCACCGCCTCGTCGCGACCACGTCGTAGATTCCGCATTTGTGTGGTTTCCGTATGGGCAGACGTGTCTCAATACGAGCGGGGTTTGCTTCCGCCGTGGTGGTAGTCCTCACGGCTGCCTCGTACTACGTCGTCACCGCATACCGTCGAGAGGCAACTCGGATTCGCCTCACCTCCGCTGATGTGCACCAGTCGGCAGACCCTCAGGTATTGCTCAAAGCCGCGGATCGTTTCTATTTTCTAAATAACGGACCCGCAGCTGCCCCGCTCTATGCCAAAGCTGAAAAGCTGTTCTCGGAGCGGGGCGATGTGCGGAATGAACTTCACGCCAAGGTCGGCCGGCTTCGATCAGAAGCGGAAACAATGTCGTTTGTTGATCTGTCACATTTCTTGAACGAACAACTCCAGAGTCCCATCGTCCAGAGTGACAAGCAACTGCGGCTTTGGTGCCTGATCGCGAAGGGCTACACAGACATCGAGATTGACTATCGAGCGTCAAAGCGCGACTGGCTAGAAGCGCAGGATATTGCAAAGAGTTTGGGCGAGGATCAATGGGTGACCAGGGCATCTGGCGAATTGGGTCTGATCGGTTTCCTAGAAGGGAATCCCGGACGCGCGGCCAGACTTCTGGGAGGTGCACTGCTTTCCACCATGGCGAACGGCGACACCGGCGGCCAAGTGCGCTTTCTTGAATTGCTTGGTAGAGGCTTCGAAGAAGTCAATCGCCACGCGGAAGCGCTGAAATTCTTCGAAAGAGCAATCAAACTAGCGGAGGCCAATCCTGACTGTGGACTTCCGTTCATGGGTTATGAAGGAAAATCTCAAGCCCTGGTCTCGCTCGGCAGAACCGACGAGGCGAAGGTGATACTTGAGAATGCACTCACCAAAGCGCGATCACAAGAGAAGCGCGGCCATGAGGCGCAATTACTGATTCTTCTCGGAAAACTGGCGGCGCAGAAGGGTGACCGACAACAAGCGGTGAAGTATTTGGAAGATGCCGGCCAATTCGCGACCCAAGCTCAGTTCTATCGGATGGAAGCCGACGCCATGTTCGAACTGGCGCAAATTTATCGTGATGCCGGAGATCTTGCCACAGCGGATGCGCGTGCGACTCAGGGTCTGGCCGCGAGCCAGCACGTTGGTGATCGCTATTATGTGCCTCGCAACCTGACGATGCTCGCTGATTTGAAGGCGCGTCGTGGACACTTTGCCGAAGCAAATGCTCTCTACGAACAGGCGGAAGACGTGATAGAGGGAATGCTCATCAGCGTCGATGAGCCATATTGGAACAGTTCCGTTGCCGCAGCGATGAGCGAGACCTACCTTCGACACTTTGAACTTGTCACCAAGAATGGTGACGCACCCGGAGCGTTCTCAGTTCTCGAACGCGTTCGAGGCCGAACTCTCGCATGGGCTCTAAAAGATAGAAAGGCGCAGCCCGCAACGGAATCAGATCAGACAGCCGCGCTGGAAGGCGATGTTGCAGGTCTCCAGGCGCGACTCATGCAGACCAACGGCGCACCTGAACGAGAACAATTGCTGGACAACCTCGTTGAATACGAACGACGCCTGGGTCTGGCTTGGACGAGAGGTGATGTTCCGAACCGACGACTTCCTGTGCAGCCAGCGGCGTTGGCGAATGTGGAGAACGACCTGCATCCCAATGAAGTGCTCCTGGAGTACGTACTGGATGATCCCATTTCCTTCTGTATTTCAGTGACGCGCGGGGGCGCACACGTTCAAGCGTTACCGATCGGGCGCAAGGAAGTCGAAAAACTAGCGGAGCAATTTGTCGATGAGGTACGCGCAAAGGGTACGGGGGTAGAAACCTCGAAACGCCTTTTCCGGGCACTCCTGGAACCGATCCCCGAAGCGAAGACAGCAGCAAGACTCATCATTGCGCCGGACGGGGCCTTGAACCTGCTTCCATTTGAAGCACTGCGCGACAACCAGGGCGAGTATCTATTGAAGTCTCGGGTCATAAGCTACGTGCCTTCCGGAACCATCCTTGATGTCTTGCGTAGAGCAAGGAAGAACGAAAGCGCGGCGAGTCCGTTTCTCGGTGTAGGTGATGTGGCTTACGAGAATCAAGGCGGAGCGGGTAGGAGAATTCCGGCTCCAGACACCGTCCGCGGACGGGTTCTTCGTGGCATGGCAGACCTGTCCGGGATGCAGCTTCAAGATCTTCCTCAAACTCGGGAAGAGGTCGAGGAAATCGGTAAAATTGTTGGACCGGAGGCGGTAATCTTGCTGGGTAAGGATGCCACGGAAACTGCATTCAAGAAGGAGCCGCTCGACCAGTTTCGAGTTTTGCACCTAGCGGTCCACGGGTTCGCAGATAAGCAGTATCCGGAGCGCTCGGCACTGGTGTTGGGGACAGACCCGAAATCTGGTGATGATGGACTCCTGCAGGTACGCGAGATCATCAGATTGCGACTGAATGCCGAACTGACTACGCTATCCGCTTGCGATACAGGCGTGGGCAAACTACAGGGACAAGAGGGCGTTAGCAGTCTAGTGGAGGCGTTTTTGGTAGCAGGTTCGAAATCGGTCGTCGCAAGTTTATGGAGCGCCGACGATACTTTCGCGAGTGCGCTGATGAATCGCTTCTACCAACGGCTGGGCAAAGGTGAGGATGCCGGCTCTGCGCTCCGAGGAGCGAAGATAGACTTGTTGGCGAAGTATGGCGAGCAGGTGAGTCCGTTCTATTGGGCAGCGTTCATAGCTGTTGGCGAGACCTCGACACCGATTGGTATAAAGCAACAATGATTCTGACTCTCGACGAACGCACGAAGGTTTTCGACAAAGTCTGCCGACTGGTGGAGACCAAGCATTTCGATCCAGGCATGAATGGAGTCGATTGGAATGCTTTGGCTCGGAGCCGGAGGGATCAGATTCTCGCTTGCACTGAACCAGAGGTGTTCGAGAAGGAAGTTCACAAGCTCGTTGCCGAACTCAAGACCAGTCACACCGGCTTTCGCCATTCAGGGATGCGGAACATTCCAGCTCGCCACGCAATCAACGCCACGCTTCAGCGTATCGGGATAAACGGAAGTGAGCGCTGGATGTTTCAAGATGTGCATCAAGGGGGACCAGCCTTCGCGGCCGGCATACGGCCTGGCGATCTCTTACTGGAATGCGGTGGGCGAGAGGTTCGGCCCCCAAACGATTTGACGTTCTCCGTTGGCGAATCCGCGAATCTTCTTATTGAAAAGCTCCACGGAGAAGTGCAAAAGGTCAACGTTCAATTGCCGATACCCAAGTCCCAAAAGCACCCGGTTACGGCGCCGCAGGCGGTCACCACCGAAAAGCTCAGCGATGAAATTGGACTGCTGAGAGTGGCGATGTTTCCGGGCGCCATTGGAATCGACGTAGCGAAGGACATCGACCGCGGCATCGCCGCACTCGACGGATGCAGTCGGCTCATCGTCGATCTACGCGGTAATACCGGCGGGGGAATCGGCGGGTTGCGCCTGATGAGCTATTTGACACCCGGAAAACTTGAGGTTGGCTACAGCCTCACGCGCAAACGTCGTGAGCGCGGCTATCGCCGCGAGGAACTAACTCGCTTCGGGAGAATTCCGTCCCACAAGGCAACTCTCATATGGTTGGCGGCGCGATATGCATTCGTTGAAAAATCTATCCTAGTGGTCACCGAAGGACTCGGCCAGCAACGATTCCACGGTCGAGTGGTGTTGCTGGTAAACGAACACACAGCGAGTGCAGGAGAGATGGTTTCGGCATTCGCCGAAGAAAATAATCTGGCAACTATAGTGGGAACGAAAACGCCCGGTCGTCTACTCAGTGGCAGCGCATACAAGGTTGGCCACGGATACATTCTTGGCCTCCCGGTTGCCGCCTACCTGACGTGGCAAGGACGGATGCTGGAGAACAATGGAATTGCGCCGAGGTTTTCTATTGAACTCTCGCGGGAAGCATTGAAGCAAGGAAGAGACACCCAACTCGGAACCGCAATCGACGTGGCGAAAGCTCTGTAATCGTGGAATGCCTCGACGTGGTCACTCTGAGGGCACTCGAAGCGCGCGGAGCAAGCGGGTCGCGTCCGCAACGCCGTCCTCGTCGTCATCCTGGGCGAACTTGTCTCGTGCGGTGGCAAGCCAGCTTGCGGCGGATGAGGTCTTCCCCTCCGCCAGATCGATCTCGGCCCACAAGAGAGCGAGTCCGCCAACGACATTCACTAGCCCGCAGGCGTCTGCCAGCGGCAGCGCCTCCCTGATACGTTCGCGTGCGCGATCATACTCGTGTTCTTCCGTGAAGATGCGTGCGATTGCGAGCAGGGAGATCGCAACACCGCCGTCGTCGCCGCGCAGTCGATCATTCTGGTAGCTCTCCAAGAGGTGCTCAAGTGCCTGCGGTGCGCCGTAGTGCTTCAGAAGGAGTGCCTTGAGGTGGAGGAAACGCGAGCGAAGCCCTGGCGGCATGTCGATGCCCGACACTGCGTTGAGTTCTTCGAGCGCCTCCCGATCTCGTCCGGCCAGACGCAGCACGTCTGCTTTAGTGTTTCGTAGTTCTGCGATGAGCACGTCCGGGCAGTGGTTCGCCACGGCGTGCTGAACTGCCTGCGAAGCAGCGTCTATAGCCGCATCCATCTGGTTTTGCTCGCGTCGCAAGTTTGCGAGCTGTCCAAGCAGTCGCGCCTGAGCTTCCACTCTGTTTTCTTCTAGGTACGGAATGAGAGCGTCGGCATCCCGCCAACGCCGCTCAGCCTCGTCGAGTTGGTCGAGTTCGACGAGGCAGTCGATCTGCTGCGTAATGGCGGAGTGCAAGTTCCGGTAGTAGTCGCTATCTTCTGCGAGTCCTTGCAGATCAGCTTCGAGTTGCTGATTTTCTGTCAACCCCGTGCGATAATCGCCGCGATTCGTCGCAATGGTGACGAGGTGCCCGCGTAAAACAACACGCTCCATCCCTGTCGCGTGCGGGAGCAGAAGATCAATGGTTGGCTCGAGGTCTTCGAGCCTTCCCTGTTCGCCGTACCAGCGCGACATGGCAACGAGGATCATAATCGCGGTGGTCCAATCTTCTTGGCGGATCGCCCAATCGAGCAGGCGGGATCCCGTTTCTACCTTGAGGTCGCCGTTTGCGGCGAGCGTGAAAAAAGCGCCGCACAGGCGGCGAAAACCTGCGCGGTGATCTGTGCGCCAGTTAGGGAACCATCGTTCTCCGAGGATCATAAACTCGTTTGTTAGGTAGAGAACATCCGGTTGGGGAAGGACGACCGTCGCAGCCACCCCGTTTTCGATGCCAGCCACGATGGCTGCCGGGGTCATGTCGACCATTTCCTTTATACGTTCCGCAAACTCAGCGCGGTTATCGAAGCTGGTCGCAGCCACGCCCTCATTTGTGAACAACCAACTGGCGAACAGCGAGCCTTCCCGGTTCAGCCTGCCTGCGCGCTCCGCCATCCTGTTCTCTTGTTCGAAACGCTCGGTGGCCTCGCGCTCCGTGCGCCCGGCGATGAGGTCGTTCACAAAACCCAACATGCCCAGGAGCGGGTGCCCAGCTACCCGCGTTGCGAGGTTTTGGTCTCTGGCCGCGAGCAACGTGTCTGCAAATCGCTGATCCATCCCATCGCCGTGCACAAAGTTTTCAGTGGGCACCTGGACGAAGGAGTATGGATATGCGAGTCGCACAAGTTGCGCCCCGGCCACGTCGAGAATCGGAACTTCGTCGAGAAGGACACGCCATCGGGTAGCTTGCGTTTGCGATCGCTGAACGAGTTCGGCCCAGTGCCGGATCAACGCCTCTCCGCCGCTTCCCGCGGCAGCGAGGAGCGTGGCGGGTTCCTTCCAGTGTGCAAAGCCATTTAGCCAGCCCAGGGTGAACTCCATTCCGGGGCACCGGGTTGCTGGCGCACCGGGCTGTCTCGGAGCGGCGTCGCTGATGTGCAGTGACCGTGCGCGACTCCGGTGGAGATGGACGGCGTTGAAGAAAGCATACTCGTCGTCGCTATCAATGGCGCGCACTGCGGCCATTGCCTCGTCGACGCTCTGGCCCCGGATTACTTCGCGCAGCAAGCACTCGATGCTCTGTGTTGCCGTTGTGGTCATAACGGGGAACGAGAAAGCGATGACGTCTGCCGGCATTACCGTGCCGTCGTCGACGACCGGCCCTCCGAGTCGCGCGCTTTCGCATGTAGAGAGCACGAGGAGTTTGCAGCCATAAGAAGCGCACAGCGCTACGATCTCAGCCGTCCGGATATATCCGTCGTCCAGCAGGGAAAGGTAATGCTCTCCTTGAAGTTCGTCGTAGTGTCCGTGTCCCGAGACGATCACGATATGCGGCCGGAAGGCGTCGATCTCGAACTCCAAGCGTCGCGCGGATGAATAGAAGAAAAACTCGATGGGGATGTCGGCGGGGACCGTATCGAGGAGCATGCAGCGCTCCTCGTCTAGCCGAAGATTGCTGTCGGTGCCAAGGCTGACGTGCACGATATTGGTGACGGGATTGCGCCTCTTTCGCTTTGGGACTGGTGACGGCAACTCGCGCTTCAGGTGACTGCCGCGGTCGCCGATCAGGAAACGGTTGTTGACGCGAAGAAGTTCCCAGGGGAACTGCATGAGACGGTGCGCGGCCTTCGAGAACTGCACGCGCACCTGCCTTGCATCATCTGGCAGTCTTAACCTTTCCCAGATCGCGGGCGCCGCCACGAGTGCGGCGAGCCGGTCGCCGACATCGCTGAGCAGGATGTCTCCCGGGTCGTGAATCCCGATCGACTTCCATCGCAAGAGCCGCAGGTCCTCAAAAAAGCTCGCGGCGAGGTCTGGATTGACGCTCGTCGTGACCTCACGCCTGCCAGCGTGCATCCGAAACTCGTAGCGTCCCGCAGAGTCGACATCGACGTGAATACTTAGTTCTCGCGGCATGTTCCTCAAAGCAATCGCCTTCGAGTAATCTCTACGACTGCCGCAGGCTCGTAGCCGGGACGAATCGTAGTGACCGAGCAATTTGCAGTGTACCAGCGACCAAAGGCAGAGCTGATCTCTGGCCCTAATGCCCGAGTCGTCTACCCGGAAGTTATCTGGCACTCACGGCGGGATTAGTCCTGAGAAGTGATCGAGTCCGGACCGATTGGCGAACAAAAGGCGAATATGCTACGCTTTTGCACGTGGTTCTTCGAACGTGCACAGTTGCGGTTAAGGATCTTCGAGACGTTGAGCACTCCATAGAGGTCACGGCGGAGACTCTCTATGAAGCGATCGCCACGGCTCTCGCCGCGTTGCAGCAGGACAACTGGGTAGGAGAGATCGGTCAGGGGTTCGCAACGGTGACCGTTCTCGTCCAGCAGCCGCCCGTGAAGCACGAAGTCAAAATGAAGGACTTTGTCTCATGGCTCGGACGCCAAGGACGTTCGCCCGCAGAAGTCATCCTGAAGCAAAAGCTGGAGAAAATATTGGGCAAAGCAAACCACGCGAGGACGTGACCGAAAAGGCTAAGCAAACAAATCAGCAGGAAGAGATCTTTGAGGTCTCACTGACTCGGAGTCCGAGCCGCCTTGTTTGAGTGCTTAGGTTGTTGCCCCGATTGCGCCGTACCCGTTTTCGCGGCTGCGGGCTGCGTGATGGTCGTACCTGGCGCGAAGGGGTCTTTGCCTTGAAGCACCGAAGACGCAACGAAACCAACAAATATCATCCCGCTCAGCAATCCCCACACTAGAACGACCGGCTTCCAGGGAACGAGAATGTTCATGGCAGACCTCCGCGGACGAAAGAACAGCTGAAATTACCATTATTATACTGCGAAAAACGACAGACATCTTTCGTGAAATGTCGTGCTCGTCAAGACGACGAAAGGCGTTCTCCGCCAGAGATTTTGAGCATTGATGGGTTGTAGCTTCAGAGCACGCGAATAGGAAATCGCATCCACTCCAAACCTCGTTGGCGCAAGCCAAGGAAATACGAACCCGGAGGGACGGCGGCGAGATCGACATCAGCTCTCAGGACCACAATGTGATCTTCGAGTTTAGCCGTGGCACTCGTGCGGAAAAGTTCAGCACCACTCGCGTTGAGCAGCGCTACATCATATGCCCCCTCGTTGCTTCCCAGCGGCAACTCCAAGTTCAGACTCCTTGCGTTCCGATGAACATCTAATGGCGGTTGACTAGTCTCGGGTGGGTTTTCTCCGCGTACCGTCGCACGACCACGCAAATCGAGAAGCGCAACAGCCGCAGTTTGCGCGGGCGGCCTCGTTCGTACCCAGAACCATCCCGCTACTGCGAAGATGAAAACCGCGGCCGCAGTTAGCCAAATCTGAGTGCGCCGCCGAACCACCGCCTCCTTACGAAATTGTGTGAACTCTTGAAAGCACGGGCTGCAGGAACTGAAGTGATTGAGCCAACGCCCCGCTTCTGATAGCGGCACTTTGTGAGCGGCTATCCCGCGCAGCAGCGAAGAGTCGGGACATCCGACACGTTGCGGGTTTGGAAAATCTCGGGATAAACCTTTCCCCAGGAGATCTAATACCCGCTTTTCTTCGCCGTTGAATTCTTCTTGTGCCTTCAGAACCTGCCTGCTTCCAGTTGAGTCGTCTCGCGAATGAAAAACCAAGTTTAACGCGACCAATCAATGCAAACCAATTTAGCGCGACGCGCCGATCACGTTGGGCCGGCCAGTCGAGCACGGAGCTTACCGATTGCGTAACGAAACCGAAGTTTGACCTGATGTTCGGTCAGGCCTAGTTGTGTCGCGATTTCCTTCCAAGAATATCCGTACTGTCGAGCAGCCCAGACCTTGCGGGTCCACTCATCCATGTTCCGAACGGCCTCTCTTAGCTGGATCGATTTCTCCAGATCGCGCACCGCGTTCGAATCGTGGGCCTGCCCCAAGCGCTCCAGATCAGGGCTCGTCGGAAGATGCTGTATCGTCTGTAGTCGTCTGCGCTCTTTCTTTAGAGCGCGGTTGAACCGATGATGGAAAGCACCGAAGAGATAGGCCTCCATGTTCCTTATTCGCCAGTTTCTTCCCTTGGACCGCTGAATCGTTTTCGCGACTGACCGCAAAACTCCCTCCCAGATCTCAGAAGCAAAATCAAGGGCTTCATCAGAGTTTTTCCCCGGCTGCTCTCTGTACGCATGAGCCTGAACGCTTGGCCACAAGCGCCTCGCGACGGCAATTAATTCGATTATCTCGTGCTGGGGAGCCGCGATAGGGGGGATAAAACTCGAAAGAACCCATTCCGGGCTCAGCTCGCGGCTGGACATCTGAGAGGGCCTCACCCCGACTCACAAATTAGATGGCCAGAGTCAAATCGTGTCATGCCGCCTAGTCAGTGTCAAGCATTCTCCTTGTCCAGCGGCCCTTTCGGCCGATTGGAGAAAATAAAGTTTCTTTGATACTTTTCCCGCGCTGCCGGTTCCTTGACTAGATGTAGGGCATTGACCAATCTCTGCCGATGAGGAAGGGAGCTGGAGAAGTGTTCCCCAGGGTTGAAGTACGTCACCTGCACGCCGTGGTTGTCTTGGCCGAAGAGCTGAACTTCACTCGGGCTGCCGACAGATTGAACATCACCCAATCTGGATTCAGCAAACAGATAAACGAGGTCGAAGCCCTGCACAAATTTCATTTATTCATTCGTACGAACAAGAAGAATGTGGAACTCACCGAAGTGGGACGCATCTTTGCCGAAGAGGCCCGTCTAGCGCTCTGGCACATAGACCGAGCCGTTCAGGCTGCTCGCGAGGGGAGCGATAGCATTTTGACCATTGGGCACTCACCTGACGCCGATCTAGCTTGGATTTCAGCGATTCTCGCAATCCGTCTGCCCATGTACCCTAAACTCCGCGTTCAGCTTATTAGCGAGTTTTGCGGCGAGTTGGTCCGGCGCGTTTTGGCAGGCGACTTGAATATGGCGTTGGTGACAGCACCGCCCGAGAGCACGCGGATCACGGCTGCCGCATTCGGTCAAACCCATCTTTATGCTGCACTCCCGCAGGCCCACACAGCTGCTCGGAAGGAAGAAATATCTTTCCAAGATTTAGCAAACGACGAATGGATTCTGTTCGCTCGGCGATCTCAGCCGGTGGTTCGCGACGCGATAATCGAAGCGGCACAACGCCAGGGTATCGCTCCGAAGCAGGCGCACGATATCCTGACCACCCAAGAAGCAATTCACTTGGTATCTCAGCACGTTGGAGTGGCAATCGTGACCAAGCCTGCCTCAGTAGGCCTCAATACCGAAGGTGTCGTCATCAGGCCCCTGGTGGATCCATCGTTGTCCTTCGACACATGTCTCGTCATGCGAACCGACGATGATTCGAGATTGGCCAACGAGTTCGGTCGAACATTCCTCCGCCGGTATGCAACCCAACACTTGCCGCCCAAGCAAATGGAATTTTGGCTCTCAGCCTGAGCTGTCGTCTTGAAAATGGTGCAGCGGGTTCGGCGTCGCCCGTTGACAGCACAGAGTCTCCGCTGTCTTCGTCAGAATGTTTCTCCTTACGTGACCCACTAACGGGCAAGTTCGGAGCCAACCTAACAGCCGCTCGCTCATCATCACTTTTTCCGACCCACAGCAGAAGGTACGAGTTTACGACGAGATGCCCAAATCGTCCGAAACCGCTTCCAGGCGCAGAATCTCAATGTTCGTGCGGGTACGCGAATTCGCGCCAAGCAATAGAGGTGTAGAGCAACTGATTGTAAGGAACAGGAGAATAAAGAATGTCCGAGAATCAATCCGACCTGAAACAAGAGGTACGGATTCATATAAATCGACAGCCCTAGGGGACTTCAAGTCTAGGGTTTCTGGGGCGGTTTGGTGAGCTTTTGTTGCTCGCCGTAAATGATAGCGACTTGTTCAAGAAGATCTTGGATTTTTGCATCGTCGGGCCTGTTCTGCTGTTCGTACCAGTGTAGCTCCTGCGCTAACGCTTCGGTTCTTTCGGTCAAACTATGCCCGGTGTTATCTCGAACGATTTCGGCAGGATCTGGACTGATTTTTTCAGAGTCAAAGACAATCCCCACACCCGAGAATATCCCTGTAAGGTAGGGCTCAACCGACGGTAGAACGATTTTTACTACCGCAGTGATGCCTTTTTGGCTGGCCTTTGCGGCCAAATCCGATCCAAATTTGTAGGCAAGTTGAGCTTCCTGGAAGGTTTTGTTGTTTCCTGGGTCGGCCTGGAGGATTTTTTTTACGCTAATCGCGTAATCGGCATCCGTGAGCAACTTTCCTAACCCTGAGACCACAGAGCGAGTATCCTTCGCGCCTTCGAGATATTTCGCGTACTCAGCCGGAGCCATGACCCCTTTTGCTCGATCCATGTCCTTGTCAAGTATCCAAAGCGCTCGTTCTGTCCCGATATCGATCGCCTTTTTCGTCCACTCGTAGGTATTTTCCGAAATCTCATTTGAGCCCAACAACGTCCCATTATTGTCGGCTGCGATTCCTCCTACACCTGACCGCGGTGTGGTTAGGTTGGCGATTAGACTTGTTTGAAGCGCGAGGTTTTGCTGCGAGGCTGCGATCCGTTGCGGTATTTGGGATCGCGCGGCCAAACCGGATGCGGAAGTGCCGATTGCAGTGGAGGCCGTTGCGTTCGCCTTATCGAAATTTCCGTTATGAGAGTCCCAGACTGCGACCTTATACTCCGCGCTTGCGGCGGTTTCAACGTACTGACCCAAAAAAGATCGGTCCCACCCAAAATAACTACCTGAGTTCAAAACGAAGCTCGGGACAGAAGGCGCTGAACTGGGAGCGGAGGAAACTTGTGTCAACGTGACCGCGGACACGCCGACAGGGGGGCCTGCGAACCCAGAGCTATAATAGTCGACATTACCGCGCGAGCCGCCACGATTGCCTCCCAAAGCCGTCCCTATCCCTGAGAAAATGGGTGCCACTAGTACAGGGGCAAGTGGCATTGGGGTTGCTGGTTCTACTCCGGGTGATCCTCCCCCCGGACTAGCAGGACCTCCGCCGCTGGAAGTTGAGCCGCCGCCGTGCCCAGACGCCCCGCCAGTGCCCTGTCCGCCCTCCCTTACGAAGATCGGTTCAGTTTCAAAATCAACTGAGACGTGAACGCAACCATTGGGACAATGCTCAGCCCATTCAGCCTCCGAGGGCTGCTCTTGGCTGAGCGCTGGCCGAGAAGTACAACTTAGGACGATCAAACTACCGACAATCGCGACGTGAACGCGCAGTCTCATTTAATCACCTTCGAGAACGAAATCCATCGAGTGTCATTCAAGGCTTGGGGGCGGATTGCGGACCTCATAAGCAATTCGAACGTGGCCCGCACTCTGTCCGATTCCATAGGGAAGTCCGCTATTTTTTTCGTCGTGTCCCTGAGGACCCATTACCGCAGTCACATTGTCCGCAGCCGTGCTTTTCCATATGCAGTCCGCAAAAGAAGCGCAGTTGCGATTTCCAGTCACCCACAGACAACCCTTCGACACGGTGTAAAAGCGTGGCGCCTTTCCATTGACGATATCGTAGTAAATCTTCTGGTCATTGGGTCCACTGTTCAAAAGCCCAGTAGTGAATTCCATGACTTTCAGGTTAGAATCCTCGATAATTGAATAATCGATAAGTAGCTGACTAACGATTTGTCCGCCATCGAGAAGAAAAATTCCGTTAAAATCCTCGTAACGATCCATCGGTACGAACTCGATCACCAAGGTTTTGCTTTCTGCAGGTGCAAGCGTCATGTCCTGCCCTAAGTCTGGGCCGTCTTTCCAATACGCCCTGACAAATGACCCCGCATAGATCAATGCGATTTTGGCCGGAACTGTCCGAGGATTGGAAATGTTCAATTCGAAAGTTTGGGTTCCAAACTGCAGAGGATTCGTCGCTGCCGGGCTTGTGAAGCAATTTGCGGGCGCTGGATCAGCGCCAAACATTTGAGGAAGAGTTACAGGATCGGCTGTTGAGAATTGGCCCACATGAAAAATATTCGTAACCTTCGTTTGCGTTTGATCGCCGAAAGTCCAAACGAGAGGCCGGGCGGTGTCTGAAAAAGCCCTCGCACCCGATGTCGAACAATAGGTAGGGAGAAGCTTACACACTCTTCCCAACGGCGTCAGATTTGGATCGTAGGTGTCAGCCACGCTCTTCTTCAATAGAATGGAGGTCTTCATGAAGTCTGCATATGCGTTCGCTTGAGCCGTCAGGGGCGGGCCAACATCTATCGTAGATTTGTGCATTTCCGAATAGTGCGCAAATTGTTGGTAAATTGCTTTCTGCCCTTCGCTGTAACGTTCAAGCTGATCGTCCTGTAGGCCTTTATATTTGTTCGCCTGGAAATCGTGCCATCCGATCTCACGGATGCGAAAATAACTTCTAAAATTAAATGCCAGATCGTCGTTGTCGCTAACGTGCGCACTATATGTCCTTCGTTTGGCGATCTGCGCAGCGCTCAACCGGGCAAACCTTTCGGCAATTATCTTGGCTGACGAAGTTGTCTGAGAAACCGCAGCAGTATAATTATTAAAGGCGCGCGCGCTCGATGTGAGCTCTGGCGAACGTGGGGAACCGGGTAATTTGAGAGGAGCCTGGTCGTTGAATACTGCGGAATCTCCCGGAAACCTAGCGACACCGCGGACCAGCGTCGCCAGATATCGCATGCCAGGTGACGTGGGTGCCAGCGCAACGGCTGCTGGGGCCTCATTTGCTGACAAGTAGCAAGCCGGTGGGGAGGTGACAGCTGCCTGCCAGTTCTCGGGAGCGCCGAGCAGTGGGTGATTTGCAGGGAATCCCCAAGACT
>Ga0210409_10003103_pt1 | contig 19052 bp, 18 predicted proteins | sample IncBWH17MmetaG_FD_161649 | JGI IMG/M metagenome (GOLD analysis project Ga0210409, IMG submission 161649) | Forest soil microbial communities from Barre Woods Harvard Forest LTER site, Petersham, Massachusetts, United States - Inc-BW-H-17-M | ecosystem: Environmental > Terrestrial > Soil >... | reverse complement strand
GCGATCAGATCCTGATCGTCACCGGACGCGGCAAGCAGTCCATCGAAGATCATTTCGACGTCAGCTACGAACTCGAAAAGATGCTTGAGGAGCGCGGCAAACACGACCTGCTGAAAATCGTTCGCTCCATTTCCGACATGATTTACGTGGCCTACGTCCGCCAGAAAGAGGCGCTGGGCCTGGGTCACGCCGTCCTCATGGCTCGCGAGTTTGTGGGCAACGAGCCTTTCGCCGTGCTTCTCGCTGACGATGTGATCGAGAACCCCGTCCCTGCGCTCAAGCAGATGGTCAACGTCTTCAACGAGAAGCAATGCAGCGTGATTGCTGCGCAGGTGGTCGAAGGCAAGATGATTTCGTCTTACGGAGTGTTTGACGCACAGCCCGCCCAGGGATTCAACGGACGCCTCTTCGAAATCCGCAATATGGTGGAAAAGCCGAAGTTCGAAGAAGCGCCGTCGAACCTCGCTGTGATCGGCCGCTACATCCTGACGCCTGCGATTTTCGATTGCCTGGCAAAGATCCAGGCTGGCGCTGGCGGCGAACTACAACTCACTGACGGCATGCGCATGCTGCTCAAGAAAGAAAAGATGTACGCCTACGTCTACGAAGGCAACCGCTACGACACCGGCGACAAACTGGGATTCCTCAAGGCCACGGTAGAATTCGCCCTGAAGCGCTCCGACCTGGGCGCCCCCTTCCGCGAATACCTGAAGAGTTTAAATCTGTAGCTAAGATGAAACCGGGTGCCCCACCCTTGTCGCGTTCTTTGCGACAGGGTAGGGACTCTGACTTCACAGACAGTAATACCGCTCATGTGGCGACAGCCGCCTCGGCTGTCGAGCGAAGCGAAGCGAGCAAAGAACCAGTTTTAGATTGCAGATTTCAGATTGTAGATTGACTCTCAGGCACAGACGCGCGAGTGTTTGACTTTCAATCTGAAATCTAAAATCTGCAATCTCAAATCTGAATTCTGCCTTCTTACTTGTACCTTTCCCTGAGCTTCCTCGACTTCTCCTCCACTCCCCGCGCCAGCTTCTCCTTGTGCGCGTGCATCTTCTTCGCAATCGACTCATCGCTGAGCCCAATCATCTGCGCGGCGAGAATCCCCGCATTCGTCGCGCCAGGCTTTCCGATCGCAACCGTCGCCACCGGAATCCCCGCCGGCATCTGCACGGTCGAGAGCAGCGAATCCATCCCATTCAGCGACGTCGAAGGAATCGGCACGCCAATGACAGGAAGAATCGTATGCGCGGCGATGACTCCCGCCAGGTGCGCCGCCCCGCCCGCTCCGGCGATGATGACTTTGATCCCACGCTCCGCTGCCTTCTTCGCAAAATCCGCGCTGCGATCCGGCGAACGATGCGCCGAAGTCACATCAATCTCATGCGCGATCCCGAAATCGTCCAGCACCTTCCCCGCCTCGCGCATGATCTCCAGATCGGAATCGCTCCCCATCACAATCGAAACCAGTGGCTTGCTCATTGATCTCCTCAACGTTGTTTGGATTTGTCATCCTGAGCGAAGGTTTGTTTCGCGAAGCGAAGCAAACCGCAGTCGAAGGATCCCTACTGCTCTGCCGGGTGCCCCGCTTCTGGCCGGTTTTGCCAGAAGTGGGGACGTTCTCCAGACTCGCGACGCCCTACTTCTTCAGCGCTCTACCCGCGATATCCTTCCGATAATGCGCGCCCGCGAAATTGATCTTCCCGCAAGCCTCATACGCGCGTTCCACCGCAGTCTCCAGGTCCGCGGCACGCGCCGTTACCCCCAGCACGCGTCCGCCCGCGCTGTAGTAAGCCCCCTCGCGCTTCGACGTCCCGGCATGAAACACTTTCACGCCCTTCACCGCGTTCGCCTCTTCGAGCCCGTCAATCCGCTTTCCCTGCTCAAACGTCCCCGGATACCCTCCCGAAGACATCACCACGCACACCGACGCATCTCGCGTCCACTTGAAGTCACCATCACTCACCCGCCCGTCAATCGAAGCCTCGAGCGCGTCCACCAGATCGCTCTCCAGCCGCATCAAGATCGGCTGCGTCTCCGGATCGCCAAAGCGGCAATTGAATTCCAGCACCATCGGCCCGCGCGCGGTCATCATCAGCCCGCAATAGAGGACGCCCTTAAACTCGTTGCCCTCGGACTTCATACCGGCAACCACAGGCCGCGCGATGTGATTTACCAGCCAGTCGCGCATGCGATCGTCCACGATGTCCGCCGTAGAATACGCGCCCATGCCGCCGGTGTTCGGCCCGGTGTCGCCGTCGCCCACCCGCTTGTGATCTTGCGCGCCCACCAGCGGTGCCACGCGTTCCCCGTCGCTGAATACCAGGAACGAAAGTTCGTCCCCCTTCAGGCACTCTTCCAACACCACTCGCGACCCGGCATCGCCCAGCATCTTGCCGCTCAGCATCTCGGCCGCGATGCTCGACGCTTCTTCTTTGCTTTTCGCGATGACCACGCCCTTGCCGGCCGCCAGCCCATCCGCTTTCACGACCACCGGAGTGTGGAAATGTCCCAGCGCCGGTTTCACCTGCTCCATCGAATCGCAGATCGCAAAGGGAGCCGTAGGGATGTGATGCCGCTGCAGAAATTCCTTGGCAAAGCTCTTGCTCGATTCCAGCCGCGCCGCTGCCTGGGTCGGCCCAAACACGCGCCAGCCGCGGCGAGTGAACTCATCCACAACTCCGAGCGTGAGCGGCAACTCGGGTCCGACCAGGGTCAAATCCGGCTGCAGGCGTGTCGCCAGCGCGGCCATCGAGTCAAGACTCTTCAGATCGGCCGGCAGACATTCGGCCTCGTCCGCGATGCCGCCATTGCCGGGCGCGCAATAAAGTTGCGAGACCCGCGGCGACTGCTTCAGCTTCCACACCAGCGCGTGCTCGCGCCCGCCTCCACCTAGAACAAGAACCTTCATAAAGACAAATCAGGTTAGGGGTTCCAGCGCAATACTGTCAAACGCTTGGGGAATGGCTTATGTGGGGATAGCCGCCTTCGGCTGTCCGTCGAGCGGAGTTCGACTTCTCGCTTTCTCACGCAGTGTAGCCGTCCGCCTGAGCCCGCCGCGAGACGCTCCTTTCGGCCCCGTAACACTCCTTTAATCAGATCAGCGTACCGTGAAACGTTGCTGTAGGATGCTCACAATAGGGAATTTGATTAACCATAGTTAACATGTGTCGTATAGTATGGTTAAGAGTGTCTCTGGGGAAACACCCAATTGAGTTGGTTTCGAAACCGGCGGCGCCGGGTCCGACGATAGCTGGGATATGACCCTGCGTCTCAAAATGAATGTCCGTAATTTCATTCTCGCGATGGGGCTTGCAATGATGATGGCCCTTGCTCTCGTCATCCCTGCCTTCGCGCAGCAGACAGAGCCGCAAAGTCCGCAACAGCGCGTCGGCGCGCCTGCTACCGACCCGCAGGATCCTCCAGATGAGATCAACACAGAGTCCATGCTCCCGCATTTCAAAGACACGCGATTCTGGCTCTCCGGCCAGGCAAACTTTGTGTTTCAGACGCATCCCGATTTCCACGCGCCCTACAGCGGCGAGCACAGCCTGAGCCCTCGCTATGAGAAGGCCACCTCGCGCCTGCTGACGCTCTATACCGGCGTACGGCTCAACAACTCCACCGAGTTCCTCGTCGATATCGAAGAAGCTGGCGGCGCGGCGCTGAGCCAGGGTTTCGGCCTGGCGGGAAATGCCGACCTCGACATCGTGCGCAATCCGTCGCTCAGCAAGGCTCCGTATCTGGGCCGCGGAGAGTTCCACAAGGTGTTCGCGCTCAGCGAGGACAAGATTGAGAACCAGCGCAGTATGTTCTCGTTGTTCGAGGAACTCCCGCGCCGCCGCCTCGAACTCCGCTTCGGCAAATTCAGCATGCCGGATTCTTTTGATGTGAACTCCGTCGGCTCCGACACCCACTTCCAGTTCCTCAACTGGACCACCGACAATAACGGCGCGTGGGACTACGCCGCCGATACGCGCGGCTACACAGTCGGTCTGACCGCCGACTTCGAAGACCGCAATTGGGGATTCCGCTTCGGCGAAGGCCTCATGCCCAAGGTCGCCAACGGCATCGATCTCGTCTGGAAGCCGTGGCAGGCCCACGCGGAAAACTACGAATTCGAATTGCGGCATGGCGTGATTCCCAAGAAATCCGGCGTGGTCCGCCTGCTTGCCTACACCAACTTCGCCAACATGGGGATCTATCGCGACCAGGTTGTGAAGGCCGCCGAGGCCGGCACGACGCCCGATATCACCAACCATCCCTGGCACATCACGACGAAGTACGGCTTCGGCGTGAACTTGGAGCAGAATCTTTCACACTATCTCACCGCATTCGCGCGCTTCGGATGGAACGACGGCCGCACCGAGTCTTTCGCTTACACCGAAGTCGAGCAAACCTTCGCCGAAGGCGTTGGAGCCAACGGCGCTTGGTGGCATCGCAAGCAGGATCGTGCCGGAGTGGCTTTCGTCAGCAATGCCATCAAGAAAGATCATCAGAACTATCTCAACGCCGGAGGCCTCGGTTTTCTGCTGGGAGACGGACATCTGAACTACGGCCGCGAAAATATCCTGGAGACCTATTACACGGTGCACATCTGGCGCGGGATTTACCTGGCGCCGGGACTCCAGCACATCGTCAATCCCGGCTACAATCGCGACCGCGGCCCGGTGATCGTGCCGTCATTCCGCGCGCATGTGGACTTCTAGCACCTGCGGAAAAACGTGGTGAATTCAGGTAGCGCCGTGGAAGAGCGGCGCTTTAAGGGCCGCGTAAAACGCCCAGAATCGATACGGGCTTCAGCCCCCTGGGGTCGCCCTTCTGCGGCGGATAGAGTTTTCCCCAGCCTGTAGACGCCGAACAACAGATTCACGCAGCCGACAGCCCCTTAAGACCCTCGATGTCTATTCGCACCGTAGAGCCACATTAGGATCAACACGGGTAGCTCGGCGTGCTGGAATCCAACTGGCGACCGACGTGGCGGTCAGAAGAATCAGGGCGATCGCCACAAATGTCATAGGATCACGTGGGTTCACGCCGTTGAGCAAACCGCGCATGAGAGGTGCGGCAACCAGGGCCGCGACCATGCCGATCACGACGCCGGTTATGGCCAGAGAAATCCCGTTACCCAGAATCATCCTCAGAACATTGCTTCGCTGTGCTCCCAGAGCCATGCGAATCCCAATTTCCTGCGTCCGGCGACCCACCACGAACGAGACCACTCCGTACAATCCGACGATGGCCAACGATAGGGCAATCAGCCCGAAGGCTCCGCCCAACATTGCGACCATGCGAAACAAGAACAGGCCGTTGCTGGAGAACGCGTCCGACATTGTAAGCACCGACACGGGAGCGACCTCTGCGTCGACGGCGCTGATCTGCTCGCGAACGAAGGAGACTAGGGCCGTTGGATCACCCTTGGTTCTCAGTTGAATCGTCGCCCGTGAGCTTCCCTGCTGCAGATTGGGCAAATAGAAAACTGGAGGCGGGGATTGGCCGATTCCCCCATTACTCGAATCCTTCACCACACCGACGATCTGTAGCGGTACGTTGTCGCGCAACCGCAGGATGTGCCCAAGAGCCCGATCCAAGCTATCCTTCCCGACGATGTACGTGCGCGCCAGGGTTTCGTTGACGATGGCAACCTGCGGCGCTTTGTCGGTATCCCGCGCAGTAAACTCGCGTCCACTGAGCACAGGGATCTGCATGGTGGCAAAGTAATTTGGACCGATCTGATTGGTGTTGGTGTCCACGAACTTTTCGCCACCCGCGCTGGTGTATCCATCAATGGAGAGATCCCAGGACCCCCCCGAGAGAAACGGGACGTTGGCGGCCAAGGTAGCCGATGTCACTCCTGGAAGAGTCGACACCCGCTCCAAAATCTGCTGGTTGAGATGAGTGGCGCGCTCGTCCTTGTAACCCTGCAAGCTGGGATCCACGAAGACCAGCAGCATGTGGTCCGGGTTGAAGCCAAGGTCAGCTCTCTGCGCCTGCCAAAAAGCTTTCAGGAACAGTCCACCTGCGACCAGCAGAACCACCGAGAGCGCCACCTGCCCCCCAATCAAGATCCGGCGTGCAGCCGCGCTGTGCGACCGGCCACCTGCCCCTCGCGTAATGGCCGTGCTCCGGCCTTCCTTCACCGCCATGAATGCCGGCGCGACTCCAAACAGAAAAACCGCTGCGATGGAAGCAAAGGCGGCACAGCCCAAGACTCGCGTATCCAGGTGAAAGTCGGGGCCTGCGGGAGCAATCGAGTAGGGTAGAAGTGAGGCAAATCCCTTAATGCAAGCAGCCGCCAGCAGGACGCCCGAAGCACCACCCAGGATGGCGAGCACCGCACTCTCGGTCAGAAATTGACACACCAGGACTGCGCGTGACGCCCCCAAGGCCAATTGCATGGAGATCTCTCGCACGCGCGACGAGCCCCTCGCCATCATCAGGCTGGCCACATTCGCGCAAGCCATCATCAGAACCAGCACCACGAGCCCCATCAGAATAGCGGCCGGAGTTGTACTCCCGCCTTGCAGACGCCGGCTCATCTCCGTCCGGACAATGGCGACGGTATCCTTGTTGCTGTCGGGATATTCCCGTTCAAGAGTACTCATGACGACGTTCATCTCGGCCTGGGCCTGCGTGATCGTGACTCCCGGCCTCAAGCGGCCCAGCAGAGTGCATCCGCGATAGCTGCGGTGTGTAAGCGTGTCGCTGCCTTCGGGCGACACGGCTGCCGTCATCATCATGGGCAGATAAACTTCGGGACGAAACCAGAGATCGGCTCCCGAAAAAGATTTGGGTGTAACGCCAATGATGGTGAAGCTGTGGCCGCTCAGTTGAACCTGCTTGCCGATGATCTCCCGGTTGCCGGCAAACAATCGCCTCCACAGGGAGTAGCTGATGACCATCACCGGATATTTGCCAGGTGTCTGGTCTTCTTCCGGAAGAAATGCCCGGCCCAGTTCCGGTTGCACCCCGAGGGTCGAGAAGAAATTTCCAGAAACCAGTTGCCCCCAAACCACCTGCGGTTTGCCATCCGGAACAACTCCTGCCGGGTTCAGTCCGGCTGACATGTCTTGTCGCGTAGAAAGCGCTTGAAACGATTTGCTCCGGGTTGAGAGGTCGACCCAATCCAGGTAGGAGGATGCCCCGAACCTGGTCAAACGCGATGCCGCGATGTCGACCGTGACCAGCCCACCCGGATTCGGCACTGGCAGCGGGCGAAAGATGATGCCATCGACCAGGCTGAAGATGGCCGTGTTTGCCCCGATGCCCAACGCCAGAGACAGCACGACCACAATCGTGAATCCCGGTCTCTTACGCAGGCTCCGCAGGGAAAACCGCAAGTCGCGCCAGAGCGCGTCCAGAACAGAAATGGAATTCATTTCGTAGATCGTCTCGCGAATCCTGGCGGGATTTCCCAGCTTGCGGTACGCCGCAGTCCGAGCGTCGGCCGGAGACATGCCGGCTTCTACATTGCGATCAGTCTCTATCTGAAGGTGGGACTCGAGTTCGGCGGCGCGCTCCGTGTCCCATTGTTTGCGGTGGAAGAACCGTCGAATGCTCATGGGGTCTGCTCCGAATTCTCACTCTGCCGCTGGCTGCAGAATGCGCCCGATCGCCCGCACCAGTTGCTGCCAGCGATTGGTCTGAGCGATGAGTTGTTTTCGTCCTGCAGCCGTCAGCCGGTAATAGCGGGCACGGCGATTATTCTCCGACGTTCCCCAGAACGCGGCGATCCAGCCCCGATCCTCAAGCCGATGGAGCGCGGGGTAGAGCGAACCGTGCTCGACCTGAAGAACATCTTCCGAACGCCGCTCGATGGCATAGGCGATGGTGTGACCGTGCGCAGGCCCTGCCGAGAGAGTACGTAAAATCAGCATGTCCAGCGTGCCTTGAACCATGTCGCTGTCAAGTGGAGGTGTGCCCCTCTTGGCCATGATGGGAATTATACTCAGGTAGATGTTCTATGGGAAGGCAAGTTTTCTTAGGCGCTAAAGCCATGATCGCGATCATTCTTTCCCTCGCCCTTTCCTTCGTAGCCGCCCCCATCGCGAGGTATCCTTTCGCCGTCGCCGCTGCCCACTCTCCTCTATGATTTCACTCAAATCCATAACCGGCCGTATCTCAATCGGTCCAAGTCCAAACTTAAAGCCTGGTTGCTGTGAGACAAGCTGAACGGCATGATTGAGGTCTCGCGCCTCAAGGATTTGAATGCCGCCAAGCTGTTCCTTGGTTTCCGCATAGGGCCCATCCGTGGTCGCGACTTTGCCGTTTTTCCAGTACAGGGTCAACGCGGTCTCCGGAGGCTGAAGAGGCACTTCGGCGACAAGATGTCCGTTGGCGCGCATATGGTCGTTGTACTCAAAGCATTCGTCGAACGTTCGGTGTCGCTCGTCCTCAGTCATCCCTTCGAATTTCCCTGGCTCGAGATATCCCAGACAGATGTATTTCATCCATTCCTCCTTGTTCCTGTGACTCAGAGCCGTAGCACATCGTCCTGTCATCAGATAGTCGTTCGGGAGACCGAAAATCGACAGCTACTCTATTTTTTTGCCTCGTCAGAGTAATCTGTGGATCACTGATGCGTTCGAATGGCGGCCGGAAGTTAGGCTCGCCCGGAGGTCCGCATGCTCTGGTTCTACGAAGCTTTCTTTCCCGTGGTCTGGATCGTTTTTGTTCTCTATTGGCAGATCAAAGCTGCGGATACCAAAGCCACCCAGCGTCTCGAGCCCGCAGCCTCGCGCATCCTCCGCGTCCTCATCTTCCTGATCGCGATCTCTTTACTCTCGATACCTCGCATCCCGCTGCCCTGGCTTTACGTCCAGCTCTGGCCGCAGGGTTATTGGCCATTCTGGCTGGGAGCCGCGCTCACCGTCGCCGGCCTTCTCTTCGCCGTCTGGGCACGCGAGCACCTCGGCCGCAACTGGAGCCGCTCCGTCACCATTAAGCAGGGCCACGAGCTGATCACCACCGGTCCCTATGCCGTGGTCCGTCACCCAATCTACACTGGCATTCTGACCGGATTTCTTGGCATGGCGATTGCGATCTCCCAGGTGCGCGGGTTCATCGTTTTCGTCCTCATCTTCCTCGTGTTCTGGGTCAAGCTCCGCATGGAGGAGCAATGGATGCGCTCCCAGTTCGGGGAGACGTACGCTACCTATGCCCAACAAACCGCCGCCCTGGTGCCCTACCTCCTCTGATCGCCTGCACCCCTTCGCCAGGAACGCGAAGAGCAACGGGTGGAAGAGCGACGGTGGCCCATTCTAAACGTCGCGCCCTTTGCGACGTTTAGAGTGGGGATTCTGACTTTTCTAGAGTGAGCCACCCACCGTGGAAGAGCGGCCCTTCAAGGGCCGCGTTGAGCGTATGAAATTCGAGGGCGCTTCAGCCCCTGCATTGCTGTTCGCTCGGGAGAGATCGGGAAGGGCCCGAGTTCCGCTCCTGCCAATGCAGAGCGCCGGCGGGGTCCCGGGCTTTTGGCCTTGCGGGGTTTGTAGGGACAGCCGCCTCGGCTCCCCAGCGGACCAGCTGTACCGGTCCGCAGCGTTACCAACACAGCGAGTGCCCGGTCCCTTCGCGTTTTTACGAAGAGCCTGCCCTGAACTTGTCGAAGGGGGTGAAGAAAAACTGGGGACGGACAGGCGAGCCAGTTCTTGGGATTCCTACTTGACTAAATGAACTAAGCCTTCTCGTTCTTCGAAGATTGTCGGGGAGTTAGCAATCGCGAGCGACACTGATCGTTTTGGATATTTCTTACTTGTCAAAACCGTTCCTTCGTTCTCGAGTGCCTTCACGATCTCTTCTTGCGAGACTCCAGGATTGTCGCGCATTTTCAGGTACTCTTTGATCGCCTGCCATGGCTTGAACCCGCGAAACTGGCCGGGTGATGGCATTGAAGGCAACCCTCGGGATGCTTTGAACGTTCGCGCCTGCTCCAACAGCCCCCTAACGAATTCCAGCTCAGACTGGCTCCCGCTGGCTTTCTCCTCTAGAAGGTTGATGATGATTTCTATCGACATTTCTAAATGTCCTCGTGTTGGATTTCGGAAGAACAGGGCCTAGTCGATGATGCTACGGAGCAAACCGTTGGTCTGTAACCCCGATCACAGCATCCACAGAATAAGTGTGTCTGAATCTTGAAATCTGATTCGATCTACAATCCGCAAGGGTTTGCAAATGCCCATATTCATCTGCCGTTGGCAAAATGGTGATTTTTCCGCAGTCTTCGCCCCATCCCGTGGCGAAGCAATGGAACTCCTAGACGAAGTCGGGAATGGCGAAGTCTCTGAACTATTCACAGCGAAGAACTTCATGGTTCATTTTCGTCTCAAAGGGGAGGCGGACGATCTCGAGGAGTTGGTGCCAGTCGTGCTCGACAATTTCGGAGAGGAGACGCTGGACATGCTCAGCGAGCGCGTTTACCCCATATATAACAGCGTCTCGGGAGAAGATCTTAACTACAATGGGGATGTTTCCAAGGATAAGCTAAACGCAGCGCTCAAGCTATTGAACGAAGCTCTGACTACCGAGCGCCTGCGCCAGTTAGGTACCAAGCAGCCTGAACTTTCGGACGACGCAGACGTTGCGGAACTTCAAAAGAAACACGACATGCCAAGACCGATGGCCGAGAAGGCGGTAAAGAAACGCCGCCGTCGGGCAGTCGCCGAGATGCCACCGAGCAGTGACAAAGTTCACTGAAAAACTGGGGACACGCCATCTGTCCCGGGTTTCCTAGAACGCGATGGAACCGGGCGGTTGAAGGGACTCCACGACTCGCATTTCGCAGCGTATGTGCTGTAGCTTGTTATCGTGAGATGGCATGCCAGTTTGTTTTGTATCGCCGCAGCCGGGATAGTCGCCCTCCTCCTCCTGGTCCACGCGAATAGTCAGCCGGCGGCGCCTTCGCAGCCAGTGTTCCGATCCTTTCAGCGTGCCCAATTGCTCGAGGACAAGGGCGAAACGTCGGCCAGCGTCAGCGTCGGCGATCTCAATGGCGACGGCCTTCTCGACATCGTCCTGGGTAAGGGCCGCCACTGGCCGCTCTACAATCGCGTGCTGCTGAATGATGGCAAGGGCGGTTTCATCGCGAGCAACCTCGGCACCGCTCCGGACCGAACCTATTCCGCGGCCCTGGCAGACATCGATCGCGACGGCGACCTGGACATTATCATCAGCAACGATGCGCCTGATCGCAAGCTTATCTACCTGAATGACGGCAAAGGACACTTCACCGAGGCCGGTACATTCGGCAGCCCGAACTGGAGTACGCGTTATGTGACACTGGCCGACCTGAACGGCGACGGCTATCCGGACATCGTGGCCGCCAACCGCGGCGAGTATCCCGACCTCGTGGACCGCAAACCTGGCGAGGGCCCCCACGTCCCCACTCCAAGTTTCGTCTGCCTCAACGACGGCAAGGGCCACTTTCCCGCCTGCGAAGCGCTCCCCACAGAATCGGCAACATCCATCGTAGCGGCCGATCTCGACGGCGATGGAGCACTCGACCTGTTCGTCCCGCACCGCGACGGCGGCCAGAGCATCATTTTGTGGAACGATGGGAAGGGTCATTTCCCGACATCTACGAAAGTTGGGCCGGCCGCTGCCTGGATCCGCATCGGTGCCGCCGGCGACTTCGATGGGGACGGGCGGCTGGATCTGGCGATCATCGACGAGCAAAAAGAAGGCGCCTACGTGCTCTTCAATCGCGGAGGGCGCAACTTCGGAGATCCCGTACAACTTCCTGGGCCGCCGCGGCCGCCCTACGCGCTGGCAGTGGCGGATCTCAATCGCGACGGCCGACCGGACATCATTGTTGGCTGGGTCCACCAGCCGGGATCCGTCTACTACAACACCGGGCAGGGACACAGCTTCCATGAGGTCCCGTGGAACGACGGCAAAGGGGTCGTCTACGGCATGTCGTTTGCCGACTTCAATGGTGACGGTTGGCCCGACATTGTGGCGGCGCGGTCGGACGCCCCGAACGGAATCTGGTTCAGCACACCACCAGTCTCGGGGCAGTAATTGCTTCCGATTGGTCAAAGAAACTTGCGGACAGAGAAACTTTGGGACCCATGGACGTTCCCGGATTTTCACATCCGAATGTTTATGGACTTCCGGTTTGGACTGCGCCTGCACGCTCGTAATTCACGATGATGACGCCTTTCGAGGTGACTGTGCTCTCCGTCACCTTGAATGCCGCCGGGATCGTGCCATCGGCAAACAATCGTTTTCCACTGCCCAACGTTACCGGAAATATCTTCAGCCAGAACGCATCGACCAAATCATGCTTCATGAGCGCCTGCACGAGATTTGCGCTTCCGTAAACGTGCAAGTCCGGCCCTTCCTGTTGCTTGATTCTGGTGATTTTTTCCGCGATATCTCCGTTGAGAAAAACGGACGGCTTCCTTTCGTGAGAAGTCATGGTATTCGAGGCGACGTACTTGGTCGCTGTCATGACAGCCGGCCAAATGTCGCTATGCTGCGGCCAGAATGACGCCCAAATATCAAAGGTCTTCCGCCCCAGCAACAAGTCAAACGGCAGGCTCATCTGCTTTTTTACGGCCGCTGAAGAAACAGTGTCGTCACGCGGACCCGTCCACCCACCATACGCGAAGCCGCGACTGGTATCCTCCTCCGGCCCGCCTGGGCCTTGTATGACACCATCGAGGGAGATAAATTCCAGCACATTGATCTTTCTCATGAGTGAGTTCCTTTCGAGTCCTATTTGCCTTGGTCGTAGTAGCCAAAACAGAGGTATTTCACTGTTCTTCCCCTAATAGCGGATGGAACGAACCGGCAGCAGAGCGTTGCGCCGGCTCGTTCATCTCGTCACCAGGCCGAGTGTTCCGAGGCCGCAGTGACCAGATTGTTTACTTGCTTTCGCTGGGTTCTTGTTCCGGAGCCGGGTAGAAAAGAAGCTCGCGCACCTCGCCGGCCACATCGCAGGCGATGGCAGCCTTCTTCGCCCATGCGAGTGCCTCATCCATATTGGCGGCTTCCAGTATCCAAAATCCGCCCATGTGCTCCTTGGTCTCGGTGTAAGGTCCGTCGGTGACGAGCACCTTGCCGTCGGACCGCTTTCGCAGCGTCTTTGCGTTGGCGGCCGGGGAAATGCCGCAGGCGAACTTCCTCGCGCCGGCAGCAATCAATTCGCGGTTGAGCGCGTGGATCTCTTCCATCATCGCTTCGGTTACGGTGGACGGGTCGAAGTCGTCGGAGAGGTAGTTAGCAACCAGATATTGTGGCATGACTTTTTCTCCTTGGTTTCTGTGGTTTGTTCCCGATGACTCGTTTCCTGTTTACTCAGGAGCCGTAGCGCATCGTTCTTTTGTCCTATAGTCGTTGGGGAGACGGAAAATCGACAGCCATCCCAATTTTTTATTTCAACTGCCGAATCCGCTCCTGCAGGAATTGCCGCTCTGGTTCCTGTTGGGTCAGCGCCAGCGCCTTCTCATAAGACGCCCGAGCCTCAGCGGTCCTGCCGAGCCTGCGGTACAACTCTGCACGGGCTGAATGCGCCAGGTAGTAATTTGCTAATTCGCCATGCTCCAACACCGCGTCGATATGCGTCAGACCGGCCTCTGGACCATCGCACATGGCAATGGCCACCGCACGATTGAGCTGTGCAACTGGCGAAGGATGAATTCGTACCAATCGGTCGTAAAGCGCAACAATCTGCCGCCAGTCGGTCGCAGCGGCCGATTCCGCCTGCGCATGAACGGCCGCAATCGCAGCCTGCAGTGTGTAGGAGCCGAAGCGGCGGGACTGCAGGGCCTTCTCCAGCAATGCCACTCCCTCGGCGATCTGCTCTTTGTTCCAGAGCACGCGATCTTGATTTTCCAGCAAAATCAGCTCGCCGGTCGGAGAGGTTCTCGCGGCGCGACGGGATTCCTGTAGCAACATCAGAGCAAGCAGCCCAATCACTTCCGGCTCTGGCCGGAGTTCGGTCAGCAAACGGCCCAGTCGAATCGCCTCGCCGGTTAGCTCGGCCCGCGTTACCTCCGCTCCCGCCGCAGCCGAATAACCCTCGTTAAAGACGAGATAGATGACATGAAGCACCGCGCCCAGTCGCTCCGGCAATTCCTGCGGCGTCGGCACCTCGTACGGAATCGGCGTCTCTCGAATCTTTGCCTTGGCGCGCACAATGCGCTGCGCAAGCGTGCGCGGAGTGGTGAGGAAGGCCTTTGCGATCTCCTCGGTTGTCAGCCCACACACCTCACGCAAGGTGAGCGCAACGCGCGCTTCCGGCGCGAGAGATGGATGACAGCAGGTAAAAATCAGGCGCAGCCGGTCGTCTTCGAGGCGATCATCCTCAAGGCTGTCCTCTTGATTGGACTCCGCCGAACTCCATTGTGCTTCGAGATGTCGCGCGAGCTCGTCTTGAGAGGCATCAAATCTTGCCCGTCGACGCAACGTATCAATGGCTTTGAATCGGGCCGTTGAAATCAACCATGGGCGCGGGTTGCCGGGTACTCCACTCCCCGGCCACAGACTTAGCGCAGCCGCAAAGGCTTCGTGCATCGCCTCCTCGGCAAGATCAAAATCACCGAGCAAGCGGATCAGAGTTGCCAGGATTCGTCCCGAATCCACGCGATAAAGGGAGTCGAGCAATTCGCGTATCTGGTCATGTATGTGCTCGGGGGAACGCTCGGACATGACGACGACCTTAGCAAACCATAGGCTTCGGGGACTCGAGCCATTTGTGAGATAGGTTGTAGGCTAGCGTGCCGTCCACCCTCCATCGATGAGAATCGTGTCCCCTGTAATAAGAGACGCGGCGCTGGAGGCAAGAAAGACGACTGCGCCCGCCACATCCATCGGCTCACCAATTCGGTGCAAGGCAGCAATACGCTCGATCACATCGGAGCGGAATTCAGGGTCTGCAAGCGCGCCCTCCGTCCCTGGAGTGCGAATGAATGTTGGTGCCACCGCATTCACAGTGATGTTGTATTTTCCCCACTCGACGGCAAGGCATTTCGTAAGGTGCGAAATGGCAGCCTTCGTCATGCAGTATACTGACTCGGTCGGCAAGGCCACGAAGCCGGCTTGCGAACTCAGGTTGATGATGCGGCCACTCTTCTGTCGGATCATCACTCGTCCTGCAGCCTGGCTGGCAAAAAATGTTCCCTTCAGATTCACCGCGAGCGTCAGATCGAAGTCCTCTTCGCGCACGTTCTCGGCGAGATTGTCTGGGGCAAGTCCCGCGTTGTTGACCAGAATGTCGAGCCTTCCTAGCTTTGTGACAGTATTGTCAGCCGACTGAAATATCTGATCGAGTCGTCGGACGTCCATCTGCAACGGCAGGGCACGTCGACCCATAGCTCCGATCTGATCGGCAACGTCTCCGCCTGCATTCACATCCCGCAGGCCCAGTGCGACGTCGGCGCCGGCATGAGCCAGCGCCAGTGAGATCGCTCTGCCTAAACCACGTGCAGCCCCGGTTACCAGGGCCACTTGGCCCGTGAGATCAAAGCTCGGAAAAACCATCGCCAACGCCTCCCATTCGCGCGGGCCTGTACAGTCCTAATCCTCTCCGCGTGTCTTTCGAGTGATGTGACTGAGTGTACTTCCTGTCACCCAGGAAAAAGAAATCGGTCTCGTTCAGGTAGGTATGTTCCGTTTGTCGGTCAACCTTACGTTGGGATTATTTCCCGCTTTCCCCTGCCAACTATGCGCGGGCAGAGGTCCCAGTCATTGAGCCACTGCAGCGAACATTTCTACGATCTCTCACCGGCAACTGCGCAAACATCCTTGTCGCAGCCAGACTGATTTCGCGGACCAGGTTGTCTTATTCTTGTCGAAGGGCAACGGAGGGCTCCACTTGTGTGGCGCGGCGAGCGGGACCCACACAAGCAAGAAGGCCAACTAGGAGCACGATGGCGGTGACAGCTCCCAAGGTCCACGGATCGGTTGCCGTGACGCGCCATAGCTGATTCTGAATCAGGCGAGTTACCGCCCAGGCCAGGAATAACCCAAGAACCGCGCCCATTCCGAGGAGCACCGTACCTCTCCGAAGGACCGAACGGAGCACATTGCGTTGCTGCGCACCTAGCGCCATGCGAATGCCGATTTCACGCGTTTGCAGCGACACATTGTAGGCCATGACGCTATACACGCCAATGATCACGAGCAAAAGAGCTATGCTGGCAAAGGCCGAAAGTGCGATGAATTCGAATTCCGGCTGAGCGTAGTAATACTTTTGAAAGTTGGTCTGGAGAGAGCCTAGATCTTCTGAAAGCGTGACGTCGTGATCCATGGCCCAGACTTGCCGGACAATCGCGCCGGAAAATTCATTAGCGTCTCGCGCCGTGCGGATATCGATGGAAGAAACAAATTGCTGCGCAATGGTGCCGGGAAAAATGCCGTCGGCTGAACTTGTTGCTCGATGCCACTGTCCCTGACGTTTGAGACTACACCCACAATCTCGAAGTAGGTTTTTGCAGGAGGTTTGGTAAGCTCGCCGCCAGACTGTGTGGCGGCCGCGGCCTGGGCCTGCTGTTCGTCATACTCGGGAAAGTCGATCTTTGACCCAGCGTATCGTCTTTTGAAAAGAATTTGCGCGCGAAAGCTTCATTCACGACGATGACGTTGCGCCGCCCGGCCAGGTCTTCGCCTGAAAAAGTTCGACCATGTAGCAGGCCAAAATTGAATATTTGAAAAAAATATTTGCCAACCAAATTCCAGCGCGTCTGTGGCGTTTTGCTGTCCGCCTGACCTGGTATTGACACCAGCGTTTGGGAGCCGCCGGGCTCAGGCCACAGAACCGCGGTTGCATCCAGTACTCCGGGCAGAGTTCTTACCTTCGCCAAAAGTTCATCGAAGAACAGCTTCCTCTGTTCACGTTTTTCGTACCTGCCGGGCGGAAGTTCCAAATGGACAGGGAGAATGTTCCGCGGATCGTAGCCCAGGTTCACATGCGTCATTCCGAAAAATGAACGCAGTAGCAAGCCGGCGCCAGCCAAAAGCACAAGGGAGAGCGCAACTTCCGCCACCACTAACGCAGCACGCAACCCTCCGTGCTGCAAGCCGGCACCTGTGCCCAATCCCGAGCATACCAACCGCGGTTGCAACGGCCGTGCCACGACACGAAGAGCCGGGTATAAGCCGCAGAGCATGGTCGCGGTGAAAGCAAGACCCATAGCAACCCCCAACACGATCCAGTTGATTGCGATTACCGATTCTTGCGGGAAGTTGTTATGAGGAATCAGGGGAACGAGTTCTTTAATTCCGAAGTACGCGAGGGCGCAACCGGCAGCACAGCCGGCGCCTGCCAACACAAAGCTTTCAACTAAGAGTTGGTGAATCAGGCGCCAGCGGCTGGCACCGAGTGATGCGCGCACGGCGATCTCGCGGTCGCGCGCGGTGGCGCGGGTGAGCAGCAGGTTCGCCACATTGGTGCACGCAATTAGAAATAGAAGGAGCACTGCCCCAAGCAGCGGATAGAGCACGCTAGTGAACATTGGCGTGACGCGATCCTGAAACGACCGTGCCGACACGCGAAACTGCTTCGGAAAATCGTTGGGATATACCTTCGCCAGGCGATGGGCCACGATATCCAAGTCCGCAGCGGCTTGCGCTATGGTGACTCCCGGCTTCAGATAGCCGAGCGGCCAGACGTAGGCCTCCTTAAGAGTGGGATCCTTTACGATCTCACTACGATCCATCGGGAATGCCGTAAAAATGTCGGTCCAACCCGGGCGAAAACGCGGCGGCATGATGGCGATCAACGTGTAGAAGGTGCCACTGAGATTGAAGGTCTTCCCCAGAATGTTCGGATCGCCGTTGAACTGATTCTTCCAAACCTGGTACGTCATCATGAAGACTGGGGGCGCACCTGGTTTGGTGTCCTCGGGCGTGATCAAACGTCCTAATAGGGGCTTCACTCCTAAGAACTGATAGGAGTTAGCGGTCCCGCGCGTGACGCTCCACTGCGTCGTTTGGTCATCGTGGATATAGTGCACGTCGGTGCCGGTGCCGCCCTCCATGTCCGCGAAAACATGGTTCTGGTCTCGAAAGTCCAAAAGTTCGGGGATCGTCATCGTTTCACGACCCCAACTTTGGCCGGGCTCATCCATTGAGAAGCTCACCATGCGGTCGTAATGTGCGTAGGGGAAGGTATCGATGAGCACGCCGTAGACGGCGCTGAAGATTACTGTGACCGAGCCAATGCCCAGCCCAAGCGCGAGTACAGCCCCAGGAGCGTGAAGCGCTTGTCTCTATTGAGACTATGGAGGGCAAACCGTAGATCTCGCCACACCCATCCGAGAAGTTTTTCCATCTCACACCCCTGGGTCCTGCTGACACTCAGTCGTGCCTCAAAATGATACCAACGACCATCGGTGCTGCAGCCCAACCGAAGCGGGATAGCAGTTTGATTTCCGGTCTCTTGGTCAAGCAATCGCTATGTTTTTCTGTTAGTTAAGCGGCCCCGAAGATCGTCTGAATTGTCCGATATGAGCTGTCATCGTCCGAAACCGAACACTCATTTGGCCGTTAGGCAGCTGGATGGGTCACAGGTCTGCAATCAGAAATGGGTAGTCGGCAATCCGGAGATTTTTCGAGCCGCCGCCCGAGGGGGAATCGTGTCAATTGGCGAGAAATCGCGATGCACTCGTTGATCCATCACAGGTGTGCCGGGCGGAAAACGCCAGCTCAGATGCATCTCGCGTGAAGACATCGGTGGCTTGTCGGCAGCTTGGCCGGTGAGGCGCCTACCGCTTACTTTGCCATCTCCGCGTTGAATTGCTGGATCAATCCGTAGCACTCGCATGCGGAACTCTCCAGCTTCTTGCGGTTCAGAACCGTGACTGAGCCGTGCGAGTAATCGATGATGTGCTTCTTGCGCAATCCGCTTGCAGCCAGGCTCACACTGGGGCGATCGGTGCCCAGCATCGTCGCCAGAAATTCGTGCGTGATTCTCAGCAAGCCGGAACCGACGCGGTCCTGAATCAGAAGCAGCCAGCGCGCCAGCCGCTGCTCCAGATCATGCAATCGGTTACAACCCGCCGTCTGTGCCGCTTGCAATCCGTGAACGGTGGCGTAGCGGCTCAGCAGTT